>Ga0099792_10000408_pt1 | contig 15998 bp, 10 predicted proteins | sample Rivendell_Oct201_8_FD_83780 | JGI IMG/M metagenome (GOLD analysis project Ga0099792, IMG submission 83780) | Vadose zone soil microbial communities from the Eel River Critical Zone Observatory, Northern California, USA -... | ecosystem: Environmental > Terrestrial > Soil > Vadose zone >...
CCCGGCAGGAAATATTGCGGCCTCTTGGTCGTCTCGATGGCGCTCACGAGGGAGCTCACCAGCAGCAGCGCCAGCCACATGGGCGAGCTCACGTAAGACACGATGCCCGTCAGAAAGTGAACCCTGCTCAGGGGATGCAGGCCGGGAAATCCCAGCACGCGCGCATGCTGCAGGTTGCCCTGGGTCCAACGGCGATCGCGCGCCGCGTAGTCGATGACGTTCGCCGGCATTTCCTCCCAGCTGCCGATGAGCTCCGGGAGCTGGCGGACTTCGTAACCCGCGCGACGCATGAACGCGGCTTCGACGAAGTCATGGCTGAGAATCGCTCCACCCAGGGGCGGCTTTCCGGGCAGACGCGGCAGCGTGCAGTGACGCGCGAAGGGTTGCAGGCGCAGGATGGCGTTGTGGCCCCAGTAGTTGCTCTCCCCCAGCTGCCAGAACGCGAGCCCGCTCGAGAGCATCGGGCTCTGCAGCCGCGCCCCAAACTGCAGCAGGCGTGCGAACAGCGTCTCGCGTCCTACCGGCAGGGGCAGGGACTGCAGAATGCCTATCTCGGGATGTGCGTCCATCACGCGCGCGAGTGTGACGAGGGCCGAACCGGTCATGATGCTGTCCGCATCCAGGACGATCATGTAGTCATAGCCCGCGCCCCAGCGACGCACGAAGTCGCCGATATTGCCCGCCTTATGGTCGCTGCGATCGCGACGGCGGCGATAGAACACCCTGCCGGCCGCCCGGTGGCGTGCGAGGAACCGATGCCACATCGCCTCCTCTGCTGCGGCGATGCCAGGATCGCGTGTGTCGGAGAGGATGAAGAAATCGAATGCCCCGCGCTGCGACTCCTGCGCCAGCGAGGACCAGATCGCCTCGAGGCCCGCCGCCACGCGGCGCGGATCTTCGTTGTACACGGGCATCGCGATGGCGGTACGTGTACGCAGAGCCCGTCCGGCCACCTCGCTGAGCTGAATTGCCGCCGGATCGCGCCCGAGGAGTTGCATTGCAAAACCTGCGATTGCCGTCCAGAAGGCGCTGGCGATCCAGGCAAACAGGGCAAAAAAGAGCAGCAAGCCCACCAGCTCGATCCCGCTCAGACTGTTGGCTTGCAGAACATCCAGCAGCAATGCACTCGCACAGCCAGCCGTGAGAAAGGTCAAACCGAAAAACAGCGTGCGACGCAGGCGCACGTGCCAGCGCAGCCGCGAATGCGACCAGCTCAAGGCGTCCATTGATAGACCCAGGTTTCCGTCAGGCCCTCGCCATGCAAGGTGAGATAGCAACGCAGATCGACCGCCTTCTTCACTTTGGGCGTGACCACGAACGCGACCCGCCAGACGCCGCTCGCAAGGCGCTGCACGGTCACTGCTTCAATCTGGCCGTTGTCGGCGCTCACCTGCGCCTTGACCGGTTGGGCGCCCTCGAGTCCTTCCAGTTCCCCGCCGGCGAAATCCACCAGCATGCGGCGCGCGCCGGGGGCAAAATGCCCCTTGTTGTCGCCCATGGCTGGATTGCCATTACGGGTCGCGACCACCCGCCCGCCCGGCGGCCAGTGCGGCGCCTGGGCGTAGGCGGACAGTAGATAAGAGAATGACCATGGCTTGCCCGCGCTGGCTGGCTGCGCCGGCACCCAATAAGCGACCATGTTGTCGTGGATTTCCTCATCGCTGGGAATCTCCACCAGCTCTACTCCGCCCTTGCCCCAGTCCCCTAGAGGCTCGACCCAGTAGCTCGACCGCGCTTGATATTGAGCTTCCACGTCCTGGTAACGATTGAAATCGCGCTCGCGCTGAATCAGACCGAAGCCGCGCGGATTTTCGTCCATGAAGCGATTGACCCGCAGCTCGCGCGGATTGGCCAGCGGACGCCAGATCCATTCCAGGTGACCGGTTTCCGTCATGAAGCCGTCGCTGTCGTGAACCTGCGGACGGTAGTCGTCAAAGCGTCGCGCGGCGCCCTCCTCGCCGTAGAGAAACATGGACGTGAGCGGGGCCACGCCGAGCTTGCCGATGGCGCGACGCAGGTAGAGCTGACAATGCACTTCGACCTGAGTGATGGCGCCGGGTCGAATCTGGAATTGATACGCGCCGGCCACGCTCTTGCCGTCGAGTAGCGCATAGATGGTGAGCACGCGATCGGCTGGCTGCGGCCGCACCAGCCAGAAATCGGTGAAGGCGGGAAATTCCTCCCCGCTGGGTGCTGCGGTATCGATCGCCAGAGCGCGCGCCGAGGCGCCGTAATGCTGATTGCGGCCGAGCACACGGAAATAAGAAGCGCCGAGGAAGACGATCAGCTCATCCTTGTACGCGGGTGATTGCAGCGGATAGTGCACGCGCAAACCCGCGAAGCCGAGATTCGCCGCAGCCCTCGGCAGCTTGAGCAGAGGCCCGAAGCTGAAGAATTGAGGGTTGTAGGCGACCGGGCTCGCGCCTGCACTACTCACCTCGAAGATATTGACGCGCTGCCTGACGTGGTAGCCGCGGTGGAAGAACTGTACCTCGAACAGCGACTGGCCGTGCCACAGCGCGCTCTCGGGGCGAAAGCGAATGTCCCGGTATTGATCGTAGCTTAGATTGGCGAGTGCCGCCGGCAGCGCATCTGGCATCGGCCGATAATCGTGGGTCGCACGTTCCTGCGCCAGCTGTTGCACATTGGCGAAAGCAAAGGGCTGAGGTTCAGGCCGTACGGTCTTGTCCGCAGTGCCGGCACGTCGGTGAGCCTGGGTTGCCGGGGCCGTAACGGGCGCGCCCGAACTCGTGGCTGTGTCTTGAGACAGCAGTATCGACGCGAGCAGAGCGGCGGCGATCACAGCCGGCTGCCGCAGGCGAGGCCACATGCTCGCACCTGGGTTCTCTCTGACTACAGCAAGCAGAGCACCGCATGGTACATGAAGAGATTATGCCAAGCTCACACGGGCCGATGGTCTGAATTGCCTGTCCGATGCGGCTGACAAAGCCGCGGCAATCGCCAGCTTGGGCGCCGCCCCGGCCCGTACCCCTCATGCGCTCCTCCAACCCACGGCTCGTGCGTGTTTGAGCGTGTCTACTTCCCCTCCGGCGGCGCCGCTGCAATCGTGACGAGAACGAGTCCGTCGGGTGGAATTTCGAGCGACAGCGCGCCGGCCTCCAGCGCGCGTACCATGGGCGCGGGCAACGCGGCAGCGGCGCGCAATTCGGTGAGCTGGCGTTGCGTCGGATAGCGCGGAGATCCCATCCGCTGGTACGCCGGGTGAACGTTTCCGTGCTCGGCGTCCAGTGACTGAACGCTGGCGGTGCGGGCAGCAATGTTCTTCAGAGTCAGTACGACCCGTCGCGCCTGCGGAGTCGAGCCGATCTCGGTGTAGTTCCAGACGGCGAGGACCAGTGCTCCGTCGCTCCGGCGCGTCAGCAGCGCGCCCTCGGCGTCGGCGGGGAAGCGCTCCTCGCCGAGTTGGTGCAGCAGAGCAAACGCGTTGAAGGCCGGCTTTGGAATGCCGCCCGCGGCCAAGAGCCCGAAGCCTCCGTAGAACGGCGTCTTCACGACACCGCCCTCCTCAAACACGTCGGAGAACGTCCAATAGGACATGTCCTGTACCAGTCCGTCGCATTGCCGGACCGTCTCCGCCAGCCACGGCCCCATGTAGGGGGCGTCGGTTACTTGCGGGTGGTTCGCGAAGCTTGCGTTGAACTCCGACCAGATCAGTGGCAGGGACGGCAACGGGGATGCCTGGATTTCGGAATGCACCTTCTCCACGGCGCGACATACCATGCGGCCACGCCCAATCGGCGCAATGGACCCGAATACGTCCTTGGCGGTATCGTCGCCGTAGACGTGTGTCGAAACGAAGTCGACCGGGACCGCGTTCTGCTTGCAGTGCCGGATGAAATCCGGAACCCACGCGGCTTGGGCGGTCGCCGGCCCTCCGACACGCAGGCGCGCATCCACCGCCTTCAGACTCCTGGCGGTGTGGTCGTACAACGTCCAGTAAGTGGACTGCTTGGGCTGGCCTGCCCAGAAATCCAGATTGGGCTCGTTCCACACCTCGAAGTACCAGCGGCTGACCTCGTCGATCCCGTAGCGCTCGACCAGGTGCCGTGCGAACGCCGTCATCAACGCGTCCCACCGGCCATAGTCCTTCGGGGGCGAGACGACCGGGTGATACCAGAAGCTCTGGCGTACATCGCGGCTGGCCAGCTGACTCGGCATGAAGCTCAGCTCGACGAACGGTCGAACGCCGTTGGCCAGAAGACCATCGTATACCTGGTCGACGTACGAGAAGTTGTACAGGGGCTCGCCCTTCCGATCTTCCGTGTACAGGCCCAGCTCGTCGTGGAAGATGCCGTGAAAGCGGACGTAGCCGACCCCCGTGACGCCGCGCACGGCGCGCAGGTCCTGACGATAACTCTCGCGCAGCGTCAGCACCGCGCGTCCGGATCCAAACATCCGCTCCCAGAAATGCGGAAATGGCCGTGTCCGTGCCGCCGCATCCACCGTGATGCGGCCCTCACCCGCCTGTGCGTCCACTCGCGTGACGGCGAGCGTCAGTACCAGTAACGCCATCGACAATCGCCAACCCCTGCGCATCATGCATTCCTCCCGCGCTCGTGCCCTAAAACTTCTCGAATCGGCGTCCCGTCTGCGGATCGAACAGGTGCAGCCGCTCAGGCGAAAAGGTGAGCGTCACGGGGTCCCCGGGGGCCGGGAGCGCGTGCGGAGGCACGCGCAGCATCAGCTCCGTGTCGCCGGCGCGGGCATTCAGGAACGCCTCGTTGCCGACCGGCTCGATCAGCTCCAGCACGGCGTTCAGGCGCGGCTGGCGCACCAGCGAGCCGGCCGCGGCGCCCAGGCGCAGATCCTCGGGCCGCAGCCCGGCGATCACCTCCGCGCCGATGAGTGATGCGAAATCCGGCCCGGGGCCGCCGGGCTCTCCGAGGTGCAGCCGCGTGAAGCCGAGCTCGAGATGCAGCCCGTCCTGCTGCACCAGGCGTCCGCGCAGAAAATTCATGGCCGGACTGCCGATGAATCCCGCCACAAAGAGGTTGGCGGGCCGCTCGTACACCTTCATCGGAGCGTCAATCTGCTGAATCTCACCGTGATGGAGCACGACAATCCGCTGCCCCAGCGTCATCGCTTCGATCTGATCGTGGGTCACGTAGATCATGGTCGCCAGCAGCCGGCGGTGGAGCTTCGCGATTTCGGTGCGCACGCCCAGGCGCAGTTTCGCATCGAGGTTGGACAGCGGCTCATCGAGCAGGAACACCTTCGGATCACGCACCAGCGCGCGCCCCAGTGCGACGCGCTGGCGCTGTCCGCCCGAGAGCTGCCGTGGCCGTCGCTGCAAGAGGTCCGTAAGACCCAGCAACTCTGCGGACTCACGCACGCGGCGCTCGATCTCGGCACGCGACTGGCCTCGCAGCTTCAGGCTGAAGCTCAGGTTCTCGGCGACCGTCATGTGCGGATACAGGGCATAGCTCTGGAACACCATCGCGATGTCGCGATCCTTCGGCGCAACATCGTTGACGATCCGGCCGCCGATACGCACCGTGCCGGAGCTGGGTGAGTCAAGGCCCGCGATGATCCGCAACAGCGTCGATTTCCCGCAGCCCGAGGGACCGACGAGCACGATGAGCTCCGAGTCGGCCACGTCGAAGCTCGCATCGGCGACCGCGATGTGCCTGCCGCCGTAGACCTTGCGTACCCGCTCGAGCTGTACCGCAGCCACTGCCGCTCCCTCAAGTCACTCAAGGCGCAGCGTGCGCCCCGGCGCAGGCACGGTGCAGCCCCGCGCAAACTCGGATAAAATTTGCATCCCGGGGCTCAGAAAACGTTTTCGCAGCATCCTGGAGAGTATTGTCCGATAACAACGGCGAGGCGCGCCATCACTTTCCCGGCGAATTTCCTGTGGGGTTGCTCGACTTCGGCTTATCAGATCGAAGGCTCCCCGCTCGCCGACGGTGCGGCGCCGAGCATCTGGCAGCGCTTCGCGCACACTCCCGGTCTGGTGCGTGACGGTGATACCGGTGACGTCGCCTGCGACCACTATCGCCGCTACGCGCAGGATGTGGCGCTGATGGGCAAGCTTGGCCTCAAGGCCTACCGCTTCAGCATCTCCTGGAGCCGTGTAATCCCTCAGGGAGCCGGTGCGGTCAATCCGGCCGGCCTTGCCTTCTACGACCGCCTCACCGATGCGTTGCTCAGGCACGGCATTGCACCCATGGTGACGCTCTATCACTGGGATCTGCCGGCGGCACTCGATGACCGAGGCGGTTGGCTCAATCCCGATGCGGCCAAGTGGTTTGCCGAGTACGCCGCGATCGTGTTCCGCAAGCTCGACGACCGGGTCAAGCTGTGGGCGACGCTCAATGAGCCGTGGGTCGTGACAGACGGCGGCTACTTGCACGGGGCACTCGCGCCCGGCCACCGCAACCTGTTCGAGGCGCCCATCGCCACCCACCAGTTGCTGCGCGCTCATGGGGCGGCGATCCAGGCTTATCGCAGTGAGGGCAGACATCAGATTGGCCTGGTGGTGAACCTTGAGCCCAAACACGCGGCCTCGAGCCTACCTGAAGATACCGCCGCCACCCAGCGGGCGGATGCGTACATGAACCGCCAGTACCTCGACCCGGTATTGCTGGGCAGTTACCCGCCGGAGCTCAAGGAGGTGTTCGGCAGTGCCTGGCCGCAGTGGCCGCAGGTGGATTTCGAGCTCATCAAGCAGCCGATCGATTTTCTGGGTGTGAACTACTACACCCGCGGTGTCATACGCCACGACGCGGGCTCCTGGCCGGTGCGGGCGGCGTCCGTGCGGCAGCAAAGTGCGCTCTACACGGAAACGGAGTGGGAGGTGTACCCGCAGGGACTCACCGATACGCTTCTGTGGGTGAAGGAGCGCTACGGCAACCTGCCCGTTTACGTCACCGAGAATGGCGCCGCCTTCCTCGATCCGCCGACGGTCGCCGGCGATCAGCTCGAGGATCCGTTGCGCGTCGCCTACCTGCGCGAGCACCTGCGGGCCATCGGTGCAGCCCTCGGGCAGGGAGTGGATCTGCGCGGTTATTTCGTGTGGTCGCTGCTGGATAACTTCGAATGGGCGCTCGGCTATTCGAAGCGCTTCGGGATCGTGCACGTGGACTTCAAGACCCAGCGGCGCACGCCCAAGGCGAGCGCGCGCTTCTATTCCCAGGTCATCGCCAGCAACGGCGCGGCGCTCGGACCTTAGACCGGCTCAGTCACCCCTTGACGCTGCCCATCAGAATGCCGCGGATGTAGTAGCGTTGCAGTGACAGGAACAACACCAGCACCGGCAATACAGTGAGTACCGCGCCGGCCATCATCAGCTCGTTGTCCTGCACGTGCTCGCGCGACAGCGTGGCGAGCGCAATCGGCAGCGTATACAGATCCTGGTCCGTGAGAACGATCAGCGGCCACATGAAGTCGTTCCAGCTGCCAAGGAAGGTGAAAACTCCGAGCGTGACCAGGATCGGCCGCAGCGCCGGCAGCACGATCGAGGTGAAGATTCGCAGCTCGCTCGCGCCATCGATGCGCGCCGCCTCCAGCAGCTCATCGGGTATCGTGAGCGCGTACTGCCTGACCAGGAAGACGCCGAAGATTCCCGCCATCGCCGGCGCTACCACCGCCGCATAGGTGTTGACGAGCCCGAGCCATTTAATCATCAGAAACAGCGGCAACATCGCCACCTGGCTGGGGATCACCAGCGCCGCCAGCAGCACCTTCAGGATCGGCTCACGTGCGCGGAAGCGCAGCTTGGCGAACGCGTAGCCCGCCAGGGAATTGAAGAGCAGCGACAGCAGCGTCGTCATGGCGGCAAGCCACAGGCTGTTTGTCAGGTAACGGCCGATGTTCTGCTGGCCGAAGAGCTGCCGGTAGTTCGCCAGCGTCGCGTGGCCCGGCAGCAGCGGTGGCGGAAAGGCGCTCGCCTCCCCGCCCGCCATGAACGACACCGACAGCATCCACAGCAGCGGAAACAGGGTGATCGCCGCGGCGCCGAGCAGCAGCGCGTGCAGCAGTACTCGCGCACCGGGGGCGCTCATCGTGCTTCCGCGTCGCGCGTGAGGCGCACCTGCAGCGCCGTGACTGCGAGGATCATCAGAAACAGCAGGAACGCGACCGCGGAGGCGGAACCGAGATTCCACCACTTGAAGCCCTCTTCGTACATGAAGTACAGCACGCTGACCGTGCTTTGCAGCGGTCCGCCCTGGGTCATCACATACGGCTCCGCGAACAGCTGGAAATATCCGGCCACCGTCAGGATGCTCACCAGCAGCAGGGTCGGACGCAACATCGGCAGCGTGACGCGGCCGAACTCCTGCCACACGCTCGCGCCGTCCAGGCGCGCCGCCTCGTACAAGTCGGCGGGAATGCTCTGCAGCGCGGCCACGAAAATGACCATGTTGTAGCCAAAGTTCTTCCACACCGCGAACAGGATGATCGCAGGCAGTGCCCAATGCGGATCGCCCAGCCAGTCGATCGGGTGAATGCCGAGCTGAGCGAGCGCGTAGTTGAGCAGTCCATAGCGTGTGTGCAGCAGGTAGCGCCACACGACCGCCACGGCCACGAGCGTCGTCACCACGGGTGCGAAAAACGCCGTGCGAAAGAACCCGGCCAGGTATGCAAGCCGTGAGTTCACCAGCAGCGCGCTCGCGAGCGAGGCTGCCAGGGACAGCGGCACCCCGACTGCGACGAAATAGCCGGTGTTGGCCACCGCCCGCCAGAACTCCGGCGAGTGCAACAGCTGGCGGTAATTGTCGAGCCCGACGAAGCGTAGATTGCGGATGTCCGCGAGCGCATAGAGATCGAAATCGGTGAGGCTCACGATCAGCGCCGCCAGCACCGGGACGAAGAAGAACACCGTGATGACCAGCAGCGCCGGTGTGGCGAAGGCCCAGGCAGCGTGCCCGACCTTCATGGCGTCACGCCCCGGGCGAGCAGCCAGCGCCGCTTCTGCAGAACGGCATCGACGTCACGATCGAGATCCGCGGCCCCCTCCTCCACCGAGAGATCACCGTGCACGACGCGCTCGGCCATCAGGCGCATGCCGCTCACGATGCGCTCCCACTCCGGCACTTTCGGCTGGGGCTTCACCCGCTCCAGCTGCTCGCGGAAGGCGCGGGCGTAGAGGTTGCCGGCGAGCTCCGGCGCGCGCCAGGTGCTGCGGCGCGGCGGCAGGTCCCCGGTCAGTTGGTAGAAGCGCTTCTGGATCTGCGGCGAGGATAGGAACTCCAGCAGCAGCCAGGCGTCCGCCTTGTGGCGCGAGCGGCGAAAGATCACCAGGCTCGCCCCGCCCGCGATCGAGGCGCCCGGGCCATCCGGCCCCGGCATGGGCGCGGTCATCCAGGTGTCCTGCTGCTCCGGCGGCAGGCGGCGCGTGAATTCGCCGATGTTCCAGGGGCCGGAGATGTAGAAGGAAAAGTAGCCGCGCCCGAGCTCGTTCCAGACGTTTGAGATCTGCGTGCTGTCGACCGGCGGCGCCCACTGGCGCTGGAAGATCTCGCGGTAGAAGCCCAGGGCGCGATGAAAGCCGGCGCTGCGAAAATTGCCGTAGCGGCCGTCCTCCCGCAGCAGCGGCTCCGGCTGCTGTATCGCGAGCACCAGTAGCGTATCGAATTCACTCAAGGGCAGCAGCACGCCGTAACGCTCGGGCCCGACGAGGGCCTTGATGGCCGCGAGCATGCGCGACCATTCCTCCCAGGTCCTGGGCGGCTCGGCAAAGCCCGCCTGCGCGAGCAGGTCGCGTCGATAGAACAGCAGCCGCGTGTCGATGTACCACGGCACTCCGTAGAGGGTGCCGCCCATGATGTTGGTGTCCCAGATCCCGGGAAAATAGTCGCTCGCCTGCACGGCCGTCGAGCGCGCGAGACTCTGGTCCAGAGGCTCGAGCGCCTCGAGCGCGACGAACTCCGGGATCCAGGTATTGCCGAGCTGACAGAGGTCCGGCGTCGCCTCGCCGGCGAAGGCGGTGAGCAGCTTCTGATGAGCGGCGGTCCAGGGCAGCTGCTGGATCCGTACCTCGATGTCGGGATGGAGCCTGGTGAACTCGGGCAGTAGCTGCGCGATCACCGCGCCCTCGCGGCCCATCGCCCACACGGTCACCCGGCGCTGGTGCGTCACCGGCGAGCCGCACCCAACGGCGCACAGCAGGAGCAGCAGCAGCGTCAGCTGGCGCGGCAGGCTGCGGCTCCTGCCTGCGGTCACGGAGTTGGCTTGAGTGGACTCTGCGCGAACAGAGCAGGCGGCGCGAGCGGGTTTTGCACCAGCGGATACTGCCCGAGCGGACCCGGCGGGGGTGGAGTCGGCCCGAGTGCACCCTGCTCGAGCCACCCGCCCGAGAATCCGGCGCGCTCCAGGCCCTCGCGCATGTACGAATTGCCGTGCATGACTCGCCACACCAGCGACGAGCGATAGTTCTCGATCATCGCCAGTATCGGCCCCTGATCGATGCCGATGTAGTCCCGGTCAACCCAGCCCGGCAGCGTCGGCTCTTGTGGGCTTTGAGGTCCACGGAAGCTGGCGTTGAACGCGTCGAGGAACCCGTACGAGGAGTAGATCGAGGAGCCGAAGCGATGGTACATCTCCAGCGTCGCGGGCAGCACGATCTCGGGGGCGAAGGGGAGCGAGCTGATGGCGGCGGTTGGGGCGATGGTGCCGTCATCGACGATGCGGCCCACGGCCACGCCGCGCGCGGCGTACGTCAGGAAGCGGCGATTCTCGCCCTCGTACGGCTCGCGACCGGGTCCCGGGCCGTCGGAGGCGCTCATGCCCCACACGTTCTTGCCATATCCCTGCCATTGCTTCGGATTCGCGATGGCGTACCGGCGCTGTGCGTAAGTCGCCCGGCGGCTGTTCTCAAAGTAGTCGAGTCCATGCTCGCGCATGTACGCGTCCTGGATGCCGCGGAAATCCACCCATACGTGCGTGAACTGGTGGCCGAAGAGGGGCGCGAAGCCCAGGAAAGTCTGGTCGTAGAGCGTACCCCAGAACTGGTCGTAGGTGCTGGTCCAGCGCGTCCAGGCCTGCTCGTCGACCGGGTGCGTGGGGGAGCCCAGCGCGAGCAGGTAGATGAGCATCGCCTCGTTGTAACCGTTCCAGTCGAGGCTCGCGAACCCCTCTTCCGGTGTCCAGGCGAGCGCGACCGCCGGCGGGCGTGGCTGGGCCCAGGTCCAGTCCACCCGCCGGTAGATCTCCTCGGCCAGCGTTCGGATCTCCATCTCTTCCGGATCATCGCCGTCGAAATACGTCTCGCAGAAGAGCATCCCGGCGAGCAGCAGCGCCGTATCCATCGTCGACACTTCGCTCTCTTTGGAGCGCGCGCCGCTGCGCATGTCGATGAAGTGATAGAAGAACCCGTGCTGATTCGCTTCGGTGGCGAAGAAGCGCAGGGTCGCGAGCACGCGCTGGCGCGCCGCCTGCCGCGAGATATAGCCGCGTTCGACGCCGATCGGATAGGCGGTGAGCCCGAAGCCTACCGCGGCGGTGCTGGCGAACGAGGGCGTCGGGTAGCGGTCGGGAATGAGGCCATTCCTGGGATTACCGGTCTCCCAGAAGAAGCGGAACGTGCGCTCCTCGAGATCCGCGAAGAACGGATCCACGGCCACGGAATGCGCGGCATCCGCGGCCTCGGAATTCGTATCACGCAGCACCCCGATTGGCTCCTGCGCCGGGGCCGCCGGATTGCCGCCGAGCCCGAAGCCCGCCGCGTTGCGGGCGAGCGGCGGGGTCGGATAGCGCTCGGGAGCGGGGCCCATGCCGGAATTGCCGCTCTCCCACAGCAAGCGCAACGTGCGCTCCTCGAGATCCGCGAAGAATGGATCCAGTGCAACCGGAGTCGCAGGACGGAGCACGCCGATCGAAACCGCCGCGGGCGTCGCCGAACTGGCGGCGGCATCCGGCGCCGGCGCCAGCGAACTGCCGGCAGCGCCCGTACGAGCAGACAACAGCGTGCAGATCGCCATCAGTAGCGGCAGTGCCTGACGTCTCCCGGATGAAGCCCGGCGCGTCGGTTCGTAGCTGCCCATCACCCGCCTGCCTCCTTGCAAGGTGTTTGAACCCGTGAATCCGCGCCGCACGAGGCGCGCACGACCAGTTCGACCGGGACCGTCTCGACTGACGAACGCCCGGCGGCGTCCGGGTCGGCGATGGAAACGACCAGGCTCTCGAGCGCACGCCGCCCCATCTCGGCGACGTCGACGCGCACCGTCGTCAGCGGTGGACTGACGAAGCGCGCGAGCGGAATGTCATCGAAACCGCCGAGCGCGATATCGTGCGGAACCCGCACACCGGCTTCCGTAAGGGCGAACAGGCACCCGATCGCCATGGTGTCGTTCGCCGCGAACACCGCCTGCGGCCGGGTGTCGCTCGCGGCGAGTGCGCGGCCCGCGCGATAGCCCGACTCCTCGGTGAAATCGCCGTCGATGACTCGCGCGCGGCAGCCGGCGCCAAGCCCCGCACGGTAGCCGCGTACCCGCTCCAGCGACTGGAAGTCGTTCGCCGGGCCACGGATGTGGACGATATCCTGATAGCCGGCGCCCACCAGGTGAGCGGTGATGGCGCGCGCGCCACCGAAATCATCGACCACGAACGCCGTGCCGATGCCGGCCGGCTCGTGGGTGTTCATGAGAACGGTCGGCAGGCCGCTCGGCAGCGCGTCCTCGAGGCTAGCGCCGCCGATGTACGGCGACATCATCAGCAGACCGTCGACGCGCCCGTTCATCGATCGCAGCGCATCGGCTGCCTCGGCGTTATTTCCATGCGTGCTCGAGACCAGCAGGTGCAGGCCGCGCGAGCGCGCCGCGCGGTCCACACCACGGATGAGCTCAGAGAAATACTCCCCGTGAATATCCGGCAGCAGCAGTCCGATGGTGTGGGTGCGACGGATGATCAGGCTGCGCGCGGCGGCATGTGGCGTGTAATTCAGCCGGCTCGCGGCACGCAGCACGCGCTCGCGAACGTTCGGGGTCACCGAGCTGGAGTTGTTGAGAGTGCGGGACACCGAGGCGATCGAGACCCGCGCCCGCCGCGCCACGTCCTTAATCGTCGCCGCCACACACTCTCCGCAGCAGCCGCGATGTAGTCCCATCCCGGCGCCAAGTAAACGTTTTCAGAAAGTCTAGCCAGCACCTCTTGTGCGTGTCAAACTCGCCCCGGGCTCGAGGCAGCCTATTCGACCCCAAGCACGTGAAGGCAACGCTTTTTGTGACGCTGTTCGCAAGCTTCAGCGTGGCCGCAGGCTGCGCAGCGCGCAAGACATGGGTGCTCGCGCCAGGCCAGCATCCGCAATCCTTCCAGCGCACGATGACCGTCGAAGCGGAGGGCCGGCTGCTGCTGTACCTGCCGGCCGGTTTCGACCGCAGCGGCGCCACCCGCTACCCGCTGCTCATCTTCCTGCACGGATCCGGAGAGGCGGGCGAGGATCTCGAGAGACTCAAGGTGCTGGGTCCGCCGAAGATCGTCGCCTCGCGCGCGGACTTCCCGTTCATTGTTGCCTCACCGCAGGCCCGCAACAGTATCGAGCGCTTTGACCCGGCGGTGCTGAACGCGATGCTGGATGAGTTGCTCGAGCAGCTGCCCATAGATACGGACCGGGTGTATCTGACCGGTGTCAGCATGGGCGGAATGTGGACTTACGCCTGGGCGAGCCAGCGCCCCGATCGCTTCGCGGCGATCGCGCCGGTGTGCGGAACCTGGGACCCGGCGGATGCCTGCCGGTTCAAGGACGTGCCCGTCTGGTCATTCCATGGTGCGAAGGATGACGTGGTCCCGCTCGGCGGCGATCAGGCCACGATTGAGGCGATCAAGGCCTGCGGGGGCGATGCGCGCCTCACCGTGTATCCCGACACCGGTCATGACGCGTGGACCGCGGCGTACGCGGATCCGCAGCTTTTCACCTGGCTGTTGCAGCAGCGGCGCAAACCGGCCGCCGGGCGCAAGTAGAGCGCGCCTGCGCTTTAGCGTGCCTGCTGCGCGGCTGCTTGTCCCGTAGCGCGCTAGGAACTGCTCGTGAATCGGCGGTAACCGCATCAAGCTGGCGCAGCATGGTGCCGATTTCCGGATTCGCCATGAAGTTCTTCCACACCAGCCCGGTGCGGTAGTTTTCAACCATGGCAACGATTGGCGCCTGATTCAGGCCCATATAGATCGGAGAGATCCAGTCGGCTCCCGCATTAAACGCGTCGCGTGGCCCGTAGATATCCCACATCTCTCCGCCGAGATCTCGATAGTAGTGCTTGAGCGCTGCCATGGAAGCCTCGGGCGTGTAGGGAAACGAGGCCAGAGCGCCGGTTGGAGTGAGCGTTCCACAGTCGCTGGTGTCGTCGGGCGCGTAGGGCACGTAGCCGTCGGGACCGTCGCTCGCCGTCAGGCCCCAGGCATCAGCACCGTATCCTTTGAAGTGTTTGGGGTCGGCAATGCAATACGCTCGATTGATGAGCGCAAGACTGCGGTTGTTCAGAAAATACGAAGAGGTGAACCGGTCGTGCAGACTATGGGGATCGAACCCGAAGAACGAATAGTGAGTGAAGAACAACGGGCCTCCCGTGCCCACACCCACGTCGAGCTTGATGCCGTAATAGCTGTGCCCGTTGCGGTAGTGAATCCCGTCAGTGATGCCTGACCATCCCTGCCGATACTGGACCGCGCGTTGCGCCTGGCTGGCCCAGCCGGAGTAATACGTACTAGCCGGGATCGCGTGAGTCGGCGAAGCAATTCCCAGCAGATAGGTAATCATGACTTCGTTGAATCCGATCAGCGGATGCTGAATTTGCCACTCCCACTCGGGCGACCAGTGCCAGTACAGGAACTCGTTCCTCTGCGGACCACGGTACCAATCCCATTCAACCGCCTCCCAGAGTTGGGTGATCCGCCGGTATAGATCTCGTTCTGCATCGCTCGGTCCGCGGAAGTACTGCCGGGCGGCGAGCAGGCCTTCCATCAGAAACGACGTTTCCACCAGGTCTCCGCCGTCGTCGAACATGCCGAAGACGGCCATCGTTTTGCCAGTGCTTCCGTCCATGTAGTGCGACCAGGCGCCGTGATAACGCTGCGCGTGTTCGAGGAAATTGACGATTCTCGTCAAACGCTCGACGGCTTGTACTCGAGTGATGAACCCGCGGTCCGCGCCGACAATCAGCGCCGCGATGCCCATACCGCTGGCGCCGGTCGCCACAATGCGGTCGTCCCCGGGAATGCTTTCTCGCGCCATCCCTGATTGCGCATCGGCGCCTTCCCAGTAATAGTGGAAGCATGCCTCCTCGAGCATCGTCAAAAGCTCATCATCGTCGAAGTCGCGCGTCGAGGCGCTGGCCGGTTGTGAAAGCGCCGATGTTCGATAGTGCCAATCCGCAGCAGCCACTCTGTACTGCGCGGTGATTTCTGCTTTGCCCAGAAAATCCGAGTAACGCTCGGTTCCCGCGGGCTGCATGCCGGCGGGCTCGAATACCCTGCCATCAAACGAGCGGTAGATGATGTACCTCGCGAGCGTTGGACTGTTCACCGGATCCCAGCGCACAACTACGTGGCGGTCGTAGCCGATCGCGCGGACACCCTCAGGAACTGACAGCGAAGACGATTGCTCTTCCGGGTGATCGTCATCCACGCGAATTTCATCAATGATCAGCGTATGCCGTACGCCATCGGGGCGTCCCTGATGAAAGACAACATCCTGCAAAAACTGCGGGCGAAACTGATAAATCGATGCGGTGGGAAAATCAGCGAGCGGGATTCGTGCCTGAACCCAACGGCCAGCCGGGATGGCGCCCGTATAGGTTCCCAGCGGCAATGGCGCCGTGAAAGATGCAGGTAATTCCGCAACTTGCAAACCCTCCGTTGCGTCGGAGAGCACAATTTGAGGCAGATCGCCGGCTGCGATCGCGCTCGGCGCGAAACACCAGAAATAGAGATTGTGGCCGATGAGTTCGGGATTCCGATTGCGATGCCCCTGCAACCGGACTTCCGCCACCCAGCCACCGCCGGGCCTCGATTCCCATTGCAGCCGCAGCGCATTCGGTGGCGTC
>Ga0099792_10000410_pt1 | contig 15983 bp, 14 predicted proteins | sample Rivendell_Oct201_8_FD_83780 | JGI IMG/M metagenome (GOLD analysis project Ga0099792, IMG submission 83780) | Vadose zone soil microbial communities from the Eel River Critical Zone Observatory, Northern California, USA -... | ecosystem: Environmental > Terrestrial > Soil > Vadose zone >...
ACTACGGCGTCCCTCTGCTCGACGAGCAGGGCCAAGCGCTCAAGCCGTAACGCGCCCGCCCGCGCCGCCATGAGGACGACAGCCTCGCTCGCGCTAGCCGCCTTCCTGGCAGCCGCCGCCGCGACCGCGCCGGCGCAGACCACGGCCGTGGCCGAGCCGCCGGACTATCGCACCGACGACTACCGGGCGCCGGTGCCGGCGACGGTCGCGGGCGGCCGGGCGATCGCGACCGACGAGGCCGAGCACCTGTGGCGGGAGAAGCGGGCCGTCTTCGTCGACGTGCTGCCGGCGCCGCGCCGGCCGGAGGGCCTGCGCCCCGACGCGCTGTGGAAGCCCCTGCCCCGCCGCGACATCCCCGGAAGCCTGTGGCTGCCCGATATCGGCCGCGGCGCGCTGCCTGAGCCGCTCGACGCCTATTTCCGCGCGGCCCTCGGGCGCGCGACCGGCGGCGACAAGTCGGCCGCGGTCGTCCTCTATTGCCTGGCCGATTGCTGGATGAGCTGGAACGCGACGAAGCGCGCCGCCGCTTACGGCTACACGCAGCTCTATTGGTATCGCGAGGGCACCACCGGGTGGGAGGCCGCCGCCCTGCCGACCGAGGAGGCGACGCCGGAAGTGGGACGGCCGTGAGCCGGCCGGTCGATGGACGCTGTCACGCGGCGGACCTATGCTGACACCGTCGCTCACGGGACGAAGACCGCCATGCCTGCGGTGCGCCGCCTGCTCTGGATCTCAATGGTGCTCCTGGCCGCCGGCGCGGCCGCCCGGGCCGCGGATTTGACGGTGCAGCAGATCAGCGTGGTCCTGGCCAAGGCGAGCGCGTCGAGCCCGGCGGATTTCTCGCACCGCGACCTCAGCTACCTCGATCTGAGCGATCTCGATTTCAAGCACGCGGATCTCAGCGGCGCCAATCTCTACGGCGCCGACCTGTCGCGCGCCAACCTCTCCGCGGTCAAGCTCGCCGGCGCCAACCTCGACCACACGCTGATCATCGCCGCGAATTTCGCCGGCGCCGACCTCAGGGAGGTGAGCCTGCTCGACGCCGTGGCATTTTCCACGCTGGAGGTCTCGACCGCCGAAGCCCCCAACTTCGCCGGCGCCAGCCTCGCCGGCGCGCACATCATCGCCCGGCTGAGCCGCGCCAACATGAGCGGCGCCAACCTCGCCCATATCCACATGGGCGCGCCGCGCAATCGCACGATACCGCCCACCCGCAACGCGCTGTCGGGCTGCAATCTCGCGAATGCGTCGCTCGCCGGCGCCGATCTCGGCGGCGTCGACCTGGCCTTCGCCGATCTCACCGGCGCCGACCTGTCGCACGCCAATCTCGCGCACGCCGATCTGGCGCATGCCGATCTCACCGGCGCCGATCTCACCGGCGCCGACCTGTCCGATGCCGACCTCGACGAGACCGTCCTCCGGCGGGCGCGAGGCTTGAGCCAAGCGAAAGGCATCGACACGGCGCGCCATCACGACACGACGATCCGCTAGAGCCGAGGGGCGCAGAGCATGGCGCGATTGGGGCTTCTCGGCGCGATCCTGGCGACGGCCGTCACCCCGATGCTGGGTCCGACCCCGCCGGCAAGCGCGGCCGAGATGACCGACACGGCCCTGGTGCTGGCGGTCGACGTGTCCGAATCCGTCACGCCCGAGCGCTACGCGCTGCAGATGGAGGGCATCGCCCGCGCCTTCCATGATCGCGAAGTGCAGGGCAGCATCCTCTCCGGCGCGCATCACTCGATGTTCGTCACTCTCGTCGAATGGTCGAACAAGCCTTTTCTCGTGCTGCCCTGGACGCTCATCACCAGCGCCGAGGAGGCGGACGCCTTCGCCGACAAGATCCGCCACGCGCCGCGCGCTGACAACCAGTTCACCTGCCTGTCGCGCGCGCTCGAGGTCATCGAAGGCAAAATCCTGCCGTTCCTGCCGGCGCCGGCCGAGCGCACCATCATCGACGTCTCCGGCGACGGCCGCGACAATTGCAATCCTGCGAAATCGGTCGATGCGGTCCGCGACGAGCTCGTCGCCGCCGGCACGACGATCAACGGACTGCCGATCCTCGAAGGCGACGAGGCCGCTACGCTCGAGGCGTGGTATCGCGAGCACGTAATCGGCGGTCATGCCGCCTTCCTGCTGCCCGCGCATGGCTTCGCCGATATGCAGCGGGCCATGCGCCAGAAATTCATCGTCGAGATCAGCGCCAACTGACGGCCGCGCGGCGCGCGCTCAGGAGAGCGCCGCCTGGAGGGCGCGGGCATAGGCGCCGAGGCGCGCATCGAGCTGCCCCGGGATCTCGCAGGCGTAGCGCATCGTCCGCTGCACTTCGGTGTAGGTGCGCGAGCTGAAGGTCCACCGCTGCATCAGCTCGGCGCGCTCCGGCGACGGCTCGCCTTTGGGCTCCGGCGTCGCATCGACCTCGGCGGTGAGGCGGGCGACGATATCGGCGAGGTTGCGCTGCCGCTCGGCCAAACTCTTGATCCGCTGAATCACCTCCGTGCGCTGCCGGTTGGTTTCGTCGAGCAAGCCGGCGAAGGCGAGCGTGATGAGGCGGTTGCGGTCGCCGCCGAGGCTCCGTGTGAAGTCGCCGATGGCGGCCTCGCCATCCGCCGCGGAGACGCCGCGCGGTGCCGCGCGGTCGACCAGCGCGGCGACCGCGGGCTCGGCGCGCCAATCGCCGATGCCCTCGACCGGCGGTCCGCTCCAGATGGTCGCCGCCGCGATCTCGGGCACGAGCGCCTGCTGGCAGGGCCAGTTCGGGTCGACGTTGCGCGGCGCCGCACCGGCGGCAAACGGCACGAGGCACGTCACCACGCCCAGCAGGGCGGCGAGCGGCCTCATTCTGCGACAACCCGCCGGGCGATGAGGCCGCGGCTCGGATCGTAGCCGTAGATCGCCGCCAGCATGAACACGAACAGCGAGCCCATCACCATCGCCGCCGATAGCGGCTCGAATTCCCCGTAAAGCGCGAAGCGGATGAGTTCGACCGCGTGGGTGAAGGGATTGGCCAGGCAAATGTAGTAGAGCGTCAAGCTCGACTCCTTGACACGCCACAGAGGATAAAGCGCGGAGGAAGCGAAGAACATCGGGAAGATCACGAAATTCATCACGCCCGCGAAATTCTCGAGCTGGCGGATCGCCGATGACAGCAACAGGCCGAGCGCGCCCAGCATCATCCCCGACAGGATGAGCGCGGGCAGCACGGTCAGATAACCCAGCGCGGGCGGCTCAATGTCCCAGAAATAAGCGATGGCGAGAAAGACATAGGCCTGCAGCACGGAGACGATGACGCCGGCGAGCAGCTTGGCGACGAGCAGGAACCAGCGGGGCAGCGGGCTGATCATCAGCGTGCGCATGCTGCCCATCTCGCGGTCGTACACCATCGAGAGCGAGCTCTGCATGCCCTGGAAGAGTTGGATCATGCCGATGAGGCCCGGGGCGATGTAGACCTCGTAGGGCACGTAGGTCTCGTAGGGCGGGATGATCGACACGCCCAGCACGAAGTGGAAGCCGGTGGCGAAAATCAGCAGCCACACCAGCGGCCGCACCAGCGCGGCGATGAAGCGCCCACGCTGATTGAGGAAGCGCAGGGCCTCGCGCCGCACGATGCCGGCGAGGCAGCGGTAGTAATGCGCGGGGCTCATGCCGCCCGCTCCTGGGTCAGCGTATCGAAGGCGCCGCGCATCGACGACGCGCGGGTTTCGCGGATCACGTCGGCGACGGCGCCGTGGGCGAGGACGCGGCCGCGATGCAGGACGACCACCTGTCCGGCGGCGTCGACCTCGTCGATGAGGTGCGTCGCCCACAGCGCGGCAAGGCCTTCGTCGCGGCACAAATCGCGCACGTGATCGAGCAGGAATTGCCGGCTGGCGATGTCGAGGCCGACGGTGGGCTCGTCGAGCAGCAGGAGCTGCGGTCGGTGCAGCAGCGCGCGCGCGATCTCGACGCGGCGACGTTGGCCGCCGCTGAGCTGGCGGACCTTGTCTCCGAGCCGGTCGCTCAAGCCCACGCGCTCGACCTCGGCGGCGATGCGCTCGGCCGCGACGCGGCGGCGGATGCCGTGCAGCGCGGCATGGTAGAACAGGTTCTGCGCCACCGAGAGATCGAGATCGAGGGTCGATTGCTGGAACACGGCGCCGATGCGGGCCAGCGCTTCCGACGGCTTCTCCTTGATCTCCCAGCCGAAGACGCGGATCGAGCCGCTGCGGTGGTCGTAGAGCCGGGTGATCAGCGAGAACAGCGTCGTCTTGCCCGCGCCGTTGAGGCCGAGCAAGGTCAGGCGCTGGCCGCGCTCGATCGCGAGCGAGACATCGCGCAGCACTTCGCGGCCGCCGAACGCATGGCTCACGCCGGCGACCACGAGAGGCGCCGTGTTTTGCGCCGCTATCGGCGTTGCCGCATCCATGGCGTCGCTGCGCCCGCTCCCGCTCGACGATGACATGGCCCGTCCGTCATGGCCGCACGACCACGCCCCAGGGCTGGTTGCCGACGGTCACCGACTTGACGACACGGAGATTCGGAACGTCGATCACCGAGATATCGTTGCTGATGCCGTTGGTCGTATAGAGGCGGCTCTCGTCGCTGTTGAAGGCGAGGTTCCAGACGCGCTGCCCGACCAGCAGATATTTCTTGACCTCGTAGGTCTGCGCGTCGACCACGGCGACGCGGTTGGCCGGCCCCAGGGCGACGAAGGCGAGCTTGCGGTCCTTGGTCAGCGCGACGCCCACGGCCTGGATCGCCTCCTGCGGCACGCCCGACACGGCGAAGGCGATCTTATGCACGATCTTGTGCGATGCCGGATCGATGACGCTGACGCTACCGCCGATCTCGGAGGAGACCCACACCTGCTGTCCATCCGCGGTCCATTCGGCGCGGCGCGGTCGGCTGTCGACCAGGACGTTCGCCACCACCTTGCGCGTGTCGTTGTCGATGAAATGCGCCATGCTGGTCGTCTCGGAGGTGTTGACGATCCATTTGCCGTCCGGGCTGATGCCCATGCCCTCCGGTTCGACGCCCACGGGGATCTCGCCGGCGATGCGGCGGGCGGCGATGTCGACGATCGAGACGAGGCTGCTGCCCTCGTTGGCGACATAGAGGTGCAGGCCGTCGGGATGGAGCGCGAAGGTCTCCGGATCGGGGCCGCTCGGCAGCGGCGGGCCGAGCGTGAACTTGTCGAGATCGAGCGTCTCGATCTCGTCGTCGTCGCTGGCGCAGATGTAGAGAGTCTTCTTGTCCTGCGACAGCACGATGCCGCGCGGCCGCTGGCCGACCGGGACGGTGCGCAGCACCTTCAGGCTCTCGCCGTCGAGCACGGTGATCGAATTGCCCTTCTCGTTCGACACGAGCACCGTCTCGGCGCGGACCCCGCCGAGCGGCGCTACTGAGAGAGCGAGCGCCAGCGCGGGCAGCGCCCACGCTCCGCACAGATGCGGCAGACGGCTCTGCGCGCGCGTCATTGCAGGCGGCATTTGCTCTCCGGACGGTCCATGCCGAGCGTATCCAATTCCGAAAACTGGTGCAGGAAGCGGCCTGGCGGCGGCGATACGGAGACCAGGGCGCGCGTATCGGCGAGCAGGATCGCCTGGCGCATCTGGCCGTCCCAGGGACGGAAGCTGAGCGGCGTCCCCTTGTAGCCGCCGAGTTGGAACTGCTCGCCCCGCATGAAGGCGATGAGCTTCTCCGGCTCGACCGATTGCGCGCGCGCCGCGGCTTCGCCGACGGCGCGCACCGCGAGCCACGCCGCGTAGTCGCGCGCGGTCATCCAGCGCTTGGCGGCCTGGCGAAAGCGGTCTTGCAGCTGCGTCGCGCCCCATTCCTCGTGGGGCCGCGCCCAGGCGGTGGGGACCAGACCGGCCGTGCCGGCCACCGGCCGCGGTGCGTAGGTGGCATAGCTCATATAATCGCCGAATTGGTCGTCCTCGTCGGCGACGACGAGAACGTCGTAGCTCACCCCTTGCGTGAAATTCGCCACCTCGGCGGCGATCGAGTAATGCCCGCTGTCGGAGCGCTTGGCCCCCGGCTGAAACGTCCACGGCTTCTCCGCCACGAGCTTGGCGCCGAACTTGGCGACGGCGCGCTTGACCGCCGCGGCATAGGCGCGGTCGCCCTCGGTCGGGCCGACGACCAGGAACACCTTGGGCCATTGCTTGGCGAGAAGATATTCGAGCAGCGCATCGGCCAGCATGGCGCGGCTCGGCACCGTGTGCAGCAGGTTGGCGCGGCATTTCTCGGCGCGCAGATCGTCATCGGGCGCGGCGGCGTTGAAGAGCGTGACGGCGCGCGCTTCCGGCAGCGCCGCCACGGCGAGGAGCGGCGCCTCCGGCAGGTCGGTCACGACCAGCCGCACGCCCTCGCCGACGAGCTTGCGGAAGGCCGCCGCGACATCGCCGCCCGCGGGAGCAATCGCCTCGGCGAGGACGAAGTGCTGGCCGGTGAAGCGGCCGGTCGTATTGTCGTCGGCGATCCCCAGGCGCGCGCCGGCCACGCCCTCATCGGCGGGCGGCGGATCGAGATAGGGCTGCGGCGCTTCGCGTTTAACGCCCTCGCGGAGAAAGCCGATCTTCACCGCGGCCGGGCTTTGCTCCTCGGCCCGCGGCGAACCGAGGGCCAGCGCCATGAGCGCGGCAAGCGCCGACAGCGCGAGCAACGCCCGCCGCGCGCGCCTGCCGATCGGATGACCCACGCCTTCTCCCTCCCCAGCCCCGACTGCGCCGCTCTCATGGCGCTTCCGATGCGGCCACGCAAGCCCTCGCCCGCTTCCCGGCGAATGCGACGATGGTGGAGATATCGTGGCGGCTAATCCGCGAAGAGGAACGGCGCGTCGATGCCCCGCCGCGGCGCAGCGGGGCTACGCTCTATCGTCACTTCAGGGTCTCGAGATAGGCGATGACGTTCTGGCGATCCTTCTCGTCCTTCAAGCCCGGAAAGATCATCTTGGTCCCCGGCACGAGCTTGCGTGGGTCGGTCAGGTAGATGTCGAGCTCTTCCGATGTCCATTTGTGCTTGAAGTTCTTCATCGCGTCCGAGTAGTTGAAGTTCGGAGCGGTGCCGGCTTCGCGATCCATCACCCCCGCCAGGCTGGGGCCGATCTTGTTCTTGCCGGCTTCCGTCGTGTGACAGAGCGCGCATTTCTTGAACACTTCCTTGCCGGCCGCGGCATCGCCTGCCGCATAGGCCGAGCCTGCGGCGACAAGCGTCCCGAGCACGGCCATGAATAAGACCCATTTCGACATTTGAGCTCCTCCCGCAGGAATATCCGAGCGCCGACGGAGGCGCGTCGCCTTGGCTGCCATCCAGATAACGTCGGCAACCGATCATTTCATCCCCAAATTTGCCTCAAACCGCAACCGCTCTTTGCCACCTCATGGGTGGTGATCCTCCTCTGGGTCTGCTGTGTGGGGCTGAGCCGAGCAAGGCCGGAGGTCGCCCTCGACCGCTGCTCATGACCGGTTCCGTACATGCATTCCGTTGGCTATGCTTCGTATCACGGAACGCCCAGTTTGCGATGGATCCGAGGCCGCCATGGACAATGGACGTCGATCGACAATTCAGAGACGGCTTCGAATTTGGAGAACTCATGGCCCGGAATCGCAAAGGTCCCCCACACCAAGCCAAGCACTTCCAGCCCGAGGATCATGCGCACGCGGCGCATCAGGAGGAAGCGTCGCATGGCCACACGCAAAAGCCCGGTCAGGGCACCCAGGGGGACGGGAAGAGTCAGCCGCGAAAGACCGCCCATCCGGTGGAGCGCACGCCGAAGGGTCCGAGTAAGGGGCAGTAGGTCCGGATTCGCCGTGGACCGGACGGGAAACCCGTTGCGGTCGTTCTGCACCGACGTCTCGATCGTTCGCTCGCATATGGGGCGTGATAGAGAAGACGAATCCACAGATGTCGCCTCCCGCTCAGGCTTCGGATAAAAAGGTTCGGCAAGGTGTTCGCCCTTGGCCGATCTTTTCTTCGCTGTCCGGCTACGCTGCGAAAAACCTGAGCCGGGACCTTGCGGCGGGGCTCACCCTTGCTGCCATCGCGATACCCGAGCAGATGGCCACCGCGCGCCTTGGCGGGTTTCCAGCAGACATCGGCTTCGTTGCATTTGTCGCCGGGTCAATCGGTTTCGCGGCTTTCGGCGCCAATCGCTTCCTGTCCGCGGGCGCCGATTCAACCATTACCCCTATTTTTGCTGGCGGTCTGGTGACCTTGGCGGCCATGGGAACACCGGAATATGCCGGTTTGGCGCTTGCGCTCGCGCTGGTCGTCGGCACCATTTTGATCGGCGCCGGATTTTTTCGCCTCGGCTGGATAGCAAATCTCTTGTCTGTTCCCGTCACGACGGGGTTTCTTGCCGGTATCGCCATTCACATCATCGTCTTTCAGCTTCCGGGTCTTCTTAGTGTTTCACCGCCCGAAGGCAATCTGTTTCACCGTATGGCAACTCTCGCCGAGGACCTCGATCGAGCAAACCTCTATTCGGTCGCACTCGGCTTGGCCGTCCTTTTTCTGGCTCTTGGGTCGGAGCGCATCAGCGCCCGCATTCCGGGCGCGCTGATTGGCCTTCTTACGGCCACCGCAGCGCTCCTTTTGTTCGGCCTGGAAAGCCGTGGCGTGGCCGTCTTGGGCGGGACTCCGGGCGCGTTGCCGCGGCTTCTTTGGCCGGCAGTAAAGCTCGATGACCTGGTCCATGTCTTGCCGTTGGCGCTGCTCGTTTCCGTCGTGATCATGGTGCAAACAGCCGCGACGACATGCTCGTTTATCTCCGATCCCGGTGACCCTCCCGCCGTCAATCGCGACTTCATCGGGGTTGGCGCAGGAAGCATTCTGGCCGGGCTCCTCGGCGCCTTCCCGGTGAACGCCAGCCCGCCCAGGACCGCAATCGTGTCCGAGTCCGGAGGTCGCTCGCAAATCGCCGGCTTGGTGGCATCGGGGCTTGTGTTGGGACTGATCGCCTTCGGGGCGAAGCTCCTGGCCCATGTGCCGCAGGCAGCGCTCGCCGGCATCCTGCTTCTCATCGGCCTGCGGATGATTCGTATGCGCGAAGTCATCGACGTCTATCGTCGAACATTGGGGGAATTCCTCCTGATCATCGTCACGATGATCTCGATCGTCGCGCTGCCCATGGCGACAGGTGTCGTGGTCGGGATCGTGCTTTCGCTCCTGCACGGAATGTGGACCGCGACCTGGGCGCAAGCGATCGAGTTTGAAAAGGTCCCGGGGACTTCCATCTGGTGGGCGCCCAGCGGCAAGCCGAAGGGCGAAATGCTTCCCGGAGTCTTGGTCATCGCCTTTCAGGCGCCGCTCTCCTTCTTGAACGCTTATGATTTTAGACAAGGCATCCTGGATGCCATAGAGCGCCGCCCGAAGCCGCTTGACCTCGTCGTTCTGGAAGCCAGCAGTATCATCGCGCTTGACTACACCGCCTCGAAAATCCTCGCGGAAGTGATCACACGGTGCCAAACCTCGGGCATCGACTTTGCCGTTGCACGTCTCGAATCCGTGCGGGCGCAGGAAGCGTTTTCGCGCTTCGGCATCATGGACCTCCTCCGGCAGGACCATCTGTTCCACAGCGTGGATGAGGCTGTCACGGCCTTGACCGGGAAGACCTCACGGCCGGCCTTCGAGGCCGCATCTGAATGGAACGACGATCGATGAACCATAACGCCGGCCCCGCCATGCACGCGAAGCTCGAGGAATGCGGCCGACGAGGCCGCGCATCTGCCCGATTGGTCGCAAATCAGCAAAGGCTGATCGTGCGCGAAAAAGGGGGTCGGAGCCGACAACGGTACTCAACGCGGTGAAGGAAGGTCCGGTTCTCACACACGGAGCAGCCGTCAGCGCCCGCTGCGCGATGGTCAGCGGATGGCCTTCTCGCGATTGTTGGCCTGATCGAACCCCTTGGCGGCAGCGAGACCCTTTACGTCCTTGAGCACGGTGCCGTCGAGGTCGGCCTCGGTGAGGTCCGCACCCGTCAGATCGGCGCCCGTGAGATCGGCGCGCGCCAGGTTGGCGCGGAACAGGATCGCGCCCGTCAGGTTGGCGCCGGTGAGCTTGGCAAAGGCAAGGACGGCGCGATTGACGTCGGCGCCGGTGAGGTCCGCACCGGTCAGATCGGAGCTGGTGAAGTCATTGCGCATCTGGCCCATCGGCTGGTTCTTGAGATCGACGCCGAGACGCGCACCGACGAAGCGCGCGCCGCGCATGTCGACGCCGTTGAAGCGGGCGATGATTCGCGCCCCCGACAGATCGGCACCGGCAAAGCGCGGCGCCTCGCTCGCCGGCGCCGCCGCCATGGTGGTCGAGACGACCGGCCCGAACAGGCTCGCATTCGACAGATCGGCGCCGCTGAAATCCGCCCGCATGATCCAGGCAAGATCGAGCCGCGCGCCGCGCAGCTTCGTGCCGGTGAATTTCGCACCCACCAGCTTGGCGCCGAAGAGATCGGCCTGAGCGAGGTTGGCGTGGCTGAAATCGAGCCCGCTCAGATCGAGCTCGCTGAGATTCTTGCCGGACAAATCGGCCACGTGCTCCGCCGTCGCTTGCGCCAGCGCCGCACGCACCTGCTCCACCGTCAGGTCGGCCGCGCGGGCCGCGCCCGCCGCCAACAAACCTGCTGCAAGGACCGCCAGCAGTCTCGTCGCTCCGGGCATCGTTTCCTCCCTTGCCGCCGGCCGGGTCAGGCGCCGGCCGCCATGGCCCGCCAGGTCGCGATGGCCTGGCGGGTTGCCGCGACATCATGCACCCTGAGGATCTGCACGCCTTGGCTCACGCCGTAGAGCGCGCCGGCGACGGAGCCGGGCATGCGCTCCTTCGGCGGCAAGCCGCCGCCGACGTCGCCGATCAGTCCCTTGCGCGAGAGGCCGAGCAGCACGCCGCAGCCGAGCGCGTGGAACAGCGCCAGCCGCATGATGACATCGAGATTGTGCGCCGAGCGCTTGCCGAAGCCGATGCCGGGATCGACCACGATGCGCTCGCGCGGAATGCCGGCGGCGAGACAGGCCTCGACGCGTGCCGCGAGGTATTCCAGGACATCGAGCGAGGCGAGCGTGTAGGAGGGGTTGTCCTGCATTGTGCGCGGGTCGCCCGGCATGTGCATCAGCACCACCGGCGCTCCGGAGCGCGCGGCCAGGGCGAGGCTTTCGCGCTCGCCGGCGAGCGCCGACACGTCGTTGATGATGCGCGCGCCGGCGGCGAGCGCCGCCGCCATGACCCGGGCGTGGCGCGTGTCGATGGAGACGAGCGCGCCGACCGCGGCGAGGGCGCGCACCACCGGCTCGATGCGGCGGATCTCCTCCTCGGCAGGCACCGGCATCGCGCCCGGACGGGTCGACTCGCCGCCGACATCGAGAATGTCCGCGCCCTCGTCGAGCAGCGCCCGGCCATGGCGGATGGCCTGGTCCGCCGCCATGAATTCGCCGCCATCGGAAAAGCTGTCGGGGGTGACGTTGACGATGCCCATCAGCAGCGGGCGCTCGAGCGCGAGCCCGGCCCAGGCCGGCCGCGGCATGGCGAGCCGCTCGAGTTGCTGGGCGATACGCTCGGCCGCGGCACCCCTTTTCGACCAGTCCCGCAGCTGGGCGACGGGCACGAGCGCCGTCGTGACGCCGCCGTCCGGCCGCCGGCCCAAGATCTCCGCCAGAGGGAAGGCGAGCCCGGAGGCGGCAAGCGGCACCGCCAGCCCCTCGGCGAGCGCCGTCGCACCGGCGGCGCCCGACAGCAGCCCCGCCGGGCGCAGCCAGAGGTGGTCCGCCGCAATGCCCGCCAGCGCCTTGGCGCCGGCCGCGGTCAGGTGATCGGCCGCGGCGCGAGACGCCATGAGCAAGCTGTCCTCGAATACCTGCCGATCGACGGACGAGAGTAGCTCGGAGCGAGCGGCTCGACCGTCGAGATCGAGCATTCTGTCACCCGCTGCCGACCGTCGCAACCGCCCGCCGGCAATCCGGCAGATTGATGGGCACCATAGGCCGCTCGCGGCCGGCTGTCTGGGCCGGCTCAAGACTGCGCGCCAAGCCCTTCTTACTGCTTCCCGCGCCCGGTGAAATATGCTGGAGTCCCCGCAAGGGAGGAAAACGGCAGAAATGGCCGATCGCACGGCACGGTCGCTCCATCGCTCGCGCGTCGCATCCGAGCGTCGGCCGCAATTGCGGGTCGTCGCCGGGGCGCTCGACGGTGGGGCCGGCGGTAAGGCGACGGCGCTCGTCGCCCCTGCCGCAGCACTGCCCGTGCTGTCCCCATCCTCGGATATTTGCGGGGTCAGCCGCGGCGGTTGGGCGGCAGCCGCCCTGCTCTACGCGGCGTTCGCTGCCGCCCTGTTGCTGGCCGCCTGGAAAGCGACCCCGCCCGAGCCCTGGCCCGCGAGCCCCTCGGTATTCAAGGTGGTGTTCGAGGAGCCGCCGCCGACGCCACCACCGGCGCCCGAGCCGCAGAGCGTAGCGCCCGAGGCACCGCCGGAGCCGACCTTGGCGAAGCCCGAGCCCGCTCCGGTTCCGCCGGCGCCGCTCGCCATCGCCGAGCCGACGCCGCGGGAGCTGCCGAAGCCGCCGCCGGCCAAGCCGGCGCTGCCGCCGCAGCATGCTGCCCCGCCGCCGCGCAGCGCTGCGCCGGCGCCAAGCCCGCCGGCGGAGCAGCAGGTCGCGACGGTGACGCCGCCGCCGCTGCCGACGGCCCCGGTCCTGCCGCCGCAGCCGATCGGCGGCCTCGCCAGCAATCGCAAGCCCGATTATCCGCCTGCCGCCAGGCTGCGTGGGCAGCAGGGCCTCGTCGTGCTGCGGGTCGAGGTCTCGGCGGCGGGCGCTCCGCTCAGCATTGCCGTCGTATCGACCAGCGGGCACACCGTCCTCGACAAGGCAGCGCTCGCGGCGGTCGAGCAATGGCGCTTCAAGCCGGCCACCCAGGCCGGCACACCGGTGACCGGCGCGGTCGATGTGCCGATCCAGTTCCGGCTCGAAGAATGAGCCGAGCTGTCATCGCTCCGGCGGGGCGTCAATCGGGGCCGCCGACGGACGCAGAAGCGCCAACCACCAAGTAATTCCAGACGGCGATGCGGATGAGATCGGCCGTGCGTTTCAGGCCCCGCTGGTGTTCATGTGGCCGTGGCCGTAGCCGCAGCCGCTCGATCTGCGTCAAGACGTCCGGTCGCACGTTCTTCCGTCTGCTCGTGGTGACGGTCCTGGCGGTGCTGCCGGCGGCGGCACGGGCGCAAGTCGTATCGCCAGAGAGCCAACCACCACCCCCCACGACGCTACCCACGGTCGAGGTCATCGGCACCTCTCCCCTGCTCGGCAGCGGCATCGATCGCGACAAGGTGCCGGCCAACGCGCGCAGCTTCTCGACCGGCGACCTCGGCCGCGACGGGACGCCCGGCCTGACCCGCACGCTCGGCGAGCGCGTCCCCAGCGTCAATATCAATGACGTTCAGGACAACCCGTTCCAGCCGGACATCCAGTATCGCGGCTTCGACGCGTCGCCGATCCAGGGCACGCCGCAGGGCCTCGCCGTCTACCAGAACGGCGTGCGCATCAACGAGGCATACGGCGACACCGTCAACTGGGACCTGGTGCCGGACTTTGCCGTGAACCGCATCAACCTGATCAGCAACAATCCCGTGTTCGGCCTCAACGCGCTCGGCGGCGCGCTGGCGGTGGAGATGAAGAACGGCTTCAATTTCCAGGGCGCTCGCGCGGAGGCGTCGGGCGGCTCGTTCGGCCGGCGCGACGGCATCGTCGAATACGGCGTACAATCCGGCGCATTCGCGAGTTATATCGGCGGACGCGCGCTCTACGAGGAAGGCTGGCGCCAGCATTCGCCGACCTCGCTGCATCAGCTCTACACCGATCTCGGTGCGCGCGGCGAGCGCCTCAGCCTCGATGTCTCGTTCGCCGGCGCCTCCAACCTCATCAACGCCGTCGGCCCGACGCCGGTCGAATTGCTGGCGGCGAGCCGCAACGCGATCTACACCTACCCGCAGTCGACGCGGAATGATCTTGCCTTCCTGACCGCGACCGGCTCCTACAAGGCCAGCGACACCGTCACCATCGACAGCAACTTCTACTACCGCCATTTCCGCCAGCGGATCGCCAACGGCAACACGACGGAGGCGCAGGCCTGCGACCCGGCGGTCGCGCCCGGCACGCTCTGCTTCGGCGATCCGACGACGGTGCTGTTCGGGAACGGAGCGCCCGTCCCCAACTTCCTCAACGGCGCCGATCCCGGCCAGATCGACCGCACCACGACCGTCGCCGACGGCCTCGGCGGCTCGTTGCAGCTCACGCGCAACGCGCCACTGTTCGGTCACTCGAACCACTTCCTCGCCGGCGCCAGCCTCGATCACGGCGACGTCGATTTTCACGCCAACAGCGAGCTCGGGCTCATCGAGCCGAGCCTGCTGGTGAGCGGCCGGGGCTTCATCATCGGCCAGCCGGACGGCTCGGTCGGGCCGGTCAACCTCAACACCACCAACAGCTATTACGGGCTCTACGCCACCGACACCTTCGATGTCACGAGCCGGCTCGCGCTGACGCTGAGCGGCCGCTACAACCTCGCGCTCATCCGCCTCACCGACCGCGGCGGCACCGGCCTCGACGGCGACCATCGCTTCAGCCGTCTCAATCCCGCCATCGGCGGCACCTACAAGATCACCCCCACCCTCACCGGCTATGCCGGCTACTCCGAGGCCAACCGCGCGCCGACGCCGAACGAGCTCGGTTGCGCCGATCCGACTCATCCCTGCATCCTCGAGAATTTCGTCGTGTCGGACCCGCCGCTGAAGCAGGTGGTGGCGCGCACCTACGAGGCCGGCCTGCGCGGTACGTTCCGGCCGCAGCCGGAAGCGGGCCGCATCAGCTGGAACCTCGGCTTGTTCCGCACCGACCTGCAGGACGACATCTTCAACGTGCCAAGCCCGATCACCGGCTTCGGCTTTTTCCGCAATGTCGGGAACACGCGTCGCCAGGGGATCGAGGCGGGAATCAGCTACCGATCCGACCGCCTCTTCGCCTATCTCGACTACGCGCTGGTCGACGCGACGTTCCAGAGCGGCTTCACGCTCGCTTCGCCGGGCAATCCCTTCGCCGACGCCAACGGCCAGATCACCGTGCGTCCCGGCGACCACATGCCCTCGATCCCGCAGCACCGGCTGAAATTCGGCGCGGACTATTCCCTGACCGACAAGTGGAAGCTCGGCGCCGACATGATCGTCGCCAGCGACGCGTATCTGCGCGGCGACGAGTCGAACCAGAACCCGAAAATCCCCGGCTACCACGTCGTCAACCTGCATTCCTCGTACGAGGTCACCGACCATGTCGCGGTGTTCGGCCTGGTGCAGAACGTGTTCAACGAGAAATACGAGACCTTCGGCGTGTTCTTCGATACGACCCAGGTGCCGTCGGCGGGGCTCAGCAACCCGCGCTCCCTGAGCCCCGCGCCGCCGCTCGGGGTTTTCGTCGGCGTGCGCGCCTCGTTCTGACGATCAGCGATCAGCCCGGCAGGTCGAAGCGGATGCCCTGGGCGAGCGGCAGCTCGCGCGAGTAATTGATGGTGTTGGTGGCGCGGCGCATATAGGCCTTCCAGGAATCGCTCCCCGCCTCGCGGCCGCCGCCCGTCTCCTTCTCGCCGCCGAAGGCGCCGCCGATCTCCGCGCCGGAGGGGCCGATATTGACGTTGACGATGCCGCAATCGCTGCCCGTGCTCGACGTGAACAGCTCCGCCTCGCGCAGATCGTTGGTGAAGATGGCGGAGGCGAGCCCTTGCGGCACGGCGTTGTGCAGGCGGATCGCGTCATCGAGCGCGCTGTAGCGCATGACATAGAGGATGGGCGCGAAGGTCTCGCGGCAGACGAGCTCGCTCTGCTGCGCCATCTCCACGAGCGCCGGACGCGCATAGAAGGCATCGGGCCAAAGATTGCCGTGGACACGCTCGCCGCCGGTGACCGCGCCGCCTTCCCGGCGCGCCTCCGCCAGGCTGCTCTGCATGGCCTCGAAAGCCTGCCGGTCGATGAG
>Ga0099792_10000411_pt1 | contig 15964 bp, 10 predicted proteins | sample Rivendell_Oct201_8_FD_83780 | JGI IMG/M metagenome (GOLD analysis project Ga0099792, IMG submission 83780) | Vadose zone soil microbial communities from the Eel River Critical Zone Observatory, Northern California, USA -... | ecosystem: Environmental > Terrestrial > Soil > Vadose zone >...
CCTCGGACAGCAGGGCGACGGCAATCCCATGCATGGTGCGGCTCTCGCTGATTTCTCTCGGTGGTTGCCTGATCGAAAGAGAAAGAACTCCCCGCCAAGTGACCTAAGTAATCGGCTGCAAGGTTAACCCATTAGGTCCGCGTAAACTGCGCGAACCCCAATTCTGCGAAAACCATGTACTCGATGAGAGGCACACAGCGAAGAAAAAACCCCGGGGACTTCCGCCCTGTGGCGCCAATTGTAAGCCAAACCCTACCTTGGTGGAAAGCACGAAATGGACGAAATCGCACGGCTGGTGCCGAAAGTGGAGCGAAGGCTCGCTTCCGAATTCTTTAGCTCAAAAAAGCCGAGGAGAGCAACGGTCAGCGCGTTTGATTGTCGTGCGGGTGGGTGTGAAGCGCCGAGACACGCTGGAATGCAGCCGAGGGTTCGGCGGGATCAAGGTATTCATACCCTTCCAGGCGTACCGCAACTGCGACCTTCGAGTCGGGAATCGGAGTTTCGGAAGGACAGATCGAGGGGACTGAACTCTGAGTTAACCCCTGGTCCGACCGCCTGACCACCCGCAGAATGTGGCCACGACAACGGACGCGCATGCTTTCTCCCAAGGTGATTTCAGAAGGCATGACCAAAGTGAGTTCGATCTCGGATCCCTCCCGCACCGCAATCTCGGTAAAGAAAAAAACTCCGCGCGAGCTTAAGTCCTGGGTAAATCCAACGCCGGGCGTTCCGGTGGCGACATCACGAAAAGACATCGGCAGCAGGAATGAGAAACGCTGGCCGACGCGACGCTCAAGTCGAACTGGAAGGGTGGTCATAGTGGGCGGTACGTCGTTGTCGACTCACCGGGACGCGAGAGCAATACTGTAGCTCACCTTGAGCGCCAAGGGAAGTCATAAGTTGGTAACAGGGCTGGCGGTTTTCCAAATAGCCTTAATAATTGGGCTGGACGGGGACTTGTGGGCGGACTGGCGATCTGGGGGAGTTGCGCGGCACTACGGCCAGACGGATGGGGCCTCAGGAAAAATTGGCGCGTAACATTGTGTGGCGTCATCCAAAGAAACGATCGTGGCCGAGCCAAAGACTTCTATCCATAACGATGCAGGCGCCAGCACGGAGGTCGATGGTGGTCGCCCATTGCGGTGGCAGGCAGCCGGCCGCGCGTTGCGCCATCGTAACTTCCAGCTTTTCTTCAGCGGACAACTGATTTCCCTGGTGGGCACGTGGATGCAGAGCGTCGCCCAGTCGTGGCTCGTTTATCGGCTCACCGGTTCCGGACTATTGCTAGGCGCAGTCGGATTCGCCAGCCAGATTCCGGTCTTCCTGGTCGCTCCCATCGGAGGAATCACCGCCGATCGGGCCAACCGCAAGCACGTGGTAATCGCCACACAAGCGGCTTCGATGTTGCTGGCCTTTGTGCTGGCAGGGCTCACACTATCGGGGAAAATTCAGGTGTGGCATATCTTCGTGCTGGCTTCGCTGCTGGGAGTGGTGAATGCGTTCGACATCCCCGGGCGGCAGTCTTTTCTCGTGGACATGGTTGGCAAGGAAGACTTGATGAACGCGATTGCGCTGAACTCCTCGATGTTCAATGGTGCGCGCGTGATCGGGCCGGCGATCGCGGGAATTCTGGTAGCGAGGCTGGGCGAGGGCTGGTGTTTTTTTGTGAATGCCGTGAGCTACATCGCCGTCATCATCGGATTATTGCTGATGGACGTACACGCTCCGGCGAAAGCTTCGAAGCACCCGCCGCCGCTGGAGCACATTATTGAGGGATTCCAATTCGTGAGCCGCACGGCGCCGATCCGCGCCCTGATGCTGCTGCTGGGGCTGGTCAGCATCACGGGAATGCCTTATGTGGTCCTGATGCCAATTTTTGCCGACCGCATCTTGCGCAGCGGCGGCCAGGAGTTGGCCTCACTGTTGGGCTCCACGGATTTGGGAGCGATGCGGCTGGGCATCCTGATGGGCGCAACCGGAGCGGGAGCGATGCTGGGCGCGTTGACGCTAGCGATGCGCTCTGGCGTCAAGGGCTTGGGACGATGGATTACGTTGTGCTGCGCAGGGTTTGGTTTGAGCCTGACTCTGTTTGCATTTTCGAAATGGTTCTGGCTGTCGGTGATCCTACTGGTGCCGGTGGGGTACTTCGTAATGCTGCAGATGGCGTGCTCGAACACGCTGATTCAGGTGATGGTGCCCGACGCCCTGCGGGGCCGGGCCATGGCCGTGTATTCCATGATGTTTATGGGCATGGCGCCGATCGGAGCGTTGCTGGGCGGGGTATTAGCCGACCGTTTAGGCGCGCCGATGACGGTCGCGATTGGCGGAGTAGCATCCGTGGCGGGCGCCTGGTGGTTCGGAGTGCAGTTGCCGAAGATTCGCGTGGAAGCGCGGCAGTTGATCATCGCCCAGGGAATGGCTGGCGGAGAGCCGGCGGAGGAGATGTCGGCGGGCGCGGTGGAGGATTAGGTTGGATTCGTGTATCGCTTGGGCAGATTTAACTGCGCCTGTCTCTCTAATTCTGAGAACTCCTAAGAGATTTCCGGTTGGTTAGATGAGCATAAAACCAAAGAGGACACTGGGTCTCACAGGGTAAGGACGCAATTGAGAAAATGACTTACCCTGTGCCCTCTGTGTCCTCTGTGGTAAAAGATTTTCAAACTCCGTTGACAGGAATTAAAATTGGCTGACCCTCCAGCGCGCGAAGAAGATGACCCGCCGCGCCTTCTGTGTATAACGCTCAAACATCGTCTACTCCACCGCGCTCACCTTACGGCTGGCTCTCTTCCAATACAGAAACCCGGGTATGCCCAGCAGCACAATCAACGTGCCCGCGAGCGATTCTTTGGGTCGCGTAATGATCGTGTTCAGCGTCCATGCTCCGCCAATGAGCACGTAGATCGCGGGTAGCCAGGGATAACCCGTGCAGCGGTACGGGCGTGGGATGTCCGGACGCTTCCAACGCAACAGAAACAAGCCAATCACCGTGAGCGTGTAGGAGAGCACCATGCCGAACATCACGTAAGTGTAGAGTCGGTCGTAATTGCCGCTCAGGGTGAGAACGGCGGCCCAGATCCCTTGTCCGATGAGGCTGAGGGCAGGAGTCCGCCATTTGGGATGGACCTGCGCCATACTGCGGAAGAATGCGCCATCGCAGGCCATGGCATAGTAAACGCGCGCCCCGGAAAGAGTACAGGTGGCGGCGGCGCCAAAACATGAAACCGCGATCATGGCCGATAGCCAGATGGCCGCTCGTGGAGAAAACAACGCGACAGCGGCGGCATGAGCGATGGTTTCGTGCCGGGCGACTTCGGTCCCGGGCAAGGCATATACGTAAAGCACGTTCATCGCGATATAGATCAGACCTACGATCACCACGCCCAGAACCATGGCCAGGGGAACATTGCGGCGGGGCTCCTTCACTTCTCCAGCGACCCACGTGATGTAGACCCAGCCGTCGTAAGCCCAAAAAACGGCAATCATGCCCACGCCGATGGCAGAGAGCAATTGCCACGGACCGAGGCCCAGAGTGAGGCCGCCGGTGGTACCCCAGGCTTTGGTGGTGAAGTGTGACCAGTCGCCTTTGCCGATGGCGAGTCCGAGGATAACGAATGCCGCCATCGCGGCAAACTTCGCCCAAGTTGCGACGTTTTGTAAAGCCGCACCTCGGCGGAGGCCGATCACGTTCATCCAGGTCATCACCGCGATGAGAAACAGCGCCAGGATGTGAGCGCGGGTGACCACTACTCCGGCGAGCGTGAGGACAATGTGTTCCTGCGAAAAGAAGCCGAAGATTTGACCCGTGTATGCGGCAGAGCCTACGGACAGGGCGGCAATGCTGCCGCCATTAGCGACGGTGAAGAGCATCCAGCCGTAGAGGAAGGCGACCAGATCTCCAGAGGCCTCGCGCAAGTAAACGTATTGGCCACCGGAGGCGGGGAACATCGAACCCAGTTCGGCGAAGGCGAAGCAGGCACACAGGGAAATCAATCCGCCTAAAACCCATACCATCAAGAACCATGCGGGATGCGGCAGGGGCGCAGCAATATCTTTCGCTGTGAGAAAAATCGAGGAGCCGATGATGCCGCTTACCAGCAAAAGGACTGAATCGAGCAGGCCGAGCCTGCGTACCAGTGTAGGCTGCGCGCCGGGCTGCTTAGAGTCTGTCGCCAGCGGGATGGCTGCCGCGGAATCCATACTTATCCCATTCCGAGTTCGTCGGCAGATTCGAGCGGGCTTCCACAACGGCGGCAGATGACAGCCGAGCAGTCGCCGCAGGTCAGGGGATCGCTTACCTCCTCAGCGCAGTTCGGACAGTAGAGGGAGCCCGGTCCAGGCTGCGGCGGCGGATCCGGAGGACGTGTCGCCATGAAGAGAAAAACTGTAGCATAGAGGTAGGGCTGCCGTCCTAATTGGATCCGAACGGCGCAATTCGACCGCAGCGGCGTGCCGCAATCGAAGACGAGATCATGGCTGAAAAACCACAGACTCCCGACGAGAAGCTGCAACAGGAATTCAACCGCTGGGCCGCCGCGAGTGAAGGCGAGAAGATGGAACGCCATCACCTCGATATTACCGAGAAGACGATCCGCCTGATGAATCTGCGCCCGGGGGAGAGGGTACTAGACTTGGGCTGCGGCTCGGGCTGGGCGACGCGCCTGCTGGCACGGTTGGTAGGTGACGGACCGGAGGGCTTCGGCCAAGTCGTTGGAGTGGATGTTTCGGATGAGATGGTGCGCCAGGCACGCATCGCCTCGAAAGATTTCGACAACATCCTGTATGTTTGGGGATCGGCGCAGCAGATTCCGTGGGAAGAGAACTTCTTCGATAAAGTTTTGTCGGTCGAGTCGTTCTACTACTATGCCGACCAGGACCGGGCCCTGATGGAATTATTTCGGGTGATGGCGCCGCGGGGAAAGTTATGCATCCTTATCAATCTCTACAAAGATAACGAGTATTCGTTGCAGTGGGTCGACAAGCTCAAGGTGCCGGTACACGTGAGGTCGGCGGACGAATACGTCGAACTTTTGAAGAAGCACGCGTTCGAGAACGTCGAGGCACGGCAAATTCCGGACGACACACCCACGCCGGATGACTACAAGACCAAATCATTTAACAGTCTGGAGGACCTGCGGGCGTTCAAGCGGCTGGGAGCGCTGCTGCTGATGGCTACGAAGCCTGACCTGCGGACGCCCGCGCCCGGATATACGATTTACTGAGGACTTCCGGTGCTGGTTCATTCGTTATTCGATGACTTTGTTCGGCGACCTCAGTGGCTGAAGCCGTCCCCGAGTATTTACCAGGAAAATCGAGCCCTGCGGAGTTTTCGTCTCTGCGGCAAGCCTCTTTGCGCGGTCGTGATCGTCGTCGAGGACGCGCACTCGCACCCACCAGTCTCCTGCGGAGCTGGCGAAACGGAGCACTTTAGCAGTGCGATAGCGGCGGGTGAGATGGTCCGCGAGTTTCGTTGGTGTGCTTTGTGAACGGGGAAAGTGCGGACCGAATCCTCTACTCCATCTTCCGGAGATTCAACTTGGAATGGAAAACCCGCACCCTCTCGTTATTTACACAAGCAGCTTGACGTCACCTTGCAACGAACTGCATTGCGTCCCAACGCCGGTGCGAGTAAATTGGTCTGTCTTAACGGACATGTCTAATGAAAGCGGAAAGGCGTTTGTCAGGAGTTCTCTCAATGTTGAAGCGCATGGTGGTGTTGAGATTGTTATTCGCAGGTATGTTGTTTGCCGGCTTTGTAACAGTGTCTTTTGCTTCCGACGAGAATCAGAACGTCTGCAACGGCGATCCGAACCAGTGGCGGCAGCTCTTCAATGGTAAGGATCTGACGGGATGGAAGCACGTGGGTCCGGATGGAGACACGGTCGAAGAAGGCTTGATCAAGACTCATGGCGGTATGGGCCTGCTCTACTGGACTGGCGGCAAGATTGGCGATTGCGAGATCCATGTGGTCTACCGCATGCGCGATGAGAATGACAATTCGGGAGTTTTTATTCGCATTCCGATTGAGCCGCGCGAGGAGTGGATGCCGGTGCACTACGGATTCGAGGTGCAGATCGACAATCATCCCGAAACTTCGAAAGAGGATGAGTACCATTCCACCGGCACGCTGTACTCGCTGACCAAGCCGTTAGCCAAGGCATGGAAGCCTGGTCCCGAGTGGAACTCGATGGACATCACGCTGGATGGTCCGCGCACAATTGTGATGTTGAACGGCGTGAAGGTCACGGATTATAAGGACGGGGATCCGGTGCCGGAACGGAAGTTTGATTTCGAACCACAACACGGACCGCGGCCTAATTTCGGCTACTTCGGGCTGCAAAACCACAGCGACAATGACATCGTGTTCTTCAAAGAAGTGGCTATCAAACCGTTAAAAAAGTAGTGAGGTTTGTGGAAACGGGCAAGGTCAGCCTGTTGGGGAGAGATTCGCATGAAAGGGATTCGCATGAAGAATGATCTGTCACGACGCGCATTCTTGCAAGGAGGGACGGCCGCTGCCGCGGGTGGCCTGCTGCTTTCAAACACTGTCTTTCTTAACGCGCAGCCGCTCGGTGGAACAGCAGAGACCGCTGCGAAGAGCGAGGGCGTTCGTTTTGGCATGATCGGAATCGGCATGCAAGGCTCCGGTCTGCTCGCCGGCGCCATTACGCTGCCCGGGATCGAGTGCGTGGCAGCGGCAGATTTGTATGATGGACGCCACACGCTTGCCAAAGAAATCACGGCTAATCCCAGCCTTCCCACGACGCACCACTATCAGGAATTGCTCGACCGTAAAGACATCGACTGCATTGTCGCCGCCGTGCCTGACCACTGGCACAAACGCGTGGTAGTCGATGCATGTAACGCCGGCAAGGATATCTACTGCGAAAAGCCGATGTCGCACACCGTGGCTGACGGATTCGCCATGGTCGAAGCGTCCGAGAAGAACAAGCGCATCGTGCAGATTGGTTCGCAGCGCGTGAGCTCAGCCCTCTGCGCCAAGGCACGCGATCTGTATCACGACGGCGCGATTGGCGAGATCGAGATGGTTGAGCTTACCCTTGGCCGCAATGATCCTACAGGGGCCTGGGTGTACCCGCCTCCGACTGATCTTTCACCGCAGAATCTGGACTGGGATACATGGCTCAACGACGCCCCGAAAATTCCCTTTGACAAGTATCGCTTTGCACGATGGCGCTGCTGGCGGGACTACGGCACCGGAGTCGCGGGCGATCTGATGGTTCACCTTTTGAGTGGAATGATGTTCACCGTGGGATGGAACGAAGTGCCGCGCTCGGCGTCTGCCATGGGCGGTATCTTCCGCTTCAAGGACGGCCGCGACATGCCGGACTTCCATACCGTGCTGTTCGACTACCACGGTATTCCGGTTTACGTCCGCCTGGACCTGGGAGCCGAAACCCCTGAACTGGCGCGCTTCATGGGGCCAAAGGGGATTCTTGACGCCTCTGAGTTCGACTTGCGGCACTCATCCCAAACCGGGGAAGATACGGACCCGAGCTATTACGCTCAGAGTTTCCCGCAGAAGATGCGCGAGGAATACTTCAAGCAGTGGCACGCCGAGCATGACCCACCGCTCGGGAAGGAACCATTCAAAGGCGAGATGCTCTATCGCGGACATGATTGGGATGACGTTCGTCCGCACCTGCAGAACTTTTTTCAGGCTGTGAGGTCGCGAAAACCGGTGGTGGAAGATGCGGTGTTCGGAAACAACGCCGCCATCGCCTGCCACATGGCCAATGAATCCTATTTCCGCAAAAAGCCGGTAACTTGGGACGCAGCTTCCCGAACGGTTAAGGGATAGCAAACAAAATGGGCTGACCGCGGTGGCTAAACAATTTGCTGAAAACATTAGCTTGGATCATAGGGGATACTTTGTAGAGAAAGTAAGGCACTCTCGTAGCGTTGAAAGTGTTACGCTGCCCAGAATAAGTGGGGAGGTTACCCATGATTTCACTCCGCGCCCGCATCTGTTTACTGATTCTCGTATCGCTGCCAGCATCTGCCTTCGCCTGGGGACCGATCGGCCACATGGCCGTGGGGTATGTGGCATACCAGCGACTCACGCCCGCCACGAAAGCCCGCGTGCGCGATCTGCTCAAGTTAAATCCGGACTATTCAGGCTGGGAGAAACAAATTCCCGCCGGTACGTCACCCAGCGACCACGACATGATGATTTTCATGATCGCCACCATCTGGGCGGACGACATCAAAGGCGAGCCGCAATACTCAGACGACGGTTCCGATGGAGGCAACACGCCGGATGGAGCGTCCTCTTCTCAAAACACGGGATATACGGACCTCTTGCGTCACCGCTACTGGCACTTTGTGGACACTCCTTTTTCGTCCGACCACACGCCTCTGCCTTCTCTTCCTGCTCCCAACGCTCAAACCCAGATCGTTGCCTTCCGCGCCGTGCTGGCTTCTTCGCAGCCTGACGAACTCAAATCCTACGATCTGGTCTGGCTACTCCATCTGGTCGGAGATATTCATCAACCGCTACACGCCGCGACTCGCGTTACCCAGTCCGACGTAAAAGGGGATGCGGGGGGCAACAAGGTCAAACTCCAGGGCGATGCCGCATCGAACCTTCACTCCTATTGGGACGATCTTCCCGGCAGTGAGTGCAAGTTTTGCAGCGATAGGATGCCATGCGTGCACCGCGCTATCGTTTTTGGCAAGAGTCTGAGGCCTGTGGAACAGGTCGCAGGCCGCAACACCAACACAGCGACTTGGGCCCGCGAAAGCTTCGAGTATGCACGGACGGAGGTTTACGAAGCTCCTGTTGGTCCAGCAGACGGACCGTACACCATTGTGCCCTGGTCGAATTACGAGAGCCAGGCATACCGGCTGGCTCAGAAGCGCATTGCGCTCGCCGGAGCCCGTCTCGCCCGGGTTTTGAAAGAGGAATTGAAGTGAGCGAATAGCAGCGGTGGGCGGTGGTCCCAAATCTTATCGTGTATAAGTGGCGTTCTGGACAAGAGAATTGGTCCGGCATGCATCGCGCCACAGCCTGAGAAACTGCAACAATTCTTCTGGGGGTCTGAGCCACGCCTTGGCAGCGGTTTTCCGCGGCTCTCGCCGTACCAGCACCGTCAGGCCGCGCATCGCGCGAAACGCCTGCTCATCCGTAACGTCATCGCCAAGATAGGCGACGGGAACACTGGGCCCGATTTCCTGCAGAATGGTTCGAATCGCGTCACTCTTGTCTTTGTCGGGAACACGCAATTCCAGCCCTCCGTCAAATTCAAGGACTCTCAGGGAGGCACGCTCTGCGATGGAGAACCAGCCCAGCAGAATTCTTCCACGTAATTGAATTGCCGAATTCTCATCCAAGGCCCGCCAGTGTACTGCAATGCTCCCTGGCTTCGGTTCTGCCATGTGATGAAGCCCCTGATAGGAAAGCCAGCGTTCCGCGTCTTCCAGAGCCTGCAGCGCTTTGGGATCGAGTTCCGGCATTTCGACGGCGCCATCCGGTCGCAACCGTTGCAGACCGTGGGATCCCCACACTTCCGGGAACGGGCGAATGTCGAGCAACGGATCGATATCGTGTGCGTCGCGTCCAGTGACGATGACCAGGCGAGTCCGCCCGGTGTCGACGATCTCTTGCAGCACGGAAATGACGCCGGGGTATGGGACGGCGCGCTGACGATCCACTTCAAAAGGAGCGAGCGTTCCGTCATAGTCGAGTAGAAGGGCCGACTGTGGTGCTTGCGCAACCGTGCGGATGAATTCACCGATCTGGTTTTGTGTGGTCGTAAGTGGCACGCTCAAATCTCCTTCATTTTGTGCCAGCAGAAGCGCCTGCCCGGTAAGCTTCGCTGCGTCTGGTGTCAACGTCAAGACGCAATTCGCAGAGTTCCGTGATCAGGCTTCCTGCCCAGTAGTAAACGTTACGTTCTCTCACCGTTTTTCGCATACGCTGCATGCGTAATTGTTTCTCTTCCGGCTCCATCTCCAGAGCGGCGCGGATGGCCTCCGCCGTCTGGTCGATGTCGTATGGATTGACTTGCAATGCATCGCGCAATTCGCGCGCTGCTCCTGTAAAGATGCTGAGAACCAGTACGCCGCGCTCGTCGTGACGCGAAGCAAGGAACTCCTTGGCGACAAGATTCATGCCGTCGTGCAGCGAAGTCACGAGACAAAGATCGGCAGACCGGTAGTATTTGATAATTTCCTTGTGAGTATGCTGCCGGTTCAGCAAGACGATTGGCTTCCACTGATCTTTCTCGAAACGCCAATTGATCCGTTCGGCTTCGGCTTCTATTTCCGCCTGCAAGTCGTGATACCGCTTGATGTGAGTGCGGCTGGGCGCTCCGATCTGTACAAATGAGAACTGCCCCTGATACCGCGGATACTTTTCTAAAAAGCGTTCAATGGCAAGGAATCGTTCGAGAATACCTTTCGTGTAATCGAGCCGGTCCACGCCGACGCCCAGGAATGCGGTCTCGATGCCCAAAGCTTTTACCAGCCCGGAACGCTCCAAATAGGCAGGTTCGGCAGGCGTTTCAGCGGGAGGGTCTACGAAATCCACGCTAATTGGGAAAGGACGCACACTGGTCAGATGGTCCCGCCGTTGGACAGAAAATCGTTCCCAGTCGATTCGCGACTCGACCACGCGATCGGTCGTCTGCAGAAAGTTATTGCAATGCGACTGAATGTGAAAACCAATGAGATCGGCACCCAGCAACCCGTCGATCAAATCCCGCTGCCAGGGACAAATATTGAACGCCTCCGGATTCGGCCAAGGTATATGCCAGAAGATCGCCACACGGGCGTCGGGCCGCTTCTGCTTGATCATCCGGGGCAGCAGTGCGAAGTGGTAGTCCTGCACCAGGATGACCGGTCTTACGCAGTCTTCAATTTCTTCGAGCACCGCGTCAGCGAACTTTCGATTGACCGCCTGGTAATGATCCCAGTCGTTGGCCCGAAAAATCGGACGGGTGTGAGCGATATGGCAGAGAGGCCACAGTCCCTCATTGGCAAATCCATAGTAATACCCCTGTTCCTCCTCCTTGGTGAGCCACACGCGCCGCAGGGTATATTGCGGGTCTTCTGGCGGCACACGCAGGTGACCGCCTCGATCCGTCGCTTCCATATCGGCATCGCCGCTACCGTGCGCGATCCAAGTTCCGTCGCAGGCGCGAAGTACGGGTTCCAGCGCTGTGACCAATCCGCTGGGCGGAACGCTGACCTCTAACGATCGCCCTCGCCGCACATGCGAGTAAGGCTCGCGGTTGGAGACCACAAACAGCCTGCCGTCTTCAAGGCGCGAGCGGATGTGAACGGCGAGCCGGTCGGCAGTCCACTGGGACTGTCCCTCTTCCCGCAGCCTGGCCTCGGTCTCGGCGGCGGAACGAGCCGTGGTCAGGCTCTCCGCGAACGTTGCTACTTCACGCGCAAGAGGACGAAATAGTTCCAGGTCACGAACCTTGATTCGGGTCGATGAGGCTCGTCCCGTCCGCAGTGCTCGCATCCAGTGCGCAGTGCGTGCGATTGGGCCTTCAATGCTCCACCGAACAATCAACAGCGTGATCAGCGCGATCAGCACCACGTGCGCAAGGGCGCTTAGGAAAGTTTCGCGCCAGATGCGAAGACTGCGCGACCGGATGTAACCCGCATCATGAACGATCGCCAAAGCTCCAACCAGCTTCTCCTGATTGAGAAGCGGGAGCGCGCAGATGTGGACTGAAGCCGTGCCCATTTTCTGGAAAACATCCGAGACGTGCTCTTCCTGGAGCGTCTGAGTCACAACGGAAGGTGCCGTATTCATCTGTGACGCCAGATCGGAGGTAACCGCGATGACCTTACCCTGGGGATCGTATACGGCAAGTCCCGCCAGGTTTTCCCGATTGGCAAAACGCTGCACAGTTCGCTGCAGGATCTTCGTGTCTCTCTGCAGGTCGCGCTCAACATTGCGCGCCAGGCTCTCTCCCAGGACCTCGGCACGGCGCTGCAGATCGCGGCGCAGGGCGCGCTTCTCAACGATGACTTCGTAGTAGGAGGTGCAAAGCGAGACCAGCGTGACGCCGATGATGAGCGAGACTATGAGCCGGGCACTCAGCAATCGCATGCGAAAGATCCTCACTACGAATCAGCGGATCAGCCACCATCCGCGGAAGAATCCAACGCGTTTGACAGTGGCTGAGTGCAGCATTCGATCATTGACCCTAACTAAGGAATTTGGCCCGGAACTGGAACATCATCGCTATGTCGCTAACATTCCAGCGCACACAAAATCGTTCCGAACATAAAAATCCGCGTTCAGCCACGTTTTGTCCCGACCAACTTTCGATGCCAGTTGGTTCCATTTTGCTGCTAAGAGTGTTTTCTTTAAGACACAAATCTGGGAGCCCGGCGAAAATAAGGCCAGCCAGGTGAGTGATATTGCTCCAGCACAGACGATGCCAAACCCTAAGACATTGATTCGGCATCTGTTGCGGTCAGAAGTCGGCGGCGAACGTGGTGTAATTCTTTCGCCGCGTCCCGATTTTCAGTGGAGTTTTACCAAGCTCTTGGCTAGCCGGTCGGCTTCTTGCAGTTGCGTAGCCGCCTGCGCCGGATGACCGGTAAGCTTGTGAATTTCCGCCATGTGCCGGTGGGGTTCGGGCTCTTGGGGTCGCAGAGTGGCCGCCTGTTCGAGATAGTGAAGGGCTTCGGGATACCGCTTGACGTCCTGGTCCTGCTTAGCGAGTTTGAGAGTAGCGTCGTAAAGCAAGTCTATCGTTACTGAATCCTGCGGATTTAGTTGGTGTGCGCGACTTAGAGCCTGATAAGCCTGAAGCTCCCTGCCTAGTTTAAGCAAGGCAGCTCCGTAGAGGGAGTTCACTTGAAATAGATCTGGCCATCGCTCGACCGTGCCAGCGAGGGATGCGCGCGCCTCTTCGAAGCGATTGAGCTGATAATAGGCGAGTGCCAGGTTGTACTGCATCTGTGGCGATTGCGGGGCCAACTCCGCGGCCCGCTGCAAGGGTTTCAGCGCCGCTTCAAGCTCGCCGTGCTTTCCGTAGATGGTGCCAAGTTCCGTCAGTTTTTCCGGGTCGTTGGGGTCGTCCAGTTGCTCGCAAACGGTTCGCGCTTGGTCGCGGAGGCCTTGATCCAGTTTTTGTGCGCATTCGAGTCTTAACCTGCTGTCACTGTCGTCTTGGCGGCGTAGCTCCTCGGAGAGCGCCACCGCCTTTTTCGCCTCCTCATCCCGGCCCTCTTTGCGATACACAAAACTAAGCTGGTAGGGAATACGGGCATCTCGCGGATTGGCCTGTGCGGCTTCCTTCAGCCACTTTTCGGCGGCGGCTAAATCGTCCTGCTTGAAGTAAGCGAACCCCAGATAATAGGCGGTGTCAGGAAAGGGGGGCTTGGCGGCAGCCTTATTCAGATTCCGGATCGCGCTTTCGAATTTGCGGTCCTCAATATCCAACCTGCCGAGGTAATACAAAACATTTGGATGGTCTCCAACCTCGCCGCGTACGGCTTCCAATTCTTTGCGCGCCTGGTCAGACTTATGCAGTTCGAAAAGCGCCACGGCCAAGGGAAATCGCGCTCGCAAAACCAGCGTGGGGTCAAGATCCAGAGCGGCCCGAAATTCGCTCGCGGCCAAGTCGTATCTATCTTGCTTCAACGCGTCATAACCTTTTCCCAAGTGCGCTTCCACGAGGTCCGCGTTGGACACTTTCGCGTCGGGAAGTGTTTGAGACGAGGCTTGAGGCACAGCCCAGCCAGCCCAGCCGGCGACCAGCACAAGCCCGGCCGATAGCATGCCGATACGTCGCAGAGTGGAAGGAATCTTCATGACCTGCTCAGCGGAGGCGTCCCTTTAGCGTTGGAAAAACCCGAGATGCCGTAAGCATACAACAGGCCGTCCCCTTGCTCATCTGCGGGACCCCGTCGGCGGAACCTTGACCGGGCCAAGCGCGGATGTTAATTTCCGCAGGTGATGATCCTGGGGGCGCCGCTCTGAGTCGGGAACCGAAAGAAGGCCGTCCCGTCGGTATTTTATCGGCGGGACTTCGCTCGGTTGACCAAGGCCGGCGCGATTTTCTCATACGGTGCTGCCAGGGAGCCTCCGCAGCGCTGGTTCCTGCAGGTCTGCACAGACTCGCCTCTTCGTCCGCCTACCCCTTCGCTTCGCGCAACGCGCTACAGGCAGATAGCGAGTTTCACCTGCATCCTCACTATCGATCCCAGGTCCCGCTGGATGCCACGCTCCTCAAGACGCAAGCGGGCCTCGACGATTTCGTCACCGAGAAATATCACGATCAAATTGCGGCGAGTCTCGCCCAATGGAGTACGAGTCTGCTGCAATCTCCGCAAGAAGTGCGGGCACTGGAAAAGATATTGGCCGCCGATTTTTCGGGATCGTCCCTGCGGCCCGGGGAATCGAGGTTGGTGCGTTCAGGTCTGGGTCTGGAAGTTCAGCAAGGTAAATTCACCCACGAGACCGCTCTGGGGCGGGAAGCTTTTCTGCAAGAACTGCGCTCGGCCATGAGCGTCTTTTCGAAGATCGTTACTGCAGAATTCCAGGTCACGAGCATTGAAGCGGATTCTTCCTCAGCGTCTACTTTGAAACTTCCCGGCTGGCTGCAGACTCGCATGCGCTATGAAGTGGTTGGCACCGGCCCCGATTTCCATCGCGAGCAGCGTGTGGGTTATTGGGAAATCGAATGGGAAGCCTATTCGCCGGATGAATTTCGCATCCGCAACTGGCGGGCTTTGGACGAGACCCGCTGCCGTTCCGCCTCTCCTGTCTACGTGGATGTCGCGACGCAGGCGTTCGGCGGCAATTCGTCTTACGCTGCCCAATTGCTCAAGGGAGTTGACTACTGGCGCACGGTTCTCGACGGTGCGTGCGGCATCGACATCTACGGTCACAATGGAATTTCCGTTGCCGACATTGATGACGATGGGTTCGACGATGTTTACATCTGCCAGCCGGCGGGTCTCCCCAACCGGCTGTATCGAAACCGGAGAGACGGAACTTTCGAGGACATCACAGAAGCATCCGGACTCGGGATTCTGGAAAATACGGCGTGTGCGCTTTTTGCCGACTTCGATAACGATGGCCGACAGGACGTGATCGTCGTTCGCGCGAGCGGGCCTCTATTATTTTTGAACGAAGGCGGCGGTAAATTTCGCCTCAAGTCCGACGCATTTCGTTTTGCCAGTGCTCCGCAAGGAACATTCACGGGCGCGGCCGTTGCCGACTACGATCGCGATGGCTGGCTGGACATCTACTTTTGCTTGTACGTCTACTACCGGGGTACGGACCAGTACAAGTATCCTTCCCCCTACTTCGACGCGCAGAACGGTCCTCCCAACTTCATGATGCGCAATCAGCGCGACGGAACCTTCCGCGATGTTACCGCGGAGTCGGGCCTCAATCGGAACAACACTCGCTACAGTTTTTGTTGTGGATGGAGCGACTACAACCATGACGGGTGGCCTGACCTCTACGTGGTGAACGACTTTGGCCGGAAAAATCTCTACCGGAACAACGGCGACGGCACGTTTACCGACGTCGCTCCGAAAGTGGGAGTTGAAGACGTAGGCGCGGGCATGAGCGTTTGCTGGTTCGATTATGACAGCGATGCCGCCGAAGATCTCTACGTTGCGGATATGTGGACCGCCGCCGGCGAACGCATCTCGAAGCAGGAAATCTTCAAGAAGGGTGCTCCTGAAGACGTTCGGGCACTCTATCGCAAGCACTCCATGGGGAATTCGTTACTTCGCAATAATGGTGACGGTACGTTTCACGACAGCAGCGCCTCGGCCGGAGTTGGAATGGGACGCTGGTCCTGGTCGAGCGACGCATGGGATTTCGACCATGATGGCTTCCCGGATCTTTACATCGCGAACGGCATGCTCTCCGCGCCCTCGCGCCCAACCCGAGACAAAGACCTGAACAGCTTCTTTTGGCGGCAGGTTGTCGCCAATTCTCCTGAAGACGCGAGGC
>Ga0099792_10000414_pt1 | contig 15888 bp, 11 predicted proteins | sample Rivendell_Oct201_8_FD_83780 | JGI IMG/M metagenome (GOLD analysis project Ga0099792, IMG submission 83780) | Vadose zone soil microbial communities from the Eel River Critical Zone Observatory, Northern California, USA -... | ecosystem: Environmental > Terrestrial > Soil > Vadose zone >...
TCGATGGAAGCGGATCATTTGGAAAAATTGAAGTAGGCTATGGACCTGCACTGTTTCACCATTCCGAAGCGCTCGCGCAGTTCGCCGCTCGCTATTGCGCGATTTCCGACTCGGATCTTCTGGCTGCATTCGCAACCGTTGATCTGACGAAAACGTATCCGAAGCAACTGTGGATGCGACGAGATGAGGAAGCAAAGTCGTACCTAAGGGAAAACTTTATCGCCCTAAAACGATTTCTCGATCATACGAGCACTCACTCAATGGGCGCGGTTCTGCAATTTACATGAAAGCAGAGCCATGCAACAGAAGCGTTTCCCCGCAAGTTTCACGAAAGGGAGCAAGCAATGATCCGACATGAATTCAGCCGCAGATACTTCATGGGCCTGTCAGGCGTGGGTGTGACGGGCCTGCTCGGGGCACAGTTGCCGTTCGGCAGCGCGCTAGCCCAAAACGGTGCCACTTACGAGCCCGAACTCGTCGTGCACGACGCCCGGGTCTACACCGTCGATCCGCTCGAATCACGTGCGGAAGCCTTTGCGGTCAAGGGCGGCCGGTTCATTGCGATTGGCAAGAACGACGATGTGAAACCGCTCGCAGGCAGGCGCACGCAGGTCTACGACGCCAAAGGCATGACGGTCGTGCCGGGCTTCATCGACGCCCACAACCATGCGCCCGGCCAAATCCTGCTCTACGAAGTGATCGTCGGCAATCCCTACCAGGTCGAGTTCGTGACGATTGCGAGCATCGTCGAAAAACTCCGCGCCAAGGCGCGCGAAACCCCGCCGGGCTTCTGGGTCGAGGGCTTCTTCTTCGACGACACCAAGGTGCAGGATAGACGCGCGCTTTCCATTCACGACCTCGATGCCGTCTCGCGCGACCATCCGGTTTCGGTGCGCCATCGCGGCGGCCACACGACCTATTACAACAGCAAGGCCTTCGAACTCGCGGGTGTCACCAGGAATACGCGCGACTCTGCCTCCGGAACCTACGATCGCGACGCCAATGGCGAACTCAATGGGCGCGTCACGGACCGTGCCCGCAACGTGTTTCTCGATGTCGGCAAACGGCCGGCGTTCACGCCTGGAGAGACGCTCATCCGCAACCGCGACGCGATTGCTTTCATTTCCAAGCAGTTCGTGCGCTTCGGCCTCACCGGTGTGCATCACCAGGGCGGCGACCTGTTCGCGCTGCAAGATGTGCGGGCGCGAGGCGACCTCTTGCATCGCGTGAGCTACGAGGCACAAGCCGACATGCTGGAGACGATGATCACGAAAGGCATCGCGACCGGATTTGGCGACGAGTGGATCAAGTTTGGCGCCACTGCCGAACACACGACCGACGGTTCGTTTTCCGAACGAACGATGTCGCTGAGCGTGCCCTATCCGGGGGTCGAGCCGCCCTATCAGGGCAACATCACGATGGCGCAGGGCGAACTCAACGCCTGGGTCGAGCGCGTGCATCGCGCCAATATCCAGATCAATTGTCATGCCAATGGCGACGTCGCCATCGACATGGTGCTTAGCGCTTTCGAGCGCGCGCAGAAACTCTTCCCGCGCCCCGATCCGCGGCCAAAAATCACCCACTGCACACTGATCAATGAGGAACTGCTCCGGCGCATCAAGTCGGCAGGCGCCATCCCGGCGCCGTTCACGTCCTACGGCTACTACAATTCCGACAAGTTCCGTTTCTACGGCGAAGCCTTGATGCAGCGTTCGATGGCCTATCGCTCCTTTGCGGATGCGGGAATTCCCGCGGCCGCCGGCTCCGATTTCAGCCCCGGACCGTTCGCGCCCATGATGGGAATGCAGGGCATGGTGACGCGCAAGGGCTGGAACGGCGAAACCTGGGGCGCCAATCAGCGCATCAGCGTCGACGAAGCGTTGCGGGTGCTCACCATCAATGGCGCCCATGCGTCGCACGAAGAGAAGATCAAGGGGTCGATCACGGCCGGCAAGCTCGCCGACTTCGTGGTGCTGGCGGAAGATCCTCACACAGTCGACCCCGACAAGATCAAAGATATTGAGGTGGCGCGGACCGTGACGGGCGGCAATACGGTTTATCAAGCGTGAAACGCGAGGTTTGAGGCTTGAGGCTTCAGCCGTGCGTGTGCCACGGGCTCCCAACCTCTCCCCTTGTGGGTCCTTGTGGTATGCCGAATTACTGATGACGAGAGCGACACGCCGATCGTTGGCCCCGGCTGCGCCTACTGATTGCCCTTTTAGGGTGGTGGACCAATCGCAGGGTGCCCTTCGACTGGTCCCTATGGAACTTTTGAGCTGCCTCCCAGTTAGACTGCTGGACGACTACAGCATGCGAACATCGTCCAATCGGCATGTTGCTTTGAGCGAAGGATGCCATGAACCTTTCAGGCGAAAGTTTGGTAGTCATATTGCTGGTTGGCCTCGTTGCAGGTTGGCTGGCTGGGAAAATCGTAACCGGCTGGGGCTTCGGTCTCATCGGTGACATCGCCATTGGAATCGTGGGCGCGCTTGTCGGAAGTTGGATATTCCCTCACCTGGGAATCCATATTGGGACCGGGATCATCAATCAAATCATCGCCGCTACTGTTGGGGCGATCTTGGTATTGTTCATCATTGGATTGATACGAGGCAGCTATCCACGCCGCCGATTTTTGCGTTGGTGATCGCGCACCACAATTTGTCAGCCAGCGATCAGTATTCGTTTCTAAGGACTCGGAGCGAAGCCAAACCTTGCAACCCACATGGTCCCTCCGAAAGCCTGAATTTTCTCTCGGAGCATCGTAGCCCGGGTTGAGCGCCCGTCAACGTATTCGCGCGCGTCTCGCGGCGCGCTCATGCATCAATCCGGGCTACGGTTCCCCGCTTCGCGGGTCCCGCGGCAGCACCGGGGTCGTGCCACGCATCGGTGCGATTATTTCGCCGGCGATGTGGCGGATGTTCTGGACGTCGGGGATCATTTTGCAGAGCACCAGTTCGATCCCGAGGCTCTCCAATCGACGCAATTGGCGGCGGACCGCGTCCGGCGCCCCGATGAGACCCGCTCTGGTCGCCGGCAGCATCCGGCTTTCGATCTTGCGCGTGTCAGGATCCGGATCGAAGGCAAAGATCTGCTTGATCGTATTGTCGAACGCTTCCTGCTGGTCGCGGCCCAGCGCAACGAAGGGATTGAGCGCGTAGCGCACCTTGCGGCCGACACGGGCGGTCCGGCTCCTCATGTCCGCGATCGCTTCCTCGATCCCGCGCACCACATCATCGGTGGTTTCGGCGTCTTTTGGATAATCGACGAACCACCAGTCGCAATGGGCCGCAATGAAATCGCGGCCGCGGGCGCTGCGACTCACCGAATAGATATCCGGCAAGGAAGGCGACGCCGGCTTGAGCAGCAGCTGACCTTTGTCGACGCTATAAAACTGCCCCGCATAGGAAAAAGTGTCGTTCGCCCAGAGCCCGCGCAGAATGTCGATGAATTCGGTCGTTCGCCGATAGCGGTCCTCGCCTTGCAGAACGGTTCCGCCGAACATTCGGAATTCCTCGTCGAACCAGCCGTTAACGACGTTGATCGCCATTCTGCCGCGGCAGATACGATCGAGCGAAACCGCAAGCTTGCCGACCATCACCGGATCCCAAAGCCCGGGGTGGACCGCGACAAGCGCGCGAATGTGATTGAGCCTTGAAGCGATCGCGCTCGCCATGATCCAGGCCGCAAGATCGTTGCCGAGATGCCGTTCGGCGAACAGCACGAGTTCGAAGCCGACCTCGTCGGCCGCCTGCAACAGTTTGGCGCCGAGATCGAATTGCGCGTCGAGCCGGCCGGGCGGCAGCGGCGCCAGCGCCTCGCTCACCGCCTGCGCGACCTCGGGCGAACCGACAGTCGCCATCGGAATGGGTGCATAGAGTCCAAACTGCATGACGGCACGACGTGTACTTTATTACTGGCGCTTTATTACTTGCGATCGAGCGCCTGCTTGAGCCGTTCGATCGCCTCGGCTGGCGCGGCGGCGGCGGCAGCGAGCACCGCATCAACTTCCGCACCCGTCACCAAGTCGATGTCAAGCTTGGCCCTTTCAGCCTCCTTCAAAAAGTCCGGGTCCCGCAATGTCGCCGCAAAGGCCGAACGCAGGACCGCGGCACGATCGGGCGGCAGGTCCGGCGGCGCCAAAAACGGCCGGCCCAGAATCTCGCGAGCCAGCAGGAATTCCATCGCCTGCCGGTCGATCGGGTTCTCGACCAGCCTGCGGATCAGGCGCACATCCGCAAGCTCCGGAACAGGTGCGACGCCGGTGTGAAACAGCAGGTTCACCTTCTTGTCGCGCACCCAATCGGGATGCAGCGATTTGAGCGCGCTCCAGGACCAATAGGCGAGCCCATCGATCTCGCCACGCTCCATGGCGAGCGCCGCCTCCGTGGTGTTGCGATAACCGCCGACGATCTTAAACTTGGTTCCGGCCAGATTGTTGAAAGCATGAGGAATGATTTCGGAATCGGCACCCGCGCCCGTGCCAGGCACCAACAGCTCCGCGGTTTTCAAATCCTCGTAGGTCTTGATCTTGGACGTGTGCCACGACATCGCGAGTGTCGCCTCGCGATTCATGCTGCCTAGCCAGGTGAGTCGAAGCGGATCATATTTGAGTTCGTTGCGTCCAAGAAACGGCTCGAACGGGAGACCGCGCCCGATCGTTCCCATCACGCTGCCGTCCTTCGGTGCGATCCGCCAGAGTGTCTCGATCGCCTTGAGCCCGCCGGCGCCAACCACGTATTGATGGATGATGGTCGGGTTGCCGGGTATGTGCTTGCCCATATGGCGGGTGAGCGCGCGCGCATAGACGTCGTAAGCAGAGCCCGCGGCCGAGTACACGATCATCGTCAATTGCCGGCCCTTGTAGAACTGCTCGGGCGTCCGCGCGCCGGCGGCGCCCGATAGAACGAGCAACGTGGCAGCAGCTAGCGACACACGATGCATGAGATTTCGCATGCTGTTCACCTCGGGAAAAATTCATTGCCCGCAGAGGAGCAATCCTGCTCCATCAGAATGGTAGCGAGATTCCAGGTTGCCGGGAAGCCGACATCACGCCGCAACGGCTGTGGGTAAGAAGTGAATGAATATTCTCGATATCGCGTTCTGCCTGCCGACGATATCGTACTCTCATAAGCCGCACTTCTTCCAGAGCGCAGCCATTTCTTCATCGGTCGCATAACGCTCGCGTCCAGCCGCAAAGTCCGCGCGACGTCGTTCGACCTCTCGCACCTGTTCCTCTGTCAGCCGGCGAACGCTCGCGTCCTGCTCTTCCATCGCACTCAGCACGCGAACGGCGTCTTGTTGCCGCTGAGGCGGCCAAGTCAGTACGTGATCAAGGATTTCCCTGACCTGTTTTCTTGTCATGGGCACATTTTAACACACGAGAACACGCCAAATACAGGCAAATCACCCACCCTCCCCCTTGAAGCCCGACGCTTGCACCAGCCGCGACCAGCGCTCCATCTGCGCCTTGATATCGGCCGCAAAACCCGGACCGGTTTCGCCCGACATGTCGAATCCCTGCGCCTCGAGTTTTGCCCGGACGTCAGGATTGGCGTGGGCCGTCTTGGCAGCATTCAACAGGCTTTCGACGGCGGCCGGTGGCGTTCCGGCGCGGACCATCAGGCCAAACCAGACGGTGCTTGTGAACTCGCTGTGGCCCAGTTCCGCAAAGCTCGGCACATTCGGGAGAAACCGCGATCGCGCCGCGCTGGTCACCGCAATGGCGTTGAGCTTGCCTTCTTGAATAAGCTGCATCGTCGACTGCACCTGCGCAAAGCCGAACAACACGTGCCCGGCCATGAGATCGGTCGCCTGAAAGCCCGAACCTTTCGCCGGCACGTGGACGAGATCGAGTCCAAAACGCTGGTTGAACTGAAACCCGAGAAAGTGCGACGGGGTTCCTACATTGTAGGACGAGTAACTCAACTTGCCGGGGTTTCTCCTGACCCAGGCCACCAGTTCATCGAGCGTCTTCGCCGGCACGGAAGGATGCGCGACCAGCACCAGCGGCGCCTCTACGCCGCGAATAAGCGGGATGAAATCGTCCAAGGACCACTTCGCGTCGCGAAAGGCGCTGAGATTGATTTCAGTCATCGCCTGGGTGGTGACGAGGATGAGGCTGCCATCCGCTGGTTCGCGCGCGGCGAACTGGTGCCCGACATTGCCATTCGCCCCCGGCTTGTGCTCGACGATGACGACGCGCCCCAGGGACTTGGCCATCTGGTCGGCGACAAGGCGCGCATAGGGATCAACCGCACCACCCGGCGCCAACGGAACGAGCACACGGATCAGGCGCGAGGAATTCTGGGCCAAGACCGGCACAAGGCCGCAGAGGCTGCCGGTGAAAGCAGCTACGGAAGTGATTAACGTTCGTCTGTTCATTTATTTCGCCTTGTCGAGTTTGCATGCGAGGCGATGCAAGGCCACAACCTTAACCGAACGGTTCCCGGCTGGCCAATATTGATAAGGCCACCAAACGACCGTTGACATGGGCATTTTTGGTATCCACGATAGGCGCGCTCACGTGACGGGTATTGACGACCGCGGGGCACAGCACCGCAGTGGCACCGCCACCCCGGTGGCATTGCCACCACAATAGAAGCGCAGAATGTAACGCGCCCAACAAGCAAGTTTGATCCGTTCATAATTCTCAACAATAAAGCCTGGAGGAAACCATGACGATCAACCGACGCCAGCTTCTCTGCTCATCTGCCGCGAGTGCGGTTGCCGCGAGTGCCGCCGTGCTCACGGGCATTCCGCAAGCCCTTGCGGCCACCTACGACATCCTCATCAAGAACGGACGCGTGATCGACCCGTCCGTTGGGCTTGATGCGACCCGGGATGTCGGCATTGCGGGCGGCAAAATCGTCGCCATTGATGCCAACATCACGGGCGACGCCACCGAGACGATCGATGCGCGCGGCAAGATCGTGGCGCCGGGACTGATCGACATTCACGTTCATGCGGGCCGCAGCAAGGAAGGGCCGCCGCTCGCCCTGCAAGATGGCGTGACGGGTTGGGTCGATGCCGGAACAGGCGGGGCCGACAATATCGATGCGGTCGCGGATATCGCACGCGGCGCGCCGCAGATCGGCCGCGCCCTTATCAACATCAGCCGCACGGGACTTGCCGGCGCCCCGGAATTGATCGACTTCAGCCGCGCCAATGTGGATCTGGCGCGCGGTGCCATTGCGCGCAACCGCGACGTCGTGGTCGGCGTCAAGGCACGCCTGACGAACAGCGTCGTCGGCACCAATGATCTCGAAGCGCTTCGGCGTGCGCAACTGGCCGCCGCCCCCTTCAATCTGCCGGTGATGATCCATATCGGCCAGTCCTATTCGCCGATGCGTGCCATTCTGCCGCTCCTCAAGCGCGGCGATATCGTCACGCATATGTATGCGCCGGCGCCGAACGGCATCCTCGACGACCAGGGCCGCCTGTTTCCGGATGTGGCGGCCGCGCGCCGTCGCGGCGTCATCTTCGACTTCGGCAACGGCGTGAACGACCACTTCAACTGGGATTACGTTGAGAAGGCGACCCGGCAGGGCTTCTGGCCCGACACCCTGTCGACCGATTGGAGTGTCACGTCGCGCACGACCGGCGTCGTCGATTTCCCCAACGTCATGTCGAAAATGCTGATGTTCGGCATGCCATTGAGTCAGGTGATCGCGACCGCGACCGTCAATGCGGCACGCGTATTCCCGGCCTTCGACGACCGCGGCACGCTCAATATCGGCGCACCTGCCGACGTCGCGATCATGGAATTGAAGGAAGGCACGTTCGAGTTCGTCGACAATTACAAAGGAACGCGCACCGGCCGGCAGCGCCTGTTCCCGGTCGAGACCATTCTCACCGGCAAGCGGACGCCTCGGCGCGTCTAAGGCCAGGAGCCTGCGCCATACCTGCTATTAACTTCTTATTGAGCTCCAACAAACCCAAAGCCTGGAGGAAACCCCAATGATGAACCGACGCCAGCTTCTCTGCTCATCTGCCGCGGTTGCCGCAAGCACCGTTGTGCTTACCGGCATGCCGCGCGCACTCGCGGCCACCTATGACATTCTCATCAAGAACGGACGCGTCATCGACCCGTCCGTGGGTCTCGACGCAACGCGCGATGTCGGCATCGCGGGCGGAAAGATCGTCGCCGTCGAGGCCAACCTTGCGGGCGACGCCACCGAGACGATCGACGCGCGCGGCAAAATCGTGGCGCCGGGCCTGATCGACATTCACGTTCATGCGGGCCGCACCAAGGAAGGACCGCCGCTCGCCCTGCAAGATGGCGTTACGGGCTGGGTCGACGCCGGCTCGGGCGGCGCCGACAATATGGACCAGATCGCCGCCATCGCGCGCGGCGCCCCGCAGATCGGCCGGGCGCTCATCAACATCGCGCGCACGGGCGTAGCGCCGGGCGGCGAGTTGCACAACATCAATCAGGCCAATGTGGACTTGGCGCGTGGCGCGATTGCGCGCAATCGTGACATTGTGATCGGTGTCAAGGCTCGGCTGTCGGCCAACGTCGGGGGCGCCAACGATCTCGAAGCACTGCGGCGCGCGCAAGCAGCGGCAGCTCCATTCAACCTACCCGTGATGATCCATGTTGGTCAGAACTATTCGCCGTTGCGCGCGATTTTCCCCCTGCTCAAGCGCGGCGACATCGTAACCCACATCTATGCGCCGGCCCCGAACGGCCTCCTGGACGACCAGGGTCGCTTGATCCCGGAAGTGATGGCCGCGCGCCGCCGCGGCATCATCTTCGACTTCGGCAACGGCGTCGCCGATCACTTCGACTGGGCCACCGTAGAGAAGGCGACGAGCCAAGGGTTCTGGCCCGACACCACGTCGACCGACTGGAACGTCATGTCGCGCACGACCGGCGTCGTCGACTTCCCGAACGTCATGTCGAAATTGCTGATGTTCGGCATGCCCTTGATTCAGGTGATCGCGACCGCGACCGTCAATGCGGCACGCGTGTTCCCGGCCTTCGACGACCGCGGCACGCTCAATGTCGGCGCTCCCGCCGACATCGCGCTCATGGAATTGAAGGAAGGCAATTTCGAATTCGTCGACAACTACAAAGGCACGCGCGCCGGTCGCCAGCGCCTGTTCCCGTTCGAGACCATTCTCGCCGGCAAGCGGACGCCAAAGCGGGCTTGAGACTTGGTTAGAGGACACATCAGGGCTGCGGCGTCTTTGCACCACCGCAGTCCTTGCAATTGCCCCTTTATCGCCAGATGATCGGCGCAGGCTCGCGGCGGCCCCAGCCGCTCAGGCGGGCAAAGGAGGAACCAATGGCCACGAATTTCACTGTAAACGGCAAGCCGGCGTCGACCGAAGCGCCGCCGGCCACGCCTCTATTGTGGGTGCTGCGCGAGGACCTCAAACTCACCGGCACCAAGTATGGCTGCGGCACCGGCCTGTGCGGCGCCTGCATGGTGCACATCGACGGCAAGCGCGCCTTCTCGTGCCAAATGCACGTCGCCGACATCGCCGGCAAGACGGTGACCACCATCGAGGGCCTGTCGCCGGATTCAAGCCATCCGCTGCAAAAGGCCTGGCTCGCCGAACGCGTGCCGCAATGCGGCTACTGTCAGTCCGGCCAGATCATGAGCGCGGCCGACCTGCTCAAGCAGAACCCGAAGCCGACGCGCGACCAGATCATCGAGCACATGAGCACGAATATCTGCCGCTGCGGCACCTACCAACGCATTGTGCGCGCCGTCGAGCGCGCCGCGAAGGAGGCGTGACATGAACCAGCACATCAAGACATCGGACATCAAGACATCTGACATTAAGACATCGGACATGAACCGCCGTCAGGTGATGATCGGCGCCGCCGGGCTGTCGTTTACTTTCGCACTTGGCCACGCCGATGCGGCCGTGCTCGCCGGCGAGACGACCGGCAAGACGCTCAGCCCATGGATCAGCATCACCCCCGACGGCACCGTCACCATCATGTCGGCCGCGACCGAAATGGGCCAGGGGTCGTGGACCTCGTTGCCGCTCATCGTTGCCGAAGAACTCGATGCGGACTGGGACAAGGTGCGCATCGTCACGGCGCCGCCGCTCGATCACATCTACGGCAATCCGGGTTTTGGCGGCATGATGTACACGGCCGGCTCCAATGCCGTGCGCAGCTACTACATGCCGCTGCGCATCGCCGGCGCGCAGGTGCGGCGCGTGCTCCTCGACAATGCGGCACGCAAGTGGGGCGTTCCGGTCGAGGAACTGACCACCAAGCCGAACGCGGTGGTGCATGCGAAGTCCGGCCGCAAGCTCGGCTATGGCGAAATCGCGGCGTTTGCCGAAGTGCCCGCCAAGGCGCCGGAAATCAAGCCGGAACAACTCAAGAAACCGGCCGACTTCCGTCTCATCGGCAAGGACGTGATGCGGGTCGAACTGCCGCTCAAGGTCAACGGTAGCGCGACCTATGGCATCGATGTCCAAGTGCCGGGCATGATGTACGGCACGGTGTTGCGCGCGCCCGTCGAAGGCTCGGTGCCGGACAAGATCGACGATGCCAAGGCAAAAGCGGTGCCGGGCGTCACGGCCGTCATCAGGCTGCCGCATGGTGTCGGCGTGGTGGCGCAAACCGCCTGGGCCGCCTTTGCGGCACGCCAGGCGCTGATCGATACCGTAACTTGGAGCCGGACCGGCTTGGCCTGGGGTTTTGATAGCGACAAGGCCGTCGATACTTTCGCGGCCGATGCGCACAATCTTGCGCGACCGTCGCGTGACTGGAGTTCCCAAGGCAATGCGCGCGCCGCCTTCCAGAATGCGGCGAGCGTGATCGACGCCGAATATCGCTGCGACTACGCCTATCACGCCCAGATGGAGCCCTTGAACGCGGTGGCGTCCGTGGCACCGGATGGCGGTTCCGTCGAAATCTGGGCCGGCACGCAGAGCCAGACCACGGCAACGGAAGCGCCAGCCAAACTGCTCGGTATCTCCCGCGACAAAGTGAAACTGCACGACCTCCTGATGGGTGGTGGTTTCGGCCGCCGTGGCAATCGCGATGTCGACTTCATCATCGATGCCGTGATGCTGTCGAAAGAGATCAAGCGCCCCGTCAAGGTGATGTGGACGCGCGAGGACGATGTGCACAACGGCCGCTTCCGGCCGCTGTCGGGACATTATCTCCGCGCGGCCATCGATAATGCCGGCAAGCTTACCGCGTGGCACCATCGCCTGGCCGGCGATCGGGTGGGCCAATTCACAGATCCGGTCCGCTTCCAGGCGGCCAGCGGACGCGACGGCATGTTGATGGCCGGTACCGACATCCAGGGCTACGACGTGCCGAACCAATTGGTCGAGCAGCTCTATCGCGAGACCGGCGTGCGCACCAACCCGCTGCGCGGCATCGGCGTAACCGCCAACAAGTTCGCGACCGAAGCCTTCATGGACGAGGTCGCGCGCAAACGCGGCGTCGACCCCCTGGCCTTCCGGCTCGCACTGCTCAAGGGCACGCCGCGCGCCCACAAAGCGGTCGAGCGCGTCGCCCAGATGGCAGACTGGGGCCGCAAACGCGAGGGCCGCGCGCTCGGGCTTGCCTATATCGACTATTCGGGCAGCCAGGTCGCGGGCATTGCCGAAGTCTCGCTCAACCGCGCCACCGGGCAAATCAAGGTACACAATTTTTGGTGCACAATCGACTGCGGCGTGGCGATCCAGCCCGACAATGTGGTGGCGCAGACCGAAGGCAGCATCGTCTATGGTCTCGGCATGACGCTCACTGAGACGATCACGATCCGCGACGGCGTCGTGGCCGAATCCAATTCTACGACTACCGCCTGCCGCGCATGAACGAAGTGCCGGAAATGCATATCGAGCTGATCCACACTCCGAACTCACCGACCGGAGCCGGACAGATGGCGACGCCGCTCGTTGCACCGGCTGTGTCGAATGCTATCGCAGAACTGACTGGCGTGCGGCTGCGTCACTCGCCCTTCACGCCCGAGCGCGTGAAGAAGGCGATTGGGTAGAAGTGTCGCTGCGTGGCTGCGTAGGATGGGTAGAGGTAAAGCGCGTTCTTTCTATACGCGCTTTACCGAAACCCATCATGTGCCAACGCTGCGTGGTTGATGGGTTTCGCAAAAAAGCGTGTGAAGAATGCGCTTTCTTGGCTCTACCCAGACCTACAGCGTCCGCGCGCCCAAGCATGCGAGGACGGAACCTTGTCGATGATGCCCGGCATTCTTATTTCACATCTAAAGGTTGAAATATAGATATATCGCCCTCACTGCAAGTATTCGATCAAATCGGTTGGGTTCGTTTTGGCCAAAATAGTCGGCTTCGTTTTGGCCCCCTTCTCGTCAGAAGATTGGACGCCAACAAATTACAACTTTTTATAATACAACAGATCATGGCTTACCGTTCATTGGACCTGACAAGGCACGCACCAAAACTTCAAGATTAATGACAGCAACAAAAAAGCGCCCAACCGTTCAGAGCTGCGGGCGCAAGTGGACTTCACCATTTCGCCAATAGCCGATTTGCGAGAACAAGTCAAACAAATCGTGAACATCTTGATGCCAAGGCCACGGTGGTCCCACTCTCCTCTGGTTCATTCACTATATAGACGACAGCGCAAGCCCAGGCCCGGTGACCATCGAGTCAGATAGTCGCGGCAAGCCACAATGACGTGCAGTCGCATCATTGCCGCATTGCCGCGAGGTACTTGGAGCCTTGACCCTGGAGATTTGGCGAAGTCGGAATAATGCAGAAGAGCCCCGTTTTGGCGGGGCCCTTCCAAGGTTGCGAGCGTTTAGCCTGGAGGGCGATCGCCGCGAATTAGATATCCGCAAACCTGCCTCACAGGCAATGAGCGAAGGCGCATTGCGCTCATTCTACCGACGCACCGCTGCACTGGGAGATGCAAGCCGATACTATCTACTTGCGGCGGATTGTCCTGGCCAAGCGGTAGCGATTGGCAATGCTGGGTTGGCCGTTATCTTGACGTTCGCGCAGTGGTGGTAGCTGTAATCTCCATCCCGATTGAGAGCGTGCTCGCCCATCCAAAAGATGATCTGCAGCGTGCATTTCTCGCAGTTGATGTTGGGGAGCCGAATGTCGGTCTCATGAAATGAGCCCGGGGCTGGACGTTCGGTGTGGACGAACAGCCCGTCCGCCAGCATCGGTGGCTTCAGGGTCGTATCGATCTTCGCAGAGACCGACATGGGGCCACGTGGGCTTGCGCGCGTGGCGGTTTCCGGGTCGGGGGGCAGCTCGGTGATAGAGTTCACTGCCAAGGCTGCTCGATAATGGCCCGGGTGGAAGACCGTTTCGGTGATCTTGATGTGGAGCATCTCGCCACCGCGCGCTTCGGTAATCGCGTTGCTGGGGGTTCCCTTATCCTCCGATGTACCCCCGCACGGAGCGGCCTTCTGCGGATCGCCGCGGTTGTTCTGGACCAACGTACTCGCTGGTTCCAGCAGCAAAAAATGCGAAGAGGCCGCAACCGGCGCCAGCAGAACAACTGCGCCAATAGCGAAAGATGCGTAATTTCTCATATTGGAAGCCCTCCAAATTTGCTTGTGGGTGCTCGACGCTGACGACTATATCATCCAATCGGATGAAGTGGTTCATGAGGCAACAGTTAGGCCGAAGAATTTGCGGTTCTGGCCCGTCTGCGCCGAAGGGCTATCCTACTCCTTGTCCGCAGCTAGCGAAAGCTGCTGTAGAGGTGGTAGGCGGCGGTCCTTGGCCAAGTGCGGAAGCCTATGCTGCATCGCAGCGGAGCCGTCGGACTTATGGAGCCTGCGGCGGAATCGTGATCGGTGGGCACGGTTTTAGTGTAAGGCCGAGGCCCTCGGGCAACTCTGTCTCGTTATTACCGCACGCCTCATTCAATTGCGTCTGGATCAAGTTTTTGGCGCCGGTCAGGTCGGCGCGGATCAGGTAGGCGACGCTCAAGTTGGCGCCCCGCAGGTTGGCGCTGCGCAAGTTGGCGCCGGTCAGGTCGGCACCGCGCAGGTTGGCGCCGCTCAGATTGGCGCCGCTCAGGTTGGCGCTGCTCAGGTAGGCGCCGTTCAGGTCGGCGAGGCCCAGGTTGGCGCCGCTCAGGTCGGCGCCGGTCAGGTCGACGCGGCTCAGATTGGCGCCGGTCAGGTTGGCGCCGCTCAGATTGGCACCGAGCAGGTTGGCGCCGCTCAGGTTGGCGCCGCTCAGGTAGGCGCTCTTCAGGTCGGCGCTGTCCAGGTCAGCGCCGCTCAGGTTGGCACCGCTCAGGTTGGCGCCTGGTATGTTTGCTTGAGCCAAGTCTGGCAGCTCCTGTCCTTTGCGCCTTCCAATAACCGTAAGCGCCGCCTGGATGTCGATAGCCGGTTTTTGGAAGACGGTTTTTCCAATCGTGTACTCGCGCACGAACGCACACAGCATCTCGAGTACTGGCCCGCGATACTGTTCGGGCCGTTCGGACGCGTTCATCACGCCTTCCAGCGCATAGATGCCACCAAGCCGCATCGCCATCTTGTCGCTGGCGAGTTGCTCGAAGCCTTTCGACACCTGATTGCTGATGAGGAGGTCGCGCGCCGCTTGCTGTTGTTGTTGCGCTGCTTGTTGCTGTTGGTCAATTTGGGATTGCGCTGTTTGCTGCTGCTGAGGGAATTGTAGAAAAGCAAGCCAAGCACCAAACAGCACTGCGACGCCGCCGAGGAGCTGGCCGACGGTCTTTCGGAACTTGTCTTCGACATCGGCGCGCGCCTTCGGGTCTCTGATTTCTAGCGCCAGGCGATCTACCTGCCACCTCGGCCACCACCACCAAAACGCCAGCGCAGCAATGACGCTTACGACGACCGCGATCGGTAGCGAAATATGCTCTGGGATAGTCATTCCTCGAGTGCCTTGATTTTTTGTGTCCGCGGGCAATCAATGATGCTCTTCCATGCCTAAGCTGGCAATCCTCGCGCGACTGCGAGGGCGTTTCTGTGTGAGAAGGCTGACTTCCTGGTTTGCAATCCGCTGTCCTTTTGTTATTAGGTGAACATATCCTGTTGATACGCTTTCAATCAGGCGATGCCTGCCGCCAACGCGCATTCGCACCAGACGGCGGGCCGAGTGAAAGAGCACGCTCATGCCATCCAGGACCACGATCGCAGCCGACCTCGTGGCGGCGCTCGGCATCACCACTGCCCTTGCCCAGACGCCGGCGCCCGACCTCGCCAAATTCCCGGACTGGTCGGGGCAGTGGCGGAAATTCCCCGGCCAAGGCAACCAATGGGACCAGACCAAGCCGCTCGGCCGTGCCCAGCAGGCCCCTTTAACGCGAGAGTACCAGGCTATCTACGACGCCAACCTTGCCGACCAGGCGCAGGGCGGACAGGGGATCGACCCGACCGGCTATTGCATTCCCTTCGGTATGCCGCGCATGATGACGGGCGTCTTTCCGTTCGAGATTTCGATCACACCGACGGTCACGTATTTTTTGTCCGAGTACAACATGCCGCGCCGCATCTTGACCGACGGGCGCGACTTCCCGAAGGAGATGGAGCCAAAATTCATCGGCTATTCGATCGGCAAGTGGATCGACGAGGACGGTGACGGCCGCTACGACGCGCTCGAGGTCGAGACCCGCGGTCTCAAGGGCCCGCGCGTGTTCGAGGGCAGCGGCATTCCCCTGCACGAGGACAACCAGACCGTCATCAAGGAGCGTTTTGCCCTTAACAAGGCCAACAAGGACAACCTCCAGATCGAAATCACCGTCATCGACAATGCGCTCACCCGGCCGTGGACGGTGCTGAAAAACTTCCGCCGCGACACCAGCCCGATCTGGTTCGAGTACAATTGCTCCGAGGACAATCACCATGTGGCCATCGAGAAGGAGAACTACTTTCTCGGGGCCGACGGCAAGCTGATGCCGACCAAGAAAGGCCAGAAGCCGCCCGATCTGTCCCA
>Ga0099792_10000415_pt1 | contig 15883 bp, 13 predicted proteins | sample Rivendell_Oct201_8_FD_83780 | JGI IMG/M metagenome (GOLD analysis project Ga0099792, IMG submission 83780) | Vadose zone soil microbial communities from the Eel River Critical Zone Observatory, Northern California, USA -... | ecosystem: Environmental > Terrestrial > Soil > Vadose zone >...
ATTCCTGGTCGTGTATCCGGATGGCTTCGACAACACCTGGAACGATTGCCGCGGCGGCTCGCCATTTTCCTCCAAGCGGCTGAAGATCGACGACGCCGGTCTCATCAAAAGCCTTCTCAACCATGAGGTAACGGCGCACGCAGTCGACAGGAAGCGCGTCTTCGCCGCCGGCTGGTCCAATGGCGCACACCTCGCCTATCGCCTGGCGCTGGAATATCCCGAGGATTTCGCCGGGGTCGCCGCGATCTCGGCTAGCGTGCCCGTGAAGGAAAATCTCGATTGCGGCCAAGTCGACAAGCCGATTCCCGTGATGATCGTCAACGGCACCGCTGACCCGATCAATCCCTTTCGCGGCGGCATGGTGACTTTGGGCGGTGCAAAGCTCGGCAACGTGCTCTCCAGCGAAGACACCGCGAAATATTGGGCAAAGCTGTTGGGCGTAACGGCCCCGCCGCAGATTGCGACGCTGCCGCATAAAGGCGGGCGCACCTCGGTCGACAGCATGACCTGGGTGAAAGACGGTACTCCCGTGGTCATTTTGTATTCAGTGCAGAACGGCGGCCACGCCATGCCGCTCGAAGGCGAGGACCTGGATTCGCCCGTCGCGATCTGGGATTTCTTCTCCAAATTGCCGAACCGCTGACGTCCCCCGATTCGCTTGGATCGCGACGGCAGCGACCGGTCATGGCCGTAAATGGCCATTTCATTCGATCAGTTCTTCGAGCAGGAGCCATGCCAGGCGGGGGACTGTGCCGGGCGGAGGACTTGTGCTCTCTATCCGCTCGACCATATAATGTAGATTAAGATCATTGAGGACTGTGAACGTTGGAATTCCTGAGGCGACCGTTTCTTCGAAGGTTTGCTATCATCGTTATGATGATGGCTACGGTCGCCTTTGCGCTCCAGGGTATCTTCGTTGCCGCATCAGAAGCCGCTACTGGAGATTCCAGCCACTACTATCTCGACTTTGCATTTCAGCACCCCGGTGGGACTCACAGTCAGGTTATTGCTCACAGACACGCTGACGGCACCAGCCACCGTCATGCCGTCGATGACGATGATGATGCGCTTGCCAACCACGTCAAGCTGCCGGGCTGGAACATGGCACTCGTAATTTGCGTCGTTCCTGCGGTGGTGTTTCCGGCCCGGTCCGAAGTCGCGGGCGAAAGACTCGCGATGGAAAACCCCCGCCGACCCTGGGTCGCCGCCATGGACGGGCTGCGGCGACCGCCTAGACCCCCCAGCATAGCCTAGCCGCTCGCGGCCCCTGGCCGCGCGGGCGAAGCCGTGCGGATTGTGGGTCGTGTGACGCCATCCCAAAACTCTAGTGGTCCGCTTATGCGGAATCCTGCGCGCATTGCGCAGCGGTGGTCGTTCACATTCCCCATGATCCTTTGTGGCGATGCCAAGTTTCTCGAACACACAGAGATTGGCACATCGCGCCTGCCCTTCGGCAACAAGACCGTCGGGCACACAGGAGTAGATGTCATGGTGGGAGATCTAAGTATATTGGCGATTGGATTGGTCATTGGTGTTGCGATTGCGTGGGTCCTTCCGGGATTGCCGCAACTGCTGCCGTCGGTTGGTGCCCGAGCCGCGCCGCAAACAAGAACACCCGCAGTCAAAAAGAACGAGGTTCTGGCCTTCCTGGAAAACCACGAGATCACGAGTGCAAACAGGCGTCACGGTGCAGCGCCATTGACGAATGAGTTGCAGCAAGAGTTGGTCGAGAGGGACAAGAATCTTTGGTACAAGAACCCACGGCTAACAGGCGAGTCACATCCTCTCGCGTCCCGTGGTGAGCACGAGTTTGCGCGATTTTCCCGGAATGTATCGTGGATCGATTTTCTTGAGAGCAAGCGCTTCGGAGCGTCTTTCACTGGGTTGGTTTCGGCCGCAACGTTGCAGATGGCTGGTGCGAATGCTCGCTCCATAATCGCGCTGACACTGCTGAGCGTCGTGAGTTATTGGCTCGCAATCGACAAGTTCGATTGAATAATCGGTGCACTCGCTCGACGACGGCGTCGGAGTAGCCTGCCGCGCGCGGGGGTTTAACCTCGCTCACACGAAAGGCTTCGACGACCATCTCATCAAACATGGTTCCAGCCGGCCAGGTCCATGGCTCGTTTGTATTCCAGTGCAGAACGGCGGGCACGCCATGCCGCTCGAAGGCGAGGACTTGGATTCGCCCGTCGTTATCTGGGATTTCTTCTCCAAATTGCCGAGCCGCTGACGTCCCGCGATCGCAAGGACTCTTCCATTCAGCCCAGCGGCGCTGCTCGGTGCGGTGACCCCTGCGCAGTTGGGTGCGCATCACGGTGAGTATCGGGGCAATAGCAAACCATTATTACTTGTTTTGAGACTTCTCCGCGCGCCATAGGGTCGTCATGCCGCGATTATTCCGGCTTGATATTTGCCGCCCGGATCACGTTGCCCCATTTTTCGGTTTCCTCGACGACCAGCTTGCCGAAATCCGCGGGCGAGCCTGGAAACACGGCCGAACCCAAAGTGGCCAGCCGCGCTTTAAAATTGGCATCGGCGAGTGCAACGTTGACCTCCTTGTTGAGTCGATCGACAATCTCAGCCGGCGTGTTCCTGGGGGCGCCGATACCTTGCCAGCCGCTTGCCTCATAGCCCCGAACGAAATCGCCGACGGTTGGCAGGTTCGGCAGCACCTCCAAACGCGTCGCAGTCGTCACCGCCAGCGCCCGCAACTTGCCGGCCCTGATGTATTCAATTGATGACGACATGGTGTCAAACATCACCTGCACCTGCCCGCCGATCAAATCGATCAGCCCCGGCGCTGAGCCGCGATAGTGCACCGCCGTCATGTCGATACCCGTCATGTTCTTGAATAGCTCGCCATAAACATGTGGCACACTCCCGCTGCCAGCCGATGCCATGTTCAACTTGCCCGGATTGGCCTTGGCATAGGCGATGAACTCAGGGACCGTCTTGGCTGGGACGGATGGGTTCACCTCCATGACGCCCGGCGCACGATTGATGGAGGCGATCGGCGCGATGTCGCGGACAACATCGAAATTGAGATTGTCATAGAGGGTCGCATTGAACGCTTGCGGCAAACTGACCAGAAGGAGCGTATAGCCGTCTGCGGTCGAACGCACGACAGCCTCGGTGGCGATATTGCCGGCCGCTCCCGGCCTATTCTCGACGACAAATGGCTGGCCGAGTCGCTCCGACAGCCATTGACCGATCAGGCGAGCCGTAATGTCGGCAGCGCCACCGGCGGCGAAGCCAACGACAATACGCACCGGCCGCATCGGATAGCCTTGCGCTCGCGTGGAGCGCGACACGGCTGGCAGCGCGGCTGCACCGGCGGCAAGATGCAGAAATCGACGCCGTGGAAGCCTCATTACCATGATGGTCTCCTCGGTCAGCGCTCGCAGCGCAGGCACGCAATCAGACTACCTCAGGGCCGCGCCTGGATGGAAGAGTGCATCCGGCCACCAAGTCGCTGACGGGCACGTCCTCGATTACATGCCTCTCAATTCGTTGTCGATGCGCGTTGCGATGCGGCCGATGAAACTTGTGTCGGAGGGAGCAGCGGACAGACTGAAACGCCAAACTGGGTTCGGGTAGCATCCTCATTTCTGGCGATAGAACAGCGCCCGCCCCGCCGGGATTAGTTGGAGCAACATATCGTAGTCGCTTATATTCGCGGTCAGCACGACCAGGCCAAGCTTCTGCGCCTGCAGGAACAATACACAGTCCTGGAGCGCACGCAGCTTGCCGTCTTTCTTGTACCCTTGGAGGCGGCACAGGATTCCCGACAGCAGCGCCGCTCTTCCAAGGACCTCTATGTCGGGCGCGAAGACCCTATGCGGCGGCATGGCTCTGATTTGCTTCCCGATCTCGGCAATAACGCCCGCGGTTCGTCCATCCGATGGGTTGAGTACACCGACCGTATGCATCAACTCCTGGATCGCGACGGTCGAATGGTTGACCTGCCGCTGCGCGATCAGATCGTCCAACGCCCTCGGCGATTGATCTTGCATTTGATTGATGTAGACGCAGGTGTCGAGCAGGAGCCCCTGCCCGCCAATCAAACCTCCATTGATAAACGGAAGCTCTTCATCGCCTCGCCGAGCCAGCGGCCTTTGTGGATCGAACCGCGCCCAACGTCGCGCCGCATCGAAATCGAACTCCGCCACATCAGTAGCCGAGCTTCAACTCTGGATCGACCGTGCCTCGAGACTCCTTGAACGTCTCCGCGAAGTTGTCCTCGAGCGCGACCGTCGCCAGCGCGAACTCGATCAGGTCGGTATCGGTCTCGATGCCGGTTTGCCGCTTGGCTTGCCTGACCAATACCGGGCTCACCCTGCCGCCGATCCGGCCGCTTTTCTCGCTCAGAAGACCGGATTGTTCAGCCGCGCGCATAACGGCCTCGAATCGCGCTTTGCTGATGACAATTTGGCCGGCCTTGGCTTCGCGCGAAACGGCCTTCGTGCATCCGGCGCTGCTCTTGACCGGACCTCCCTTTGGCTGCCTGCCTCCAGGTGCCGTGGGTCTGCTCGCTGATGTCTTCCCCATGACGATCCTCGTGTTCAACAAAATCACACTTCGTTGAACATACGGATTCGCCCTCCCGATTGCAAGCCACCTGCCACTGCCGCGCGACGTCGGCATCATTTTTTATTCGGAGCCGCTCTGGCCTGCTCCTGAGCCGAGGTCACACGTTCGAATTCGTAGGACACCAACCGCGACCCCATTTTGGTTTCGAAGGATGTTGGATACTGGCGATTGGTCAAATCGTAAGCGACTCTCAACCGGTTCTCTTTGATCTCGTAGATACCCTTCAAGCTGCCGCCGTAAGTCCCCTTGGGAACTTCGTGATGGAACACGTCAATACGCTTTGAACGTGCATCCAACATGATCATATGAGGGTCTTGATGAAGCTTGCCGTCGAGGCGGATCCTGTAGCGGTCGCCCTCGACCACCCACTGCACATCGCCCGCTTGCGGTGCGCCGTCATACGAGGTGGCAACAACCTTCCACGTGCCTTGCCACTGGCCAATGTCATCGGTCGGCGCCGCGGCCTCTGCTTTGTTGCCGGCCTTCTGGGCCCTGGCCGAATTGTCTTCCCCGCATCCGATGAGCGAGCAACTCGAGACTATGAGCAAACAGCCTACAGCGGCCAACCGCGGAACGTTCATGGATTCAAGCTCCCGATATCATGAAGCCTCCCGGCCACAATATTCAGAAAAGGCACCCATGACATTAACGCGCGTGGGTTTCTTGGATGTTTGGCAAACGAACAGTTGCTCGTATCGCGACATTATTAAGCGAATTTGCGCACCTCAGGTCGTGCCCGTAACGCGGCTGACGTCGTCGCCAAAGCTTGATAACCTGTGCCGATTGGGACAGGATGTCACGTTCGCAAATTCGCATCGCAAATCGCGCTGGCGGCGGCCCCTTCCCGCAATTGCCGGCAACCAGCGCAATTGGCTGATCTTTAAGGAGAATGCCCATGCGTAATCCTGCCTCGATGTGTGCAATTGCGCTCGCACCAGCTTTGCTGGCGACGGCGCTGCTGGCGACACCGGTGATCGCGCAGGTGGTCGATTTCGGTAAGTATCCCGACCTCAAAGGTCAATGGGATCGCGTCGGCCCACCGAGCAACTGGCTCCGGCTTTCCGGCCCTCCTCCACTGACGCCCGAATACCAGAAGATATTGGACCAGAGCTTAGCCGAACAGCGCGCCGGCAAACCCGGGAATTGGCCATCGACCTTCTGCATTCCCGAGGGCATGCCGGCCTTGATGAATGTCTATAATCCAATAGAACTCGTCATTACGCCGGAAACGACCTATCTTTTGACGAGCCACAACAACGATGTGTACCGGCGGATCTATACCGACGGCCGCGATTGGCCGGCGGACCCGCCGCGCACACTCGTGGGCTACTCGATCGGCAAGTGGGTCGATATCGATGGCGACGGCAAATATGACGAACTCCAGGTCGAGACCCGATTCCTGCGGGGGCCTCGCGCCTATGACGTGACAGGCATTCCTTTCCACGAGGACAACGAGACGATTCTCAAGGAGCGCTTCTATCTCGACAAGGCCGATCGCAACACCCTCTATAATGAGATCACGGTGATCGATAACGCCCTGACGCGGCCCTACACCAAGCTCCAGAAGGTCGTCCGCAAGGGCGGGCCTCGCCCGGAGTGGATATTGGAAACCTGCCCGCTGGACAACGTCTGGCTCAAGATCGGCAAAGAGGCCTACGTGCTCAATTCGGATGATGGCAAGCTGATGCCGTCCTTTAAGGACCAGCCACCGCCGGATTTGAGTTATTTCGGAAAGGCCCAGAAGTAACGGCAAGAGTCAGGGTTCGATGCGTTTGTAGGATGGGTAGAGAGATAACGCGTTCTTCACGCGTTATCGCGAAACCCATCGACTTCTCGGGCGCCAAGGTGATGGGTTTCGGCAAAACGCGTAAAGGAAGAACGCGCTTTAACTCTACCCATCCTACGAGAGTGAGCGTCGAACCGCGATCACCTGCTCGGCGGCGGCGACGCCGGTGAGGTAGCCGCCATGCGCCGTCGAGTAGTCGTTGCGCGAGCAGGCCTCGCCGGCGAAGAACAGGCGATCGTCGACCGGCGCGGCGAGCACCGCGCGGCACTCGGCCTTGCCGGGTAACGCATAGGAATACGAACCGCGAGCGAACGGGTCGGCGCGCCAGCGGTGGATGTGGAGCGGTTTGATGCGGCGGGCGAAGTCGTTGCCGATGAGCGCGACCAGCTCCTCGCTGGCGAACGCGAAGAACGCATCATCGCCTTCGGCTTCGAGTTGCTCCGCCAGGCTTCCGGCAAAATAAACCTCGATCAGCGGCCGGCCGAACGGCCGCATGTGATAGGTCGCTGTCCCGCTGCAATCGGGACGGCCGAACAGGCGGGCATCCTTCTCGAACTCATCGGCATCGGACAGCGAGAGGAATAATTTGTCGGCGAGCCCGAGCGGCAGACCTGCGGCTGCCTCGATCTTGCCGGGCAGCCCCGGCGTGAAGCGAAGTCCCTCCTCGGCAAGCACATTGGTTGGGACCGTGACGATGGCGGCATCCGCCGCGATGGTGCCGTCGACGGTCTCGACACGCAGCCGCCGGCCGCTGTGATCGATGTGTTGCACCGGAGCGCCGAGCACGACCGGTACGCCGGCCGCATGCGCGGTGATCGCGGTGCCATAGCCCTCGACGACGCGCCAGTTCACGCCGGTGTCCTCGTAGCGGCCGTGGTCGAGTGCCGAGACCCGGTCGAGTTCCGCTCCGCTCACATAGGTGCCGACAGCGTTGATGAGATCGTTCCAGCGGCCGCCCGGCGCGAGGAAGCTTTCGGCCGCAACGTCCGGTACTGCCTCGGAGGCGGAATCGAGCCGTTCTCGAAACTCTTGGAGCGCCTGGAGGAAGCTTGCCTGTTCGGCCAGCGGGAAGCCGATCGGCATCGCGGGGCGCGACCAGGGCGGCGGCGTCTTGTCGATCGCGAGCCCCTGCGCCGCGGCGATCTTCGTCCACGGATTGCGGTCAGCCGAGTGCAGCCAGCCGCAGCCGAGGTCGAGGGACAAGTCCCCGCCGGCGCGGACAGTCCATGCCCGTCCACCGAGCCGCGACCGTGCCTCGATGAGGAGACAATCGACGCCAGCATCGTGAAGCCGCCGGCCCGCCGCGATGCCGGCCGCGCCGCCGCCGACAATCACCACTTCGGCCTCACTGATCATTGTTGAGATGTAATTCGTGCGACGCAAAGCGCAATGCGGGGCGAATGGCGGGCGCATGAGTTGCCGCTAATCCTACTGCGTCAGAAACTCGGAACTCCTCCGGCCTCATGGTGACGGCGGCTTGCGCCGCGGGAGCGCTGCTCTTCGCAGCGCGTCTCGAACCATGCAGGCCGGAGCCAGCCGCCGTCCTTCCGGCGCCTTAGCCGGCGCGAGACGGCCGCGTGAAGAACGCAGCCTCCTCACGGCGGCTCGGCGCCGCGGGACGAGGTCCGAATGAAGCAGCCATATTTTTCTGACGCAGAAGCGCTAATACGACTTCGGCAATCCCAGCACTTTCTCCGCGATGTAGCACAGGATGAGCTGCGGGCTGACTGGTGCGATCCGCGGGATCATGATTTCGCGCAGGTAGCGCTCGACGTGATATTCCTTGGCATAGCCGAAACCGCCATGCGTCATCACGGCCTGCTCACAGGCGCTGAATCCTGCCTCGGCGGCAAGGTACTTCGCGGCGTTCGCTGCAGCCGCGCAGGGCAGTCCCTTGTCGTATTGCCACGCCGCCGACATCGTCATCAGCCACGCCGCTTCAAGTTCCGCCCAGTTGCGCGCAAGCGGATGGGCGATGGCCTGGTTCTGCCCGATCGGCCGGCCAAACACGACGCGCTCCTTCGCATAGGCCGTGGCGCGCGCAAGCGCCACCGCTCCGAGGCCGACGGCTTCGGCGGCGATCAGGATGCGCTCCGGATTCATGCCGTGGAGGATATAGTCGAAGCCGCGGCCCTCCTCGCCGATGCGGTCGTCGACGGGAATTTCGAAATCTTCGATGAACAGTTCGTTGGAGTCCACGGCCTTGCGGCCCATCTTGTCGATCTCGTGGATCTTGATCCGGCCGCGATCCAGACCTGCGTAGAACAGGCTCAGTCCCTCTGCGGGGCGGCGAACCATGTCGAGGGGCGTCGTGCGTGCAAGCAGCAGAATCTTGTCCGCCACCTGCGCCGTCGATATCCACACTTTCTGCCCGTTGACCACATACCGGTCGCCACGGCGTTCGGCCCTGGTCTTGAGCGCCGTCGTGTTCAACCCCGTATCCGGTTCGGTCACGGCGAAGCAGGCCTTCTCCATGCCGCGGGCGATCGGCGGCAGCATGCGGGCCTTCTGCGCGTCCGTGCCGAAAACCACGACGGGGTTTAGGCCGAAGATGTTCATGTGCAACGCAGACGCGCCCGACATGCCGGCGCCCGATTCCGCGACCGCGCGCATCATGATTGCCGATTCGGTGATGCCGAGGCCGGAGCCGCCGAATTTCTCGGGGATGCAGATGCCAAGCCAGCCGGCTTCGGCAAAGGCCCGATGAAAATCGGCCGGGAAACCGCCGTCGCGGTCTCGCGCCAGCCAATACGCGTCGTCGAAGCGCCGGCAGATCGTTTGGACCGCGTTGCGGATGTCCTCGTGCTCCGGCGGCGGTGAGAAATCCATGGCTTGTCCCTGGAACCATTGCGGCTGGCGTGGCGGTATATTTCTTGCACGAACACCACACGCTCGGCCAGTCGTTCAGTCCGCCAAGTGGTTGATCTTTGGACACAAGAACTGCGACAAAAAATTGCCATCGCTTTGAGCCTACTCACGCTAATCTGTTGTACGCAAGGATGAAGGAGATCGCGATGAAGCGCTTGGGAACGTTAATGGTTGCCGCAAGCTGTGCGGGCGGGTTGAGTGGCGCGAGCCTGCTCGCTGTCGCAAATGTCCTTGATCTGCAGATGAACCCGATGACAGTTGCGTTGCGTTCGAGTGAAACCTCCTCGCCTGTGGCCTTGCCGGAGTTTGCAATCTGTCATCACCCGGGCGTTGCGCGCGCCGCCTTGCGGCTGGCTCAGGTGGAAGTCTCGCCTGGCGCCGTACAGGCGGTCCAACCTGCCCCCGCATTCGCAGACAGTGAGCCGCCGCTCTGGAGCGGGCTTGGCCCGGTAACTTTTCGTGTGACGACTTCGAACGCGGAGGCCCAGCGCTATTTTGATCAGGGCCTGCGGCTCGCCTACGCGTTCAACCATGACGAGGCGCGGCGTGCCTTCCGCAAGGCGCAACGGCTCGATCCCGAATGCGCCATGTGCTTCTGGGGCGAGGCCCTTGTTCTTGGCCCCAATATCAACATGCCGATGCCCGAGGAAGCGGTGCCGCTGGCCGTTGCGGCGCTTGCAAAGGCACAATCGCTCGCCGGCAAGACGCAGGCCCACGAGCAAGCTCTGATCGCCGCGCTATCGACCCGCTACGTCGCAGATGCGAAGGCCGCGCGCGCGCCGCTCGATGCCGCCTATGCGGCCGCCATGGAACAAGTCGCGACGCAATTTCCCGACGACAACGAAATCGCCGTCCTCCACGCCGAAGCCGTGATGGACGTGAGCCCTTGGGATTACTGGCAGCCCGGCGGGGCCGAGCCGAAGCCGCAAAGCCGCGCCATCGTGCCGGCGCTCGAACGGGTGCTGGCCCGCGATCGGAATCATCCGGGAGCTATTCACTATTACATCCACGCGGTCGAGGCCTCCAACCGGCCGCAACGGGCCGAACCTTTTGCCGACAGGTTGCGGGGCGCGATCCCGGATGCCGGCCATCTCGTGCACATGCCAAGTCACATCTATTATCGCGTCGGCCGCTACCTCGACGCTCTTGCCGACAACAAAATCGCCGCCGCGGTTGATGAAGCCTATCTCGAAGCCACGAAGGCGCCGATGGGTGTTTATCGGCTCGGCTACTATCCGCACAATGTGCATTTCGTTTTGGCGGCAGCGCAGATGTCGGGGGACGGCCCGACTGTCATTACGGCCGCCAACAAGCTGCAGGCCATCATCCCCGACGATGTCGCCCGCGGCATCGCCATGGTGCATCCGGTCAAGGCCGCGCCCTACTTCGCGCATGCGCAATTCAGTTCCCCCGACACGATCCTGGCGTTGGCGGAGCCGGGAGAAGGCATGCCCTATGTGAAGGCGATCTGGCATTATGCACGCGCGCGTGCGCACATCACGCTCCGCAATTTCGATGCAGCCATGGCGGAGGCGAACGCGATTGCGGCGCTCGAGCAGACGCAGGATATCAGCGTCCTGCAGAACTCCGGTATTCCGGCGGAGAGCGTCCTCAAGTTGGCACGTGCTTCGATCGAAGCACGTATCGCGCAGGCGCGAGGAAACTTGATCGCCGCGATCGCTCTCTTCGGGGCAGCAGCATTGCTGCAAGATGCGCTGCCCTACATGGAGCCGCCCTATTGGTACTATCCCGTGCGGCAATCATTGGCAGCTGTCCTGATGCAGGCCGGTCGGCTCGCAGAGGCTGAGGACCAATTCAGTTTGGCTCTCCGACGGGCGCCCAACAACGGATGGTCCTATTATGGGCTTGCCGAACTGCATAAGGCGCGCGGCGATCAAGAATCCGCCCGCAGAGCCGAGGAGCAACTCGCGAAGTCCTGGATCGGCGACCGTCGGCTGCTGCAGCTGTCGAATCTGTAGCTGCCGTCATTAGTATTGAAGGAAATATCGAAGCTGCATACAAGGGTTCGATCCGCTTCGTTCGCTCCAACACTGCAGCAGATAGAAATCTGCTGCAGGACCGAGCCGTATCTGGGAGACCCGGACCCGTGAACTCTCAAACTTTCGAAGGCGCCTGGCCCGAATTGAATTGGCCGGACTGGCACGGGACCGGCGACACACTGCATCGATGGACGCAGGTAGTCGGCAAGGTGCGCATGGCGTGCACGCCGATGATGAACCACTGGTGGCAGGTCGCCCTCTACGTGACTTCGCGCGGGCTGACCACGTCGCCCATTCCCTATGGAGGCCTGTCGTTCGATGTGACCTTCGACTTTATCGATCATGCACTTGTGATTGATACGAGCCAGGGCGCGCGGGAAGTCTTCCACCTGAAGCCGATGTCTGTCGCCGAGTTCCATGCCAGGTTCTTTGATCATCTACGCCGCTTGGGCATTGACGTCGACATCTGGACGATGCCGTGCGAGATTCCCGATGCGGTTCCGTTCGAGGAGGATGACACCCACGCGGCATATGACGGAGCGCGCGCGCGACAATTCTGGAGTGTCCTGCTGCAAGTGCATAACGTGTTCAATGCATTCCGGTGCCAATTCGTTGGAAAGACGAGTCCAGTCCACTTCTTTTGGGGCAGCTTCGATCTCGCGGTAACGCGCTTTTCCGGACGTCCTGCGCCGCCGCATCCCGGGGTCGCACCTCATGTCGCTAACTGGGTAATGCGTGAGGCTTATTCGCATGAAGTGAGCAGTTGCGGTTTTTGGCCCGGCAATAGTGGCTATGGCCGCGCTGCGTTCTATTCGTACGCCTATCCCCAACCGCCCGGTTTCGAGAGCGTCCAGCTGCGTACGCCCGGGGCGATCTACGATCCGGAATTGAAAGAGTTTCTGCTTCCTTACGACGCAGTCCGGCGTGCAGCGAATCCAGACAAAGTCCTGATGGGATTTTTGCAGGAGACGTACGCCGCTGCCGCAGACGCGGCAGGATGGGATCGAGCAGCTCTGGAGCGTGCGTCTTGAGTGATCCCAGGGATGACGATCGTACAGCACAGATCCCGGATTACGCTTCGCTCCATCCAGGCTACAATGCGGCATGCTGCTCTTCGAATGGACACTCGTACTCCTGCTCGTGGCTGTGCTGCTCGCGGCGCTGGCGCGGCGGCTTGAGGTGCCCTACCCGAGCCTGCTCGCGGTCGTCGGCGCCGTGCTCGCCTTCCTGCCCTTCTCGCCCGCGATCGAGATCGATCCGGAGCTTGCGCTCGCGTTGTTCGTCGCGCCGGTCCTGCTTGATGCTGCCTTCGACACCTCGCCACGCGACCTCAAGCGCAATGCGCTGCCGCTCACCTCGCTCGCGGTCGTGGCCGTCATGGTCACCACCGCCGCGGTGGCGCTGATCGGCTGGAAATTCGCCGGTCTGCCGCTCGCCGCCGCCATTGCGCTCGGGGCCATCGTGGCGCCGCCTGACGCTGCCGCGGCAGCAGCCGTCCTCAGCCAGTTCCGTCCGCCGCGGCGGATCATGGCGGTCCTGCAGGGCGAGAGCCTGCTCAACGATGCGACCGCGCTGCTGATCTATCGGGTCGCGGTCGTCGCGGCGGGCGGGACAATCGTCCTCGGCAACGCGGTGCCGATTGCCGCTCTCTCGCTGATCGGCAGCATCGTGGCCGGCTATGTGCTGGCGCGGCTGTTCGTACTGGCCATCACCCGCGTGACCGACGCTGCCACCGCCACGATCCTGCAATTCGTCGGCACGTTCGGGGTCTGGATTTTCGCCGACCGGGTCGGGCTCTCGGGCATCGTCACCATGGTGGTTTACGCCATCACGCTTGCGCGCTCCGCGCCGCGCCGTACGAACTCACGTAACCGCGTCAGTTCCTATTCGGTCTGGGAGACCGCGGTGTTCGTGCTCAACGTGCTCGCCTTCGTGCTCATGGGGCTGCAAGCCAAGCCGATCCTCAACCGGCTGTCGGAGGAAGGCCGCGTCGAGGCGCTCCTGCTCGGCCTCGCGACGCTGGTGACCGTCATCGTCATCCGGCTCGCCTGGGTGCTTGGCGCCGGCGCCATCGTGCGGCTGACCTGCGGATGGCTCGGCCCGCAATGGCACGGGGGCAAGGAAGGCGTACGTGGCGACCTGCTGATGGGTTGGTGCGGCATGCGTGGGCTGGTGACGCTCGCCACTGCATTTGCGCTGCCGGCCGACTTTCCCGGGCGCGATCCGATCGTGCTCACGGCCTTCTGCGTGGTGCTCGGCACGCTTGTTCTGCAAGGCATGACCTTGAAGCCGCTGCTCAGGATGCTGAACTTCGCGCCCGATCAATCGATCGAGCAGGAGGTATCGCGTGGGCGCGTCGCCGTGATGCAGGCCGCGCTCGACAGCCTCGCGGGTGATGATACGCGCGCTGCCGCCGCGGTGCGCGATCTATATGCCGCCGCCCGCACCGTCGCAGAGAGTTCGGAGAATCCCCAAGCGGCCACCGAACACGACGAGCTGCGATTGCGCGCGATCAAGCATCAGCGGGCGGCACTCGAACGCTTGCGCCACGAAGGCACGATCGGTGACGAGGCCTATCATCGGCTGCAGGAGGAGATCGACTGGTCCGAGCTCGATGCCTCACCGGCCGGCCGCTTCCAGCCGCTCATGACGTGATGAGTTTGTAGGATGGGTAGAGAGATAAGCGTTCTTCACGCGTTATCGCGAAACCCATCATTCCAACCGGCAGCAAGACCGCTGATGGGTTTCGGCAAACCGCGTAAAGGAAGAACGCGTCATAGCGCGTCAAGACGCGCGTGAACGCGCTGATGTGCCTCTACCCATCCTACGAGAGTGTCCCCATCTATTTTGTCTATTGCGGATTGATTTGTCAGAATGCTGACGCATTCCGGAAGTGAATCAGTAAGGATTGCATTCGATTGCTGATCTTCGCAGTTTTCGCTGCAGCCGTTCCGGCCCTGCCGAAAAGGGCCATAAAGAGGCACATCATGGTCCAATCTGTACGCTTCGCAGGAGTGTGGATCGCGCTCGCTATGATTGCCGTTGTTGTTATTGCAGTTGGAGTGCAGTCTCCCGAGGCAGCGCCTCTATCGCAAGGACTCTTTAGCACCAGAGACTATCGGGTCCCGTCATTGCCAGCCGTGTGGCCATGGTCCTCGATCGGTCGGGTCAATGTGACTCGGGGGACTGGAGCGCGCAGTCATTGCACGGGCACACTCGTGGGCCCGCGTCATGTCTTGACGGCAGCGCATTGCCTGTTCAACCCACTCCAGAATTCCTGGATCAATCCAACCCAGGTCCACTTTGCCGCCGGTCAATCGGGCGACGGCAGGTTTGGGGGCAGTTCTGTCGCAGTGGCATTGAAGATAAATCCTGTCTTCTACCGCGAGATTGGAGCACGTGCGCGCTGGGACAACGCTCCGCTGAACACGGTGCAACACGACTGGGCCATTGTTGTGCTAGCCAATTCAATCAATCTAAAACCCGTGCCGGTGCGAGGCATACACGATGCCGATCTGCCGAACGCTACAGAGCCCGGCGAGATTGCCCGCGCCGGCTATCCAATGGACCGGCCCTTCGCTCTATCCATCCATCGCGTTTGTTCTGCCCAGACGGACCTCCCTCAACGCGATGCTTTAGTGCATCAATGTAACTTTAAGCAGGGCGATTCAGGCTCACCCATTCTGCTGCTCAATGAGAAGGAGGCAAATGTCGTGGGTATCGCCACCGCTTCTCTGACGGCCTTTGCGCCAGGTACCAACCGTCGGACCCTGGAGGCGTATGGAGTTTCGGCGACAGCGTTTGCGAATATGGTCGCCGCGACCGTCGGAAGAGTCCAGTAGCGAAAAACCCCCGCTCCGGGGGAAGGAGCGGGGGCACCAAAAAGTCCAGGCTTCATTGGGGGGTCGGGGGGGTAGCCCGGACAGCGGTACACTAACACGTCTTTGGAACCATGGTAAAAAACTGACTAACATCTTATGGTAGCGTCCCTATACTAAGGACTCGCGACATTTCGTCCTCCTGGCTGCCAATACAACGTCGGCAAGCCCGGCACCTTCTCCGCGACGCAGCACAAGATGAGGTGCGGGCTGCCAGGCGCGACCCGCGGGATCATGATTTCGCGCGGTAGCGCATCGCGAAGTATGCGACCGGAAATGTTGCGTCAAAACCGCGCTCGGGCCTTTCCCGCATAACCTTGCCGGGGTTGTCCCCAGGCTTACTGGACGCCATCCAAGGTAGTTTCTATTGTTCAACACCAATTTTGTGGACTTTTTGGGGAATCGTCCCGAAAGCACAACCGGGCTGGCGGAGCAACCGGGCCAGCGGAGAGACTTCGATGCATCGGGTTGCCGTGGCCTTGAAGGCGTTATTTCTTTCCATCGCAGCGGCTGCGGCCCTGTCGGCACCGTCATTCGCTCAACAGCCGACACCGAGATTGGCCGTGCACGGCACAAACTCCGCGAGTTCGAATAGTTGGACTGCGGGCGCTCAGGCCGGCTACAACTGGCAGGAGGGCTCGGCTGTTTTTGGTGTTGAGGCCGATTTCTCCGGCGCGGATCTACGAACCTCGATGAGCGGTGGTATTCGCTGCGTGGCCGGAAATTGTCCCTTCATTATGCCAGGCGCCAGCGCCAAC
>Ga0099792_10000416_pt1 | contig 15880 bp, 22 predicted proteins | sample Rivendell_Oct201_8_FD_83780 | JGI IMG/M metagenome (GOLD analysis project Ga0099792, IMG submission 83780) | Vadose zone soil microbial communities from the Eel River Critical Zone Observatory, Northern California, USA -... | ecosystem: Environmental > Terrestrial > Soil > Vadose zone >...
AGCGGGGTTTGGGTCCCTTCCGCTCATATTGCACCGTTTCTCGGAGTTGTCAATACACAACGGACATTCCGGCCCAACATACTCCAGTCGTGCTTTGCGATTACGTGTTATTTTGATTGGCTACCGCGTGATTGTTCGACAACCTACATCGCATATTTTCCCTTTCTATTTGACGCCCAGCCTGTCGGAGTGTAACGTCAGCATTAACGCATCTTTGTAGTTCCGCGTTACCCCTCCCAGCTTTGATTCTCTTTATGTGCGACGCATCGGATTCTTTCAACAAAACCCCAGATGACCTCCATGAAGATCGCCAGTCGAAGCGAGTACCAACGAAAGTACCGGGCAGTCTCGTTGTCGCACCCGATTACGAAAACCTTCGCCGCATTCCCTGCCTCATAATCGATGTCTCCCCAAGCGGATTTAGACTGCGTGCTAGTGGCAGACTGAGACGCGGACAAGTTGTTGAAGTTCTTTCAGACCGTGACCCGTTCACGTCGGTGGAGTGCAGAGTGATATGGGTCGGTAAAGCGGGTTCTAAGGAACAAGGGGAGGCGGGGTTGCAAATTATCTAGGCCAGTCGATTGGTTTCTCTGATCGTCACGCTAGCCGCCTTTTCGCCATTCGATCACCAAGTCTTTCCCGTCAGTGCTGCCAGTTTCGTTACGTTGAAGTTTTGGAGCGAGGGTTTTCAAAAACCCTTGATAGGTTCGACCGTCCATCGTCGTGAACAACTCACCGTCCGCTGATATGACGATGGTCCGGCATATCTTCCAATCGAACTTGACGTACCCGCCTTCATTCAAGACCCGCTGAACCTGTCTCATCCGCGCCAAGCCGCCTGTATTCTCTGGATTCATTGTATGTAGTCGTCCTCTTACCAGAAAAACGGCGCACTTGTCGGGTCTTCTAGATCGTTCACAAATGACATGCTTTGCTCATGACCGTACCTGATTCCCCACAACTTGATTGCCATCATTTCGGGTCTTTCGAAACGTCGAATGTCCTCGGGCAAATTGCAATCGTTCAGAATACAGAAACGGTAGCCGCCACTCGTTCTGATAACGGTTTCGCTGATCGCGGTATTTTTCTGAATCATTCGATCATCCGCCGTGCTGGAGAATGCGGGGTCTCGCGGCTCCATGTGCGGGTCTCCGGCACCGTACCGATGTCGCCCAAATCCGTGATAGCGCCTCGGGTGACCTCTTCGCGGGTCGGTCTCGCCGGAGTACGCATGTACATTGCGAACATCGCAGCAATATACAATTCGCGTGGGTCCGTCCGTTTGGCTGGTGGTTTGATGATTGCTGTCATGTCACCCTTTCACTGCGAATAGCACAAGACGATAGAGCAGCCAAATGGCGAAGCCAGCTACGAAACCACCCGGCCCGAAAGTCAATATGATTTCCAGATTTTCTAGATATGTGATCTGTGATTGTTCTACGCACAGATAGACATATCCACCGATTGAAGCCATCGCCATGCTAAACAGCATGAAAATAACTGCTTCTCGTGCGAGTTTTCTCATTGCGGTTACTAAGGCTGGCTGCTTGACGATTGCGGTCATTTCAGTTTGTCCAATCGTTCGCAGGTGTGACTTCTTGAATGAGTTCATCAATCCTTGCATCAATCTGTTCGATATGCGCTGTCGTGATTTTGTCAACCAATTTTGCAGCGACGATTAAATACGCTCCGGATTCTTGACGTGAAATTCCAGCTTTCATCAATTTGTCGGTGTGGCTCTTAACTCGCTGCTCTACTTCGTCAGCAGCATGGGCGCTCAGAGAATGCTGCTCTGGGTCGGCATCTAGCCAAGCCAGTTGAGACTGAACGAGTCCTGCAACGTCATAGAGTAAAGCTAGAAAGTATTTCTTTTGTATGTCTGTCATAGTTGTTCTCCTATTCTGATTCGCTTCTTGAAGTACAGATTTGGGACTCGACGGCCTATTACGGTCGCTTCATTTGCGCACTACGATCTGAATCGGCTTACCTGCAATCCCCCATTGCTGGAGCTGGAGCAGATACGACCGTGTAGGAGCCTGGAGCGGTAAAATCGTCCAGGCTCACTACAATCGTGATCGGAAGCCCTAAAGCTTCATGTTTCCAACCTTTCTTAGTTGTTTGGCCCGAACGAGAACTCAGACTTCACGCGTCCCAAGCGTGTAAATCACCTGCTCGCGATCTGCGCCATCTCTGGAAAATATCTACGGCAGTAGCAATGACTCTTGCTCCGCCATAGACAACGACACACGCTCCGACCACTGCAAAAACGTTCATGACACCATGCATTTTGTGAGGCTCCTTTTCTTTACGGATTACCGAACAAATCCGAGGGTTGGGAACAGAGCCTCGGAAACTTTTAGTCAAACTTGAACTTCAATTGCGCTGGCTCGGGAGCGACGATCTTTTCGAATTGCTCTCGTGACATCTGCTGAGCAGCAACACGGAGGCCTGCTAACATGCGAGCGCCTTCAGATGGTCGGTATTCCTTCCGTGGTTTGTTCATGCCGACTCCTCGATCTCGCCGGATTCGAGATTGACTTTGCCGACGAGCACATATTTCCAGCCGATTCCGAGGTGCGAATCCGGCATGTGCTGTGGAGGCTCCGCAAATGTGCAATCGGGTCCGCAGCAAAGGAATTGCAGATCACCGAGATTCGCGGAGTCCATCGCTTGATGGTGTACTGAAGGAGCAGCTCAGTGATCCGAGAGCGCGTCAGGACTGGGGGCAGTCCCAACGCATTGCCGCGGTAATTGTGCGCGCAGCCAGCCGCAATCTGGCCGTGCCAGTCAAAGCTTGGCTGACAGAACTGACTGGTAAGCCGGGCTGCGCTGCCGATGTCGAGGCCTCTTTATTGGGGTATCTGTTCCGATTAGGCGACCCGACTGCCAGAAAACGCCTTAGCTCGGAGCTGTGGGATAGGAAGGACGATTGTGGCGGTCAACTGCTTCGGTCACTACATGCAGTGCGCAATTCAGATGAACTTCTTCCGTTCGTCAGCCAGGCGCTGAAGTCACCAAATCCAATCACCGTCACACAGGCGGCCCTGTTTCTGGGCGAGCACGGCGATGACCAAGATTCTGCTGCGCAAGGCGTGCTTCGTGGCAGCAGGGATCGTGTCCTGTGGCATGCTACCCTTGCAGGGCCTTGATCTTCTTTAGGGGGTCAAGACATACGGAACATCTAAAGCGAGGCCTCATCAATCAGGTGTTTACCTGCTTTTGTCTTTTCCGCAGCGCACTATTTGAGCGCGGCAGTTCGGTTGTTACCGGAGCAGCCGGGCCGGTTCGCGATTCAATGCCGCTCGAATGGAAAGCCCCACCGAACAAAATCTCCCACTTCCGAAAATTGCTGATCGCTGCGAGATGCATCTTCGCCACACAACCGATCACTCTTGCATCTTCTATTAATCCAAACACCGGAATGCCATCGGGAATCCGATCAAGTGGGCTGACAAAGTACAGAACAGCGGCACACTATGAGAACCGACTCCGCGGAAGCGCGATACCTCCCGGCCACCCAGGCCGGATCGTGCGAAGGAATATTTGTAAGCTGTCCCAGGAGGCAACCAGAAATTCGTCGTACCGCTGTGCTTTGCGGCTAGCCCTCTCAATCAGGAGATTCGGTTTTTCATTACGTCCAACATGCGACTCGGCTTTTAGCGCTCCCTGTTGAAAAGTGAACGGGGGCTTCTTTTTCCATGTGGCCATGCTGGTTCGAGCTTCTTCTATGCTGCTACTCCGCCGTCCGGACTTCCTCTTTTTTTTCCAGCTGCGATAGAACCGTTCGATGTAGCTGTCGCCCTCCGCGTGATGATACGCTGTCCGTCGATCGGTGATGCCGAGCCGCCCCAGCGTCTCCGAGAAGCGCGAAGAAGTGAGCTGTGCCCCGTTGTCGGTGTTCAACGTCAAGTTCTCTTCGCGGCCTCAGGCTGCCGTTCGAGCACGGCCTGCTCCACCGATGCGAGCGCGCCTTCGGTCCGACACCGATGCGAGACATTCCATCCCACGATCTCCCTGCACAGTCATCGATCACGCACACCAGGTACGCCCGGCCCACTGCAGGACCCGCCCCGATCTTCGCCATGTCCGACTGCCGGATCTGATTCGGCTCGGCTGCTTCCACGCGGCCCCACTCTTTCTTCCGTCGTGCGCGCAGACGACGCGAACGCACCAGCCATCCGCGTTTCTCGCATCACCGGTAACACCCGCTCCCGATTCACGGTCAACCCTTTCTTCCGCTGCAGCCACCACGCCACGCGCCGATAGCCGTATGCCAGCTTCTCACGCCATCACGATCTGCTCATCGGCCGAAACCCCGCGGAAAGCGAGGCCAGGCCTCGGACGGATTACAGTAAATACTGTATTGTCTGTTAACGAATGTTCTCTAACATGCATGAGCATAGATGAAGACGCTCCAATGGCCGTGGACGTCCTTGCAATGGGAATCAGTCAGTCGCTCGAAGGGCATAAAGGCAATGTGCGGCAGGGGGCTGTGTAATTAAGGGGCTGTGCAACCGAGGGGCTGTGTAATGTGTAGGCGCAGCTGTAGTGGCTCGCGGTTTTCCCAGCCGAACAAATGCCGAATGCGCGGGGCGTCGATCGTCGACCGTCCGAAAGATGATGAAGATGAAAGGGTTGGGGCCCGCAGGGTGAGTTGGTTGGCGTTCCTTTGACCCCCGAGCCTCCTCGCTTCCGTGTTGTCAGATGAAAGGCCCAGGCGACACTAGGGGTACAATGGCTACGCAAAGAACAGCGTTAACGGCAGCTGATTCATCGGAGGGGTTCCTGCTCCTGAACTCCTCTTTAAACCCAATTTTTGTCAATCGGGCAGCGGCGGAGATTCTAAGTTACCCGCAGAAGCCTGAGAGGCAAAAAAATCTCGACGATTTTCTAGTAAATAAAATACGCTCTACGCTGTTTTCAGAGCGAGGTTCGCGTGTATCTGCGCCCATCGCCACATTCCAGTCCGGGCGAAGGGCCTATCAGTGCCGGACCTACCGCGTGAATGCCTTGGCCAAAGGGGACTCTGAGGCTTCGCTGGCCGTCCTTCTCGAGCGAGGGCTTGGCAAACCGAATCCCCTCGTCCAGTTTTCGGAAAGATTTCATCTTACGAATCGCGAGAAGGAAGTCTTTCAGTATCTATCCGATGGTCGGACCACCAAAGAGATCGCGCTAGGAATGGAAATTAGCCCAAACACCGTGAAGGCTTTTCTACGCGCGATTATGCTCAAGATGGGAGTCTCAACCCGTTCTGGAGTCGTGGGAAAAGCGCTTTCTCGGTCATGACCTACTGCGCCAGGCTTTCTGTGACTAACCTTCCTTTGAACTAACCCGTTTGAGGAATTGACCGTGTCCTGGCGCCGTTTAAGACTGCAATTGATTTGCGCCTAAAAGTCGTGGTCGAGATCAAAGACAAGAGAACATCCCCGCGCATCACTTGGGCGGCCGAGATACTAGGCTTGATGCTGTCCCCGTTGGCAGCGCCCGAGCAACCTCAACTAGTGCTGCGAGGCGTGGCCGTAAATATCAGCAGCGGCGGAATCGGTATGCTTACCGATCGGCCGCCGCTCTCTCCCGATGCGGTTGTGCGCTGCGAAATCGCGTTTCCGGACAGCCGTGTGCTCATCCCGACGCTTCTCAAGGTTCGATGGTATGACAAGGTTGAAGGGCAGGAGCAATACAGATTCGGGCTTCAATTCCTTATTTGATTTTCGCATCTGATTTTCGCGCCGCTTTTTCCAAAATTTCCGAATAGTAGCCCAAAAGGATTAGTTCATTCGGGCTAGGCCAGTTTGTTAAACCCGCCTGGGTAGTTGTAAAGAATTGTACTTACACTCACCTTAGTGCAACCCATTGCGAATCCGCCGGGAACACATCCGCTGGGCGACGGTGGGGTGTCGGCTGCCCCTAAACTTCGGGAGCCGGTTGCGAGGTTGCCATGCTTGAGGATGCAGATGATCAAGTATCATCACGCAGCTTTGAAGAGCTTTGGGCGATCGTGTGCCGCCGCCGGTGGTGGATACTGCTTCCCCTGTTTGGTTGTTGGGCAGCGATATGGGCGGTGAGCTGGCTCTTGCCGACGACCTACGAGTCCGAGGCCCTTATCCTGGTGGAACAACAAAAAGTCCCCGAGCAGTACGTCGTGCCCAACGTCACCGTTAGTCTTCAGGATCGCCTGCAAAGCATGACTCAACAGATCCTTAGTCGCACACGCCTCCAGGCGACTATCGACCGCTTTCATCTCTATCCGCCCCATCGCGTCTTGGGCGGCTTCTTACCATCGGAGGATCCCGTCGAGCGAATGCGCAAGGAGGTTAAGATTGAACTCGTCCGATCGCCGGGGCGCCCGGGAGAACTTACCGCTTTTAGGGTTCATTATTCCGCCGCGTCGCCCGAACTCGCGCAACAGGTCAACAGCGAGCTTACCTCGCTCTTCATCAATGAAAATCTGAGGTCCCAGCAGCAGCTTTCTGAGAGCACCACATTATTTCTTGGAAATCAGTTGGCGGACGCGCGGGTCAAGCTAGAAGAGCAGGAAGCCAAGGTTCGGGCCTTCAAGGCCAAGCACCTCGGAGATCTGCCCAGCCAGTTAGTGAGCAACGTCGAAATCCTGTCGGGACTCCAAACTCAACTGCAGAATGTCGAGCGCGCATTGGACGGCGCGAAGCAGCAAAACCTGTATTTAGAGTCGCTCTTACAGGAATATCGGTCGACGCGGGCTAGCCTGGGCAACGGGGACTCCACTCTGACATCACCAGAAGCGTTGGACAAGGACTTGGCGGATATGCGCCACCGCCTTACAGCGGATCGTTCGCGGTATATGGACAACCATCCCGACATCGTTGCACTGGAGGACAGCATTGCCAGTACGGAGAGACTGAAGAAGGAGATCGAAGACGAAATCGCCTCCAACCAGAAAACGGGCAAGACCACGAAGGGCCTCGAACCCGGCGCGGCGGCAGTAGTGGATCGCGGTTCCCCTACTCCGGTGATGCAGATTCAGAGCCAACTGAAGGCCAATGAACTGGAGATGCGAAACTATCAGGAGCGTGAGAAGAAACTCCAGTCACAGATTACTGCCTATCAAACCCGCCTGAACTCCACTCCAGGAAGAGAACAGGAGTTGGCGGATATCTCTCGCGGGTATGAAGAATCGAAGGCCAATTACAACTCGCTCCTACAGAAGCAGAACCAGTCGCAGCTCGCCACGAGCCTCGAACAGCGCCAGCAAGGTGAGCAGTTCCGCATTCTCGATCCACCAAGCCTTCCCGACAAGCCCTATGCACCCAACCATTTCCTGGTGAGTCTGAGCGGTTTAGCTTTGGGGATGGTCGTCGGATTCGGTTGGACCGCATTCCTGGAACTGACCAACGTGCGTGTCCATCAAGAAAAAGACTTGCAGGGCCTTGTTCCGGCCCGGGTGTTGGTCAGTATTCCCCTGTTGAGCACTCCGGACGAGGACCGTTCCCGTGTGTTTTTCAGGCGGGTTGAGCTGAGCGCCGCAGTGGCGATGGCCATTTTGATCGTGGTTGGCAATCTGTATGCCTTCTACAAGGGTTGAGGGTCATGTACAGGGAATTCTATGGACTGACGCGAGATCCTTTCGAGGTTAGCCCGGATCCTTACTTTTATTACCAGACGCCGCGCCACAACGAGGCAATGACCATCCTTCATTATGGCGTGCATCGCCGGAAAGGATTCGTGGTAGTCACCGGCGAGGTCGGTACGGGCAAGACTCTGCTGGTGCGGAGTCTCTTGGACTCTCTCACTCGCAATAAGATCGAGTTTGCTTTTGTCTACAATCCCATGCTTTCCGTACTGGATTTTCTGGCGCGTGTGCTGACCGACTTTGGCCTTCACTACGATGAGCGCCCAAAGGGCCAGCTGCTATCTCGGCTAAACAATTACCTGGTCGCGCGCTCCTTGAGCGGCGCGACCACAGCCCTCGTGGTGGACGAAGCCCAACTGCTTAGCTGGGAGCTCTTTGAAGAAATTCGCCTGCTGACCAATCTGGAGACCTCGCAGCACAAGCTCTTGCAGATCGTCTTGGTGGGGCAGCCGGAGCTTGACGCCAGGCTCGATTCCCACGAGTTGCGCCAGCTTAAGCAACGGATCAGTTTGCGGTGCCGTTTGGAGCCGCTGCGGTTGGAAGAGTCGCAGGGTTACATCCGTCGGAGGTTGGAACTGGCCGGGGCGAATTCCCACGCAACTACTGTGTTCTCCGATGACGCTACCATCGCCGTCCACCAGTTCTCCCGCGGGATTCCGCGTCTGATCAACACCCTCTGCGAAAACTCCCTGATTTCCGGGTACAGCAGGCTGGCCAAACAGATCACGCCGGAAATAGTCCTGGAGGCTGCGGCAGATCTTCGGCTGGATCACGTCGCAGGGCCGCCCGCTCGGGTGCGGACGACCCGGGCGCGCGAGAAGAGGTTCTGGAGGCAACGTCCCTGAGGGTCGAGGAACGGGATGGCGCCCTCATCAGGCCGTTTGGCCATACCCATTCGAGGCAGGCGAAGACAAAATGAGCAGACTCTACGAAGCCTTGCTGCAAATGGAAATACAACACCGCCCTGCGGGGGCCGCCGCGCCCGAGCCGGCTCAGGCGATGGAATTGCTGAATAGCGTCGTGCAAGAGCAAATCAAGCCAGGAGAAGCCTGCTCGGCGAAGACGGCGATTTCTGCGACCTCGCGTTTGGTGGCATTGACCGATCCCAAGAGCCTTGGCGCCGACAAGTTTCGCTCTCTGGCCACGCGCTTGGAGAATCTCCGTGTTGACCGGGAGCTAAGATCCCTGCAAGTCACCAGTAGCATGAGCAACGAAGGCAAGACCTTGGTGGCTGGGAATCTGGCGCTGACGCTGGCGAAGTACTCCGGCTGCAAGGTTCTTCTGGTGGAAGGAGATTTACAGAAACCGACTTTGGCATCGTTGTTCGGCTTGACGGACTTGCCAGGTCTAAGCCATTGGTGGTCAGGACAGGACGACGATATCGCGCGTCATGTGTACCGGTTGCATGACCTGCCGTTGTGGTTTCTCGGCGCCGGCAGCTCTTGCGACGAGCCCTCGCAAATCCTCCAATCCGCGCGATTTGCGAAAGCCTTTCATCATTTACTCAGCACATTTGGATGGATCATCGTGGACGCGACGCCCATGTTGCCGACGGTGGTCGCCAACCAGTGGTCGCGGTTGGTGGATGGCATGCTCCTAGTCGTTAGGGAGGGCGTGGCGTCCGTTAAGGCGCTGAAAAAAGGGCTGGATGCCCTGGACAACGGCCGGCTGGTCGGAATCGTGCTCAATGAGGCTGCGGACTTCGATTGGTTAACTGCCGTTCAATATTCTGGCACGCAAAAGCTAGCGCGAAGCATGTGGGGAAGGAAACATAAGTCAGGGGTGGTTATTTGATCCGGTTCCTGCATGCCTACTTCCCAGGACGCACGCTCTTGCTTGGCATCTCCGAAGGCTGCCTGGTTGCGCTCGCCTTCTTGGCCGCCACGATTGTGCGCTTGGGAACCAATGACGCCACGCTGGTTCTCAGCTACGAACAAGGGTTCGTCAAAATCGTGTTGGTATCAGCGGTCTTCATTACTTGCATGTATTATTTCGATCTTTACGACTCTTCCATCCTGAACAATCCGCGCGAGGTTCTGACCCGGATTATCCAAATGCAAGGCACGGTCTGCATATTCCTGGCTGGTTTTTACTATATGTACCCTGCGCTGGAATTGGCCCGCGGCATTTTCCTCATCGGTTTCAGTCTGGTGGGGATGCTGCTCTTACTCTGGCGGCGCTTGTTCTCGTCGTTGAACACTCTGCCGCAATTCGCTGAGCGCGCATTGATCTTTGGCGATAGCCCGCTAGCCACCGCGTTGGCAACGGAATTGAAAACTCATCCGGAATTGGGAATCCGGGTGGTCGGACAACTGAAAAGCATCGACAATGGCAATGGACGGTTGGTCTTGACTTCCAGCGACGAACAGATCGCCGCAGTCATGAATTCGGTCACACCCTATGAACCGGACCGCATCATTGTAGCGCTGGGCGAACGGAGGGGGCAGTTGCCTGTCGAGGCCTTGCTACAGCTGAAGAGTCACGGTGTGTTAATTCAGGATGGCGGCGAGGCATACGAAACGCTAACCGGGAAGGTTCCCATTGAATCTCTGCATTTGAGCTGGTTGCTATTTTCTCCAGGCTTTCGGGTTTCGCGGCCGCTGTTGATATATAAGCGTGTCGCTTCCGTGATTCTGTCCACTGCGGGGTTGGTTCTGGCCCTGCCCGTGACGGCTTTGACCGCTTTAGCGGTTCGCTTGGATTCCACAGGCCCGGTCATCTTTCGACAAAAACGCGTCGGACAGGATGGTAAAACCTTTACTCTCTATAAATTCCGCACCATGGTCGACGGAGCCGACCAGGACGACAACCATCCGCCGGCAGAAGCATCCGATATCCGGTTCACGCGCATTGGTAGGTTGTTGCGGCGCACTCGCATGGATGAATTACCACAACTCTTCAACATTCTTCGCGGAGATATGTACTTCGTCGGGCCGCGGCCATTCGTCCCCGATCAAGAACGGAATTGTTCGGAAAACATTCCCAACTATCGCCAGCGTTGGGTCGTGAAACCGGGCGCCACCGGGTGGGCCCAGGTCAATCGCGGATATAACGTCACCATTGAAGACAACAAAGAGAAGCTCGCCTACGACCTCTTCTATATCAAGAATATTTCGATTGGCCTCGATGTATTGATTCTGTTTAAGACCATCAAGATTCTCTTGCTGGGGCGAGGTTCACGGTGAACATCATTTCGGTATCTCTTTTTTGGGTCTCGGTTTCGGTAGTGCTGTACGCGTATTTTGTTTATCCCATGATCTTGTTTTTATGCTGCGCGGCGGCGCAATTGCGCAGTGATCTGCGCTATCTGCTGGTACGCGGAGATCGTCGAACTCCATCGCTTGCCGCTGCAGGCCTTCCCAGCGTCAGTTTTCTCATTCCCGTTTATAACGAAGAGCCACATCTCACAAACAAGCTCAGCAATCTCCGGAAAGTCGACTATCCACCGGAGAAACTTCAGGTTGTGTTTGTGTCCGACGGGTCCACGGATCGCACCAATGAAATTTTGCAAAGCGTGAGTGACGCCAACATTGAGTCGTTCATGCTCACGACGCGCACCGGCAAGGCCACCGCATTGAACCATGCCGTGGCTCGCGCGCGCCACGACATCTTGGTTTTCTCGGACGGGAGCACCCTGTTCGCTCCCGACGCCGTGCAAAGACTAGTGCGCCACTTTGTCGATTGCTCGGTAGGAGCGGTGTGCGGCGCTTTGCGGTTCGAAGCGAGCACCCAATCACAGCAAACCGAGGGAATTTATTGGAAATATGAAAGTATGCTGCGACTGATGGAAGCGCGCCTGGGCGCCACGCTAACGGCAAGTGGCGCCATTTATGCGGTTCGTCGCCAAGCCTATGTGCCGCTCGCCGCTGACACCGTGCTGGATGATTTCGTCATCCCCATGAACGTTCGCAAGATCGGCTACCAAGTCCTCTATGACCCGGAAGCGATGGCCACCGATGTCGCGGCTAGCACGGTGGCGGGCGAGTTTACCCGTCGCGTTCGACTAGCTGTGGGCAGCTTCCGTGCCTTCCGGGATTTGGCGCGCGTTCCGTTGGACCGACCGACGCGTCTCGCCTTCTACTCGCACAAAGTGCTGCGCTGGATTGTTCCTTGGTTTCTTATTGCTTTGCTCGCAAGTAATGCATCTTTGACTGCCCATCCTTTCTACAAAACCCTCTTTCTTTTTCAGTTGGCGTTTTATTTGTGGGCTGGACTTGGATTCCTTCTTCGTGAACACATTCGTCACTTCCGATTTGGTTTGTTGGGCTACTTCTTATTCGCCATGAACCTGGCCTTTCTGGTTGGCTTCGTTCGATTTCTACTTAGCCGAAAGGAGGTCATTTGGCAACGGATCGAGTAATGAAGGTCCAGCCGGCGGTGGGCGTGCAGAAAGTCACACCCCGTTCGGGAGTGGGCACTCTGCATGTGCGCCGGGCCCAAGAGGCGGACAAGGATAAAACAGATGTATCTCGCACTGCCGCAGTCAGGGAACAGATACTTGCGACAGCGGTTGAAAATGTGTTGGCGCGCTCACCTGTTGCGCCCGCGGCGGTTGTCGTCGGAGGCAGTGTGGGCCGGGAGGAACATACCATCCTGCTGCGCGATGGCTATGCCCGAGTCTTGGGAGATGCGGAATTCTTCCTGATTTGTTCAACCATGCAAGGAGCTCGTCAACTTCGCGGCGATCTCGACAGCTTGGCTGCCGAGATCGAAGCACAACTTGCGGACCAGGCCATCGATTGCCGCATAACGTGCAGTGCGATGTCCGCGGACATTCTCCGAAAGATGTCTCCACACATCCTCGCTCTTGAGTTGCGCCAAACAGGCAAGGTTCTCTGGGGGGATCCCAAAGCCCTCGAGCTGATCCCCGCCTTCGCTCTGACAAGTATCCCCAAGTGGGATGCCTGGCGCAGCGTCTCCAACCGAATGATTGAGCAGCTCGATTACGTTGACGCGCTGTGGAGTGGGGATCGGCCAAGACTGGTCGAATTAGTTTACTGGACCCTTAAAATTCAGCTGGAACTTGCGACTTTGGTCCTGCTATTTTGCGGCGTGTACCGTCCGACGTACCGTGAGAGGGTCGAGGAACTTGAACGCCTCCGTAGAAACTTAGACGGCGCTCCCTGGGCCGCAGCTTTGGCGAATCGCGTGGTGGCCTGTACGGAATTCAAACTAAACCCCAATTCCTCTTCCTCGTATGCGGATTTCTTTTCTGGAGCGTGGGAGACTGCAAGGGAATTGACTTTCGCTCGAGAAGAATTTCTCACCGTGCTTGGGTTGCTGCGTGGCGTGTGGTTGTGGGGAGCGGAACAACTCGTCGGACGGGAACTGGAGAAGCGTGCCCAGCCCCTTGAGGTCGCACTGCACATCGCGCGTCGACAGGACTGGCGCTGGCGAGCCCGGGGATGGGCACGGCTGGGACTTACGGAACGCGACTGGCTAACGACGCAAGGTTGGGAGCGCTTTCTGCGGCTATCGCTCCGCGGAAGCCCTCGCTTCCTGCTTTACGCTGTTTCTGCGGCTTTGTATTTTGCCGGAGAAGATTGGCTGACCGGCAAGGCCACCTCAGCGAATCAAATATCCGCCCGCGCATTGCCGTATTTTCCATTTGCTCGAGAGCAAACGACGCTGGATTGGCCGCAGGCCAGCAGAATAGTTGTAAGCGCTTGGAATCAGTTCCTGCGCCCGAGTTGGGCATGATTTGGAACTCAATGATCGCCTGCTCTTCGATGACCGAAGCGATGACGTGAGATGAACACAGCCAGACAAAGCGGCACCAACATCCGCCACAGAATGAAGCTCCGCACCATGCAGTTGCCTTCACTTGGTCGGCTAAGGGCGACGCTGCGATTGCTGTCGCGCCGGCGTCCACTTCCCGGTGAGACCCGGGAACATCTGCAGGCAGCGATGCAATGGCTATGCCGGGCACAGGACGCTACTGGCAATGGTGGAATCTCCTATGGTTACGGGTTCTTGGAAGGCTGGTTGCCCGCCTATCCCGAGACAACCGGCTACGCGATTCCGACGTTTCTTCGCTATGCCAGCTTTATTGGGGAGGATAGCTACGTCAAGCGGGCCCTCATCATGGCCGAATGGGAGCTCACCGTGCAAGCCACCGACGGAGGCTTTGCGGGCGGACACATCCGCAGCGATACAAGCGGCCCTGGCGTGGCCTTCGACACGGGACAAATCCTTCAGGGATTGATGGCGATCTATCGCCAGGGTGGCAGCGAGAAGTTCCTTCGCGCCGCCGAACGTGCGGGCAACTGGCTCATTGAACGGCTGCCAGAGGAAGGCAGCTGGCACGACGTACTCCCCTATCAACGCCAACCGAGACAACGCGCCTACAACGCACGCACCAGCTGGGCGTTGCTCGAACTCGCTGAAACGACGAAGCAGGAACGATATTTGACGGCAGCCCAACGCAGCTTGGCATGGACCGTTCGCTGCCAATTGCCCAACGGCTGGTTCCGAGAGAACTCCTTCGAGGCCGGTCGCCCTGCTTTGACGCACACGATTGCCTATGTACTAGAAGGCCTGCTCGAGAGCTGGAACTATTTGCAGGAGCCTTGCTTGTTGGAGGCGACTTTGCGGGGTGCAGAAGGGCTTCGCAAACAATTCGATCGCCGCGGAGCGCTCCCCGCTACTTTTACCAAGAACTGGGAAAGCTGGGACCGCTACAGTTGCCTGGCAGGCTGTGCCCAGACGGCCGTCGTGTGGTTTCGATTGTTCGAAGTCACAAAGCAAAAAAGATTCCTGGATGCCGCCCAGCGAATGAATCAATACCTTAAGACGGTTCAGATCCCCGCTGGGATCGACCCGTCTGCGGAAGGTGGCATCCCCGGCTCCTATCCAGTCTATGGAGCTTACGAGCGTCTGCGGTTACCAAACTGGGCTGCGAAATTTTTTGCCGATGCCCTGTTGGCGGAGGCCCGAATCACCGCGGGCAACGGGAAGTGAGCATGCTCACAAATTCGATCACGGAAGCTGTACCCTTTGTTGTTTTTGGTGACGACTGGGCCTCTCATGTGACCATTGCTCATCACATAGTTCGCCTATTGGCCAAAACGAATCGGGTTCTCTATGTGAATGGAATAGGGACACGATCTCCTCGCTGGAACGTTTACGATCTGCGGCGGGCGCTAGCGAAATTCAGACAATGGGTATCACCGAAGGGTCACAGGGCGGAGGCTGAACTTCCCAACCTGGAGGTCTTTTCGCCGTTTGTTGTCCCGTTTAACTCGGTTAGCGCTGTTCGGAGATGCAACCAACGAATGTTGCGGCGCAGCGTTGGCCGCCTGCTCAAGACGCGCAGTTTCGAAGCACCGATCTTGCTGGTTGCTCACCCCTTGGGAGCCGAAGTAGTTGGTGCAATTGGTGAGCGGCTTCTGATTTACCTGGTCATGGACGAGTATCAGGAAATGCCCGGGGTCGATCGAAACTATTTGTGCGCTCTGGAGCGGATTCTCCTGGCTCGAGCCGATTTGATCTTCGCGACTTCCACCAAATTGCAAGAGCAAAAATCAGGGAAGAAGGCCCAGACGTTCTTTCTTCCGCACGGAGTTGATTTCGAACATTTTCGCACGGTCCAAGGTTGCTTGGTTCCGGAAGAGATGAAAGACTTGCCGCGCCCTTTGCTTGGAATGTATGGCACGCTCGCGCCGTGGGTGGACTCGGATCTTCTAGTGCAAGTCGCGCGTGCATTTCCGCAGGCATCGGTTGTGCTCATTGGAACGCGAACGGATTTTCCGTTACCTGAAAATGTGCCCAACCTGCATTGGCTGGGGGCGCGTCGTTATGCAGAGCTGCCTCGGTATGCAGCACACTTCGATGTGGGACTGATACCGTTTCGCCGTAATGAACTGACCACTTACGTGAACCCTTTGAAGTTGCTGGAGTATCTGGCACTGGGATTGCCAGTCGTCTCGACTCCCCTCCCGGACGTGTCGCGCTTCGCCGAACACGTCTACATCGGGGAGAGCACCGGGGATTTCATACTCAAGGTACGGCTCGCGTTAGATGACAAGGCCACCGCACGACGCGAGCAAAGGGTTGCGTTGGCGGCGCGTGAGAACTGGGAGACCCGGCTCCAGACCGTGTTACAGCACGTCGAGAAAGCTCTAGATCGGCGAGTAGCCTCATGCGTGAAATGAAAGTGTGCACGGTGTTAGGGACACGCCCGGAAGCCATCAAATTGGCCCCAGTGATTCGTTGTCTGGGGCTCCGACGGGGCGTAGAGCAGCGCGTCGTAGTCACGGGTCAACATCGAGA
>Ga0099792_10000418_pt1 | contig 15836 bp, 16 predicted proteins | sample Rivendell_Oct201_8_FD_83780 | JGI IMG/M metagenome (GOLD analysis project Ga0099792, IMG submission 83780) | Vadose zone soil microbial communities from the Eel River Critical Zone Observatory, Northern California, USA -... | ecosystem: Environmental > Terrestrial > Soil > Vadose zone >...
GAGGAGAAGGGCTGGGGCGCCTACCGCACCGAGTTCTACGCCACCTACGACTATCTCCCGGTCTGGCGCCAGGCGCATCCGCAGCGTTAGGAGCCTGTCTGAGAAACGGCGTGGGTCTGCGTTGCACGAGGATGGCGCGATGTTAGGAGCGGCGCCGCCGGCGATGGTGGATCCATCGTCAAGGCGACGCGACGCGGCAGCGCCCCATCCTCGTGCAACCCGCAGGGACATCGGTATTTTCCGCCGGGCCGTCGTCGCTCGTCGCTTACGATGCGCACGGCATCGCTGCGCTCCTCGCTCCTAGCCCGACGAAAAATACCGATGTCGCAGGCCCATGCCATTTCCCAGACAGGCTCCTAGATGCGGCGCAAGCTGGTCCCGGCTGTCGTGCTGCTCGCCGGCGTGGCCGCGCTGCTCGCTTTTCCCGCGCTGGCCGACCGCTTCTACCTGCAGCTCGTCAGCAAGATCATGATCATGGCGATCTTCGCCATGAGCCTCAATCTGCTGGTGGGCTGCACCGGGCTGGTCAGCCTCGGCCATGCCGCGTTCTTCGGCGTCGGCGCCTACACGCTGATGCTGCTGTCGCCGCAATACGCGGCGGCGAGCCTGTGGCTCTCGCTGCCGGCGGCGCTCGCCGCCGCCGCCGCCGCGGCGTTCGCGATCGGGCTCTTGGTGCTGCGCAGCTCCGGCGTCTATTTCATCATGGCGACGCTCGCCTTCACGCAGATGTTCTTCTACTACGTTACCGGCGCCAAGGCGCTGGGCGGGTCGGACGGCGCCTACATCTATGTGAAGCCCGACGCCGCCATTTTCGGCGTGACGCCCTTCCGCCTCGCCGATCCCAGCCAGTTCTATTACGTCGTGCTCGTGCTGATGGCGGGAACATATCTCGCGTTGCGCGTCCTGCTGCGCTCGCCCTTCGGTCACGCCATCCAGGGCATCCGCGTCAACGAGCACCGCATGCGCGCGCTGGGATTCGCGACCTTCCGCTACAAGCTCATGAGCTTCGTCATCGCCGGCGGGCTGGCCGGGCTCGCCGGGTATTTCGACGCGGCGCAATTCGGCTTCGTCAACCCCGACCTCTTCGGCTGGCGCCAGTCCGGCAGCGTGCTGATGATGGTCATCCTCGGCGGCATGGGCACGCTCTATGGCCCGATCCTCGGCGCCTTCGCGCTGGTGCTGGTGCAGGAGCTGCTCAGCGACCTGACCAGGCATTGGCTGCTGCCGATGGGCCTCTTCATCATCCTCGCGGTGCTGCTGCTGCCGGACGGGATCGGCGGGCTGCGCGGTCAGCTCGGCGCGGTCCGGCGGCTGATGGCGGCGCGCCGTGCCTGAGCCGGTGCTCAGGATCGAGCGGCTGTCGAAGCAGTTCGGCGGCCTCACCGCGGTGAGCGATATCTCGCTCGACCTTCATGGCGGCGGCGTCCACGCGCTGATCGGCCCGAACGGCGCCGGCAAGTCGACGCTGATCAACCTGCTCTCGGGCGATCTCAAGCCGAGCGGCGGCAGCGTGCGCTATCAGGGGCGCGAAATCGCCGGGCTCGCGCCCGACCGCATCGCCCGGCTCGGCATTGCCCGCAGCTACCAGAAGACCAACATCTTCGCCGCTTTTCCCGTGTTCGAGAATTGCCGGCTCGCGGCGCAGGCGCGGCTCGGCGGCGCCACGCGCTTCTTTCGCCCCGCCTATACCTATCGCGACATCAACGCCGCGGCGGAGCGCGCGCTGGCGCTGGCCGGGCTCGAAGCGCGCGCCGATGCCGTCGCGCTCACGCTGTCGCATGGCGAACAGCGCCAGCTCGAGATCGCCATGACGCTGGCGATGTCGCCGTCGGTGCTGCTGCTCGACGAGCCGCTGGCGGGCATGGACAGCGCGGAGAGCCAGCGCATGATGGCGCTCATCGCCCGCCTCGCCCTGGAGCATGCCATCATCCTGGTCGAGCACGACATGGACGCGGTGTTCAGCGTCGCTGCCGTGCTCACCGTGATGGTCAACGGCCGCGTGCTCGCCAGCGGCGCGCCGGCGACGATCCGGCGCAACAAGGCGGTGCAGGAGGCTTATCTCGGCACGGCGGAGGGCGCGGCATGAGCCAGGCGCCGCTCGTCGAGGCCACCGGGCTCCACACCTTCTACGGCCCGAGCCATATCCTGCACGGCGTCGATTTCGCCGTGCGTGCCGGCGAGACGGTCGGGCTCATGGGCCGCAACGGCATGGGCAAGACGACGCTGCTGCGCGCGCTGCTGGGCTTGACGCCGCCGCGCGCCGGCGCGGTGCGCATCCACGGCGTGCCGATGACCGGGGCGAAGCCGCATCTCGTCGCGCGCCAGGGCATCGCCCTGGTGCCGGAGGGGCGCGGCATCTTCGCGACATTGAGCGTGCGCGAGCACCTCGTCATGGCGGCGCGGCCGGGTCGCGGCGGGCGGCGCGACTGGACCTTGGCGCGCGTGCTCGATGCTTTCCCGCGCCTTGCCGAGCGGCTCGACCAGGGCGGCGCGCAGCTCTCGGGCGGCGAGCAGCAGATGCTGACCATCGCCCGGGCGCTGATGACCAATCCCGACCTGCTCATGCTCGACGAGGCGACCGAAGGCCTGGCGCCGCTCGTCGCCAGGGAGGTGTGGTCGATCATCGCGCGCATCCGCGCGACCGGCATCGCCGCCATCATCGTCGACAAGAATTTCGCCGCCGTCGCCGCCGTCGCCGACCGCGTGGTGGTGCTGGTCAAAGGCCGCGTCGCCTTCGCCGGAAGCGCCGCCGCGCTCAAGGCGGAGCCCGACATCTTGCACCGGCATTTGGGGGTGTGAGCCGCATGCCCTTCCTGACCGCCGGCGGGCATCGCCTGGAATATGCGCGCATCGACGGCAGAAGCGGCGCGCCGACGCTGATCCTGCTGCATGAGGGGCTGGGCTCGGTGGCGCTGTGGCGCGACTTCCCGGCGAGGCTGGCGGCCGCGACGGGATGCCCGGCCGTCGTCTATTCGCGCCATGGCTATGGCCGCTCCGACCCGCTCGCCGCGCCGCGCGGCGTCGACTACATGCACCGCGAGGCGCTGGCGACGCTGCCGGAGCTGCGCGCCGCGCTCGCCCTCGAGCAGGCGATCCTGGTCGGCCACAGCGACGGCGCGTCGATTGCGCTCATCCATGCCGGCAGCGGACGCTGGCCGGTGCGCGCCGTCGTGCTCGCGGCGCCGCATGTCTTCGTCGAGGACGTCTCCATCGCCAGCATCGCCGCGGCGCGCACCGCCTACGAGACCACGGACCTGCGCCAACGCCTCGCGCGCTATCACGCCGATGTCGACAGCGCCTTCCGCGGCTGGAACGACATCTGGCTCGATCCCGCGTTCCGCACCTGGAACATCGAGGACGTCCTGCCGGGCGTGCGCTGCCCGGTGCTGGCGATCCAAGGCGCCGACGACGAATACGGCACGCTGGCGCAGATCGACGCGATCGAGCAGGGTGCGGCCGGGCGCTTCGAGCGGCTGGTCCTGCCGGGCTGCAAGCATTCGCCGCATCGCGACCAGGAGCAGGCGACGCTCGAGGCCATGGCGCGCTTCATCGCGCGGGTCTAGAAGGCGTTTAGATAAGGACTCCAATCGCCCGAGAGCAGCAGCCTGGAGCGAGTTCAATAAGATTCCGCCCTGCGCCTATCCTGGTCATCCGGTGCCGCGCACCTCACGGAAGCCTCCAGATTCTCTGATTCTCCGACTGATGGCGAAATAGCCTGAGGTGGCGGTGGCAGATCGAGAGGATTCAAGGTGTACCTGCGCCTAGCCACGTTGATAACAGCCGCCGTTTTCCGAGTAGGGATCGCGCAGAGCGAAACGCTCGCCGACGGTCGTACCGAGGTGGTGAAGTTTCAATCACGCAGCTACGCCGACTTTCGCCAAGTTTTCACGCGCGAGGCGGCGACGGCAACGACCACGGTCTCCGCGACGCTGAGCTTTCCCGACGAAGCAATGGATCGCTATGCCGCTGTCGTGATCGTCCACACGATCGCCGGTTATCAGGAGTCAAATGAAGGCTGGCACGCTGCCCAATTTCGTAAGGCTGGCTTCGCCACGCTGACCTATGACAGCTTCGCCGCGCGCGGCATGAGCGAGGCCGCGATCATCGGTTCGAGCGCGGGCCCACCCCTGGCGTCCGGCGTCGCCGATGCCTTTGCCGCGCTGCGACTGCTGGCCAATCATCCCAAGATCGACGCCAGCCATATCGGTATTGTCGGGTTCTCGTTTGGCGGTGAGGTCGCGCATCTGACCGCCTTTGAGCGACTGCGCTCCATGCTCATGCCGGGCCCACTCCGGTTTGCCGCCCACGTCGCTTATTACCCGGCGGGGGTTTACGGCGCCACTGCTGAGCCAGGAGCGTACACAGGCGCGCCGATCTTGATGTTGCTGGGCGAAAAGGACGACAGCCTGCCGGTGGCAAAGGCCAAGGAATACCTCGACTACGCGTCAGGCAGGGGATATTCGCCTCCCATCGAAATCTTGATCTATCCGGGCGCCTATCACGCCTGGACGGTTCCCGGCCTGGGCACCTTACGCTTCTATCCGCAATACGGCAGCACGCGAAAATGTCCGTTCGTTCTATTTGGACCGGCCGCGCCAACTCTCCTCATCGAGGGCCGAGAAAAGCCATTGGACCTGAATTCTTTGCGGACATGCAGGGACGAAGGCCGCGGTTACTCGATGGTTTATGATGCGTCGGTCCTGGGCAGGTCCACCGACGATACCGTCGCTTTTCTTCGAAAACACCTGCGGCCTTAAGGCTCGCGCGGATAATGCGTCTCGAGCACCGCCGCGCATGCCTCGATCGCGGCGATGAAGCCGTCGGCGAGGCGCCCGGCTTTCACCGCGGCGATGAAATCGGCGACGATGCGGTCCCAAATGCCCTCGGGGACGCGGGCGTGGATGTCGCGATCGGCGATGACCTCGACATAGCGCTCGCCCAGCGACACGAAGAACAGCACGCCGTTGCGGTGCGGCGCCGCGGCGAGGATGCGCGCGGCGAATTCGCGATGCGCGAGCTGGCGCGCATGCGCGTGCTTGGCCCGCCGCGGCACGAGGCGCAGGCGCAGCGGCAGCCAGTCGAGGATGAGCGACAGCACGACGAACAGACCGGCGTCGACGATGAAGCCAGTGCCGATGCCGAGCTCGGGATAGAGCAGCGCCAGCACGCCGGTCGCCGTGAGCGCGAGGACCGCGCCCCACACCAGTGGGAACAACAGGTAGCGCTCGCTCACCGGCACGATCGCCAGCGCGAAGGCGGCGCTGGTCCGCGACTCGACGGCGGCGGTCGCGGCGTGGATGCGCTCGCGCTCCGCGGCGGTCAAGGGTGTCTTCGCCGTCACCATCCGCCCGACGCGCCTCCCCCGCCGAACGAGCCGCCGCCGCCCGAGAACCCGCCGCCGCCGGAAAATCCGCCACCGCCCGAGAAGCCACCGCCGCCGTACCACGGGCCGGCGCCACGGGTCGCGAGCAGCAGCGGCCAGCTCCAATAGATACGCCACGCAAAAAAGCCGAGAAACAAGATCAGAAACACGAAGAACGTCCAAGTCGGCGGCGCATTGGCAACGCCACGCGCGCGCGGCGCGGCACCGTCGAGCGGCGCGCCGCCGAGCACGCGCAGCATCGCCGCCGTGCCGTCGACCACGCCGGCGTTGAAGTCGCCGCGGCGGAATTGCGGCAGGATCACCTGCTCGATGATGATGCGGCTCTGCGCGTCGGTGAGACGGTCCTCGAGGCCGTAGCCGACCTCGATGCGCACCTTGCGCTCGTTGGGTGCGACGATGAGCAGCGCGCCGTTGTCGCGCCCCTTCTGGCCGATGCCCCAGCGCCGGCCCAGCCGGTAGCCGAAATCCTCGATCGGATAGCCTTGCAGCGATTTGAGCGTGACGACCACGATTTGCTGCCCGGTCGCCCGCTCCTGCTCGGCCAGTCTTGCATCGAGCCGGCTGCGCGCGTCCGGCGCGAGGATGCCGGCATCGTCGACGATGCGGCCGGTGAGCGTCGGGAAGACCGGCTCCGCCGCCAGCGCCGCGACGGCGAGCAGCAGCGCGACGGCGCCCAACAGCGCGTGCGCCACGACCGGCGCACGGAAGCGGCGCATCAGAATTTGACCTGCGGCACCTGCTGCGCCTGCTCGGAGATGGTGAAGGTCTCCCTCACCTTGGCGTCCGGATAAAGCCACGCCGCCACCCATCGGCTCGGGATGGTGCGCAGCGTCGTGTTGTAGGTCTGCACCGCCGCGATGTAGTCGCGCCGTGCGACGGCGATGCGGTTCTCGGTGCCTTCGAGCTGCGATTGCAGCGCCAGGAAATTCTGGTCCGATTTGAGGTCGGGATAGCGCTCGCTCACCGCCAGGAGGCGGCCCAGCGCGCCGCCGAGCGCCGCCTGGTTCTGCTCGAACTGGCGGAACGCGTCGGGGTTGCTGAGGATGTTCGGCGGCAGCTGCATCTGCGTCGCCTTGGCGCGCGCCTCGGTGACCTGGGTGAGCACCTGCTGCTCCTGGCGGGCATAGCCCTTCACCGTCTCGACCAGATTGGGGATGAGGTCAGCGCGGCGCTGATACTGATTCAGCACCTGGCTCCAAGCCGCCTTGACCGCCTCGTCCTGGCGCGGCACGGCGTTGACGTCGCAAGCGGCGAGACCGAGCAAAAGCAGGAACAACGCGGCCAAGCGCGGCGCCAGGCGAAGGTGCGGCTGGATCATGATCGGCGATGCTCCCTGGTGTTCGCTGACGGACGGGCGGACATTACCGCAACCGGATCACCTCTGCATCCGGCGGATCGGCGTAGAGACGCTCGACCAGCGCGGCGCGGTTGGCGAGGACGGCGCGCTGATTGAGATAGCCCTTGTCGGTGATCTCGCCCTGGTCGATCGAGGCGGGCCTGTCCAGCAGCAGCGCGCGCGCGATTCGATGCGAGCTGCCGCCGGCCTGGGCGTTGTGGCGCGCGAGCCCGGCGGACAGCGCCTCGCGCACCGCGCTTTCGGCGATGAGCATCTTGAGCGGCGCATCGACCGGCATGTGCGAACAGAGGCCGCGGCAGCCGGCGAGGCTGGGAAAGATCAGCAGCGCGATCTCGTCGCGGTCGTGGCCGGCGATGACGGCGTCCTCGATGACCGGCGCGCCGGCGGCGATGACGGCGATGCGCAGCGCGCCGGTGCTGACCCAGGTGCCGGAGCCGAGCTTGAAATTCTCGCCGATGCGGCCGTCGAAGACGATGCCGCGCGCGGGGTCGGCGGGATCGGCGAGCCGCGCCGCATCGCCCGGCCGGTAGAAGCCGTCGGCATCAAAGGCCTCGGCGGTAAGATCGGGACGCTGCCAATAGCCCGGCGAGACGTTGGCCCCGCGCACGCGGATCTCGAGCTTGTCGTCATGCGGCACCAGCTTGATCTCGCAGCCCGGCGCCGGCAGGCCGATATTGCCGGCGCGCGCGATCGGGTAGTGCACGATGGTCGCCATCGGCGCCGTCTCGGTGGTGCCCCAGGCCGACACCATCGTCAGCGTGCGGCCGATCGTCTTCTGCGACAGCGCCTCGATGCGCTGCCACAGGCTTTGCGGCAGCGCCGCGCCGGCATAGAAGATCAGGTCGAGCTCGCGGAAGAAATTGCGCGCGAGCGCGCCGTCGCGCTCGAGATGGTCGAGGATCAGGGCAAAGCCGCGGGGAACGTTGAGATAGAGCGTCGGCGACACCTCGCGCAGATTGGCGACGCTGCGCTCGATCAGGCCGGGCGCCGGCCGGCCCTCGTCGATGAAGAGCGTGCCGCCGTTGCGCAGGATGAGGTTGAAATCGGAGTTGCCGCCGAAGGTGTGGTTCCACGGCAGCCAGTCGAGGATCACCGGCGGCCGGTCTTCGAGGAAGGGCCAGGCCTGCGCATAGCTCTGCTGGTTCGAGCACAGCATGCGCTGCGTGTTGACGACGCCCTTGGGCTGGCCGGTCGAGCCCGAAGTGAAGAGGATCTTCGCCACCGTGTCCGGCCCGAGCGCGGCGTAGGCGGCGGCGACCGCCGCGCCGGGCCGGGTGTCGAGCAGCGCGCGGAACTCGGTCGCGGGCATGCCGCGCGGCGGATTGCTGCTGACGAGCTCGGCATCGCCCAATCCCAGAGCGGCGATGGCGGGGCCGTAGCGCGCGCCGTCATCGGCGAAGATGAGGCCGGGCGCGACCAGGTCCCGCACATAGCGCAGCCTGGCGAAATCCTGCGACAGGCGCGAATAGGCGGTCGAGACCGGCGCCACCGGCACCCCCGCCTGCATCGCGCCCAGCGCCAGCAGCGCGTGGTCGATGCCGTTGTCGGAGAGGATCATCACCGGGCGCCGCGCCCCCAGGCCGCGATCGAGCAGCGCCTGGCCGATGGCGCGCGCCGCCGCCTGCGCCTCGCCATAATTCAGCTTGCGCCAGCCGCCGGTACCGTCGCGCTCGGCGAGAAAGGTGCGGCCCGGCGCCTGCCGCGCCCAGCGCTCGAGCCATTCGCCGACGCAGCGCGCATAGGGCTGCAGCGGCTGCGGCGAGCGCAGGATCATGCCCCCGCCCGGCAGCTGTTCCACGCGAACCGCGGCATCGGCAAAGCGCGGCGCGCGCCGCGCACCCGGTCCCGACATTTCCTGCTTCATCGCCGAATCCGCTCCATGGCGGAAGAGCTTACCGGCGGGGACGGGCGTGGTGAAGGGAGATGTTCCGCCGGCCGCCGCGGCAGCCTATGATCGGCGCACGCTGCGCACTCAAGCGGCGAGCAAGGGAGGCGTGGGATGCTTGAGACGACGATCGCCGGGAGCCTCCCCAAGCCGTTCTGGCTGGCCAAGCCCATGACGTTGTGGGCGCCCTGGGCGCAGCAGGGCGAGGCGCTGGCCGAGGCCAAGCGCGACGCCACGCTGCTCGTCCTCAAGGAGCAGGAGGATGCCGGCATCGACATCGTCAGCGACGGCGAGCAGTCGCGCCAGCATTTCGTCCACGGCTTCCTCGAGCGCATCGACGGCATCGACTTCACGCGGCGCGTCTCCATGGGCATCCGCAAGAACCGCTACACCGCGGACGTGCCGACAGTCGTCGCCGCCTTGAAGCGCAAGGGCCCGGTGCACCGCAGCGAGGCCACGCTGGCGCGCGCGCATACCAAGCGCCGGCTCAAATTCACCCTGCCCGGGCCGATGACCATCATCGACACCATCGCCGACGAGCATTACGGCGACCGCGTCAAGATGGCGATGCGCTTCGCCGAGCTGCTGAACGAGGAGGCGCGCGAGCTCGAGGCGCTCGGCGTCGACGTCATCCAGTTCGACGAGCCCGCCTTCAACGTCTACATGGACGAGGTCAAGGAGTGGGGCATCGAGGCGCTGCATCGCGCGCGCGCCGGGCTCGCCTGCAAGACGGCGGTGCACATCTGCTACGGCTACGGCATCAAGGCGAATATCGATTGGAAGCAGAGCCTGGGCAGCGAGTGGCGGCAATATGAGGAGATCTTTCCCGCGCTGGCGCAGAGCCGCATCGACCAGGTTTCGCTCGAATGCGCCAATTCGCGCGTGCCGCTGAGCCTGCTCGCGCTGCTCAAGGGCAAGGACGTGCTGCTCGGCGTCATCGACGTCGCCAGCGACAAGATCGAAACGCCGCAGGAGGTCGCCGCCACCATCCGCCGCGCCATGGAATTCGTGCCGGTCGAGCGCATCCAGCCCTGCACCAATTGCGGCATGGCGCCCTTGGACCGTCACGTCGCCAACGGCAAGCTCCAGGCGCTCGGCGCCGGCGCCGCGCTCTTGCGCAAGGAGCTGGGCGGCCGCTAGGAAGTTTTGCATCGGCACTGTGCGTCCTTCGACTGCCGCTTCGCGGCGCTCAGGATGAGGGACAATGAGAATGGCATCCATCAGTCATGCCAAAAAGAAATCTCCTCATCCTGAGCGCGCGCCCTAGGCGCGCAGTCGAAGGACGCACGGCATTGATGCAGCCTATCTATAGCCCGACATAGGCCTTGCGCACGCGGTCGTCGGCGAGAAGATCGGGACCGCTTCCGCTCATGACGATGCGGCCGGTCTCGAGCACGTAGCCGCGATGGGCGAGCGACAGCGACTGCGCCACGTTCTGCTCGACGAGCACGATGGTGAGGCCATCGCGCTGGTTGAGCTCGCGAATGACGTGGAACACCTCGGCGACGACGACCGGTGCTAAGCCGAGCGACGGTTCGTCGAGCATGACCAGGCGCGGCTGGCCCATGAGGCAGCGCGCGATGGCGAGCATCTGCTGCTCGCCGCCGGAGAGCGTGCCGGCAAGCTGCCGCCGCCGCTCGGAGAGCCGCGGGAAGAGGATGAACATGCGCTCCCTCGCCGCCGCCGCGCCGGCGCGCGCGCGCGGCACCACCGCGCCCATTTCGAGATTCTCCAGGACGCTCATGTTGGGGAAGACCTGGCGGCCCTCCGCCACCTGGCCGAGTCCCAGATTGCAGATCACATGCGGCGGCGATCCCGCGATATCGCGATCCTCGAAGCGGATCGCGCCGCGCGCGGGCTGCTCCATGCCGAAGATGGCGCGGATGAGCGAGCTCTTGCCGGCGCCGTTGGCGCCGACGATGGCGACGATCTCGCCCGCGGCGACGTCGAGCGAGACGCCGTCGAGCGCCTGGGCGTCGCCGTAGAAGAGGTCGAGCTCGCGCACCGCCAGCATGGGGCTCAGCCGCTCCCGGTCGCCGCCGTCGGGGCGCTGCCGAGATAGCATTCGAGCACGCGCGGGTCGCGCGACACCTGCTCGGGCGTGCCCTCGCAGATCTTCTGCCCGTGATGCAGCACGACGATGTGGTGCGACAGCGCCATCACCGCGCGCATGACATGCTCGGTGAGCAGGATGGCGAGGCCCATCTCGCGCGACAGCGCCGCGAACGTCCGCACCATGGCGTCGATCTCGGTCGGGCGCAGGCCCGCCATCACCTCGTCGAGGAGCAGGATCTTCGGCTGCGTCGCCAGCGCGCGCGCCGTCTCGAGCTTCTTGCGCTCGGGGAGCGTAAGGCTGTTGGCGACGATGCCGGCCTTGTCGCCGAGGCCGAGCCGCTCGAGGATCTCCAGCGCGGCGTGGCGCGCGGCGGTGCTGTCGGCGGTCGCCTTGAAAGCGCCGACCATCACGTTTTCCAGCACCGTCAAGGCGCCGAACGGCTTCACCACCTGAAAGGTGCGGCCGATGCCGGCGCGGCAGGCCTGGTCGGGCCGCCGCCCGGTGATCTCGGCGCCGTCGAGGACGACGCTGCCGCTGTCGGGCGCGAAGACGCCGGCGATGAGGTTGAAGGTGGTGGTCTTGCCGGCGCCGTTCGGGCCGATGAGCGCGACGATGCCGCCCTTGGGCACGGCGAAGCTCACGCTGTCGACCGCCTGGAGGCCGCGGAAGCGCTTGGAGAGCCCGCGCACCTCGAGCAGCGGGGGCACGCTCATCGCCGCACCGCGCCCAGGCCGAGGCGTGCGCGCAGCCACGGCCACAGCCCCGCGGGCTGCAACGCGACGATCAAGAGCAGCGCCACGCCGTAGGACCATTGCTTCAGCCCGCTGACGGCGAAACTGCCGGTCAGCGAGGTCATCGCCTCGCCGAGCGCCGTGAGCACGAAGGCACCGAGGATCGGACCGAACAGCGTGCCGAGGCCGCCGATGATCGGCGCGGTGATGATCTCGATCGAGCGGCCGACGGCGAAGACGGTGTCGGGATAGAGATTGTTGTCGTAGAAGGCGAGGAAGGTGCCGCCGACCGAGGTCATCGCCGCCGACAGCGCCATGGCGGCGACCTTGTAGCGGAAGACGTCGATGCCGAGCGCCTGCGCCGCCTCCTGGTCCTCGCGGATCGCCTGCCAATAGTAGCCGATGCGCCGATCGAGGAGATGACGGCTGAGCGCGAGCGCGCCCAGCGTCAGCGCCAGGAGGCAGTAGTAGAACATCACCGGCGAGCCGCGCAGCCGCAAGAGATCGATGCTGGCGCGGTTGGACACCGGCAGGAACAGGCCGCTGGTCGCGCCCACCCAGTCGAAATGATCGAACAGGATGCGCGTGAACTCGGCGAACGCGATGGTGAGCAGCGCGAAATAGACGCCGCCGACGCGGAAGCGGAAGGACAGCGCGGCGATGACGCTGCCGGCGAGCGCGGCGAGCGCCATGCCCGCGAACATGCCGAGCCACGGCGGCACGCCGTAGCGCACGAAGAGCGCGGCGCTGGCATAGGCGCCGAGGCCGACATAGAGCGCGTGGCCGAGCGAGAGCTGCCCGGCGAAGCCGGTGACGATGTTCCAGGCCTGGCCGAAATATGCGGCGAACAGCACGACGACGAGCACCGAGACGATGTAGCTGTCGACGAAAAACGGCAGCGCCACCATGGCCGCGATGAACAAGGCAAGCGCCGCCGCGACACGGCGCGGCAGGATCGGAAAGCGCGCGGACCTCATGCGCGCCCCAGCAATCCCTGCGGCCGGACCAGCAGCACCAGGATCAGCAGGGCGAAGCTGAAGGCGCTCTTGAGCGAGGGATCGACGACGAAGCCGGAGAGCGCCTCGGTCACGCCGACGAGCGCCCCGCCCAGCAGCGCGCCGGGCATGCTGCCGAGGCCGCCGAGGATGACGATGATGAAGGCGAGCAGCGTATAGTCGGTGGCGATGTAGGGCTGCACGTCGATCAGCAGCAGCAGCAAGCATCCCGCGGCGCCGACGCAAGCGGCGCCGAGGCCGAAGGTGATGGCGTAGAGGCGCTTGACGTCGAGGCCGACGACCTGCGCGCCGACCTGGTTGTCGGCGCAGGCGCGGATCGCCTTGCCGGTCCGGGCGAAGCGGAAGAAGGCCCAGAGCGCGGCCACGCCGCCGATGGCGCCGAGCGCGGCGAGCACGCGCACCTTGTCGAGCAGCACGCCGCCGATCTCATAGGAATCGTAGGCGTAGTCGAGCTGGACGTTGCGCGCGTCGGGGCCGAAGCCCATCAGCAGGCTCGCGGTTATGATGGTGGCAACGGCGAGCAGCAGCAGGAACTGCTCGTGATCGGGGCGCGCGATGTAGCGGTTGATGAGGCCGCGCTGCAGAGCGTAGCCGAGCAGGAAGAGCGCGGCCGTCACCAGCGGCGACGCCACCAGCGGGTCGAGCCCGGTCTTGCGGTTCAGCATGAACGCCGCATACATGGCGAGCACCATCATCTCGCCATGGGCGAAATTGACGACGCGGATGACGCCGAAGATCACCGACAGCCCGAGGGCCATCAGCCCGTAGACGGCGCCGGTCAGCAGCCCGGCGACGATGATGTTGAGGTAGAGCATCCCGCCCTCGGAGCCGCCGGCGGACGACGTCTGGCGCGCGCGCTCAGGCGCGTTGCGACCAGCCCGGCACCGGGAAGACCGGCTTCAGCTCGGCGTTCTCCGCCGGCAGCACGACGGTGGGCTTGCCGTTGCGGTTCTGCACCGTGCCCGAGGGCAGGTTGACGTTCTGGCCCTTCTCGTTGAAGGTGATCGCGCCGCCGATCATGATGCGGTCCTTGATGTTGGTCGCCTTGAGCGCCTCGACCAGGGCTTCGGGCTTGGCCGAGCCGGCGCGCTTGTACGCATCGGCGCAGATGAGAATCCCCTCGAAGCTGAACCCGGCATCAAGATCGCAGATCTCCTCCGGATAGGCCGTCTTGAACGCCGCCTCGAAGGTATGCGCGAATTGCTGCCTGGGATCGAGCCAGGGGATGTTGGTGGTGGCGTACTCGGCGTACTTGCCCAGCACCTTCAGGAACTGCGTCTGGTACATGCCGGGGCTTCCCGGGCTGATGATGCCCATCGGCTCGTATTTCTGCTTCACCATCTCGCGCACCATCAGGATGGCGTCGTTGAGGCGCGTGACCACCATGTGGAGATCGGCCTTGGCCGCCTTGGCCTTCGCCACCTCGATCGAGAGATCCTTCGCCTGCGGGTCGTAGGAGATCGTCTCGACGATCTGGAACGGCAGGCCGATCTTCGGCATCAGCGCGTTGATGCCTTTGAGCATCGACTGGCCGAAGGTGTCGTTGACATGCATCAGCACCGCCGTCTTGGGCGTGGCGCCCGTCGCCTTGAAGAGATCGTTGAAGCGCGACAGCCCGTTGGTGCCGAGCATGATGCTGGTCGGGAAGTTGCGGAAGACGTACTTGAAGCCCTGCTCGGTGATGGAGGGCTCCGAGCCGATATTGATGACATGCGGCACGCCGTTCTGCTCGGCGACCTGGGCGACGGCGAGGGTCTGGCCGGAATCGAAGGCGCCGACGAGGATCTGCGCGCCCTCGCGGATCAGCTTCTCGGCCTGGGTGCGCGCCACGTCGGGCTTCGATTCCGTATCGGCATCGATGACCTCGAATGCGTAGCCCATCTCGGGCAGCATCTTCTTGGTCAGCTCGATCGAGCGTTGGCAGCCCTGGCCGATCAGCGCCTGGAAGCCGGATCGCGGCAATAGGCTGCCGATCTTGATCGGGGTCGCCGCCCGCACCGCTCGGATCGGAGCGGCGGCGGCGAGGACGGCACCGGCGGCGGCAGCGCCGAGTCCGAACTGACGACGGTTGAGACGGTCCTTCATCGCATTCCTCCCCCGTGGCTGGCGGCGCTCTCGGCCAACAAGCCGACGGGCTCGCGTGTCGGCGTGTCGATGGCCCCGCCTTTGCATGTCACCATAACCTACCGCCCAGGCGGATCAAGCCGCGCCGACGGTTGCCTTCGTGCTGCGGCGCTTTAGACTGCGCCTTCGTCTGCCAGGAACCCGCTTCGAATGAGCCGCCAAGATCTGTTCCCGCCGATCGAGCCCTATGCCACCGGCATGCTCAAGCTCGACGCGCTGCACACCATCTACTGGGAGCAATCCGGCAACCCGCACGGCACCGCGGTGGCGTTTCTCCATGGCGGTCCCGGAGCGGGCGCGACGCCGACCCATCGCCGCTTCTTCGACCCGCAGCATTACCGCATCGTCATCTTCGACCAGCGCGGCGCCGGCCGCTCGACGCCCTTGGGCGCGGTCGCCGACAACACGACGCGGCATATCGTCGCCGACATGGAAGCGCTGCGCCGCCATCTCGGCATCGAGCGCTGGGCCGTGTTCGGCGGCTCGTGGGGCTCGACGCTGGCCTTGGCCTATGCCGAGACGCACCCGACGCGCTGCATCGGCCTGGTGCTGCGCGGCATCTTTCTCTGCCGGCGCTCCGAGGTCGACTGGTTCCTCTACGGCATCCGCAGCGTGTTCCCGGAAGCGTGGCGCGCTTTCGCCGGCTTCGTGCCGGAGGGCGAGCGCGGCGACCTGCTCACCGCCTATTACCGCCGCCTGACCGATCCCGATCCGGCCGTGCACATGCCGGCGGCGCGCGCCTGGAGCACCTATGAGGGCGCGTGCTCGACCTTGCTGCCGAGCCCGGACACCGTGGCGGCCTTCGGCGAGGACCGCATGGCGCTCGGCCTGGCGCGCATCGAGGCGCACTACTTCCGCCACAACGTCATCGCGCCCGAGGACGACCTCATCGGCCAGATCCACCGCATCCGCCACATACCCGCCATCATCGTGCAGGGGCGCTACGACATGGTGTGCCCGATCGTCAGCGCCGACGAGCTCGCGCGCGCCTGGCCCGAGGCCGAATATCTGGTGGTGCCCGATGCCGGCCATTCGGCGATGGAGCCGGGCATCCGCGCCCGCCTCGTCGGCGCCACCGAGAAGCTGCGCCGCACCCTGTGAGCCGGCGCGACGCGGAACCGCAAAGATGCATGAGCGAGGGAGATTGCGGACCGGCGGCGCGGCTGCGGCGGCAGTCGCGCTGGCGCTGCTCGCGGCGCCCTGCGCCGCGCGTGCGGACGGGCCGGATCTCCTGGCGCTTGGCCTTGGCGCCTACGACGTGCGGCATGGCGACACCGAGGCTCA
>Ga0099792_10000425_pt1 | contig 15734 bp, 11 predicted proteins | sample Rivendell_Oct201_8_FD_83780 | JGI IMG/M metagenome (GOLD analysis project Ga0099792, IMG submission 83780) | Vadose zone soil microbial communities from the Eel River Critical Zone Observatory, Northern California, USA -... | ecosystem: Environmental > Terrestrial > Soil > Vadose zone >...
CCGAGTTTTGCACGTCAGACCGGCATGCCCTGCTCGCAGTGTCACACGCTCTCGTTCGGACCTGCGCCGACGGCCTACGGCCGCCAGTTCAAGCTGAGCGGTTACACCTTTGGAGAGGCGCACGGACGTTCTACAGCCCCGGCGCGCTGACCGGTAGCAGCCACGGCTCACCCGACACGCGTGGCTACATTCTGCAGTTCGAGTGTGTGCCCCTCGGGAAGCTGCAGTCCTGGGGCCGGCCGTGGGCCAACGCGCGCGTCGGCCTGCAGTACACCGGCTATGTGCGCTTCAACGGTGGCACGGCCAACTACGACGGGTTCGGACGATCGGCCGGCCAGAATGATTCCCTGTTCCTGTTCCTATGGATGGCGTTCTAAAGATGACAATGACGGAAGGAAACACCATGAGATGTCTTCGAGTGATCGGCGCCGGCCTACTGCTGTTGGCGGGCGGAGTTGCATATGCGGACCCCTGTAACATCACGATCGAAAGCAACGACATGATGCAGTTCAGTGCGCACGAGATGGCGGTGCCGGCGGACTGCCCCGCCGTCGAGGTCACTTTGCGGCACGCGGGTAAGCTGCCCGCCACCGTGATGGGCCACGACTGGGTGCTGGCGAAGGATTCGGATGTCTCGGCCATCGTCCGTGCGGGTCAGGCCGCCGGTCTGACCCACGGCTACCTGCCCCCGAACGATCCGCGGATCATCGCCGCAACGAGGGTGCTGGGCGGCGGCGAGAGCACCACGGTGAAATTCAGCACCGCGGGGCTGATCCACGGCGAGCGCTACGCCTTCTTTTGCACCTCGCCGGGCCACGCGACGGTGATGCGCGGCAGATTCACGATTGGTGGTGCCACCCGAGTGGCGCAGGCGGGGAAGTGAGCCAGCGATGCAGCCTGTCGAGGGCATTCGGGGTGCTAGGATCGCTGGCAGTGACAGTCGGTCCGGAGATTCCCGATGGCAGCCGGTGCCGAAACGCGCCTGGTTGTATTCGATGGCCTCGGCAACCTCTGCGGAGGTGGGGCGCGATTCCTGCAGCGTCATGAGATCAAGCCGCCGTTCCGGCTGCTGCCCTGATGCAGACGGTCTTGGTGCTCGGAGGCTATGGATTCTTCGGCCAGCGCATCGGCGCGGCGCTTGCGTCGGGCCCGTCCCTGAGGGTCCTTCTCGCCGGCCGACGGCCGCCCTCACTTCGCTGCTATCTGCGCAGGCACGGCGATCCCGTGGGCCGCAGCATCCCAAAGCGTATGCGTCTCGAGGTAGGCCTGTGTAAGCCGCGGCACATTGGCGGACCGGATCGCATCTCCGAGCGCCTTCTCATAGCAAGCTACTGGATCGGGGGAGGGCTTCAGGTCGACCCGGTTGCCATGGGTGCACGCCACCCGCGCGGCATGCTGAAGGCGTGTATAGAACTCGTGCGCTCCTGCAGGCTGACTGAGATCGAGTCGTTGTGTGCTCACGTGAATGGCAACAATGACCTTATGATCCTTGGCCGCAACGTTGCCGGCGAAGAGCGTGCACGCAACTGCGGCGGCGCCAAGGACCCACGGGGCACTCATGCGAGCTGTTTTGGCGTACATATGAAATTCCTCAGGAATCTGCGTTGATCGTTCGGTTCATTGACAAGGAGTCCCCGGGCGCCGAAATGGACACCTGTATCGCTTAACGGGCGGTCGCGGGGCGGGCCTGAGGGTGCGGCCGCAAGTTTTGGTTGCCAATTTGGAGCTGGGGGACTCATATACAGCGAGGGGGAAATTTCATGCGTCGCGGTGGCCGTGGCTGACCCGAAACCATCGCTGGTCGAGCGGCTGTTTGCCGAGCATCGGGGGGCCCTGCAGACGTTCTTCCGGCGGCGCATCCGGAGCAAAGCCGATGCCCCGGATCTGGCTCAGGAGGTGTACGTACGGATGCTGCGCATCAGCGACAAGGAGGCGATCCGCAATCCTGTGCACTACCTCTACACGGTCGCCAACAATCTCGTGAAAGAGAACGCGGTGCTCGACCGTCGGCAGGCGAGCGGCATCGACATCGACGAGGCCCCGGCGCACGAGCAGCTCGAGACGCTGCCCGGGTTCGACGGGGATCTCGATGCGACGCAGCGGGTCGCGCGGCTCGGAGTCGTGCTGCAGCAGCTCCGTCCGAAATGCCGCGCCGCGGTGGTCCTGCGCTTCACGCACGAACTCACCTACCGGGAGATTGCGAGCCACCTCGGCGTGTCCCCGCAGATGGCGAAGAAGTACGTGACGCAGGCGCTCGGTCATTGTCGACGCCGCATGGCGCGGCTGGGTTGACGCCATGATCTCCAACGAAGATAAGGTCCGTGCCGCGATCGCCGAACAGGCGGGCGAGTGGCTCGTAGAGAACGACGACGGCCCGCTGGAGGCGCGGGACTCCGCGGCCCTCGCCGCCTGGCTGAAGGCCTCGCCGATTCACGTCGAGGAGTTCCTCGGCGTGTCGGTGATCGCGCGAGATCTGCGGGAGGCCCGCAGCGATCCTGAGTACTCCCTCGAGACTGTTCTCGCACGCGCACGCTCCGAGGACGACACTCCGGTCCAACCCCTCTGGCCGCGCGTTATCGCCCCTGTTAGGGGCATATCCTCACGCCGCTGGCTAACAGCCGCAGCGACGATGGCTGCGGTCGTTGTGTTGAGTCTTGGCTTGTTCTCGTTGTGGAACGTTAGGCCCATTGCGCAGGTATCGGCCCCCGGCTCCACTACGGCACTGCACTTTGAGACACGTCACGGCGAACAGCTGAGTCGTCGCCTGCCAGATAATTCTGTACTGCACCTGAATACCGACAGTGCGATCACCATCCGCTTCGGCAAGACGGAACGACTCGCCACGCTCACGTCCGGCCAGGCAGACTTCGAAGTCGCCCATGACCCCGAGCGCGCATTTCGGGTGTTCGCCGGATCGGCTGAGGTCGTCGCGATCGGAACCAAATTCGATGTGCGCCTGGAGGGTGACTCGACCGTGGTGACGGTGGTCGAGGGGCGGGTCGCGGTCGGGCCGTCCCCGCTGTCGGAAAGACTTAGCTCGCACTCGAGCCAAATCCACTCACCACGATTTGTCCAGCTGGGCGCCGACCAGCAGATAAGGGTGGCCGAGGGAGAGTGGCCGGCGACGCCCAGAGCCGTCGACGCGCAGCGCACCACGGCCTGGCTGCGTCGACAAATTGTGTTTGACCAGGAACCGCTGGAGCGTGTCGCGGCGGAATTCAATCGTTACGCTCCGAAGCCGATCGAGATCGCCACACCGGCGCTACGCGATCTGCAAATCAGCGGGGTCTTCGCCACCGACGACACCGAAGCATTCATTGCCTTCCTGCGCAGCCTCAAGGGCGTGCGGGTCGACGTGACCACGACACGGATTCGCGTGTCGCGGGACCCAGGCGCGACTGCGTCCGACTACACTTAGCTGTCGCACTGCGCTACGCTTCGGGTCAAGGCGCGCACGCACGCCAAGATGACTGAATGGGTGGTGCATGGGGGTTCACTCGCATCGCCGATCAGCGGACATCGCGACAGTGGTGTCTCGGGTGCTCCGCGCGCTTTCGATCTTCGCCCCCGTGACGCTGCTTGATGCTCCAGCGACGCTAGCGCAGAGCCTTGAACCCATTTCCCTGGTCGCCGACATTCCCGCGCAGCCTCTCGCGGAGGCTCTGGCAACGTTCGCCCGCCAGACCGGCCTGCAGCTACTCTATGTTTCTGATGTTGTGCGTAACCGGAGATCCCACGCGGCTGCCGCGGGACTGAGCCCGGATGAAGCGCTCGCGCGCCTGCTCCAGGGCACTGGACTACGCTTCGATTATCTGACACCGCACAGCATCCGGATCCTGGCCGCCGAGGGTGGGCTGCGGAAGACTGCGATGAACACCCCCGCGCAAGCTGAACTGAGCGAGGTGATTGTCACCGCCAACCGCCGCGAGGAGGACCTCCAGGACGTGCCGATCACAATTCACGTGTTGACCGGCGACATGCTGGCCCAGCTGAACGCCACGACCTTTGATGACTTCGTGACCTACCTGCCCGGTCTTACTGCGCATGGAGTGGGACCCGGTCAGAGCAATATCTATGTGCGCGGCCTGGCGACGGCCGTAGGGGGGATTCAGTCGTCGGGTAGTCTCGGTACTTTTCCGAACGTCGCGGTGTACCTCGATGATCAATCCGCGCAGCTTCCCAACCGCAATCTTGACATCTACGCCGCCGATCTGCAGCGCATTGAGATATTGGAAGGCCCGCAGGGCACGTTGTTCGGAGCGGGCGCCCAGGCGGGTGTGGTGCGTTACATCACAAACAAGCCGAAGCTGAATGTGATTGAAGCAATCGTGAACGCTGGCTACGCAACGACGGCGCACGGTGGGCAGAGCCGCAATCTCGACGCGACCGGCAACATTCCCGTCATTGCCGATAAGCTGGCGGTGCGCGGCGTGATCTACAACGAGCGGCGCGGCGGATACATCGATAACGTCCCCGCGACCTTTGCGCGTGCCGATACTGACCTCGGCGTTCACTACGCTGACGCGGGCGGCAAGGTTCCCGCCAACAGCGTCGTCATCAACAACTCCGGCATTGCGGCCAACGACATCAATCCGGTCACCTACCTGGGCATGCGCGCAGAGGCCCTGTACCAGTTCAATGAAGACTGGAGCGCATTACTCGCACAGTCATACCAGAATCTCGAGGCGGACGGCGTCTTTGCCGAGATGGCGGCGAATTCGCTCGGCGAGCCACAACCCGACCTCACCGCGCAGTTGTATAACCCCTCCTACGACAAGGATAGATTCGAGAACACCGCGCTCACGATTGACGGCCGTGTCGGTGCCCTGAAGGTCGTCTACGCGGGCGCCTATTTCGTGCGCAACGTCGAGCAGGTTCAAGACTACACCAACTACGTACGCGCCCTGTACGTGAACTACTATCAGTGCGTAAATCCAACTCCGCCGAATCCCGCGACTGCGCAATGCTTCACGCCAAGCTCCACCTGGCATGATCTCCAGCGCAACACTCACCAGAGTCATGAGCTGCGCGTGAGCACCCCCGATGATTGGCGCATCCGCGGCCTCGGCGGGCTGTTTTACGAAAACTACCGGATTCAGGAGCAGGTCGACTGGTTCTATCTCACCGCACTCCCGTACTTCAACCCGATCGGGCCGCCCACCGGCTACTACGCGCTGGACGGATCACGGTTTCAACCGAACGGTAGACCGGTCCAGTATTTCACGAACGGCGCTGTGTTTGTACCTGCAGCCGTCACCTCGGACAACCCGAACACCCGGCTGCCGGGCGTCGGTTTCTTCAACGACATCACCCGCGGTTACCAACAGCAAGCCGCGTACGCATCGGTCGACTTCGACCTCATTCCGAGAAGGCTGACGCTGACGGGGGGCACGCGCTTCTCGCGTACCAATACCTCGGAGGTCGGCTCGAGCGTGGGGAGTTTCGGTTGCAAAGTCAGCTTTGGGGCGATGCCGCCCAATCCGTGTCTGAATCACTCCAACTTCACCAATATCAATGCACAAGGCCTTGATCGGACCTTTTCCGGCTTCAGGAGCCGCGCGAACCTCAGCTGGAAAGTCACCGAGGATGCGCTGCTCTACTACACCTGGTCGCAGGGTTTCCGCGCGGGCGGCTTTAACCGGTCAGCGTCCCCGCCAACGGGTAACTCACCGCTGACAAAAGGCCCCGGTCAGTGGCAAGCGCAGGCCAGCGTGCACGGGAGCTGGACCCCGCCACTGGTCTTCGCGCCCGACAGCCTCACCAACAACGAGTTGGGCTGGAAGACGAGGTGGTTCGACCACCGTGTCCAATGGGATGGCGCGATCTATCAGGAGGACTGGAACCAAGCGCAGATCGTTGTATTCGATAACGATGTCATCAACAACGGCGTAATCCTCAATGGTGGTAACTACAAAGTGCGGGGCATAGAAACCTCCGGCGTGGCGCACGTCACCACCGGGCTCAGCATCGAGGCCGGCGCGGCGTGGAATCACAGCGAGTTGGTGAAGGAAGCGACATTCCTGTGGGCGGACGGAATACCGATCGACTTTGGCACCCTGCAGACCGCGCGCGGACGGAGAGTTTCGAATCCAGGCGGGGTACTCAGCAGCCCGCTCGCCGGAGCGCCCCGCTTTCAGGGCAGCGTCCGCGCGCGCTATGAGTTCGCTTTCAACGGCTATAACGCGTTCGCTCAGCTCGGCGCTGCGCATCAGTCGCAGTCCATCTCTACGACTGATCAGCTCAGGCTTGACCTGCAGGGCAAGTCCATTGCTTACGACCTGCCCGCCTTCACAACATATGATGCGGCGCTCGGTGCCGGAAAGGACGCGTGGCTGGTGCAAGTCTACGCAGAGAACCTTACCGACACGCGGGCTGAGCTGTATGCAAACTACGCGCAGTGGTACAAAGCCATAAGGGTGAGTCGACCTCGCACCATCGGCTTGCGCTTGAGTTATAAGTTCGGCAGTAGCTAGTACCCCGTGCAGATCCTACGGGCGGATCCGCATGAGTCCGGCCGTGCGCGCGAACGTGCACACCAAATCAGGCGGCGATGGATCAAAGCCTCCAGGCGAAGGAGGTCATCCTCACTTGGATTTGAGTAAGCCATGGCGACCCTAGAGGCGACATGCGCTTCTCGTCGCCTCTCCATTGAGGCCATCAGAGAGTTGGCACGCAGGGCGCACGTCGGCCGAAAGTAGCAACTCCGTCGCAATGCTGCGTAACAAACGGACGATATTTTGCCCGCCACGCGCAAAGCAGGGGAGCCGCTGCGCGCGATACGCGACATTCAGCGATGCAGCAACTGCATCGCGCGGCGAAGCTCAAGTAGGAGGCCTCTTGGACTCACTCATTCTTAACCGGCAAGGCAGCCTCGTGCGGCCCTCGAATTTTTTCCCGAAAATCGATTTTTCCAGCCTCCAGAGGCTCGAAGAGTTCGCAGCCGTCGTGAAACGCGACCTCGAACAGAAGGCCCCGACCCGCCGGGATCTGCTTGAGCACGAGCGGCCGGTGGCCTGGCGTGACGTGCCGAAGAAGCGTGACGATCTGTTCCTGCCTGCGCTAAGGCTGGCGCCTGCCTTGCTGATTCTTGCCTCGATACCGGCGGGTGCAGCCGCCCAGCCCGCTGCGACCGGCAGCAGCGCGCCGCTGCCGGTGTCACCGGTCGCCGATCCCTGCCCGCGAAGCTTCGCTGCAGGGGATGTGGTGCAGAACCCGCCGGCTCTGTTCAGCTCCAACGGCGTGCTCAGCGTCAGGTTCTCGTATCAGCGCAGGATCGACGCGTACAACCGCGAGTTGTTCTGCTTCATGACGCCCGACGGTTTGCAGAATCCAACCCTGCATGTGAACCCCGGGGACCACCTGAGCATCACGGTCACCAACAATACCCCGGCGTTGCCGCTGACGATGCCGCTGAACCCGCCGAACTGCGGCGCCTCGATCATGGGCCCATCCTCGCTCAACCTGCACTATCACGGCACCAACACCTCGCCCACCTGTCATTCGGACGAGGTGATCAAGACAATCATCAATTCGGGCCAGACGTTTCAGTACGACGTCGCCTTTCCAGCGGACGAGCCTCCCGGACTCTACTGGTACCACCCGCACGTTCACGGCCAGCTGGAGCAAGCGCTGCAGGGCGGCGTGGCCGGATCGATCGTGGTGGACGGAATCGAAAACGTGCAGCCGGCCGTCAGCGGTCTGCGCCAGCGGATCCTCATCGTTCGCGACCAGGAGGTACCCGGCAAGCCGGCTCCCGGCGGCAACATTCCGTCCTGGGACGTCACCTTGAACCATGTGCCGGTTCTTTCGCCCGGAGATCCCGGCGTTACGAACTTTGTTCCGGCCACGCTGCAGATGCAAGCAGGAGAGCGGCAGCTCTGGAGAGTTTCCAACTCGTCCGCCGACACCATCCTCGACCTGCAGTACGTGTTCGACGGAGTCCCCCAGACCATGCAGTTGGTGGCCATCGACGGTGTGCCGGTCAACTCGCAGGATGGGGCGCAGCCCGGTCAGCTGATCCCCACGAAGCACTTCAGGCTGCCGCCCGCTGCACGCGTCGAATTCATCGTCGCCGCACCACCGGCGTCGGTGCAGCTCGCGCAGCTCATGACGCTGGGCATCGATACCGGTCCGATAGGCGACAATGATCCGCAGCGGCCTCTGGCGAGCATCAAGCTGGTGGATGTCGTCGATGGCGCGCTGGTGCATGGCGCCGGCGCCAACGACGGCCGAGACGATGGCCGCGTAGGTTTGTTCAACGAGTTGAATCCCCGGCAGCGGCGCTTCGCGGGGCTGAGTTCCGCGCCGGTCGCCCTCAGGCGCACGCTGTACTTCAACGAGAAGACCGATTCGAGTGGCGAAACGACGTTCTTCATGGCCTCGCAGGGGCAGCCGGAACAGGCGTTCGATCCCAATGCGCCGGCGTCGATCGTGGCCACGCAGGGAACGGTGGAGGAGTGGACCGTGGAGAATCACACTGCCGAGAACCACGAATTCCATGTGCACCAACTTCACTTCCTGGTGGAATCGCAGAACAACTTCGAGATCAACGGGACGCACCGCGCGCCGGGGGTCACTGGCCAGTACCTGGACACGGTCGAGGTTCCGTACTGGGACCAGAAGCCGAGCCACCCGTTCCCCAACGTCAAGCTGCTCATCGACTTCCGCGGCCCTGACACCGGCAATTTCGTGTATCACTGCCACATAGCAGAGCACGAGGACCACGGGATGATGAGTATTATCGAAGTGCTGCCGCCTTCGGCGGCCGGCAATTCAGCGCGCGGTAGCCAGGCAATCGGGGCATCGCCAGCCGTTGATTCCTTGAGGTGAGCCGAGGGTTCCCTGACCAGCACTACGCGTACCGCGGAGCAAACCGAGATCGGTTATTTCTGGGCCGATAGCGGTCCGCTGTCGTGGCAGAACGCCCTGCGGTACATCGCGGGCACCCACCTGCGTAATACTGGCGACTCGGCTCGCATGTTTGCGCTGGCTGAGGCCGCCCTGGCCGATGCCCAGATCGCGTGCTGGGACAGCAAGTACTTTTACAACCGTTGGCGTCCGATCACGGCGATCCGGCTGGGAGACCAGGACGGCAATCCAGCCACGGTAGTCGATCCTGGTTGGCAGCCGCTCATCAACACACCCAATTTTCCCGAATACCCCTCGGGTCACGCCGACGTCAGTGGCGCGGTTTCTCATATGCTGCGACTCTTCTTTGGTAGTGATGAGCTGAGTTTTCAAATGGCCACCACTAACCCGAACGCCCTGCAGAAGACCCGCACCTTCACCCGCTTCTCGCAGGCGGAGCTGGAGGTCATCAACGCGCGTGTGTACGTCGGTATCCACTACCGCAACTCGGACACTGCCGCCGGAGCGCAGGGCCGCCGCGTCGCGAATTGGGTCTTTAGGCACTCTCTCCGACCAGTTGACGAGCCCGGGGACGACTCAGAGGAATAGTCTAAACAAGCGCTACTGCGGGCTCCCTGCCGGGGACGATCGCGTCCCCGGCTGGGGTGTATGACGCGGAAGGCATCGACGGCCGCGGTGGGTGCTTTGCGACGCCGGACATCGTTCATCCGCACGAAGCCCACGGCCTCGAGCCTGCCGACAGTGCGCGTGAGATTCGCGCTGTGCCCGGCCAGTGAGTTCCGCGAGCTCGGCGATCGACTGCGGTTGCGCGGCCGCATCCTTCGGCGCGACTCGCTTGCCCCTTGCGACCGCTGGACCAACGAAATCGACGCCGTGTCCGCGAGTTCCGCGCACAATGGCCTAGTAATTCAAGGGGTCCCGCTTCAATGACCAGAGCCAGTGGGTCCAGTCGCCACTGGACCGACAATCTGATAGATATTGTCGGCAAATGAACAAGTTGGATCGCCGAATTTCCGTGGCCCCGATGATGGACTGGACCGACCGCCACTGCCGCTACTTCCTGCGCGGCTTCTCGTCCGAGGTGCTGCTGTACAGCGAGATGATCACCGCGGCGGCGATCGTGCGCGGTCACGGGGCGCGACTTCTGGCGTTCGATCCCGAAGAGCACCCGGTCGCGCTGCAGGTGGGCGGCAGCGAGCCTCGCGAGCTCGCGGCGGCGGCACGCGCCGGCGAGCAGGCCGGCTACGACGAGATCAACCTGAACTGCGGGTGTCCGAGCGACCGCGTCGTCAGTGGCGCCTTCGGCGCCTGTCTGATGCTCGAGCCCATGCGGGTTGCCGAGTGCGTGGCCGCAATGCGCGCGGCGGTGCGCGTGCCGGTCACGGTCAAAATGCGCATCGGCGTGGTGAGCACCGCGCAGCGGGAAGTGCACGGCAGCGTGGCGCAGTTCGATGAGCGCGATTTCGAAGCCCTGTGTCACTTCGTGAGCAAGCTGCGCGATGGCGGCTGCCAGGTCGCCATCGTGCATGCCCGCAAGGCGGTGTTGGGTGGCCTGTCACCGCGGGACAACCGCGAGATCCCGCCGCTGCGCTACGACGTCGTGCGGCGGCTGAAGGCGGCATTCCCGTCGATGCCGATCGTGGTCAACGGCGGTTTGGGCGAGCCGCACGCGGTGCTCGAGGCGCTCAGCTGGTGCGACGGAGTCATGCTCGGGCGCGAGGCCTACCACCGCCCCTACGTGCTCTCCGAGTTGCAGCAGGCGCTGCATCCGGGTGCCGGCGCCGCACCCACGCGCGAGGCGCTCATCCTGCGCATGCAGCGTTACGCGCAGCGCGAGCTGGCCGTCGGCGGGCGGCTCGCCGCGATTACCCGCCATATGCTGGGTCTGTATGCCGGCCAGCCGGGCGCACGCGACTACCGACGCACCCTCAGTGAGGGCGCGCGGCTGCCTGGTGCGGGCGCCGAGCTGTTGCCATTGGCGATTCCCGCCGGGGTCGCGGGCGCGGGCGCGGCGGGTTAGTAGCCCCCCGCAGCGCTGGCGTGTAATCTGAGCCATTAATGGGCAAGGACATCGAGCTCGCTATCCTGTTTGCCGACGTCGTCGGATCGACCCGGCTGTACGACACCATGGGCGATCTGCGCGCACGCGATATGGTGGCGATCTGCATCGACGTGATGCGTACCGCCACCGAGCAGAGGCAGGGCACGGTCATCAAGACCATGGGCGATGAGGTCATGGCGACCTTTCCGAGCGCCGACGCCGCCTTGAACGCCGCCGTGCAGATGCAGCAGCAGATCTCCACGCACGCGCAACTCAACGTCGACGGACAGCCGGTCGCCATCCGCATCGGCTGCCACTATGGGCCGGTGATGCTCGAGAATCGCGACGTGTTCGGCGCCGCCGTGCACACCGCCAACCGCATGACCAGCCAGGCCAAGGCCGGGCAGATCGTGACCACCGCGGCGACGGTGGACAAGCTGTCGCCGGAGTGGCGCGCATCGTGCCGCCAGATCGACGTCGCCACGCTCAAGGGTCAGGGGAGTGAAGTCGTCCTCTACGAGGTGCTCTGGGGGACCGAGGACGTCACCAGCATGGTGCCGGGGATTGCGAGCGACTCACGGTCGGCGCACCACATGCGGCTGCGGTTGCGGTGTCAGGATCGCGAACTGCTGGTCGATGAGCGGCACTCGAGCATCACCATCGGCCGGGCCGAAGACAACGACGTGGTGATCAAGGGCAACCTGATCTCGCGCCTGCACGCGCGCATCGAGATCAGCCGCAACAAGTTCGTATTGATCGATCAGAGCACCAACGGCACGTTCGTGCAGAGCGCTGACGGCGAGGAGTCCTTCGTGCGCCGCGACAGCCTGCAGATCAAGGGCCGCGGCATGATCGGGCTAGGGCGCCTGCCCGAGCAGGGCGCGGTGACCACCATCGACTTCACCTGCGAGGAAGTCTGAAAGGCCGCGGGCGCGCACGCGCGGCTTCAGGCCAGCCGCCGTTCGGTCGACTCGAGCTCCGCGAGCAGCGCCGCCGGCAAGCGGTTGCCGTACCTGCCCAGGTACTCGCGCAGCTCGCCGAGCTCCTTGCGCCACAGCGTCGGATCCACCGTGAGCAGGGCGGCGAGCGCATCCGCGCCCACGTTGAGTCCCCGGGTGTCGAGATCCGCGGGCCGCGGCAGCCAGCCGACGGCCGATTCGGTGGCGCCCGCCCGGCCGGCGCAGCGCTCCAGCATCCAGGCGAGCACCCGCAGGTTCTCGCCGTAGCCCGGCCACAGGAACTTGCCGTGCGCGTCGCGCCGGAACCAGTTGACGTGGTAGATGCGCGGGGGTCGCGCGAGCTGAGCGCCGACGCTGAGCCAGTGCCCCCAGTAGTCGCCGAAGTTGTAACCGCAGAACGGCTGCATGGCCATCGGGTCGCGCCTGATGACACCCACCTGACCGACGGCCGCGGCGGTGGTTTCCGAGGCGAGCGATGCGCCGACCAGTACGCCGTGCCGCCAGTCGCGCGCTTCGTACACCAGCGGCGCGACCTCGCGGCGCCGGCCGCCGAACACGAGCGCGCTGATCGGCACGCCGCAGGCGTCTTCGGCGTGGGGCGAGTAGCCGGGGTTGCGCCGCGCAGACACGGTGAAGCGTGAATTCGGATGCGCCGCCGGGCCGCGCGCCGGATCGTACGGCCGTCCCTGCCAATCGAGCACCGGTTTGCCGCTCGTCAGGCCCTCCCACCAGGGCTGGTCGTCGGCGGTGAGTGCGACATTGGTGAACAAGGTGTCGCGCCGGATCATCTCGTAGGCGTTGCGGTTGGTCTCGGGGTTGGTGCCCGGAACCACGCCGAAGTAACCCGCTTCCGGGTTGATGGCCCACAGCCGTCCGTCCGCGCCCGGATGCAGCCACGCGATGTCATCACCGACCGTGAACGCGCGCCAGCCCGGGAGCGAGGCCGGTGGAATCAGCATGGCGAGATTGGTCTTGCCGCAGGCCGACGGGAAGGCGCAGGCGAGATAGTGCGTCTCGCCGCGCGGGCTCTGCAGGCCCACGATCAGCATGTGCTCGGCGAGCCAGCCCTCGGTACGCGCCTGCCAGCTGGCGATACGCAGCGCGTGGCACTTCTTGCCGAGCAGCGCGTTGCCGCCGTAACCGGAGCCGAAGCTTTCGATCGCCAGTTCCTCGGGGAAGTGCATGATGAAACGGCGCTCGGGATCGAGCTCACCGACCGAGTGCAGCCCGCGCACGAACCCGCCGTCGTGCGCGATACGCTGGAGCGCGGCGCGGCCGGCGCGCGTCATGATCAGCATGTTGAGCACGACGTAAGCGCTGTCGGTGATCTCCACGCCGCAGCGCGCCAGTGGCGAGTCGATCGGCCCCATGCAGTACGGGATCACATACAGAGTACGCCCGCGCATGCAGCCCCGAAACAGCTCGCGCATCTTCGCATGCGCCTGCTGCGGGTCCATCCAGTGGTTGTTCGGCCCCGCATCCTCCTGCGAGCGCGTGCAGATGTAAGTGAGATGCTCCACGCGCGCCACGTCGCCCGGGGCGGAGCGATACAGGTGACAGCCGGGAAAGTATTCGGGGTTGAGCGCCGTGAGCTCCCCACCGCGCAGCAGCTGCCCCGTCAGCTCGCGGGCTTCCGCGTCAGTGCCCTCGCACCAGTGAACCGCGCGCGGCTGCGTCAGCTCGCGCACCGAGTTCACCCAATCGGCTACGTCGCGGCTGAGCTGCGGAAGCGGGGTCAGTGTATGTGCGGCCGTAGCCATCCGTAGCTCCTCATTGTTCTGTGGCGCTTCGGAAACCACCAAGTATATCGCGGGCCCATCCCTGGCCCTGATACAGTACTGATGCGGCTGCCATTCTCGTTCATCGGCGTGCCGCGCACCAGTTTGCAGGAAATTCAGCAAGATATGCCTCTCGACACGTGCGGTGAACGCGCGCGAGGATGGTCGCCGGTCAGCGCAGGCGCCTTGCGACATGTTGGATCTTGAGGACATTTTCGGTCACGGCGGACCCCTCCAGCAGGCGCTGCCGGATTTCAAAGTGCGCCGTGAACAGCTGCTCATGGCGCAGCGCGTAGCCGACGCGCTCGCGGCACGCGAATCCCTGGTGGTGGAGGCGGGCACCGGCACCGGCAAGACCTTCGCTTACCTGGTGCCGGCACTCTTGTGCGGCGCGCGTGTGCTGATCTCGACCGGCACGCGCACGCTGCAGGATCAGCTTTTCTCCAAGGACCTGCCGCTGGTGGCCGCAGCTCTCGGCCGTCCGGCACGTGTAGCCCTGCTGAAGGGTCGCGCCAATTATCTGTGCCGCTACCGCCTGGCGCGCGCCGATGAGGGCGCCGAGCAACTGACGCTGGGGGAATCGACTGCGGCACGGCCGCCCGCCTCGCGTGCCATGCTGGAACGTATCCGGCGCTGGGCGCGCACCACGCGGCGCGGTGACCTGGCGGAAGTGCGCGGCCTGTCGGACTCGCATCCGCTGTGGCCGCAGATCACCGCTACCCGCGAGAGTTGCCTGGGGGTGCGCTGTCCGGAAATCTCCCGCTGTCACGTGGTGCTGGCGCGACGCGAGGCGCTCGATGCCGACATCGTCATCGTGAACCACCACCTGCTGCTGGCGGATCTCGCACTCAAGGAGGACGGGTTCGGTGACCTGCTCGGATCCGCCGACGCCGTCATTCTCGATGAGGCTCATCAGATCCCGGATCTCGCCACGCAGTTCTTCGGCGCCCACGTGAGCAGCCGCCAGGTGGAGTCGCTTCTGAAGGATGTGCGGCTCGAGCTGAGTGCGCGTGCCGCGGCTGGCTCGAGCGGCCAGGAGGCGCGGCAGGGGCCCGCGGCGGTGCGCGCTGCGGAAGATGCTCTGGGCCAGGTGCGCGCCGCGAGCGCGCGCGCCACCGGGCGGTTCGCGTGGAACCCGGGCGACTTCGCAGTGAGCGCGGCGGTGCGGGGGCTCATGCAGGCACTGGAAGATCTGGCAGCCGCCCTGGCCGGCGCCGACATACAGAGTGCGCTGGCACAACTCGCCGCACGTACCGCGGAGCTCGCGGCGAGCCTGGCGCGGATTGCCGCGGTCGATGAGCTCGAGGGCGCGCGCACGCTCGAAGTCACGGCGCGCGGCTTTACCCTCAGCCTCATGCCGTTCGACATCTCGGAGCGCTTCCGGGGGCTGGTGCAGGGGCGCCGCGGCGCCTGGATCTTCACTTCCGCCACGCTTTCCCTGGGCGAGGAGTTCGGACACTTCACCGGCAGACTCGGGCTCACCGAAGCCGCGACGCTGCGGATCGACAGTCCGTTTGATCACGAGCGGCAGAGCCTGCTGTACCTGCCCGTGGGACTGCCGGAGCCGGCCGCAGCGAGCTACGTGCCGGCGGTAATCGACACCGCCGTACCGCTCATCGAGGCCTCAGGCGGCGGCGCATTCGTGCTGTTCACCAGTCACCGCGCCCTCTCGCAGGGCGCAGCGCTGCTGCGCGCGCGCTGGGGGGATGCCGCACCCTACCGGCTGTTCGTTCAGGGGGAGGCGCCGCGGGAGCGGTTGCTGCAGGAATTCCGCGCCGACGGCAACGGCGTGCTGCTTGGCACGGCGAGCTTCTGGGAGGGCGTGGACGTGAAGGGCGAGGCACTGCGCCTGGTGGTGATCGAGAAGCTGCCGTTCGCCTCGCCGGACGATCCGCTGGTGCGCGCACGTATCGAGCACCTCACGGCGAGCGGTGGCAACGCCTTTCGTGACTACCAGCTTCCGGAAGCGGCACTGGCGCTCAAGCAGGGGGCGGGGCGCCTGATCCGCAGCGAGGACGACTACGGCGTGGTGGTCATCTGCGATCCGCGCATGCTCGGCCGCGGTTACGGGCGGGTGTTTCTCGCGGC
>Ga0099792_10000427_pt1 | contig 15617 bp, 14 predicted proteins | sample Rivendell_Oct201_8_FD_83780 | JGI IMG/M metagenome (GOLD analysis project Ga0099792, IMG submission 83780) | Vadose zone soil microbial communities from the Eel River Critical Zone Observatory, Northern California, USA -... | ecosystem: Environmental > Terrestrial > Soil > Vadose zone >...
ACATCATGTTCTATTACGACCCTAGCCAGGTCGTCGGGGGCAAGGCGCCCCTGACGAAGCGCTTTCGCATTGGCGGCATGGTCGTGAAGGGGAGCGTCGCACGCAAGCCGGGCGATCTGGAAGTTCGATTCGTGTTGACCGATTTCGCACACCAGGTTCCCGTGGAATACACCGGCGTGCTGCCGGATCTGTTTCGCGAAGGGCAGGGTATCATTGCGCACGGCACGATGAATGCCAACGGCGCCTTCGTCGCCGACGAGGTGCTCGCCAAACATGATGAGAAATACATGCCGCCCGAAGTCGCCGCTTCGCTGAAGAACAAGGCTCCCCAGGCTCCGGCCGGCAACGCGCCGGCCGCCAATAGTGCGCCCGCCGGCGGGCCGACCACCTAGGCGGGAGCATCGCGCAATGGCACCGGAATTAGGGGTATTCTCTCTCATCCTGGCATTCGTTCTGAGCCTGTCGCAGGCGTTCTTCGGCCTCACGGGCGCCTGGCGCGGCAAGCCGGTGTGGATGGCCGTGGCGCGTCCGGCGGTGACCGGACAATTCGTGTTCGTCATCATGGCATTTGCCTGCCTGGTGTATTCCTTCGTCAACGACGATTTCTCGGTGCTGTATGTGGCGCGCAACTCGAACTCGGAGCTGCCGCTGTTCTACAAGGTGGCGGCTCTCTGGGGCGCGCATGAGGGTTCGCTGCTGCTGTGGATTTTGATTCTGTCCATTTGGAGCGTGGCGGTCGCCGCGTTCAGCCGCCAGCTACCCTTGAGTTTTTCCAGCCGCGTGCTGGGGGTGATGGGTCTCATCAGCGGCGGCTTCATGCTGTTCACGCTGTGGACCTCCAATCCCTTTCTGCGCTTGATGCCCGCCGCATCGGATGGCGCCGATTTGAATCCCGTCCTGCAGGATTTCGCGCTGGCGATCCATCCGCCGATGCTCTACACCGGCTACGTGGGGTTCTCGGTGGCCTTCGCGTTCGCCATCGCCGCGATGCTCGAGGGACGCCTCGATCAGACCTGGGCCAAGTGGACCCGGCCCTGGACCATATTCGCGTGGCTGTTTCAGACCATCGGCATCGCGCTCGGCAGTTGGTGGGCCTATTACGAACTCGGCTGGGGCGGGTGGTGGTTCTGGGACCCGGTCGAGAACGCCTCGTTCATGCCCTGGCTGGTGGGAACGGCGCTGATCCACTCGCTCAGCGTCACGGAGAAGCGCGGCATCTTCAAGAGTTGGACCTTGCTGCTGGCGATTTTCGCCTTCTCCTTGAGTCTCGTCGGAACTTTCCTGGTGCGCTCGGGCGTCCTGGTGTCGGTGCACTCGTTCGCGACCGACCCGACCCGTGGGCTCTACATTCTCGCATTCCTGGTATTGACGATCGGCGGATCACTCACCCTGTATGCGTGGCGGGCGCCGAAATTGTACGTGGCCGGCGGTTTCGAGCTCTTTTCCCGAGAGTTCTTTTTGCTGGTGAACAATGTGATTCTGGTGAGCGTTGCCGCACTCGTGCTCTGGGGCACCTTGTCTCCGCTGGTGTACGAGCTGCTCGGCATCGGCAAGATCTCGGTCGGTCCGCCGGTGTTCGCGGTGATGTTCTTGGTGCCCATGCTTCCCTTGATGGTGTTCTTGGGCGTGGGGATGCATTCGGCCTGGCGCCGCGGCAAGCTCACCGTGACAGCCAATCCTCTGTGGTGGCTGCTGGGAATATCGGCGGCGCTGGCCCTCGCGATCCAAGGCCTGGTGTTCGGCGCATTCCATTGGGTGGGATTGATCGGCTCTACTTTCGGCTTCTGGATCATATTTTCCGCAGTGCTCGAGCCGGTACGCCGCTGGCGTCAGAAGCAGACCGTGACCGCGGCGTTGCTGGGCATGTGCATCGCTCATTTCGGTGTCGGGATGTTTGCGATCGGCGCGAGCGGCGTCGAAAGCTACAAGATCGAAAAAGACGTGGCGTTGAAGCCGGGCGGAAGCTTCCGCATCGCCGGATACGATTTCCGGTTCGTGAACGCCGTGAACGTGCGCGGGCCGAACTACGACGCCGTCGAAGCGTTGGTGGAAGTCACGCGCGGCGGAAAGCCGGTGGCCATCTTGAAGCCGCAAAAGCGGCACTTCAGGGTACAGCAGAGCGACAATAGCCAGGCCGCCATCTCGGTGAGCTGGGCGCGCGACTTATTCGTCGCCATGGGTAACCCGCTCGGCGAGAACGCCTGGAGCATGCGCATCCAGTACAAGCCGCTGGTTCGATACATATGGCTCGGCGCTTTGGTTATGGCGATCGGCGGCCTCGTTGCCGCCACCGATCGCCGCTATCGGGTCAAAGTACCGGCCGGGTCGCAGGCTGCGGCGCCTGCGCCGCCCGATCCCCGCGTAGAACTTGGGAACGCCTGATGTGGAAGTTCTTACTGCCGTTTGCGGCGTTCGTCGGGCTCGTGGTTCTATTCGCGTTTGGACTCAACCCGAGCCGCGATATACATGCGTTGCCGTCGCCGCTGATCGGTAAGCAGGCGCCGGCATTTGCGCTCACCGATGTGCTGGATCCGTCGCACGCCGTCAGCAACGCGGCCTTGAAGGACCAGGTGTACGTCTTGAATGTCTGGGCTACCTGGTGCGTTCCCTGCCGCGAGGAGCACGAGGCGCTGCTGGCGATTTCCCGGCAGCATGTCGTGCCCATCATCGGACTCAACTGGAAGGACCAGCGTGAACGAGCCAAGCAGTGGCTGGAGCAACTCGGCAACCCATATCAGGCCGTGGCGTTCGATGGCGATGGGCGCACCGCCATCGAATGGGGCGTTTATGGCGCGCCCGAGACTTACTTGGTGGACCGGCAAGGCCGGGTAGTTTACAAATTCATTTCGCCCATGACGCTGCAGGTGTGGGATCGCGAATTTTTGCCCCGCATCGCCGCCGCACGCCGAGGCGGCGCATGAAACGACCGGCACCGGGAAATTCCGTGATCATCGCCCTGGTGCTCGCAGGCGTCATGGGTGCATTCGCCGCCTTCGCCGCGGATCAGGCGGTGGACGCCAATGGCCAGCTCGAAGACCCGGGTTTGCAGACCCGCTTCGAAGGAATAACTCAGCAACTTCGCTGTCTCGTCTGTCAAAATGAGTCCATCGCCGACTCGAATGCCGACCTTGCCGTCGATCTCCGCCGGCAAGTGCGCGAGATGCTGGTCGCCGGCAAAAGCAATGATGCGATATTCGATTTCATGACGGCCCGCTACGGCGAGTTCGTGCGCTTCAACCCTCCGTTGGAGCCCAAAACTTTGGCTCTTTGGGGCGCTCCATTCTTCATGCTGCTTCTGGGCGGCGTCATCATCTATCGCGTCGCACGCCAGCGTGCGCGCATGCCGCTCGACGATGAGCCCGCCCCGGGACCCTAGGCAACAAGTAAACAATGAGTACATTCCTCGTCATCGCCGCCGTCATGGCCGCGATCGCCGCGGCCGCGGTCGCCTTACCGCTGCTTCGCGATAGACAAAGCCGCCGGCTCGGAGCGCTGCTGGCAGTGATGGTCATCGGCGCGTCGGCCGGTCTCTACCCGCTCTGGTCGAATTGGAATTGGCACGCGCCGGCGCAATCGGAGGCCACCGCGGGACCGGACATCGCCGCCATGGTCGCCCAGCTGGAAAAGCGCTTGCAGGATCAGCCCAATGACCTGAAAGGCTGGTTGATGCTCGGTCGCTCCTATCTGACCTTGAATCGCTTGGACGAGGCCATCGTCGCCTACGATCGCGCACATCAGCTGGACGCGAAGAGCGCGGATGCCGCCATGGGGTTGGGAGAGGCCATGAGCCTGCGGGCGGGCGGCGATATCACGCCCCAGGCCGCACAGCTGTTCGAGGACGCCTTGGCTTTGGCGCCCGGCAATCCGAAGGCTCTCCTATACGCCGGTTTCGCTGCGGCGGTGCGCGGCGATCGCGCACTCGCGCGCACGCGCTGGCAGGCGCTCAAAGCGTTGAATCCGCCGCCGCAGATCGTCCAAATGCTCGATGCACGCATTGCGGAACTGGGGCCGTCGGGCAGCCCCGCAGCCGGCGGCGCGGCCGACACGGCTTCGCCCGGCAGCGGTGCGCCACCGGCAGAGACGAGTGCGCCGCCGGCAGGGACGAGCGCCTCGACGGGGGCCTCGAGCGCAGCGGAAGTCACCGTCAATATCAGCATTGCGCCCGCTCTGAAATCACGACTGGTATCGGAGGCCCCTTTGTTCGTCTTTGCACGTGAGCCCGGGAGCCGTGGACCACCGCTGGCCGCCAAGCGGCTGACGAGCACCGCGATCGGCACCCAGGTTCATCTGTCGCAGGCCGACTCCATGTTGCCGGGGCGCGTTCTGGCGAAGGGCCAACAGGTATCCATCACGGCGCGAGTGTCGTTCAGCGGGCAGCCCGTGCCGTCGGCAGGGGATTTGTACGGCGAACTCTCCTATGATGTGGGCCGCGACGGAGTGCGCAATCTGGTGATTGATCGCGTCGCCGAGTAGGTGGTCGATATGAGCGTTGCGAAAAATCTCATGGCGGGAAGGATCCTGGAAGATCGACTCTTTCCATACCCGGCTCTGCGCGATAAGGACCGCGAAGTTCTGGGAATGATGGTCGATGCCATCGACCAGTTCTTGGGACCTAAGCATCAAGATTTCAAGCGCTGGGACCGCGCCGCCGAACAGCCGGCCGAGTTCATTCAAGGCCTGCGTGATCTCGGGTTGTTCGGCCTCATCATCCCCGAGGAGCACGGCGGCCTCGGCCTGTCGAACGCCGGGTACGCGCGCGTGTTGAGCCAGACGAGCTCTCACGACAGCTCGGTGTCGCTCACCATCGGCGCGCACAGCTCCATCGGCATGAAGGGCATCTTGTTGTTCGGCACCGCCGAGCAGAAGGCGCGCTACCTGCCCAAACTGGCCGGCGGGGAAATGATCGCGGCGTTTTGCCTGACCGAGTCCGGTGCCGGTTCAGACGCCGCCTCGATTCGCACCCGGGCGGTCAAGAACGCCGACGGTAGTTGGGTCCTCAATGGCGAGAAGATCTGGATTACCAACGGCGGCATTGCCGACCTGTATACGGTCTTCGCACGCACCTCATCGGCCGCGGGCAAGATCACGGCATTCGTGGTCGAGGCCGCATGGCCGGGCGTCAGCCACGGCCAGCACGAAGACAAGATGGGAATCCGTGCCTCCTCGACTACCACGGTGAGTTTCGCGGACGTGCGGGTTCCCGCCGCCAATGTGCTCGACACCGAAGGCAAGGGGTTCAAGGTCGCCATGGCGATATTGAACAATGGGCGCACCGGCCTCGGCGGCGGTGCGGTCGGGGGCATGAAGACGCTCATTGCCCATGCGACCCGGCAGGCAGAGACGCGCAAGCAATTCGACACTCCTATTGCGAAATTCGGCCTGGTCCGCGAAAAACTCGCGCAAATGACGGTCGATTGCTTTGCCGCCGAAAGCGTCGTGTGGATGGTCGCCCACTACATCGATTCCGGGGATGAGGATTATTCGGTGGAAGCGGCGATGAGCAAGGTCTTTGCCAGCGAAGCCTTGCAGCGCAGCGCCTACGAGGCATTGCAGATAGCCGCCGGCAGCGGCTACATGCGCGACTCTCCCTATGAGCAGATCACCCGCGACTGCCGCATTTTAACGATATTCGAGGGAACCAATGAGGTTCTCAGGCTGTATATCGCTCTATCCGGCCTCAAGGACCTCGGCAAGTCGCTGGGGGAGCTGAAAGCCGCGGTAGACGATATTTTCAATAATTTCATCAAGGGATTCGGCGTTTTGACCGACTACGCGGAAAAGCGTCTGACGCAGGCGACCGGGGTGGGGCGCGACAAGATCCTGGCTCAGATGCCCGACACGCTGCGTGAGGCGGCGGAGGTCTATGAGCGGTATACTGTGGAACTCGCCAAGGCGTCGGACTACTTGCTGCGCAAGCACGGCAAGGCGATTGCCGATCGTCAGCATGACTTGAAGCGCATCGCCGACATCGGCATCGATCTATTTGTCGGGTTATGCGTATTGTCTCGGGCGACGGCCTTGAGTAAGGCACCCGGCGAGCAAGGAGCCCAGGCCGTCGGGATCGCACGCATCTTCGCTCAGCAGGCGAAGCGGCGCATGGCGAACACCGTGCGGCGAATCACGCGCAACGAGGACGAGGAGATGAACGGCTTGGCCGGTTTCATCCTGGACAAAGGAAGTTATCCCTGGGATGTCGTGTAATGAGTGCATCGAGTGAGTACCCCCAATCGATTGCCGCCCCGTTCGCGGGCCGGCGCAATCTGTGGGTGACGATTGCGATCGGGATCGCCGTCGTCGGCGTGGTGGTTTTATTGGCCATGCGGCTGACCCATGCCTTGGGGGTGAAGACTCTCGTCAACAAGGTCCCCATTCCGACGGTGTCGGTCACTGAGGTCGGTGTCAGCACTCTGCCCACGACCGTCAGCATCATCGGTACCATTGCGGCGCGATACGACATGCCCATCGGCGTCGAAGGCGAGGCCGGACGCGTCGCGGCGATCTATGTCGAAGCCGGTGACCATGTGAAGCGCGGCCAGGTGCTGGCGCGTTTGAATGTCTCGGTGCTGGAGCCGCAGGTGGCCAACCTCGAGGCAGCGCTCGAGCAGGCGCGCGCCGAGGCTGATCTCGCCGAAGCGGAATACCGCCGCGCGCAGGCGGTCGGCGCGTCGGGCGCGTTGTCGGCCGAAGAAACGCAGCGCCGCAAGTCCGCCACATTGACCGCCGCCGCCAAGGTCAAGGTCGCCGCCGCGCAGCTTGCGGAGGCACAGGCGCGTCTTGCGCGCGCGGCTGTGCGCGCACCGGCGGATGGGATCATATTGACTCGCAACGTCGAAGTGGGGCAAACCGCGACGCCGGGCGGCGAGGCGCTGTTCCGCCTGTCGGAAGGCGGTGAAGTCGAGCTGCGAGGCGAGGTTGCCGAGCAGGATTTACCCTTGCTCAAGGTGGGTCAGTCCGTCAATGTGCGGTTGACCGGCATTACCCGCGCCTACGAAGGCCACGTCCGTCTCCTCGGCGCCGTCATCGACCCGCAGACCCGCTTAGGGCAGGTTCGAGTCTCCCTGGTTCCGGACCCGAATCTGCGACCCGGCGCATTCGCGCGCGCCGACGTGACGGTGAGCAACGCCGACCGCGCGGTTCTGCCGCAGACCGCCGTGCTGACCGACGACAAGGGCAGCTACGTCTTGATCGTGAACGCGCAGCACAAGGTCGAGCGCCGCGCGGTGCGGGTGTCGGGGATAGTGCAGAACGGAGTGACCATCGCCGAGGGTGTAAGCAGCAAGGACCAGGTCGTCGCCACCGCCGGGGCGTTCTTGCAGGAGGGCGAACTGGTCAATCCGGTTTTGAAAGATTCGAGCCGGACATGAAAAATATTTCGGCTTGGGCCATCCGTCATCCGGTCACGCCGATCGTGCTGTTCGTCGTGTTGTTTTTCCTGGGCGTCGTCGCGTTCATTCGCCTGCCCATCAATCTTGATCCGGATGTGACCTTTCCCGTGGTCAACGTCGCCATTGCTCAGCCGGGCGCCGCGCCGACCGAGATGGAAACGCAGATCGCACAGAAGGTGGAAGGCTCGATATCGAACATCGGCAATGTGCGCAATATCACGACCTACATCGTCGAGGGTCAAACCACGAGCTTCGTGCAGTTCGAGATCGGTACGCCGATCGATCGTGCGGTAACCGATGTTCGCGACGCGGTCGCCAAAGTTCGCAATGATCTGCCGCAGGGGATACTCGAACCGCTGGTGACGCGAGTCAACATCGACGGCGGCGCATTCGCCTACTATGCGGTGACTACGACGAGCTTGACCCCTGCACAGCTCAGCTGGTTCATCGACAATACCGTGACCAAACGGCTGCTCGCGATCCCCGGCGTCGCACAGGTGTCGCGAAGCGGCGGCGTCGACCGCGAGATCCGAGTCGAATTGGACCCCGGCCGGCTGCAGGCTCTGCGCCTCACCGCCGTCGAAGTCAATGAGCAATTGCGAGCGCTCAACATGGATGCCGCCGGCGGCCGCGCCCAGGTGGGCGGCGGCGAACAGGCGATCCGCGTGCTGGCCGGCGCGAGAACGGCGGAGGCGCTCGGGGATACCCAAGTGATCGTTCCCGGAGGGAAATCGGTGCGCCTGCGCGAAATTGCCGACGTGCACGATGGCATCGCAGAGGTGCGCACCATCGCGAGACTCAACGGCCGCTCGGCGACCACTTTCGGCGTGTTCAAAGCCAAGGGCGCCTCGGATGTCACCGTGGCGAGCGCGGTCAACACCGAGCTGGACAAGATCAGGGCCGAGAATTCCGCGGTCAGCATGACAGCCGTTTTCACCACGGTCGACCATACCATGCGCACCTACCACTCGGCGATGAGCGCCCTCGTGGAAGGGTCGGTTCTCGCGGTCGCCGTCGTATGGCTTTTTCTGCGCAATGTGCGCGCGACGGTGATCTCCGCGCTGGCCATTCCGCTGTCGGCGATACCCACCTTCGTCTTCATGCAATGGATGGGCTTCACCCTCAATCAAATCACGCTGCTCGGGCTCTCTCTGGTTGCCGGCATACTCGTGGACGACGCCATCGTCGAAATAGAAAACATCGTTCGGCACATGCGCATGGGCAAGAGCTGCTTTCAAGCGGCCATCGATGCGGCGGACGAAATCGGCCTGGCGGTGGTGGCGACGTCGGCCACCATCATCGCGGTGTTTCTGCCGGTAAGCTTCATGAGCGGTGTGAGCGGCCAGTACTTCAAGCAATTCGGCCTGACTGTCGCGGCGGCCGTCTTCATCTCGCTCATGGTCGCGCGGCTCATCACTCCGGTATTGGCTGCCTACGCGCTGCGCAGCGACTCCCTCGTCGTACACGATGCCGACGGGCCGATCATGACGCGCTATTTGAGGATGCTGCGCTGGTGTGTTGCTAACCGCTGGAAGACCATCGCCGCGGGCGCTGTATTCTTTGCGCTGTCGGTGGCCTGTTTGATGATCATACCGACGGCGTTCATCCCTCCTGAGGATTTCGCCAGCGCGACGCTGGAAATCGAACTGCCGCCGGGCGGTACTTTGGCGGATACGTCGCGGGTCTCGGCGGCTGCAGCCGCCATCCTGAGGCAATCGCCGGAGGTGACCGACATCGTCGAATTCGTAGGCGGTGAGGACGGCGAGATTCGCAACGGCACGACTTATATCAGCCTCGTGCCGCGCTCCCTGCGAGCCCTGACCCAGAAGCAGTGGGAGCAGAAGATGATGCCTCGCTTGAGTCAAGTGCCGGACGGGCATTTGAGCTTTTCCGAAGGCGGCGGCGGCCGCGACATTCAGTTGTATTTGACCGGCGATGATTCGCGCCTGGTGGAGCGGACGGGCCGTCAAGTCCTGGCGCAAATGCGTGCGCTGCCGGAGGTCCGGGACGCGCGGATCAGGGGAGATTTGCCGCGTCCGGAAATCGTGGTGCACCCGCGCCTGGATATCGCGGCGCAACTGGGTGTCAGCGTGCAAAGCATCAGTCAGACGATCCGCATCGCGACGCTCGGAGACCTGCCGCAGAATGGCGCGAAGTTTTCCTTGAGCGACCGGCAGATCCCCATCCGCGTCAGCCTGATCGAGAGCGCGAGGCGCGATCTGACGACGCTGGAGAATCTCCCGGTGCCCACGGCCTCGGGCGCCAGCGTGCCGCTCAAATCCGTTGCCGATTTGAGTTTCGGCCAAGGCCCCTCGGCCGTGCGCCGCTACAATCAAAGCCGGCGCGTCTTTCTTGAAACCGACTTGAGTCCGGGCGTCGAACTGGGCACCGCTCTCAAGAAAATATATGCGCTGCCCACCATGAAGCATTTGCCCGAAGGCGTGCACTTGGTCGAGACCCAGAACGTCGAGTTCATGAACGAGCTGTACCAGAATTTCGTGTTGGCCGTCGGCGCCGGCATCCTCATGGTGTTTGCCGTGCTGGTGCTGCTGTTCGTGCGCGTTCTCCAGCCCATTACGATTCTATCCGCCCTGCCGCTGTCCCTGGGCGGCGCCGTACTCGCGCTGCTGCTCACCGGCCTGCCATTATCGCTTCCGGTGGTGATCGGTGTTTTGATGTTGATGGGCATCGTCGCGAAGAATTCGATACTGCTGGTCGATTTCGCCATCGAGGAAATGCGGGCCGGGAAGACGCGCGTCGAAGCCATTCTCGAGTCCGGACACAAGCGGGCGCGGCCCATTGTCATGACGACGGTTGCCATGGTGGCGGGTATGTTGCCGGTGGCCGCCGGATGGGGAGGAGACAGTGACTTCCGCGGTCCGATGGCGATCGCCGTGATCGGTGGATTGATCACTTCCACGGCGTTGACACTGGTCATCGTACCGGCCGTATTCACCGTCCTCGATGATGTCGAGCGTTGGATTGCGCCGAAAGCCGGCAAACTGCTGGCTGAGTCTCCCGCGCCATCCAGAGCACTAATCGGCCGGACGGCCGATTAGTACTCGGCGCTTGCGCGCCTCGCCCCTACGGGGCCGCCCCTTCGGGCGTTCTAATCGGCCGGACGGCCGATTAGTCCCATCAGGGCGGGGGCGTCCGCTTTGGAGGCCTTTGAGCGGCCGGGTCATGGCATGGAGTCGATGATGCCTTGCAAGCCCTCGAGTACTTCTGTGGCTGCGAGCAGCGCTTCGGGATCCATATTGGCGAGCAATTCCTTGCTGAACGCCGCGGCCTCCGCACGCACCTTGTCGTAAAGCAAATTGCCGGCCGGGGTCAGCACGACGCGCTTGACTCGGCGGTCGGTGGTCGAGGGCTCGCGAACAACCAGTCCAGCCTTCACCAAACGGTCCACCATGGCCACCATGGTGGCGCCTTCAACACCCAGACGATCGGCGAGTTCGGACTGCGACAGCGGCGCACGAGCTTTGGCGGCGACCGCAATGGTCATCCAACTCGCCTGGCTGACCCCCAAGTATTTGAGCCTGCGATCCAGGGCCTGGCGCCAGGCTCGGGAGGCGTTATGCAGGGCGCCGCTGAAGCGTTCCTCAAGGTCGTTCATTCACAAAGAGCTCTAATGGTTAGTACTCTAAGCAATATATCACGCACGCGAAAGTAACGGAAAAAAATCATCGAGGAACTCTTGTACGGCGCTCAGACCTCGGGTAAGTACACAGGGAACCCATCGATAGCCTCGAGGGTCTAGCTTTCATGCAAAGCGCATCGTTAATACCGACAACGAAATTCCGCGAAGCTGCACTGCCTCGCCGCTCGGTCGCCGACGGCCAGTTCCTGGATCCGAGCGACCCGGCGATCCATGCGATCACCGATTTCACGCGCGAGCATCCTGTCACCGTCGACGAAGAACGCCAGATCGACGACGCGTTGCAGGACATGATTCATCTGGGCGTTCGCGCGATGTTGGTCGTGCGTGAGCAGCGCGTCGTGGGTTTGATCACCTCGTACGACATCCAGGGCGAGAGACCGCTGCAGTTCCTGCAGACCTCCACTTACACCCGGCATCAGGAGATTCGTGTCGGGCACATCATGACGCCGTGGGATAAATTATTGGCGGTGGAGTGGGAGAGCATTCAATCGGCCCGCGCCGGAGATCTGCTGCATGTGTTGGAAGAGGCGGCGATCACCCATTTATTGGTGATCGAGGCCGGCAAGAAAAACACTACGCCGATCGTGCGCGCTTTGGTGTCGAGGGCGCGGTTGACTCGGCAGTTGCGGGGATTGCGGCGCGCCGGCTAGGCTCCTAGCCCTTGAGCCAGATGACGGTGGCGATGCCGGCGAACGTCATCAACAAAGAACCCAGCAAATGCGCCGCCACGGCGCAGAGCGCCCAAACAGCGCGCCCTGACTGCAGCAGCATCACGGTCTCGGCGGAAAAAGTCGAGAACGTGGTCAAGCCGCCGCAAAATCCGGTCGTCACGAACAGCCGCCATTCCGGCGCAATTGTCGGGTATGCGGTGAAAACGGCAATGGCCATTCCGACGATGTAGCAGCCGATGAGATTCGCCGCCAGGGTGCCCGGCGGAATCGTCGGAAGGTAGCGGTTGAGAAATATCGCGAGGCACCACCGCAACAGGCAGCCGAGCATGCCGCCCACCGATACTGCAATGAAAGATCGCCACATCATCGTGCCTCAAAGTCGCCGGTGGGGAACGCACGCCCGAGGATGGACGCGGCGCGATCGTAGTCCCAAGGCGGCGCCGCTCATCGCGATCTTTTGTTGTAACCGTTGACAGATCGCATCCCGCAGATCGTAATCGCCTTCGAGTATGCCATTGCGAAAACCAGAAACCAAGAGCGCGGCGTTTCACTCTCGCCGAACCGGAGCGGAGACTGCCGCGCATCTCGAACAGAAATTGCGGGGTATCCCTTGATTGCGGAAAACTCGAGCGTCCTGCACAGCTGGTGCATTCAGTCGGATTGGAACGCGCCGACCATCGTCGGCGGAGAGGGAGCACGGTTCTGGGATGAATCGGGCCGCACCTATCTCGACATGAGCAGCCTGGCGGAGTGCATGAACCTGGGTCATCAGCACCCGCGCCTGATACGCGCCATTCAAGAGCAGGCACAGACTCTGTGCTTCGTGAATTCGAGCTGGGGCGCAAAGTCGCGCGCGGCGCTGGCTGAACGTCTCTTGGATCTCTCCGGATTCGAGGGCGGCCGGGTGTTCTTCACGTTGGGCGGCGCCGATGCGAACGAGCACGCGGTGAAATTCGCGCGCCAGGCGAGCGGCAGACCGCAGGGTAAAGTAGTCACGCGCGATCGCTCGTATCACGGCGCGAGCTACGCGGCCATGGCTTGGTCCGGGGACAGCCGAACCCGCAGCCACAACGAGGAGGCCTACGATGTGCTGCGCGTTCCCCCGCCGTACGCGTATCGCTGCCCCTACGGAACGGCGAGCGATGCCGAATGCGCGGAGCGCAATGTGGCCCACATCGGCGCGGTCATCGGCCAGGCGGGCGCGGACCATGTCGCGGCGGTTCTGATGGAACCGAACGCGGGCACCAACGGCATCATTGCGCCCGATAACTTCTGGCCCGGCTTGCGCGCGCAAACGCGCCGGCTCGGCGTTTATCTGATCGCGGACGAAGTGATGAGCGGATTCGGACGCTGCGGCGAATGGTTCGCATGGCAGGCGCACGGGGATGCGGGACGCCCGGACCTCATGACTCTCGCCAAAGGTTTGACCGGCGCGCACATCCCCTTGGGTGCGGTGATATTGGCGCAGCACGTGGCCGCAAAGCTCGAGCACACCATGCTCAATACCGGATTGACCTACTGCGGGCATCCGCTGGCCTGCGCCGCCGGCGTGGCGGCGATCGCGGCGTATCAGGATGAGAAATTGATCGAGCGTTCACGCGTGTTGGGCGGGGCGATGCTGCAGCGCCTGCGCGCCATGCAAGAACGGCACGCGGTGATCGGCGATGTGCGCGGCGGCAGGGGCTTGTTCGCCATCGCCGAATTGGTCAAGAACCGAGATACGCGCGAACCCCTGGCGCCCTGGCCGTCCCTGCATCCATCGATGGCCCGATTCGTGACAGCGGCGCGCGAGCGCGGAGTTTCGTTTGCGGTTCGCGGCAACTTGATTATTCTCGCGCCGCCCCTCGTGATCGGGGAGAATGAGCTCGAGCGGGCACTCGATACAATGAATGCATTACTGGGGGAGGTGGACTGGACATGAAAAAGCCGAACATCAAGACCGATTTGCCCGGCCCCAAGGCGCGCGAGCTGCTGGCGCGCGATGCGCTCGTCGTCTCGCCGTCCTATCCGCGCGACTATCCCTTCGTCATGTCGCACGGCAAGGGCGCGGAAATTTGGGACGTCGACGGCAACCGCTTTTTGGATTTTGCCGCCGGTATTGCGGTGTGCAGCACCGGCCACAGCCATCCGGCGGTGGTTCAAGCCATCAAGGATGCCGCCGATCGTTTTCTGCATATTTCGTCCGATTACTGGCATGAAGGACAAATCAAGCTGGCGGAGCGACTCAATGAGCTGTCGCCCATGAAGGAGCCGGTCATGAGCTTCTTCGCCCAGTCGGGCACCGAAAGCGTGGAAGCCGCTTTGAAATTGGCGCGCTACACCACGGGGCGCGGCCGGTTCATCGGGTTTCTGGGCGGGTTCCACGGCAGAACCATGGGTTCGCTGTCGTTCACGTCCAGCAAGTACACGCAGCAGAAGGGTTTTTTCCCCAGCATGCCCGGCGTGACTCATGTGCCGTACCCCAACAGTTATCGCCCGCTGTTTGCGGGTACGGATCAGGGCCGCGCCGTGCTGCGGTATATCGAGGACGTGCTGTTCGTGCACAATGTGCCAGGGAGCGAGGTGGCGGCGATTCTCATCGAGCCGATTCAGGGAGAGGGCGGTTACCTCGTGCCGCCGGACGGATTTCTACAGGGCCTGCGCGAGCTCTGCGATCGGCACGGGATTCTGCTCATATTCGATGAAGTTCAATCGGGCATCGGCCGCACCGGCAAGATGTTCGCCGCGCAGCATTGGGACGTCCAACCTGACATCATGACGCTGGCCAAGGGCCTCGGCTCGGGACTGCCCATCGGGATGGTCGTCGCGAAGCGCAGCATCATGCAGAAGTGGACCCGGGGCGCTCACGGCAACACCTTCGGCGGAAATCCCGTGTGCTGCGCCGCTGCACTCGCAACCATCGATCTCGTCGAGCGGGAATACTGCGCCAATGCGGTCAAGGTCGGCGACTACTTCATGCGCCGCTTGAGGGGATTCGCCGATAAATTCGCCGTGGTCGGCGAGGTGCGCGGCAAGGGATTGATGATCGGAGTCGAATTGGTGAAGGACCGGGCGACCAAGGAACCGGCCAAAAAGCTTTGCGATGCCTTGATCACCCGCGCATATCACAACGGCCTTATTTTGCTGTCCTGCGGCCAGAGCACGGTTCGCTTCATGCCGCCGCTGGTGATCGACGAAGCCGATGTGGATGAGGCAATCGCGCTACTCGACCAGAGTCTGACCGAGGTGCTGGCGAGCGAGCACGTTCGCTGATCCGACGTGTCGGCGGCTTTCGCCCGCCGTCAGGCAGTTCCTACGTCAGCTAGGGGCGAATGCCGGATAGCGGCGGCGGCATACGCTTAAGGACACTTCCGGCCAGCGTGGTTCGAGCGGCCTCATCGATTGCGCCCTGGCGGAGAAAAGAATGGCAAAAACAACAAAAGAGCTAGAGGATTTGGTGCAGGAGATTGAACATCTAATCGCGGAACTTGCCCACCTGCAACGTCCGCCCTCCGAAGAACGGCTCAGCCCTGCAGATCAGAGCCTCGCCGAGGGGACGGACCGGATTACCCAAGGGTCCGGACCGCCGGCGCCGGCCTAGGCCCAGCGCCTAGCCGCATGTTCGGGACTGACAGACCATGAGCAGCACACAGCATCTGGTACATATGGCGAACGATATCGGCAATTTCTTTCGTGCCCAGCCGCGGCAGGACGCGGTCACCGGCATCGCCAATCACATCAGGAGTTTCTGGAGCCCCCAGATGCGCCGGAAACTCATGGCGGAGCTGGACGCGGGGGGAGTGGGACTCGATGAGTTGCCGCGTGAGGCGCTGCGTTCTCTGCGCGAACATCCGGCCGACAAACCGAACCAGCCGCCCGGCGGCGACGCGGGGTAGGGCTGCCCACTATGCCTCGTCGGCG
>Ga0099792_10000429_pt1 | contig 15592 bp, 15 predicted proteins | sample Rivendell_Oct201_8_FD_83780 | JGI IMG/M metagenome (GOLD analysis project Ga0099792, IMG submission 83780) | Vadose zone soil microbial communities from the Eel River Critical Zone Observatory, Northern California, USA -... | ecosystem: Environmental > Terrestrial > Soil > Vadose zone >...
CTGGTTAACAGATTCTGCTGGCCCAAATCGCTCAAGATTGCGGACTAATACAATCTCTCGCCGCTGTTCTGAATAGCCTGACCTCTGCAAGTTCCCAACGAACCGATGATCATGCGATAACCGGTCACGCTGTTTGGTCAACCACCTTCATTCGTTCTTCATTCATCCGGCCACCGTGCACTTCGATTCTAGAGAGAGCAGTTTCGATCTCACGAAGATCCGCAGGCGTTAGCTGAACATCGACTGCTCTCAGGTTCTCGTGCAGGTGATCGACACTTCGCGTGCCGGGAATCGGAACAATGAACGGCTTTTGCGCGCGCAGGTTGGGTGTTCCTGCGGATGTTGGAGCGGGAGGGTGCACCCTCGCTATTCGGTTTGAAACGCTGGAATTACTTTCTCAAAGATACGTTCAGCAAAGCCCTCATCTAACGGAGCGTGTCCCTGCAACCATCGAAAGAATAGAGGACCATTGATGGCGTCAATAAGCAGTTCCGTGTCTGTTCCGCGCTTCAATTCGCCCGACGCGATAGCCTCTCCGATAAAGCGGCGTTGCATCTGACGCCTTGGCATCACATACCTCTCCAAAAATACTTCTTGGAGTTTCTTGTCATCGTGGATGCCGGTGACGAGCGCGCCATGGTGACACCGTCGTCGGAAGCAAGGAATTTCGCCACATACACCACATACCGCAGCAGGCGCGCTAAGGGGGGCGTAGTTCAGTTGGGTAGAACGCTCCTCTCTAACCATGGCATTGACCTGAGCGGTTTGAAGACAGCAACTTAACACAAATAACAGCTAATCGCCCTGTCACGGCACTTCTACCGCTCCAAGCATTTCCAGAAGATCCTGTCCGTTCTCCGGCGTTCCTTCGCGAACTTTCGCAAGGATTGGCAGGACTGGTTAGAGCTTACATCTAGTCTCCCGCACGCTCCGGTGCTCCTCCGCATCCCGCTCCATTCCGTCGTTGATGGCCGCAGCTTGGGCAGTTTTCCCGGGATCAGAATCAAACTTCAGCAGACCAGTTGCGGGAGACAGGAAAACCAAGGAATTCGAAAAAGTCGCCACGTGACCCGTGAAACGCCCCTCCCCCACGTTGAACTCTCTCAACTGGAATTGCAGAAGTCCCATATTGATGACATCGCCTGTAATGCCTGAAACCTGTACCCGGTCACCCACTCTGATTCCGCGCTTCCCAAGTAGGACGAGAGAGCCGAGACTTGGGAGAATGACGTTTTGCAGTGCGAGCAGCAGTCCGGCGCTCAGAAGTCCAAAGTACGTCGCCAAGGAACTCAAGTCTGAGGCCATGCTGAACAAGGCTACGACGGCTATGGCAAACAATGTCAGGAGGCGGTGGACCATGCTTATGACCCGTCGTCTGTTTGGGTCCTGGATTCGGCCGAGTGCTAGCCAACGCGAAATCTCGCCCATTCCAAATAGCAGACCGACGATCAGCAGAACGATAAATACCCGGGCCGCCAAGTGTTTCCATGCCTGTTTGTATTGATCGGCCACCGCTGTTCGCCAGGGCAATAAGTGCGATTGGTATTCTTCAAGCAATGCCTTTTGCTTATCAAGTGAGACGATCGCGGGAGAAAAGCCTTTGAGTTCGAGTGTGAGCGCGTCGAGTTGCGTCTTCTGTTCTCGCAATAGTAAAAGATTGCCGTCCTGCACATCGCTTGTCGCGGCCCTCTGAAGAGTCCGAGTGATGAAGGTGCTCATTGGAGTCCGCATATGGTTCGCGGAGAGCGAAAAGTTGTCAGTGAGACGAATCTTTTCGTCAACCACCCGAAGTTTATGGTTTAGCGACGAGACTTCCGCCGCCAACCCGAGGAGGCCAGTCTCTACCCAGCTATTGCTGACTCTGGAGTTTAAGTCTTGTGTCGGCAATTTCGACAAGGGCGTTGTCGGGCTGCTCAGCTCTGGTATGGATTGCGCGAGATCGTCAATGGTCAAATCGAGAGTCGCAGTGTTGGCTTGCGCCGTCGTGGCAGTTTGTACAAACTGGATTAGATCGTTGACTGCTTGCGAAACAGCTTGCAGAAGATCTAGTCGGCTCTGAGCGTCGTCGAGAGCGGCTTTCACCTTCTTGCGATCGGCCTCGTGAGCCAAGGCAATTGTCTGTTTCAGCTTTCCGATCTCGTCATTTGTTTGCTGAGTTAGCTGGTCATTTCGGTTCTTCAATGCTATAAAGTGCGCAAGATCCCCAGAAGCGGAGACCGTCCGTATCGCAGGCGCGTCGTGCGAAGTGGCTGTCTTGACTAAGACCGCATCCGCCTTGGCGAATTCGAACGATAGCTTAACGATCTGGCTTTCAATGGCTTGATTATCATTCAGAAACACCAGGTCTTGGGGATCGCTTGCAACCTGCCGTTCGCTGTAGACATGGTGGTACCAGTTCACCGATTGCAAAAGATACCCGATAACCTGCGCGTCTGACGGAAGCTGATACGAGTTTTGCGGGGTGTCGGCAAAGAGCCCACCGGATATTGCGATTGCGAAAATCGCGCAATAGGTGGCGATGCGAGCATATTGACTTACTTTGTTTTTGTCTTCGTTGGCGCTTAAGGTTCTGTACATTTGACGCAAAAAACGGGGGCCGCGGGCTGGTTTGGGGAGGGCGGATGGAGGTGCGGCCCCCAACTTGGGATTCAAACCTGAGAGCAACTGAATCGCCAAGTGTTTTGCACGGCAGATATTCGCTTCGCACAACATTTATCCACGAAATCCGGCCTGGGTGGCGCCGAACGCCACTGCGGACCCTAGCGAGGGTGATTGCTTGATCGTTTTCGCAACGTTCCGCGCTAGGTTGTGAGTAGCTCTTAAATTACTTCCAAAGAAGCGAACGTTACCGGCCACTGTGCGCTCAAGAACGACTTTACCCTCGCGTGTGAAGAGTTGACTCCGCACCGTCAACTTCGTGGCACCACTTACAGTAGTCACAGCACGCCGCGTTTCGCTGCCCGGCGTATATTGTTCAACGGTTGTTTTCAGGACGAGCAACTTCGGAAGCTCGCGGGCCCTACGGTCGCCATCGCGGAACACCTGCTGGAATTGCTTTGTCTTATTCAATTCGACTAGCAGATTCTCGTAAATTGCGATTTGAAACGAATAGGAGAGGTCCAGGTTGTTGGCGTCGATCTGATCGACTTGGACGCTCCACTGCGTAGCAGACGTTCCGCTTCCGCCAGACGATCTCGCAGAGGCAGTTTGACCAGGCAGCCCGCAGGGAAGCGCGAAGGCCATGGCGATGAGCGCGGCCACACGACCGACGAATGGACCGTACTTATTTGTCTTCATGCCCGACCTCCGCAGCGCCTTGTTTTGCCGACTGAACGTGGTGCGAACTGATAGTTACACCGTGAGCCATCAGCTCATTCTTTACAATTTCTGATTGTCCCTTCTTTAGCTGGAAGATCGCACCGTGAATTCCTCCATCAGCGTCCACATATTCAAGACTCACGGTGTCATACTTCTTGTGGGCAAAGAGACTGACGACTCGGCCACCGCCGAACGGGGCCGCAGCCTTGCCTAGAGTCATCGGCAAACCACCGACCTGCTTGCTTTCGCCGCCCAGAAAAACATCCCGAACAGAACCGATCTTTACTTGAGCACCAGGCTTGCCGTCCTGCTGAAAGTGGAGTGAATCATCCTGAACGGACAATATCCCTGTGCTGTTATTCCTCGCGTTTGCGAACCCCAGCAGATGAGTCGCCCGAGTGCTGAATGGTGCGCGCGTGTCCCCGAGCTGAGGTATTTTCTGCGCTGGTGCAATCAGGCTGCTGCCAAGCAGGACAGTCGAGAGCCACAAAGCGTGGCGTCGGCCCAGGTGGTAAGTCTTGCTGTGCGTGCATGAAACAATGAAACAATCCATTTGTTCTCCGATCTAGCGCGACGTCAACCTGTTTGTGTGTCACTCACTTTGACAGACACGTCAGACTGGTGACATCAGGGCCGCCATTTCCCTGTAGTTGATGAGCCTTAACGCCAGGTGATCGCGCTCGCGAGCGATACAAAGCATTTGTCTTGCCAACAGCAGAAACGCATCGTTGGAGCCCATTTGGCCCGTGGGCCGTCATAGACGCAATCAATTCTTAACGTTAGGACCGTCGTCGACAGCAAAGAGGGATAGGCCACGTGGCTGTGCGTCCCTATGGAGGGTCGCATGCAAACAACTGATCGTCCCGAGCGGGACAACCGTGACTCAGGATCGTGCGGGCAAACTGTCGAGAGCCGTTTAAGGAGGCCAGAGTTGGGAAAAGTTCTGATCACTTCAGAAGGCGGTCTCGGGATCACAGCGCTTCATAGCGATGGTGAAGTACTTGTTCGATTGAACGGCCGCACGACTGTGGATTCCTCACCCGATCTTCGCGATCGGCTGTTACAGATGCTGTGGGAGCAACCATCGCCTCGGGTGATCACCGTGGACTTAAGCGGCGTGACCTACATCGAAGCGTCCGGGATTGCGACCTTAATCGAAGCTCTTAAAATCGCCCGCCATCGCCAGATAACACTTTGCTTGCAGGGACTCGGTGGCTCTGTGCTCCGGCTGTTTGAGGTCACGGGCGTGCTGGCTCTGTTCGAATCCAGCGATTGCCGACAGAAGGTCTCTTGATGCCCAAGCTTCTCGAAAACGTCGGCGAAAGAACAATCGAACATCTCGACTACGTCGGAAGTCTCAATATCCAGCTCTGGGCCACATTACGGGCCATGGGACGGGCGCTGCCCTTTGTGGGAAATCGTTACCGTTGGCAGGCTACAGTGAGGCAGATGCTGGAAATCGGCGTCGATGCCATGCCCATGGTCGCGCTCATGGCGATCTGCACTGGATTCATTCTCGCGATGCAAGGAGCGTCTGAACTGCGCCGCTTTGGCGCTATGCAATACGTTATTGACTTGGTCGCCGTCGGCTTCACGCGCGAACTCGGCCCACTGCTCACAGCGATTGCCGTGAGCGGACGATCAGGATCGGCATTCGCGGCTGAGATCGGGACCATGAAAGTAACCGAGGAACTCGATTCCCTCCGCGTCATGGCGCTGGAGCCGGTGGAGTTTGTGCTCGCACCCAAATATCTGGCAGCTTTGATTTCGGTCCCGTGTCTCAGCATCATCTCGAATTTCTTCGGCATCTTGGCCGGCGGTTTGTTCATGTTCTTCAGCACTCGACTCGCGCCACTGTTGTACGTCCACTATGTATTCAATTCCATCACCTTGCGCGACGTGATCACCGGATTGATCAAGAGCGTGGTGTTCGCAACCATCATTGCCCACGTTGGATCTTTGGAAGGGTTTCGTGTCCGCGGAGGTCCAGATTCGGTCGGCCGCTCCACCACCAGTGCGGTGGTGAAGTCGACCTTCCTCGTCATCGTCGCAGATGCGGTTTTCACCGCCATCTTCTATTTCACGGTGAAACACTGATGCCCATCATTTCTGTCCGTGATCTTGTGGTGGAATACGACGGCCGTAGAGTACTGAATGGATTGAATCTCGACATCGAGCACGGGGAAACAATGGTGTTGTTAGGCGGCAGCGGTTCCGGAAAGAGCACCTTGCTGCGTCAGATCATCGGGCTGGAGCGCCCTAAGTCGGGCAGCATCCACGTCATGGGAATGGACATCACGCGGTGCTCAAAGTCCGAGTTGAAGAAGATCCACCGCTCGATTGGTGTCGCTTTCCAAAGCGCCGCCTTGTTCAATTCGCTGACCGTGGAAGACAACGTGGCCTTGCCGTTACGTGAACATACGCGGCTTGCACCCTCAATCATTGACCTTGTGGTTTGGATGAAGCTGGCCGCAGTCGGTCTCGCGGAGTTTGGCAAGTTGCTTCCGAGCGAACTCTCAGGCGGCATGAAGAAGCGCGCGGCCGTGGCACGCGCGCTTGCGCTCGGCCCAGAAATTCTCGTGCTTGATGAACCATCGGCTGGGCTTGATCCTATCGTCGCCGCCGAACTCGATGAATTGATTCTGCTCCTCAAGGAAGCTCTACAAATGACGGTCATCGTCGTTACCCACGAACTGCCGAGCGCATTTCGCATTGCCGACCGTATCGCCATGTTGTATCAGGGTTCATTCAGTTCGGTGGGCACGAAAGATGAACTTAAAGCGAGCCAAAACCCGCGCGTGCGTCAGTTTCTCGATCGCATTCCCGAAAACGTAGCGAAAACGCCGGCTGTGGCCGGCTACTTCGAAAAGTATATGCAGTCTCAGGAGACATACCCGTGACCACCGAAGCAAAGGTTGGAGCCTTTGTCCTTGGATGTTTTTCGATCCTGGCATTTACGCTTATCTACCTCATCAATGCGCAGTTTAGCGGACACACGGTTCCATACCGCACCTACCTTCGCTACGCCGGTGGGCTGGAGCCGGGAGCGTCAGTGATGTTTGGCGGCATCAACGTGGGAAAGGTGACGGCGGTACGCCCTGGCGCGTCCGACCCTACCAAGATTGAAATTCTGGTGGTTGTGAAACAAAACACCCCAGTGAACGAAAAGTCTGTAGCCAAGCTGGGATTAGTCAGCGTGATGAGCGGGGCCGCACTGTCCATTACGACAGGCGGCAACGACGCTAGGCGTCTTCCACCGGGCTCAACCATTTCATCACAGGAAGCCGCCAGCCTGGATGAGATCGCCGGCAAGATGGCTGTTGTGGCGGACAACGCCAACGGTTTGATCACTCAGGCGCGGGGAGAACTGGAGGGGATCAGCGGAGATGCGCACGTTCTGCTCGCCAACCTGAATACCGTGACCGGAAAACCCAATCAGCAGAGGATTCGAGCCGTCTTGGACAACGTCAACGCAATGCTCGCGACTGAACGGCCCAAGATCGATCGTCTTACCGATCAGTTGAACGCGCTGAGTCAACACACCGATGACACCATTCAAAACGTGAATGGCACCGTGAGCGATGTACGCGAGCCAATCCGGAAGGATCTGGCTGATTTGGAAAGCACTCTGCTGCAAGCCAGGCAATTGCTGTCAGACATGCAGCTACTGGTGCGAGCCAATGATTACAAGATTGATGACACAATCGAAAACTTGCGCACGGCAACACAAAACCTGGACGAGTTGACGGACTCAGTAAAACAGCGTCCGTGGAGCCTGATTCGGATCAAACAGCCCGAAGATAGAAAGATGCCGAAATAGTCCGATCGAATGAAAGGGCGTGCTTGCTTGCCCGTTTCGGCGAGCGGCGCCGGCGAATGAATATGAAAAACACTCTGACAACGATTGTCCTCTCTCTGGCAGCACTCGTGATTCTGTCCGGTTGCGGAGGAAAGGTGAGATACCCAAGCTACTACACTCTCAACCTGCCCGCGCCGCCAGATCCGCCCGCTTCAGAAAACGCTCATGCCACCGTGGCGATCCGCGAATTTCGCGCGCCCGCCTACCTAAGGCAGGGAACAATTGTGTACAAACCGTCTCCAGAACAAATTGGCTTCTATGCTTACCACCGTTGGGCGATTGACCCTTGTGAGTTCGTTACCAACTCAGTAATCGAGCGCCTTCGCGCCAGCGGACACTTTGCCCATGTCAAGGCTTACGACGGCCGCCCTGGCATTGAATACGTGCTCAGTGGACGATTGGACAAGCTCGAGGAAGTCGACTACGACGGCGCCGTCAAGGTCGAAGTCGCAATCAGCGCACAGATGACAAATCTTGCCACGGGCGCGACCGTGTGGACCAACGCTGTCTCTGAAGTAGGAGAAGTAAATAAGCGCGATGTCCCAACGGTGGTTTCCGGAATGAACCGAACCATGGAACGAGCGATTAATAAGCTGCTTAGTCCAATACCTGCGGATGTGGCGACTGGCTCCAAGGCAGCTGCGCGAAACTGAGCTTTCGATGGATCGGCGAGTCCCGCGACTCGACCGCGAAGGCACGATCGCTTCAAGCAACTTCGCCGGAGTCGGAGGTTCTTTTCTCTGTGTATTCCTCTTTGTGCCGATCAATCCCACAAATTGGTGGCGACTGGTTCAGACGTTGGTAAGGCCGGAATTCCGAGAAGACCAATTTGCAGAGCAGAATCCAGTGGCACCCGGTGTCAAGTGTCACGTGACATGGCACGTTATGGAAATGTAGTGCGCCGTCGGTATTTTCACAAGAAGAAAACAATTTGGTCCAATTGCAACATAAACCTGCGATTCGGGTGACTTTGTGTTCGTCGTCTTGAGTGGAACTGTAGTTGCTCCCATTAAGTCATGCGAACTCTCGCTCTTCGAGATTCCTTGACACTCAAGGAGCAAACTTAATGTCCACTTCGCCAGTATCCGCCGGATCCGCAGCGCCGGTCGGGAAACCGCAGCCCGATACCGATAGCGAGAAGGCCACTCCTCGACGAGGCGCGAGTTGGCAGAAGTACGTAACACCTATTCTTGTAGTGGTTCTCGCTCTGGCAATCTTAATCACCATCACGCGTAACTGGAACTCCTGGGAAGGCAATAAGGTCAACCAAGTGACCGACGATGCTTATGTTCGCGGCGACCTCACTCCGCTCAGTACGAAGGTTGCAGGTATCGTGCGGATGGTGAATGTAACGGACTACCAACGGGTGCATCAGGGCGACCTCCTTGTCGAACTGCAGGACGATGACTACCGAGCGCAGGTGGATCAAGCCAAAGCGGCAGTTGAGGCTGCCCACGCGAGCATCGAGGGAAATCTCCGGCAGCGCGAGTTGCAGGATTCGCGCATTGCGAAGGCGCTGGCGGGTATTGATCAGGCCAAGGCACAGATCGCAGCCGCCCAGGCTGGCAAGGAAGCCGTTCAGGCTGAATTGATTCGCGCGCGCTCAGAACGTAAGCGCCAGGAAGGGCTGTATCAGAGTCACGCGACGACCGATCAGAGCCTCGAGGCGGCTGTCGCCGGTGAAGGAAATATCTCCGCCCAATTTTCCAGCCGTGAAGCGGACCTCAATCAGGCGCAAACTACGCTGCGTAGCAGTGAAATCTCTGTCGAGGCCGAGCGACGCAGCAAAGCTGTTCTGGAATCGCAGGATGCGCAACTTCAGGCCGACCTGCACGCCAAGCAGGCGAATCTTGCTGCTGTCGAGGTGAATCTCGGCTACACCAAGATTTACTCTCCGGCTGAAGGTACCGTGGGTGAACGGCAGGTTCGGCCCGGGCAACTGGTCTCTCCCGGCACGCAAGTGATCTTGTTCGTTGCCCTCACAAAGTGGGTACAAGCCAACTATCGCGAAACGCAGTTGACCAACCTGAAGGTCGGCGACCCGGCCGAACTTCAGCTTGATGCATACCCCGGTGAACGAATTCGCGGCAAGGTGATGGAGATTGCGCCTGCCAGCGGATCCCAATTCGCACTGTTGCCGCCCGACAATGCGACAGGCAACTACACCAAAGTCGTGCAGCGTATTCCCGTGAAGATCGCACTGGACGATCCGACTGTCGCGACGAAACTACGTCCCGGACTTTCCGTGGTGGCGACCGTCCGCACCAAACAGTGACCGGCCCTATGGCAGCTTCGACCATCAGCGGTCGTCCATCTGCGGGAGAGATCGCGCGGGCAACGGCCGCGGCCATTCCGTCAGAAGTATCGACACGTCCCCTCCTCGGCATTTTGGGGGTGGTCACCGGCGCCGGCCTGGTGACTCTTGCGGGCCGCATGCTTAGTCTCGGTCTTGGCGATTTGAAAGGCCACGTTGGAATAAGTCTCGATGACGGAGCGTGGCTTGACAGTGCCTACAATGCATCGCTGATGTTTATCGGCCCGTTTACCGTGTACCTCGGAGGGCTGCTGGGACCGCGGCGAATACTACTGTTCGCCGCAGGAGTGTTTACTCTCACTTCCATTGTTCTACCCGGCATCCACAGCTACAGCCTCCTTATTATTGCGCTTATCCTTGCCGGGCTGACGTCGGGCACTTTCTATCCGCTCACCCTGACATTCGCACTGCGCAACATCCCGCTGCGCTACCTTCCCTTCACGATCGCCTTCTACGCGGTCTTTGTGGACGGGGCAGTGAACGTCGCGCCTTCGCTCTACGGTTGGTACAGAGACCATCTGTCTTGGCACTGGATGTTCTGGAATTCTGCTTTGATTGCGCCGGTGATGATGGTTTGCATCTACTTCGGCATACCGGCGACGCCACGGCGTGAGAAAAATGCCCCGGCCCCGAGTTTCGTCGGGTTTTTCTACCTGAGTGCCGGACTAGCCCTGATTTTCGCCGCCCTTCAACAAGGCCAGAGACTCGACTGGTGGCGTTCGGGCGAGTTCAATGCCTGGTTTTGGTCCGGGTTTTTCTTCTTGGTATGTGCGCTGGTTCGAAGGCTGCACGGGCCCAACTCTTTCGTGGCGCTACCGTATTTGCTGAAGTGGAACACCATATTGCTTGGCTGCCTGCTGTTCTGGTTTCGCTTCACACTCTGTACGACGATCATCCTCGTTCCACAGTCACTAGCGATTCGTGGTTTCGAGATCGACCAGATTGGGCCCGCCATCATCTGGAGCGCAGTGCCGCTCATTCCAGTTGCATTTACGGCAGCGCTCTTGCTACTGCGCAAATTTGATCCCCGCCTCCTCTTCGCAATCGGTCTGGCTTGCACCGCCTTTGCTGCCTGGTTGAATTCTCAGTACAGCAGCACGTGGGCGGCCGAGAGCTTTTATCGTACCGAGTTGCTGACGGGCGTCGGGCAATCTTTCGCTTTCATTGGCCTGGTCGGCTGCGTCGTGCTCCAGGCAATATTCGCCGGGGCTTTGGCCAAGCCTGAATGGGTGCTAACCTTTGCGGCTTTTTTACACACCATCCGTATATTTGGCGGCACCGCAGGCGCCCTCTACATGGGCCACTTCGTCGCTCAGAGGGAGAAACTCCACTCGAACCTCCTGGGACTACATGTCGCCAGTGGCAACTGGATCACTGATCAAAACATTCAAGCCCTGACGGCGGGAATGTATGCGAAGACATCCGGGATGGCGGCCGCGGGCGCGCGCGCGATTGGTTTAGTCGCGGCCCGGCTGCGTCTGCAGGCGTACAGCTTGAGCCTGGGTGATGGATTTCTGCTTATCTCCTGGAGTTGCGTATGCGCTTTGATCCTTGTGGCTCTGCTGCGCCGACCACCTTTGACCTATGGCGACCTTAGTGAGATGCAGGAGATACCTGCAGTCGAGAAGGAGTCGAAATGATGAGACCTAACGCGGCATTACTCCTACTCGTAGCGATGACCTTCTCCGTGTGCAATGTGCCGGCCCAGGAGACAGGCCGCTCCGCTCCCGCACGTCATCTCACGCTGCAGGAAGCAGTTCAGTTGGCCCTCAAGCATAATCACGATATTCGCATCAGCGGATACACGGTCGAGCAGAAAGAACATGCCAAGCAGGCGGAGAAGAGCCGGTATTTTCCATCTATTAAGAATGACAGCAACTTTCTGCATGTGACGGACACTCAGTTGATTGAGATCAGGTCCGGTAGTCTCGGCGTCGCTGGGGGAACGCCGATTCCGTCTGTGAATACGATCATCAACCAGGGCGGTAAAAACTTTACGACCAGCGGGACCGTGCTCAGCCAGCCGTTGACGACACTTCTAAAGATCAAAAGGGAAAACGAGTTGGCTCAAGCCGAGTTAGTCGCCTCGCGTGAGAAGGCCCAGCTTGTTGGAAATGACGTGGCGCTCGCGGTGCACCAAACCTATTACAAGCTCCTGATCGCGCAGGTCCACCATCGCGCCACCGAGGAGCGGGTAAAAGCTTCCGAGGCCCTACAAAGTGAGCGACTGCAGCAGGTGAAATTTGGCAGCGCACTAGAGCAGGAGTCGATCGAAAGCCGCGCACAATTGCTGCAAGCGCAGCAGGAAATGCTGACGACGGATCTACAGCTATCGGACCTCAAGTTGGAACTCAACGACTTGATCGGCCTGCCATTGAACACCGCTCTGGATCTCGATTCTGCCGTTACGGAGGTTCAGGATACTTGCCGGCGCGAGGAATGTGTCACTGCCGCCGAGGCCTCACATCCGGAAATCCTTGCTGCCCGCGCCGACGTGCAGAAAGCTGAGGCTGCAATTCGCCTGGTGAAGACCGATATGTGGGTCCCTGATATCGACGCCTTCGCCCGCTACGGCTACGCAAACAACGTCCCCTTCCTGGCGCGCAACTCCGGTACGTTTGGCGTTCATTTCAGCTTTGACTTGTTCGACTCCGGCCGGAAGAAGGCCATATTGCGTGAACGCCAGGCGCAGATGTCTCAAGCGAAGGAGAGCCTCGCGAAGGTGACGGATGCAGTCGAGTTGCTAGTCGAACGAGCGTACAACAAACTTGAGCGGACGCAGCAAATGTTGAGGGTGTCAGAAGAAGTCGTGGCTCTGCGCAACGAGTCCAACCGCATAATGCAGCAGAGACTGTTGCAGGGGGCCGCGCTGAATTCGCAGGCTGCCACCACAACTGCTCAACAATACGATGCTAAGGCGCTTCTATTGCAGTCACAGCTGGACTTCTTGCAAGCGCACGACGAGCTCCTGAATGCGATTGGCCGTATACCCGAATAACTTTACTTACCTGCCACATCAGTTGCCGGAAAGGTGATGGAAAAGAAATTGCACTGGGGTGAGAGATGAGACGAGTGATTACGGCATACCGAAACAGCATGGATACGAACGCGCAACATCGCGGAATCCGTCGAGTGGCCTCCACTCGCCTGCCTACGGTTTTTGGCGTTTTCGAACTGATCGGTTTTGAACGAGCAAACAAAGTACGCGGGGAACGTGAAACAGCTTTGGTGATGACGATTGGCGATTTGCAAGACCGGATACCTTTGCTACGCATTCATTCGCAGTGTCTCACCGGTGAAGTGCTTGGATCTCTGCGCTGTGATTGCCGAGGTCAGTTGGAAGTCGCGATGTCCACCATTGTCGAGCAAGGATCCGGTCTGGTCATCTATTTACATCAAGAGGGGCGTGGCATCGGCCTGATGGCGAAGCTACAAGCATACGCCTTGCAGGACAAGGGCCTCGACACGATCGAAGCGAACGAAGCTCTGGGTTTTGAAGCGGACTGCCGTGATTTCAGTCTGGCTGCGGCTGTCCTGCATGAACTGAAGGTCTCGCAAGTGCGACTCATGTCAAACAACCCGCAAAAAGTCGAAGCATTGACAAAGGGTGGAATCGAAGTCGCCGAACTGCTTGCCTGCGAAGCACCGCCAAGCCCTTATGCGCGGTCGTACCTGCGCACCAAAAAGCAAAAGATGGGGCATTCGCTCACTATCATGTGAGCGATTGGAGAAAGCTACGATCCACAACAATTCACATACCGAGATCAGAAACAGTCCGAGCGCGAACGCGATTGTCGCGCATCCCATACCAGCTCGCCGTTTGTGGCATTGCCAGTGCAATTGCCGAGTCCTTCCCCTGGCGCGAGCAGATCCTGAGTGTCACTACCATTTGACACTGATCGATTCATGACACCGAATCATTGATCAACGATTCCCTTGAGACCGCAAACTCACTTCTTTTCAGCGGGTAATTTCCGAACGGGTTTGGCGGCCTACTTGCTTTGCATGAAGTATCGCGAGCAGCGAGACATGAACCATTAAGAGGAGAGTTTTTAATGGCAAGCCCGGTAAAAGAAAAAAGGCCTGTGCAGTTACCCGCCCCCAATAGCGACTTCTATGGACTTGTCGAGACCCTGCCGGACAACGAGTTGGCGGTTGTGAAACAAGTGCGCGCTTTCATGGAGACCAAGATCGCGCCCATCATCACAAGGTACTGGGTTGAAGACGCCTTCCCGTTTGAAATCCTGCCCGCGCTGAAGGAACTCAACATTGGCGGCATCGCCATGCAAGGCTATGGCTGCGCTGGCGGAAGTGCGCAGCTGTTTGGCTTGATCGCCATGGAGATGGCGCGCTTCGATTCATCGATCGCGACGTTCTTCGGTGTGCACAACGGTTTGGCGATGGGATCGATCTACCTGGGCGGGTCAGAAGAACAAAAACAGAAATGGCTGCCACCGATGGCGCGCTGGGAAACAATCGGCTGCTTCGGCCTGACGGAACCACTTGTCGGGTCCGGAACTGCCGGCGGAATGTTGACGACTGCGAAACGTGATGGCGATACCTGGATCATCAATGGTGAGAAGAAGTGGATCGGCAATGCTCCCTGGTGTGACATATCCATCATTTGGGCGCGCGACCTAGCGGACAACCAGGTGAAAGCGTTCATCGTCGAGAACAAGACTACGCCTGGCTTCAAAGTCGAAAAGATTCAGAACAAGATTGCGCTCAAGGTGGTGCAGAACGGCCACATCACGATGGAAAACTGCCAAATACCGGAAGCGAACCGGTTGCAACAAGATCAGTCGTTCCGTGACACCGCCCGTGTTCTGAAAATGACGCGCTTCATGGTTGGCTGGGAGGCGACTGGATGCGCGATGGGCGCCTACGAGAACGCGCTCAAGTATTGCCAGGAGCGCATGCAATTCGGAAAGCCAATCGCATCGTTCCAGATGGTGCAAGACCTCCTCGCCCGGATGATCGGTAACATCACCGCTTCTCAATGTCTGTTAGTCCGCATGGCGCAGTTGCAAGCCGAAGGCAAGCTGACGGACGCGCATGCGGCCGTTGCAAAGGCGTTTACCACGTCCAAGTGCCGCGAGACGGTCGCATGGGCGCGAGAGTTGTGCGGCGGCAATGGCATCGCCGCCGACTATAACGTGGGCCGCTTCTTCGCGGATGCGGAAGCTCTTTACTCCTACGAGGGCACGTTCCAGATGCAGAACCTGATTGTCGGCAAAGCGATAACCGGCTTCAGCGCCTTCGTCTAGTGGAATGGACGCGAACCGCGATTTCATACCCAACCCAAGTTTCAAAGTTGAATCGATAAAGGAGTGAACGGATCTCATGGCTCTTCAAACTTCTAAGTCAAACATCGCAAAAACGGCAACACAAGCCAAGAAAGCTCAACTGTTCTTTCTCAGTGCGAGCAGTGGTCAGGTATTTTCCGCCAATCCTGACGGCTCCGATCTGAAGGTCATTGTGAGCGAAGGAAGGCGGCTTCCTGACGGCATCGTTGTCGACGTCGAAGCAGGTCACCTCTACTGGACCAACATGGGGAACCCCACCGCCAACGACGGCTCCATCGAGCGTTCGGATTTTGACGGAAGCAACGTCACCCACATTGTTCCCCCGGGCGCCACCTTCACTCCCAAGCAGCTTCAACTCGACGAGAAGAACCGCAAGCTTTACTGGTGCGATCGCGAGGGCATGCGGATCATGCGCGCGAACCTGGATGGTTCCAATATCGAAACGCTTATCGATACGGGCGAAGGCGAGGCACGTCCCGGGAAAGACATAAAGAAATGGTGCGTGGGAATCGCGCTCGACGTCGAAGGTGGACAACTTTATTGGACTCAGAAAGGTTCGGACAATGCTGGCCAGGGACGCATCTTTCGCGCCAATCTCAAAATTCCCAAGGGCCAAAGTCCTGCCAATCGCAAAGACATCGAACTCCTCTACGGGGGCCTGCCCGAACCGATTGACCTCGAACTGGATCTTGCCAACCGGACGATCTACTGGACGGACCGAGGCGATCCTCCACGTGGCAACACGGTGAACCGCGCGCCTATGGATCCGGCTCAAGGAAATGGCAAGAAAGAGCC
>Ga0099792_10000430_pt1 | contig 15576 bp, 17 predicted proteins | sample Rivendell_Oct201_8_FD_83780 | JGI IMG/M metagenome (GOLD analysis project Ga0099792, IMG submission 83780) | Vadose zone soil microbial communities from the Eel River Critical Zone Observatory, Northern California, USA -... | ecosystem: Environmental > Terrestrial > Soil > Vadose zone >...
CCGAAGGCCGAGACTCTAGTACGAAAGTCCCGTTCCGGGGCTGCCGCCGTGCTCCACGGGGCAGGATTTCGGTGCGGCCTGTCACCACCAAATAGTCGACCACCGCGCGGCCACGCTGGTGGTGCTGCCACGCGCGGCTGCCTGCCGCGTTCGCGGGTTCAGGGGAGCTTGGCGACGAGCTCCTTGACGGCCGCCGCCGATCGATCGAACGCCGCCTGCTCGTCGGGTGTCAACGTGATCTCGAAGATCCGCTCCATCCCGCCAGCACCAAGGACGACGGGCACGCCGACGAACAGGTCGTTGGTCCCGAACTCGCCCTTGAGGAGGACCGCACAGGGCAGCACGCGCTTGCGGTCCAGCAGGATGGACTCGACCATCTCGAAAGCCGATGCCGCGGGCGCATAGAACGCCGAGCCCGTCTTGAGCAGGGCGACGACCTCCGCGCCGCCGTTCGCCGTTCGCTCCTCGAGCGCCCTGACCCGCTCGGCGGGGAGCAGCTCGGTGATCGGCACGCCGGCGACCGTCGAATAGCGTGACAGCGGGACCATCGTGTCGCCGTGGCCGCCGAGGACGAAGGCGTGGGTATCCTCGACGGACACGCCCAGCTCCTCGGCGATGAACGACCGGAACCGCGCCGAGTCGAGCACGCCGGCCATGCCGAGCACGCGCTCTCGCGGGAACCCGGACGCGGTCAGGGCCACATGGCACATGGCGTCGAGCGGGTTCGTGACGACGATCAGGATCGCATCCGGTGACTGCTTCGCCGCCTCCGAAACCACGGCCCGAACGATCCCGGCGTTCTTTGCGAGCAGATCGTCGCGGCTCATCCCCGGCTGGCGAGCCAGCCCGGAGGTGACGACGACGATGTCCGAGCCGGCCGTGTCGGCGTAGTCGTTCGTGCCGGTGATCCGGGCGTCGTGACCGACGACCGGGGCCGCCTCCGCCAGGTCGAGACCCTTGCCCTGGGGCAGGCCCTCGACGATGTCGATCAGGACGACGTCGGCCAGGCCCGCCTCGGCGATCCGCTGGGCGGTCGTCGCGCCGACGTTGCCGGCACCGATGACGGTGACCTTGTTACGGGCAGAACGGGGCATTCACCACTCCTGGCTGACGACGAACTTTCCACGGCATCCTACTGCGGAGCCGTCATTTGACGGAACGATCGATGCTGCATTCGTCCATGGCATGTGCTCGAGTCGGAACCAAGGATTGGGGATGACGGCAAACGGCCGTCACGAATCCCGGATACCGGAGCCCATCAACATGGCCACCAGCGCGCCCGTCGCGGCGCTCATCTTCATCGGCGTCATCCTGACCTTCCTCGGCGTGTTCGCGGCGGGCAGCCTGCCGCTCATCTCGATCGGCGTCGCGGCCGTCTTCGGAGCCGGTCTCATCGCCGTTCTCGGCGAGGCGGCAGCCCGAAAGGGCTGACGGAGGCCCCGCGACTCCGGCCAGCGATGAGTCGCTTGGCGCCCGCGGCGGCGTTTCAGTCGATCCGGGGGCCGGCCTCGCGGACGGCCGGCGGAACGCCGTCGGCGAAGCCCTCGAAGTTCTCCGCGAACATCCGGGCCAGCTTCCGAGCCTGGAGGTCGTAGGCGGCCTTGTCCTGCCAGGTCGAGCGCGGCTGGAGGAACTCGGGCGGGACGTCTGGGCAGGCGCTCGGGACCTCGACGCCGAAGATCGGATCGATCGTCATCGGGACGTCGTCGAGCTCGCCGTTGAGGGCGGCTCGGACCATCGAGCGGGTGTGGTCGATGTTCATCCGCTCGCCGATCCCGTAGGGTCCGCCGGTCCAGCCCGTGTTCACGAGCCAGACGGGCACGTCCCAGCGACCGAGCCGGTCGATGAGCATGGCGGCATATTCGCCGGGGTGGCGCGGCATGAACGGCGCCCCGAAGCACGTCGAGAACGTCGCCTTCGGCTCCTTGACCCCGATCTCGGTGCCGGCCAGCTTGGCGGTGTAGCCGCTGATGAAGTGATAGGCGGCCTGATCGTGGGTCAGGCGCGAGATCGGTGGCAGGACGCCGAACGCGTCGGCCGTCAGCAGCACGACATGCCGGGGCTGGCCGGCCATGCCGGTCGGGTCGGCGTTGCCGATGAACTCGAGCGGGTAGGCGCCCCGGGTGTTCTCGGTGAATCGATCCGAATCGAGGTCAAGCTCGCGGGTCTTCGGGTCGAGATCGACGTTCTCGAGGATCGTCCCGAACCGCTTCGTGGTCTGGAAGATGTCCGGCTCATACATCGGGGAGAGGCGAATCGTCTTGGCGTAGCAGCCGCCCTCGAAGTTGAAGACCCCGTCGTCGGCCCAGCCATGTTCATCGTCGCCGACGAGGCTCCGCTCCGGGTCGGCCGACAGGGTCGTCTTGCCGGTCCCCGACAGGCCGAAGAAGACGACCGAATCGCGATCGGGCCCGACGTTGACCGCGGAGTGCATCGGAAGTACGCCCTCGTCGGGCATGAGGTAGTTCATGACCGTGAAGGCGGCCTTCTTGATCTCGCCGGCGTACTCGGTGCCGACGATGATGATCTCCATCCGCTTGAGATGGACGAGGATCGCCGTTTCGGAGCGGGTTCCCTCGGTTGTCGGGTCGGCCCTGAATGACGGCACGTTGATGATCGTGAAGTTCGGCTGGAACGTCGCCAGGTCGCCGGCCGACGGCCGCCGGAACAGGTTCCGGGCGAAGATGCTCGCCCAGGCGGTCTCGGTGTAGACGCGAAGCGAGCGGCGGTGCGCGGGATGGGCTCCGATGTAGCAATCCTGTGCGTACAGGTCGCGGTTGGCCAGATAGTCGACGAGGCGCACCCGGAGCGCGTCGTAGTGCTCCTCCGAGATGGGCCGGTTGACCGTGCCCCACCAGATCTTGTCGTGGCTCGACGGCTCGTCGACGATGAACTTGTCCTCCGGCGAGCGGCCGGTGTGCTTGCCGGTCCTGACGACCAGCGGGCCAGCGGCAGCCAACAGGCCCTCGCCGGCGCGGATGGCGTCCTCGTACAACTCGGCGACCGACAGGTTCGACCTGGTCCGCCGACCGATCTCGGTCGCTGGTGGATGGGTCATCGTCTGTGTCTTGGCAGCGGCCATGGCGGCACCTCCAATGGGGCGGATTCCATCCGCCACAGGGCGCTTCGCCTGACCGGCCGCGCGTGCCGGGCTGTTCAGGACCCGGGAGTCGGCTTACACAGTGCAGGTTGCGGTTCGGTTGCGACGATGCTACCAGAGCCGGTGCGATCGCAACCTTGCGCCGATCGTCCGGGCCGGTGACAGTCTGATGTCAGGTGGCGCCCGGTCAGGCAGTCCTCGGTCGCTCCCCAATTCTCGCCGGACGAGTACATGCGACATCCGACCCGTCTTTGTTCCGTGGATTGGCCCGAACTTCTCGTGGGGCGAGTCGGATCGACGGATTCGGGTGATTTCCGGCCGACCTGACGCTTGAACCTGTCGGATGTACTCGTAGGGCGAGAACCCGGGCCTGGCGGAGGCCGACGAAGGCCGTCTGGTCAGGCCTCGTCGAGGGCCCGGCGCAGGTCGGCGATGAGATCCTCGGCGGCCTCGATTCCGACCGACAGCCGGATGAGCGCGGCATCGACCTCGAGCGGCGACCCGGCGACGGACAGGTGGGTCATGACCGCCGGCAGCTCGACGAGCGATTCGACTCCACCGAGCGATTCGGCAAGGGTAAAGAGCCTGGTCGCCTCGCAGATCGCGATGGCCCGCTGGCGCGCGTCGCGCCCGCCACTGCCCCCGCTTCCGTCGGCCCGTGGCACGAACGAGACCATTCCGCCGCCCGCCCGCATCTGGCGGCTCGCCAGCTCGGCCTGGGGATGGGCCGACGGCCCGTCCGCCAGCCCGGGGTAGATGACCCGCTCGACGTCATCCCTGCCGGCCAGGAAACGGGCGACGGCAAGAGCATTCGCGGCATGCCGCTCGACCCGCAGGTGGAGCGTCCGCAGGCCGCGCAGCACGAGGAAGCAGTCGAGCGGACCGGGCACGCCGCCCATGGCGTTCTGGAGGAAGCGGAGCCGCTCGGCAATCGCCTCGTCGTTGGTGACGACGATCCCGCAGATCGTGTCCGAGTGGCCGGCGAGATACTTCGTCGCCGAGTGGAACACGATGTCCGCCCCGAGGCTGATCGGTCGCTGGAGGGCCGGTGAGGCGAACGTGTTGTCGACGACCACGAGGGGCCTCGGCTCTGACTGCTCCTGGCCGCGACGGCGGACGGCTTCGACGGTGGCGGCGATGTCGATGAGGCGCAGGTTCGGGTTCGTCGGCGACTCGAACCAGACCAGCCGCGTCCGAGCTGTCAGCTCCTCCCAGAGGACGTCCGGCCCGGATGCCAGGTCGACGTAGCGGGCGTCGACTCCCGTCGGCCGATGGACGCGCTCGAGGTAGCGGAACGTTCCGCCGTAGACGTCGTCACCGACGACGATCTCGTCGCCCGGGCTGGCGAGCTGGGCGATCGCGGCCGTCGCCGCCGAGCCGCTGGCGAAGGCGATCCCGTGGGCGGCTCCTTCGAGGGCAGCGACGGCACGCTCGAGGCGCTCGCGGGTCGGGTTCTGCGAGCGCGCGTACTCGTAGCCGTTGCGCGGGCGCCCGACGCCCTCCTGGGCATACGTCGAGGTCTGGTAGATCGGCGGGGAGACGGCACCGGTCAGCTCGTCCGGCTCGGCTCCGGCGTGAACGGCAAGCGTGTCGAACTGCATCTCGGGATCCGTCATCGCCGCATGATCGCATTGATCCGTCCGGCCGCCGCCACCGAATCACGTCTCGAGCGTAATCCGCTGCAGTCAGACCGCATGGCGACCGGATTGGTTTCGGCCGCCAGCGCGACCAGCGGACTGGCGTCGTGGGACCGCTCAAGCCCGGGCGATAGCGCGCTGTCCGCGCTTACCTGCGCCTTCCGAGGTCGCCTCAAAGTCAGACTGACCGTGAACATTCGTACACAGGTCCTAAGTCGCCGAAGCGGTCCTGCCTGGCCAAATCCGCTCTAAGGCGAGGCTTAGGCCTGCCACAGGGCGCAAGCGAGTCATCGTATGTTGCGAAGGCGCCCGAATCGCGCTCGCAGTTAGCCGCCAATGTCGACTTGCGACCCGGACGGGCCGTTGGCGATGTATTCAATCTGCGCCAAGGCTGTCGTGGCTGCAGTTTGGCCAGATACATGGCCGGGGCGCTCGTCGGTGGTCGCCGGCGCCACGGCACGGAGCCACCGATCAGCCGCGGCGGTCGCCGAGGTGGGCGAGGTACTCGAGCAGGTCGAGCTTCGTGAGGACGCCCGCAGGCTGCTCGCCCCGGACGGCGACCAGGGCGGGAACGCCGCCCGACAACAGCGCGAATGCCTCGTCCAGGGTCGCCGACGCGTCGACGAGCGGCAGGGGTGGGTCCATGACCTCGCCGACGGTCCGCTCGACGATCGAGGGATCGCGAAATGCCCGGTCAAGCAGGCTCTTCTCGTTGATCGACCCGACGATCCCGACGATTGCATCGCCCTCCGGATCCTCGGACACGGGGACCTGGCTGATTCCGTACTCCTGGAGGATCGCGATCGCCTCGCCGACCCGCGCCGTCGTCCGGGCCAGGACGACGGGCGGCCGGTCCGGATCATGGTGGCGACCGGCCAGCAGCTCGGCCACGCGGACGATCGCACCCGTCGTCGGGAGCAGGCCATTGACCCGCATCCACTCGTCGTTGTACAGCTTCGAGAGGTAGTTCCGGCCGCCGTCGGGCAGCAGGACCACGATCACCTTGCCCGTCCCCTCTCCCGCGGCGGTCAGGTCGCGGACGACTTCGAGGGCGGCAACGAGCGCCGTTCCGCATGAGCCGCCGGCAAGGATCCCCTCCTCGCGCGTCAGCCGGCGCGCGGCCACGAACGCGTCACGGTCCGACACGCGGACCCATCGATCGACCGTGGCCGGGTCGAACGTGCCGGGAAAGAAGTCCTCGCCGACGCCCTCCGTCAGGTATGGCCGGGCGACGTCGCCCGACAGGACGCTGCCCTCGGGATCCGCGCCGACGACGACCAGCCCGGGCTTCTTCTCCCGCAGGTAGTGGGTCGCCCCCGAGATCGTTCCACCGGTCCCGACGCTCGCCACGAAATGGGTCAGCTCGCCGCCAGTCTGCTCCCAGATCTCCGGGCCGGTCGTCCGCGCGTGGGCTTTCGGGTTCTCGTCGTTCCAGTACTGATCCGGCTTGAACGCCCCCGGGATGTCGCGGGCGAGGCGCGCGGCGACGGAGTAGTAGCTCTCCGGCGACTCCGGCGCCACGTTCGTCGGGCAGAGGACGACCTCGGAGCCGTAGGCCCGCAGGAGCGCCTGCTTCTCGGTCGACTGCTTGTCCGCCATCACGAAGATGCAGCGGTAGCCCTTGAGCGCCGCGGCGATCGCGAGCCCGTGGCCGGTATTGCCCGATGTCGGCTCGATGATCGTCCCGCCGGGCTTGAGGAGCCCGGCGCGTTCGGCCGCCTCGATCATCGGCAGGCCGATTCGATCCTTGACCGAGCCGCCGGGATTGAGCATCTCGAGCTTGGCCAGGAGGAGCGGCTGCTGATCGAGCGGGCCGAGCTCCCGGGTGACCCGGCTCAGGCGAACGAGGGGCGTATTGCCGACGAGATCGAGGATCGACTCGGCGTACTGCATCGGGCGGAGTATAGGTGGCGGCTCCTGGCCTCAGATCTCCCGATCGAGGCGCCCGGGGCGGAGAAGCAGCCACGTCAGGCGGCGGCGTAGCCGGCGAGGGTGGGACGGCGGATCCACCGTGGCGGGGTAGAGCTCGACGACGACCGGACCGAGGACAGCCTCGAGGCGTTCGGTCAATTGGCGGGCGAGGTCCAGTTCGTCGCGCGATCCCTCGGTCGGCAGCCGGCCGTCCCAGGCCGGGCCAAGGAGCGTCGCGGGCGAAGTCGGCGGCAGGATGCGGGTCGCCATTCGGCGGCCGATGTAGAGCTCTTCGGTGCCGGCAATGGCGAATGGAACGACCGGCGCCCCGGTCCGCAGGGCGATCAGCGCCCAGCCGACCCGGAACGGTCCGATGCGCCCGGCCGGACCGCTCACGGTGCCTTCGGGCATCTGGGCGAAGACACCGCCGTTCGCTATGACCGCCCGGGCGGAGGCGATGTGCGGCTCGACGCCGACCCCGCCGCGCCACACGGGCAGGAGCCCGCCGAGCCGGTGGACGAAGCGCTCGCGCCAGCGCGACGTGAAGGTCGACGGGGCGCTGCCGAGGAACCAGACACGCGGTTCGGCCGGCAGCGCATGAAGAACCAGGATGGGGTCCATCCAGCCCCGATGGGCCGCCGCAACGAGGAGATAGCCACCGGCCGGCAGGTTCTCCCGACCGGACGTCGTCATCCGAAAGCGAAAGCCGAAGCGAAGGACGAACGCTGCAAGGAACCGGACCACCCGGTACAGGATCGAGGCCCGCGACTCCGGTATGCGACCAAGCCAGGCGAGACCCTCGACCGCCCCACCGCGAGCATCGGCAAGGGCCTGCGGCGAGACACGGCCCGGCGGTGGCCGGCGCCGCGGGAGACGGGACGACGCCGCGGGGCTCCCGGGCTTGCGCTCGGATTCATGCTGGGGTTCGGACTCGGGCTCCGTGGTCGGCGCCACGGGTCAGGCCGGCGGCGAGCCGAACTCGGCCGCCGATCGATCGGCCGATGCCGCGTCCGGATCGTCGATGGCGTCGACGTCGTCCTCGACGCCGTCGGTGTCGTCCCCGTCGGTCAAGTCATCGGTCCCCGCCGGTCGTGGGCGACCCCGCCCGTGCCGGTACCACAGCCCGACGAGCCCGACGAGCATGAAGGCGATCGTCACGATCTGGGCCGTCGGAATGCCGAAGAACGTCCAGTTGCCCGTCCGCAGGAACTCGAGCCCGAACCGAGTCGCTCCGTACCAGACGAAGAAGACCAGCAGCAGGTCGCCGGGAACCAGCCTCGCCGTCCGGTGTCTCGCGAGCCACAGCAGCGTCGCCGCGCCGATCAAGCCCGAAACCGACTCGTACAGGAACAGCGGCTGGAAGTGCGTCGTCGCGAGCGGAAACAGGTCGCACGGGTAGGCCGTCACGCGGTGGGCGCAGTCGATCGCGATCCCCCACGGCAATGTCGTCGGCGGGCCGTACAGCTCCTGGTTGAAGAAGTTCCCGAAGCGCCCGACCGCCTGCATGATGAAGAGGGCAGGCGCCACGATGTCCGCCCACCTCCAGAAGTTGACCTTCCAGCGGCGGGTCAGGTACCACGCCGCGATCGTCCCGGTGATGATCCCGCCCGGAACACCCAGCCCCGAGAACCCGGCGAAGGCGTACGAACCGTCCGCCTGGCGGGCGATCGGCAGGATCGCCGTGATCGGGTCGGGGGCGTAAAGGGCCCACTGGTCGATGAGGTGGTAGAGGCGGCCGCCGACGAGCGCCGCGATCGCGACGACGATCATGCCGTTGCCGACGAGGTCCGGGTCCTCGCCTCGCCGCCGGGCCTCGTGCACGAGGATGAAGTAGGCGGCGGCAAGGCCGACGGCATAGCAGATGCCGTACCAGTGGATCGGGAACGACCCGATCTGGATGGCGACCGGATCCGGGGTGATGTCGATCATGTCGGACGGAGTGTACGTGCCCTCTCAGATGGTCGGTCGGGCCGCCCGCCTATACTGGCCGGCGCATGACATCCTCCCTCACGGCTCAGCCGCCGACTCGATGAACGCCGAGTTCAACTGGTGGCTGCTCATCGTCGGGCTCGTCGTCGGTGCTGCGCTCACCTGGCTGGTGATGGCCGACCTGACCCGGCGCGATGCCGATGTCGACGCTGCCGAACAGGCCGGCGAGGCGCGCTGGATCGCGACGATCCTGACTGATTCCGGAAAGCCGATCGGGCCCGATCGAGTCGAAGAGGTCCTGCGCCTCCACCGCGACTACCTGGCCGCACCGCCACCAGATGACCCGGTCCTGCTGGCGGACGAGGATGACGCGACCGATCACGCGGCGGCCGCCGCAGCGCCACCCACGGCTCCAATCCGCCGATCGACGACGTTCCCCCGCGAGCCCGGCACCTAGCCGCCCCGAACGCGCCCTGCGTGAAGGGCGACCGCCCCGAGCCCGAGTCGCCGGATCGTGACGTCGACCAGCCCCGCCGCGACCATGAGACGAGCCAGCTGCTCCGCGTCCGGGAAGCCTTCGAGCGACGCCGGGAGATAGTCGTACGTCTCGCCAAGGCCGACCATCGAACCGACGAGCGGCGCCAGGCGGTGAAACGTTGCTCGGTGAATCCGGCCCCACCAGCGCGGACGGGGCATCGTGAGCTCGAGGCACACCACCCGCCCGCCCGGCCGGACGACGCGTCGCATCTCCCGGAATCCGGCACCGAAATCGGCGAGATTGCGAAGCCCGAAGGCGATCGTCGCGGCATCAAAGGTGCCGTCGTCGAAGGGCAGGTCGAGGGCGTTGCCGAGGAGGAACTCCAGCTGAACGAGATCGCTCGTGGCGGCCCGCCCGAGGGCGACCATCCGCGGCGAGAGGTCGACCGCCGCGACCCGCCCGAAGGGCCCGACCCGATCGGCCAGGGCAGCCGCCAGCTTGCCGGTTCCCGCGGCGACGTCGACGACCGAGTCGCCCGGCCCGACCCCCGTGGCGGCCGTTGCTGCTGCTCGCCAGCGACCGTCGAGGCGGAGCGTCATGATCGTGTTCAGCCGGTCGTAGACGGGGGCGATCTCGTCGAACATCGCCGTGACGTCGCCCTCCGGCAGGCGATTGCCGCCACGCGCTGCCGAGGGGGACGCAGCGGGGGCGTCGCCCGTGGCCAGTGGCTCGTCGGGTCGCGGGTCCCCGCCGGGAGGCGAGGTCGGCCCGGCGACCATGGTCACGACTGGCCGACGAGGACCGGCTCGCCACCGACGGTATCGCCGCTCAGCGGGACCAGCGAGATCCCGAACGTGGAGCCCGCGCCAATCCCGGTGAGCGACGGGGCCGACCCGACCCAGTAGGCAAGACCCGCCCCGAGGAACATCCGCCCGACCCGCTGCCGTGTGCCGCCGGTCTCCACCCAGCAGCGGTACTCCATGCCCGCGGCCGGCGGCGTCAGGCTGGTCGCGACGACGACGACGTCGGTCGACGAAGGCGAGAAGATCAGCGTTCCGGTCGGGCCTGCGCTGCCGGCCGCCGCGGTCAGGGCCACGTGGCGGGCGTCGGCCTGCCGATCGACCCGGATCGTCCACGCCGCGACCTCTCGCAGCTCCTCGATCTGGCGATCGCGCGACCCCCCTACGAAGACCGAGGTGCCGACGACGGCGATGACGATCGCGGCGGCGAGCGTGGCGAGCCAAATGGCGGGTCGTGGTGCGCGGCCGAACCGGGCTCCGCGAACGGCTCCGAGGTCAACGGGCACGGGGGCCGGGACCGCCGGGGCAGCTTGCGCGGCCATGACGGCCGTCTCCTCGCCACGCGGTCGGCCCAAGGCAGCGACCATGGCCAGGGTTCGCTCTCGCAGCTCGGGCGGTGGCATGAGCCTGACGGCATCGCGGATCACCGCTGCCGACCGACGCAGCCGCTCCATCTCGGCGGCGCAGTCGGGACAGCCGGCGAGGTGCCCAGCGAGTGCGGCCGCCTCTGGTGTGTCGCCGGCGACGAGGCGCGCAAAACCGCCCGGCTCGAGTGCCGCGACCTCGAGCAGCTCGCGTGCCTCAGCGTGATCCATCGTCACCCATCACCATTTCATCGTCAGTCATCAGCGGTCCATCGCGTCGCCGGCCGAAACAGGCACGGGCGCCAGTTCGGCCCCCGGCCCGAACTCGTCGGCGAGGACCTCACGGAGCCGGAGGAGCGCACGTCGCGTTCGTGTCTTGACCGTCCCGAGTGGCCAGCCGAGCCGGTCGGCGATCTCGGTCTGGGTCAGTTCCTCGCTATAGGCCAGGATCAGCGCCGTTCGCTCGTGCTCCGGAAGCCCGGCCAGGGCACCGCGCAGGACGTCGCGCAGCTCCGTTGCGGCAAGCTCTCCTTCGGGACCGGGTCCGAGATCCGCCCCGCCGAGGACCGTCCCGCCGGCGAGTGCCCGCTCGAGAGCGGCCGTCTCGTCGGCCTCCGAGCCACTGGCCGTCGAGAACGAAACGAGGCTCGGCCGGCGCCCGGCCGCCCGGAATCGATCGACCGTCCGATTGCGCGCGATCGTATGAAGCCAGGCCGCCAGCGACCCGACGGACGGATTGAACAGCTCGGCCCGATTCCAGAGCGCGAGGAACGTCTCCTGAACCACCTCTTCGGCGACCTGCCGATCCGAGGTCAGGCGGATCGCCGCCGCGAAGACCGCGTCGACGTGCCGATCGTAGAGCGCCGCCAAGGCCGCCTCCGAGCCAGCAGCGACCGCCCGGACGAGATCGGCCTCGGCCTGCTGGGCGTGACGGTCGCCTGACACCCCTTACGCCCCGCCGAGTTCGTCGGTTTCGATTCGAAGGTTGAGGGGGCGCCGTTCGAAGCCGCTCGAGAACACGACGTCGGTCTCGGTCGTGAAGACGTGGCGGGTCGCCTGGATCAGGCGCAGAACACGCTCGAGGTCGCGGGTGTCGCGGGCCCGCACCTTGAGAAGGTAATCGGCCTCGCCCGCGATGTGGTGGCACTCCTCGATCTCGGGGATCGCCGCGAACTCGTCGGTCAGGTCGGTCGCGGCCGTGCCCGGCGCCTGGGTGATCCACGAGAAGGCGAGGATGCCGAGACCGACGGCCGACGGATCGACGACGGCGGCATAGCCGCGGATCACGCCGCGGGCCTCGAGCTTCTTGACCCGCTCGTGGGCCGACGGGCCAGTCATCCCGACGTCCGCCCCGAGCTCGGCGTAGGGCCGCCGGGCGTCTCGCTGCAGGATGTCGAGGATTCGTGCGTCGTTCGCACTAAGCCGGTCAGGACCTGCCATCTAGTACCATTTCATAAGGCTATTCCGTTGACGGCCCATCATCCGTTAGGTATTCTGTACCAACACAGGTTTTCTGGTTGTCGACCCTTCGCGGCTCAGCGATGGGACCCATCGGTCCACGGCGACCACGCAGCGGAGGAACCGCCGATGATCGCGATCGGAATCGGGTTCCTGGCGCTGTTCTCAATCCTCAGCATCGCGCTGGGCAATGACGAGCGCCAGACCGACATTCGAGATGACGCCAGGCTGTGGATTCGCTTCGTCGCCCACTGATCTGACGAGTCGATAGCCTAACCTACGAGGCCCCGGACGACGGGGCTTCGTTGATTCTCGGGGCTCGTGGGCGCTGCCGCGATGCGTCGCAACCGATCTCTGGTCGCGACCGGATCCCTACCAGTCGCCGTGGGCACGCAACGTCGCCGCGGCGAACGTCCCGGCCGGAACATGGGCCTCGAGGCAAGTGACGCCCGATCTTCCGACGACGGCATCGTGGCGCGTGTGGGCCGGCAGGTCGAGACGGTCCCCGACGGCCAGTTCGACCGACCGATCGAGGTCCGGCAGGCCGAAGCGGATCGAACCGCTCTCGACGACGAGGACCTTGTCGTACGGATGGTCGTGGGCGCCGTAGCGATCGTGGGGGCCGTTCGACCACGATCCGGGATCCAGTCCTTCGGCGCGGAGACCGGCGGCCGGGTCGGGCGATCCGCCCGATTGGCGGTCGGTGGTCATGCCACCGACACGCCGATGATCGAGCCGACGGCGAACGTGACGCCTGCCGCCGCCGCCCCGATGAGGACCTGACGAGCGCCGGAGAAAAGGACGCTCCGGCCGGTCAGCAGGCTGACCCCCGCGCCAACGGCGAAGAGCGCCGCAAGGCTCATGAGGAGGCTTGCGACAAGGGCGGGCGCCCCCGAGGCGACCAGGTACGCGAGAACCGGGATCGCGGCCCCGACGGCGAACGCAAAGAACGAGCCACTGGCGGCCCCGATCGGCGAGCCGAGTTCGTCGGGATCCAGGCCGAGCTCCTCCCGGACCAGGGTGTCGAGGGCTTTCTCCGGGTTCTCGAAGAGGCGGGCCGCGATCGACGCGGCCTCGTGCTCCGGGAAGCCCTTGGCGCGGTAGATCGCCGCCATCTCGGCCTCTTCCTCTTCGGGCATCGCCGCGAGCTCTGCCCGCTCGAGCGCGATCTGGCGCTCGAACAGCTCGCGCTGCGACTGCATCGAGATGTACTCGCCGGCGGCCATGCTGAACGACCCCGCGAGCAGCCCGGCGATGCCCGCCAGGAGGATGAAGCTGCCGTGATCGCCGGCGGCGCCGGCGACACCCATGACGAGGGCGAGATTGCTCACGAGCCCATCGCTGACCCCGAAGATGACGGCGCGCAGCGTGCCGGAGCGGCTCGATCGGTGCCAGCGTTCGCGCGACGCGATGTCGGACTCGACCTGTTGCTCCGCCGACGCGCCCTTGAGCTCCTGCCAGATCCTGGCGTGCTCGCGTTCGTCGGCGGCGATGGCCGCGACCTCCGGCGACGATTGGCTGTCGTAGATGTCCTCCTCGTCGCCCTCGAGCGCGGTCACCAGGTCCGAGACCGCCTTCGTTCCGAAGAGCCGAGCGAGAAGGAGGATGACGGCAACGCGGGGCCGGGGCCGCGTCGGCGCCGGGGGTACGACCGCGCCTCGCTCCTCGAGCTTGCGCGCCCAGATATCGGCGTGACGACGCTCGTTGCCGGCAATCCGATGGAACGCGGCCGCACGGGTTGGCTCCTTCTCGATCCCCGCCAACCCGTCGTAGAGTAGGATCGCGTCGCGTTCGAGCCGTAGGTTGTCGAGGCTCTGGTCGTTCTCGGAGGGCATGGATCCATCGTACCCGGCGCTGCGTCGCGTGCTTGGCTCGCCGCCGAGCCGCGCAAATGCTCCGATATCGAACGGCGCGGGAAGTCTCTCTGGTTGCAACCCGATGCTCCGAAATCGGAGTCCGGAATCGGATCAACGGGACGCCCGGAGAGTCAGTCCGGCGGGCGTACGATTTCGGACGACCCAGGGCTCGCGGTAGCCGGCACGATCCCGGGCCCGCGACGGCCGGCGATGGCTCGGCCCGCGATGGCTCGCAACGGGCGGAGACAGTGCGCGATGACCGCACGAGCCGTGCCCGGCGCTAGACTCGCAGCTCATGTCCCCTGCCGCGGATCGCTCGCTCCTTTACCTCAATGCCGGAGATGTTGTGGCGGCGATGCCGCCCCTCGACGAGCGGCTGCGCCTGGCAGAGCGGACGATGGTCGCCCTCGTCGAGGACGCCGAGTTGCCGCCGAAGGTCGGGCTACATCCGCGACTCGAAGGCTCCTTCGCCCACGCGATGCCGGCGTACCTCCGCGGCGCCGATCCCGAGGGTGGTGATGACCTTCTCGGCATGAAATGGATCGCCGGGTTTCCCGGCAATAGCAGCCGGCACCTGCCCGCGCTCCATGGCCTCGTCCTCCTCGCCGATCCGACCACGGGCGCACCCATCGCCCTCCTCGACGCGGGTCCGATCACCGCCGAGCGAACCGCGGCCGTGACCGGCGTGGCGATCGCCCGGTTTGCCCCGCTCGTCGAGGCGCGGCCGTCCCGAGCGGCGCTGATCGGCGCCGGCGTCCAGGGGCGCAGTCACCTGGCCGTCATGGGTCGCGTGCTGCGGGGTGTCGAGCTGGCCGTCTTCGATCGCCACCCGGACCGGGCCGAGGCGCTGGCCATCACGGCCAGGACCGTCGAGGGGATCGCGGCCGCGCACGTGAACTCGACGGCTCGCGAGGCCGTTGAGACGGCCGACGTCGTCGTGACCGCCGCGTCGTTCGGGCCCGTCCGCCAGGTCATGACCGAGGACTGGCTGACGCCCGACGCGCTGGTCGTGCCCGTCGACTACGCGACGTATTGCTCAGCGGCCGTCGCTCGCGAGGCCGCGCTGTTCCTCGTCGACCAGCGCGAGCAGTTCCTTGCAAACCGCGACGCCGGCCTGTTCGACGGCTACCCGGATCCCACCGCCACGATCGGCGAGGCAATCGTCGCCGGCACGCCGCGGCCGGCACACGGGCGGGTCGTCGTCAGCCATCTCGGCGTCGGCCTTGCCGACCTCTTGTTCGGAGCGGCAATTCTGCGCCGCGCGGAGGACGCCGGCTTGGGTACCACGCTTCCGGGCTGATCCCGGGAAGGGCGGGGTTCTCGCCTCGGGGCCTATTCCTCGCTGATGGGCAGCGGCCCGTCCGGCACCTCGATGAGGACGCGGCCGTTCTCGATGACCACCGGGTAGACCTCGAGCGGCAGCTCGGCGGGTGGGTCCAGTGGCTCGCCATCGGACAGGTCGAAGCGCGACAGGTGAAGCGCGCAGGTGATCGTGCCGGCCGTCAGGAAGCCCTTGTCGAGCTCGAAGTATTCGTGGCTGCAGACCCCCTGGATCGCCCTGAAGTCGCCGCCGTTGTTGATCACGAGGACCTGGTCCGTCCCGTCGACCCAGACCATCTTCATTTCGCCGTCGCCGACCTCGTCGACGCCGAGCAGGTCGATCCGGCGCATCAGGTCGTTGGGGTTCGCGCAGGATCTGATCGTCCGAAATCGCACAACAGCGGGAATCCCGTCGCCGAGCCGGCCGATTCTGCGGTCGTTTCAACCATGCGGAATGGCTTCGCCTGGCGGACCGGTTTCGCTTGATCGAAATCACTCGCACA
>Ga0099792_10000435_pt1 | contig 15549 bp, 16 predicted proteins | sample Rivendell_Oct201_8_FD_83780 | JGI IMG/M metagenome (GOLD analysis project Ga0099792, IMG submission 83780) | Vadose zone soil microbial communities from the Eel River Critical Zone Observatory, Northern California, USA -... | ecosystem: Environmental > Terrestrial > Soil > Vadose zone >...
AATTCCTTCGCACTGCAGCCGCTGGTGCTTCTCGACCGGCAAAAACGTCATTCCGACGCCGTAAGCGCCGGGCTCCGGAAGCTCAAATCCCAGCTTCCCGCACTCCCGCACGAAAAACTTATGCGGAATCTGGATCAAAACGCCAGCCCCATCGCCAGTCTCCGGATCGCAACCGCAGGCCCCGCGGTGCGTCAGGTTGATCAGCACCTCGATTCCCTTGCGGATGATCTCGTGACTCTTGTGCCCGGGGATGCTCGCGACGAAGCCGATCCCGCAAGCGTCATGCTCATGCGCCGGATCGTACAGACCCTGGGCATGCGGCAGGCCACTCTTCGGATTCAGACGCGTCATCCTCGGCATCTCCATACGACCACTCAACGCTATCGGTTGTTCTTGGGCTTTACCTGAAAAAGGCAACTGGAGCGTCGCGCACTCTGGCTCAGGAACACATTTCTAGTAATCCCTTTAATACTGCCCGGGGGGCAACAAAGTACAACGCAGAATTTCGATGCAAAGGATGCAAAATTCCGGCCCAATAGCCCCTAAGCGCACACTCCGAGGAAGTACGCCGCAGCCTCCCGGACTCCGCTATAATCTCGCTCTAACCTCACATGGACTTCGACCAACTCATTACTTTTCTGGAAGTCGCGCGCCAAGGCAGCTTCTCCCGCGCGGGAGAAAAGGTTTTCCGTTCTCAGTCGGCGGTTAGCGCGCAAATTCGCCAGTTGGAGCAGGAGTACGGCGACCGCCTGCTCGACCGCTCCGGCAAAACCGTAAAACTCACCCCGGCAGGCCAGATCTTCTACGAATACGCGGAGCGTCTAAAGAATCTCCGCGACGAATCGCTCACTGCCGTGGCCGACCACAGCAGCACTCCGCGCGGCACCTTGCGTGTCGGTGCCAACGAGGCTACCTGCCTCTACGTTCTGCCCGAGGTTTTCGGCGAATACTGCCGCCGCTACCCGCCTGTGCGGATCAGTATCTACCGCAATTTCAGCTACAAGATCGTAGAGAAACTCGAGAACGGAGCCATCGAAGTCGGCGTCCTTACCTTACCCATCCAATCCCCGAGCCTGAAGATTCAGCCCATCTTTCGCGACAAGCTGATGCTGATGGTGAGCCCAAAGAATCCACTCGCCAAGCACAAGGTTGTGTCTGTCGCTGAAATCGTGAAGCAACCGCTGCTATTCCCGAAGACCGGGCATACGCGCAGGCTCCTCGACAAGCTATTCCGGCCGCACAGCGCTGAACTTCAAGTCCGAATGGAGCTCCCCAGCATCGGCATGATCAAGAGTTTCGTGGCCGCCGACCTTGGAGTCTCGCTCATCAGCGCCTCGTTCGCCCGCGATGAAGTGGACGCCGGCAGAGTCAAGCTCATTGACATCGAGGATGCGCAACTCTTCCGGGAACTCGGCCTCGCCTACCGCCGCGACCGCACTCTCTCCTGCGCCACAACATCGTTCATCGCACTGCTCCGCCAACTAGCGACGCACATGAAAAAAGCGGACCCCACCGCCGACGCATAAGCCCCAATTTTTAGAAAATGTGCAGAAGAGGGGGATGTGTACAGAGACGATGTGTACAGAGGAAATCTGTACAGAAAAAGGCTGTCATCCCGAGCAAAGCGAGGGACCTAGGTTCTCGTTTGCATCGTCAGAAAGCCGCCCTAGACGCCGACCTTAGCCGCCTTCGACTCACTCTCCGCTTGATTAGCAGCCGGCTCGATCATATGCAGCCCACATTCGGTCTTCGCAAACCCCGGCCACCGTCCCGTCCGCGGATCTTCTCCCGGCCTGACAGCCCGCGTGCAATGCGTGCAGCCGATGCTGGGATAATCCTGGTCATGCAGCGTGTTGTAGGGCACATCGTGTTGATGGATGTAGTTCCAAACCTGCTTTGATGTCCAATCGGCGATCGGATTCACCTTCACCAGACCGAACTTCGCATCCCACTCGACCTTACGAGCCCCCGCCCGGACAGAGGTCTGGTCGCGCCGAATGCTGGTGATCCACGCGTCAAGCTCTCCCAGCTTTCGCCGCAGCGGCTCGACCTTCCGCAAATTGCAGCACCGGTCCGGTTCGCGCCCCCAGAGCGCGGCACCGTGAACCCGTTCCTGCTCCTCCGGCGAGAGCTGCGGATACACCTTCTCGATCGTGAACCCGTACCTCTCCTCGATCCGGTCCATCAAGCTGTACGTTTCGGGAAATAAGAATTCGGTATCGATGGTGAAAAGCCGGAAATCCTTGCGCACGCGAGAGGCGATATCGATCAGCACCATACCCTCGGCGCCAAAGGCCGAAGAGATGGCCACTCTGTTTCCGAACGTTTCAAAAGCCCAGGCAAGGGTTTGCTGCGGACTCCACTTCTCTGCGGCCAACTCCACATCTGCAATCTGCTTTTTCACGCGCTTGGCTCCTCATCGCCCGTAAGCTCCGACGACTGCAATAGAACGTTCTGGAAGAAGGCCGCCGGAAGCGAATTGTCCCGAAGCCCGGTCAAATCCGGTATTGAAGATTCCTCACCGGTGCTGGCACGATACGCCTGACGAACCACCTCACCCACGATCAGCAACGTAGGTGCAGCAAGTTTTGGCGTACGATGCAACTCCGCAATTGTTGCCAGATGAGTTCGCTGATGCCCAGTAGTAGCGGCAGAAACAACCGCGCACGGCGTGTTTGCAGCGAGGCCCGCGGATTTCAGTTTGCCCGCGATCTCTGAGTAGTTCTGTCCCGGCATATAAATCACCAGGGTCGCGTTACTGCCGACAAATTTGTCCCACTCCACCGCATCGCTTTCCGAAGCCCGATGAGCGGTGATGAACACCAGCGCCGAAGCCGCCTTCCGATGAGTCAGCGGAATCTGCGCCGCCGCAGCGGCACCCAGAGCTGAGGTAACGCCCGGCACAATCTCAAAGGGAATGCCCGCATCTCGAAGTGACTCCATCTCTTCCCCGGCGCGGCCGAAAATAAGCGGATCGCCGCCTTTCAAACGGATGACTTGCAGTCCCGAGCCAGCCAGCGCCACCATCAGGAAATTGATCTCTTCCTGTCTGATCTTTTTCGTTCCGCAACGCTTGCCCACGTTGTGCACCTGCGCCGTCGCTGGAATGAGCCTCAGGATCTCGGGCGCGACCAGGTCGTCATGCAGCACAGCCTCGGCCGTTCGCAGCAAGCGAAGAGCCTTCAACGTAAGCAACTCCGGGTCGCCCGGCCCTGCCCCTACCAGATAGACTTTCCCTTTCATACTTCTCATACTTCCTCTCCCTTGGTAACTAGCACAGGAGCTTCGGCCAAGGCCGCCTCGAACGCTTCCCTGCTCGCGAGCGAATGCAGCAGAGCCTGCTTCCGATACCGATCCAATTCGCTGGCCAGGATCAGTCGCCTCGTCTCACCGAGTTCAGCGATCCACAACTCGTACCCTGGCCCAAACTGTCGTTCGAGTTGCTGCCGAAGTTTTTGCGCCAGCGATGGACTCTGCCCCGAAGTCGAAATCGCAATCTGCAGATCACCCCGCCGCACCACGGCCGGATAAAAGAAATCGCAGTACTCCGGAACATCCACCACGTTGCAAAGCACACCGCGCCGCTGAGCTTCCCGGTAAACCAGTTCGTTCAAACTGCGCGAAGCCGTTGCGACGATCGCAAGAAATGCTCCATTAAGGTCGTCAGCAGAAAAAGCCCTCAGCTCCAGTTCAATCTTCCCAACGCGAGCCCACTCCCGAACCGTCTGCGTCGCTTCGATCGCAACCACCCGGATATGCGCCCCGGTATCGATAAGCCCGCCGATCTTGGGCTCCCCGACCTTGCCCGCCCCCACAACCAGGCACTGCCGTCCGGTCAGTTTCATGAACATTGGAAACAAACTATTCACCGCTTCCGCCTCTCCGCTGTTCCTAACATCACACGGTCTCGAAAATTGATTCGTATCAGGGCACGACTTCAGTCGTGCCGTAATGCCCTACAATGCCCTTCGGCTTTAGCCGCTGGCCTCAAACTTCCAATCCACTCGGAACCCGCCCCTCCGCCACATCCCGGGCAACCGCCTCCACCAACTCACCAGCTAAAAATCCCCGCAATTCCGTATCACTATGACGAACAAAAAACTTCCGCAAATTTTCTCCCGGCTCACGCACTGCCAAGTATTGCCGCAGCAGCCTCTCGATTGCCTCAGGCACCTCTGTCGCTGGGCAGCGATATCCAACCGGACGCGCCGTCGCCTGATGAAACCCAAGCGCGCCGCCCACGCAGAAGTAATAAGCGTCAACCATCTGTCCGTTGACTTTCGTCTTCTTGCCTTCAATGCCGAGATCGGCGATCCAGTGCTGTCCGCAACTGTTGGGGCATCCGGTAACGTGCAACTTCAAATGCTGGTCGAAGCCGGGCAACCGTTCTTCCAGCTCTTCCACCAGCCAGCGGGAGAAACTCTTGGTCTCTGTAATTGCCAGCTTGCAGAACTCCGTGCCGCTGCAAGCGATAGTGCCACGGTAAAAAGCGGAACCGCCCACCCTCAGCCCGATCGCGTCCAGTTCCTTCGCCAGACCTTCAGCCTTAAGCGTAGGAACATTCACGATGATCAGGTTCTGCATGTTGGTCGCGCGCAGTTTTCCATCAGCAAAACGTTCCGCGAGATCCGCCGCTGCGTGCATCTGCTCCGCCGTGATACGGCCCCGTAGGGCAACCGCGCCCACATACGAATAGCCAGGTTGTTTCTGTGGATGAATTCCTATGTGATCGCGATAGACATCATTCGGAGCCTTCTCAGGGACCGCAGGATCAAGCTGAAATCCAAGTCGCCGGTGTAACTCCTCCAGAAACGTTTCAGCCGTCCACCCATGCCGCAGAAACAGAAACTTCAAACGTGCCCGCTCGCGATGTTCCCGTAACACATCCGAGTCGCGAAACAGTTCCGCAATTCCCTGCACCACCGGCAGCACCTGGTTCCAGCGGATAAACGCATTCAACCGCGCTCCCAGGAAAGGTTCAGTAGAGAGCCCTCCAGCAACCCGCAGAGAGAAGCCGGTCTCCGAAGCCCCCCTGACAACTCGCGTAATCGCCGTCAGCCCGATGTCATTAATCTCCGGATACGGGCACCACACTCTGCAACCAGTAATAGAAATCTTGAATTTCCGCGGCAGGTTATAAAACTCCGCATTGCCCGCCAGCAGACGCGACACCTCGAGCGCCAGCGGTGAGGCATCGCAGATTTCGTCCGCATCCACTCCCGCCACCGGGCAACCGGTCACGTTTCGTGTGACATCGCCGCAAGCGCCGGTAGTGTTGAGCCCCACCTTCCAGAGCCCGTCCAGAACTTCGGGAAGCGTTTCAATCGTGACCCAGTGCAGCTGAATGTTTTGTCGCACCGTGATGTCGGCGATTCCATTCGCGTAACGCCGGGTAAGATCGGCAATCATTCGCAGTTGCTGCGAACTCAACATTCCGTTTGGTATCCGGATTCGGACCATGAACCGCTGCAACGCGCGGCCCTCACCTCCCTGCCCACCAGTCACTCCCGCCCCATCCCCCTGCGTGTAAACGCCCCACCATCGGAAATACGTGCCCAACCATTCCGGGGGAATCGAATCGAATCCTTCGCGCGCGAAACGCCGAATCTCGGCCAGCCCTTCCCACGGATTCATGTTCCGCTTCAGGCGCTCGACCTTCTGAGCCTTCGTCTCTTTCGCCGTGTTTGTCGTGTTTGACATAAGAAAATTTGCCACAAAGAAAAAACCCACCGCCAGCTGTCTGGCGATGGGTTATGAGTGCCTGTATTAAGAAAAAATCCTTAGGTCAGCAGCCTCCCCGCGCCAGAGCACACCGGTGCACAACAACAACAGGTGCACATGCACATCGCGCGAAGATTCTGGCCTTCCAACATAGTGAACCGTATTCTAAGGTTGAACGGCCTCTGCCGTCAACAAACTCACGTAACCAGTTGGATGAATATTTTCCATGCGAAGCATCAAAAAAAGTGGACCCGTCGATTGGGGCGCATTTACGTGTAAAATCAGCGACTTCCAACTATGACACCTTCTTCCAATACCGAAGCCCTAATAATAGGAGTCGACATCGGAGGCACCAAGGTCGCCGTAGGTCTCGTCGACCCTAGCGGCAAGATCGTGACACAAGACCGTAGGCCCATGGTTGCTACCAGCGGTCCCGAGCCAGCCCTCCAAGCCGTGACTGCGGCAATTGCATCCCTGGCAGGCGAATCGCTAGCCGCTCCCGGAGGCGGAATTCACGGCATCGGCATATGCGCGCCTGGCCCCTTGGACCCTCACACTGGCGTTGTAATCAATCCCCCAAACCTTCCCTGCTGGCGAAACTTCCCCCTGGCTTCGCGGGTGGCAGAGCTCTATCACGTCCCCGTAAAAGTCGACAATGATGCAAACGCCGCCGCCCTGGCCGAAACCCGTTGGGGAGCCGCACGCGGTTACCGCTATGTCTTTTACGCTACCATCGGCACCGGGATCGGAACTGGAATCGTGCTGGACGGCCGCATCTATCACGGCCACACCGGGGCGGCCGGCGAAGGCGGCCACATGAGCATCGATTATCGCGGCCCGGTCTGTGGGTGCGGCAAGCACGGATGCATCGAAGCCTTCGCCGCCGGACCTGCAATCGCTGCGCGGGCTCGTGCTAGGCTAATCGCCGCACCTTCCCGCAAATCCATGATCCTCGATCTCGCCGGCGGAAATATTGAAGCAGCGACAAGTGAGATGATCGGCAAGGCGTACGCCGCCGGAGACATGCTCGCCGGAGAGATTCTTCAGGAAACGGTTGAACTCCTAATCGCTTGGCTCAGCAACATCGTGGACTTGCTCGACCCCGACGTACTCGTTATGGGCGGCGGAGTGGCCGCCATGCTCAGCCCATTTTTCGATGAGATAAAAAATCGCCTTCCGACCTGGTGCGTCAATCCCCGCAGCTCTGAGATCCCGCTCTTGATGGCCCATTACGGAGCAGACGCGGGAATCGCCGGCGGCGCAGCTTTGTGTTCTGAGAATCCGAGCTAACTCACCACTCAAGCGCCGCCACAACGAACTTTGCCTCGACACTCTCTTCATTAGCTGAGATGTTAAATCAGTTATCGTGCCGCATCTCTAGGGCACGCCAACAATGCTGCTACAGGGCCTACCCGATGGGAACGCGCAGTCGTGCAAACTATTTTACGTTTAACAGCTTGAGGGGAAGGAAAAGCGACAGCACAACTAGATAGCGTAAGCATAACTGTCTCCAATGAAAATCGCCCAGATCGCGCCGCTTTTCGAAAGTGTTCCGCCCCGTCTCTACGGAGGGACGGAAAGAGTTGTTTCGTGGCTGACGGAAATGCTGGTATCCCTCGGCCACGATGTCACTCTATTTGCCAGCGGCGACTCAGTCACTAACGCGCGACTGGTTCCGGTTTGCCGCAAAGCACTGCGGCTTGATCCCGATTGCGTCGACCCTGTGGTCCATCACGTCCTGATGATGGAAGAAGTATTCGGCCAAGCCGGCGACTTCGACCTTATTCATTCTCATGTTGACTATCTGCACTTCTCATTGAGCCGGCGCGAGCGGACTCCATGTGTAACTACGCTTCATGGCAGGCTTGACCTTCCCGATCTGGCGCCTCTTTACAAGAATTTCCGCGACATACCGTTAGTCTCCATCTCCAATGCGCAGCGTGAGCCCTTGCCATGGGCAAACTGGCAAGGCACCGTCCGTCACGGCTTGCCCGCAAGATCACTGGCGTTCTACGAACTACCCGGAAAATATCTTGCGTTTCTGGGCCGGATTTCCCCGGAAAAGGGTGTGGATCAGGCTATCGAAATCGCCATCCGCACCGGCGTACCGTTGAAGATCGCAGCCAAGGTCGATCGCAGAGATCGCGACTATTTCGAGAAAAAAATACGTCCGCTTCTGGATCATCCCCTGATTGAATTCCTGGGCGAGATTGGATGTGCGGAAAAAAATGACTTCCTGGGAAACGCCGTAACTCTCCTGTTCCCGATCAATTGGCCCGAGCCATTCGGCATAGTAATGATCGAGGCCATGGCCTGTGGGACTCCAGTCATCGCCTACCCCTTCGGCTCAGTGCCCGAAATCATTCAGGATGGCGTAACCGGATTCCTGGTCCATGACACTGACGGCGCCGTAGAGGCCGTCAACCGAATCTCGGAAATCGATCGCCTGGATTGCCGCCGCCACTTCGAGCGCTATTTCACCGATGAGCGCATGGCGCTAGACTATGTGAAGATTTACCGCCGGCTGGTCGGGGGAGATTCCTCGCCACTCGCAATTGACGACGGAGCCTTAAATTGGATCGACCTCACATCGCCCAACAGTACTACATAGCTACAACTTCATCTCCTGTCGACGATCGCGCCCGCGTTCTCAAATACGGTGCGATGTTCTTCGTATTCGACCGCCTGGGCGACGTCCAACCCAGCGGACTGGGCGAGCAGGGTCTTTTTTTTCACGGCACACGCTATCTTTCCGAACTCTCGGTTAACCTCTGGAATGTCCGGCCGCTGCTTCTAAGTTCAACTGTGGCGACGAATAACTTTCTCTTCGCCGCCGACCTTGCCAATCTCGACGTTTCCCGCGACAACGACGAAGTAGCGATCCCTAGGGGCACTCTGCACCTTCTGCGCTCGAGATTCCTTTGGCAGAATCGCTGTTACGAAGAGTTCCTATTCGTAAACCACGGCTTGTCGCCGCTCGAAGTTCCATTCGCCATTGCATTCAATGCCGATTTTGCCGACATCTTCGAAGTGCGCGGCATGCACCGCGACAAGAAGGGACAGCGATTGCCCGACCGGGTTGAAAAAGATTCGGTAGTGCTCTCCTACGAAGGCCTCGACGGGGTGATTCGTCGCACGCATATCCAATCCAATCCGTCGCCGGACTACGCCTCGAACAAGGAATTGCTCTTTGACGTCAAACTTCATCCCAAAGAAAGAGCCACCTTCCAATTCATCATCTCCTGCGACAGCCCCGCAGAAACCAAGTCGACTGGCTACGCGAAAGCCGTCGCCGCTGCCCGCCAGGAATTCGACAGTGCCGCCGAGACTTTTCCTCGAATCTCAAGTTCCAATTCCCGTTTCAGCGACTGGATTACCCGCTCCGTCTCTGACCTCCAGATGATGACGGTGGGCAACCCCGAGCCCAATTATCCGTACGCGGGCGTCCCTTGGTTCAGCACGGTCTTCGGTCGCGACGGGATCATCACAGCCTTGCAAACTCTTTGGCTCAGTCCCGCAATCGGGCGAGGCGTTTTGGAGTATCTTGCCGCCCTTCAGTCGCGTGAAATCATCCCCTCCATTGAAGCCGAGCCGGGCAAGATTCTGCATGAAATGCGTCGCGGAGAAATGGCTGCCCTAGGGGAAGTTCCCTTCGGCTGCTACTACGGCAGCGTGGATTCAACACCTCTGTTTATCATCCTCGCCGGGGCCTACTACGATCGCACCGCGGACCGCAGCTTCCTCGAGCGACTGTGGCCGCACGTCGAACAAGCTCTGCGATGGATCGACGAATTCGGCGACGTCGATGGCGATGGCTTTGTCGAGTACGCGCAACATTCCAGGAAAGGCTTGGTCCATCAAGGCTGGAAAGACTCGAATGATTCCGTCTTTCACTCCGACGGAACTTTGGCTCCGGCTCCAATCGCATTGTGCGAAGTGCAGGGTTACGTGTATGCCGCCAAGCTCTCCGCAGCACGAATGTGTCGTGTGCTCGACAAGGCGGATCAATCCTCCCGCCTGGAAAAAGAAGCCGAAAAGTTGCGCGTACAGTTCGAAAACCAGTTTTGGTGCGATGACCTCTCTACTTATGCGCTCGCCCTCGATGGCGACAAGCGTCCTTGCCGCGTGCGTACTTCGAACGCCGGACATTGCCTGTTCACCGGAATCTCCTCGCCCGACAGAGCCCGCAAAATCGCGGAAAACTTGATTGACCCCGTTTTCTTCACGGGATGGGGAGTTCGCACCGTGGCTTCGAGCGAAGCCAGATACAACCCGCTCTCCTACCATAACGGTTCGGTTTGGCCGCATGACAATTCCCTGATTGCCTGCGGTATGGCGAGATATGGATTCAAGGACTTTGCCGGCAAGATTCTCCTCGGTCTGCTCGACCTGAGCAGCATGGTCGACCTGCATCGATTGCCGGAGTTGTTCTGCGGCCTCGAACGGCGGCCAGGGGAAGGTCCTACTCTTTATCCGGTCGCATGCTCGCCCCAGGTTTGGGCATCCGCCGCGCCGTTCCTGATCCTCCAGGCGTGTCTGGGGCTATCCATCCACGCTGATAAGAATCAATTCGTCTTCGATCGTCCTTGTCTGCCTGAAGGCATCCCGCAGCTCTCCATCAAAAACCTCCGCTGCGGAAATCAATGCGTGGATTTGTTCCTCGAACGCAGGGGCGACTGCGTGCTCATTCATCGCGAAGACAAGGGAAGCAATCTGGAGATCGTCACCATCGTCTCCTGATACTTCGGCAGCCCAATTTTGGAAGTTATTTTATCTGACTGGAAGAATGAAAGACGGAGGGCTTTCAACAAAAAAAGAGAGCTTTTAAAAGCTCTAAACAAAAAAGAGGAGAGAAAGATTCTCCAGACTATCGGGGCAGCACCCGGCCATTGGTAGGATTCATCTCTAGCAGAGCTTTCGACTCATCCTCCAACGCCTTGGACTCTCGAACTTCCAGGTCCGATTGCCGAAGCCGCGTGGCCTCCGCTGCGTTCGTTCCCACCTTTAGCGTGGTTTTTTCGAGGAAGTAGCGCCAGCCGGCCTGCCGGTCCTCCGAGCTCTGGCCTCCTTCGAACTGTTTCATAGTCATCTCGGCATTCTGCCGGCCACGGATCACGTCGACTACTCCGCCGGATTCGTAAGTTCGGACGTTGTGGCGGATGACCGCGTAGGCAATCTTAGCTTCGTCGAGGTTTGTCAGAGGCTCTCCATTCGTTGCGCTGCTGAGCAGCAGAGGTACTAAAGCAGGGGGAAGTTTAGGGGAATTTGATGGCGTGCCCGCCCTCAACTTCCGAAACGGGCACGCCTGCTGTCGAAATGCGCCGCGCTTAGAGCGGGCGGACGTTGTCAGCTTGCCAGCCTTTAGGCCCCTTGGTGACGTCAAACTCCACTGTCTGGCCCTCCTGCAGGCTCTTGAAACCGCCCGCCTGGATCGCCGAGAAGTGCACAAAAACATCTTCGCCACTCTGACGGCTGATAAAGCCGTAGCCTTTGGCGTCATTAAACCACTTTACTGTTCCTTGTTCTGCCATGTTGTTACCGGTGTTCCTTTCGATCAATTTACGCTGGAAGGGATTCGGGGTGCTAAGGGCAGGTATGCTGGTTGGCAAGAAGCTGCTCACTAACCGACTCTAATCAAACGCATTTCTATCATAACAGATAATCATCCCCTTTGCGAGCAAATCCACTAACCAGGGTGCTGCATAGGTCTTCGCCCACCTCATCGCGTTCAAGTACGATGACTTCCGCCGGTAGAACACGGCTTCCGAGAGGATATTGATGTGGACGACTGTCAATGCGGCAAGAATGTGCCGTCACTCTTTCGGACTAAACTTAATATCGATCAATTCCGTTGTTTCCTGCGAATTAGGCGCCCACTTCCATTTGCGAATCGCATCCTCGGCCGCCTCTGCTAGAACCGGATGTCCGCCAACGATCTTGTCAGACTTAACGGAGCCATTCGGCGCAATCACGACTTCGATTTTCACGTTTCCGCTAATGTTCATTCTCCGCGCCAGTTCCGGATACTTTGGCGGTACTTGATTCACGACTTTTCGCTTGATCTCGCCCTGCTCTTGCTGGGCGAAGCACTGCGAGCACCACATAAGGGTGCAGGCAATGGTGCATGCCATGAGAACCAGTCTGACGTGTCGACCCACTGAAGTTCACCTCTTTCGTCTTCCAATGTATAAATCTCTCGAAACATCCTCAAGTAACTATAGTAAGGTCCGCCCAATCCGATATGGGACTAGGGCCAGTTCGGCATGCACAGGTACCAGTCGCGCCCTGTTAGACCAGTGCCTTATGGATGGCTGAACCCCGCTCCTGATGCAGGTAAACAGCCCGACCGCACCCGCAGGGACCCTCTTCGCAAGTATTTTCACCGTGACTTCCGGCAAACCGCTATAATAATTAAGAACTTAACCTCGAAGACACACCGCACCTCACCTGCGCCTTCGCGATTGAGAAATCGACTTCCAGAAATGGCGCCCTATTACGCTTAGGAAAACAAGGTTCTTTCTCCTCGCGAAACGCTGCCGGGATCACAGAATCCGTTTGAGCAAGCCTGAGCACGCATCCCGCGAACGAGGAGAAAGCGATGTCACTGCGCAACGGCGATAAGTCCAGGCACCACCGCGAACGCAAGCAGAATATCCAGCGCCGCGCCCGAAACCGCGAACTGTTTCTGACGTCCGTCCCTGCGGCAGCCCAAAGCGTCCCGAGTAAAAAAGCGGACAGCGTGGCAAGCACACGTCCTGCGTCCGCCCGGCCCGCATAACCAATTTGAGTTACATTAGTGAGTTACATTAGAAAAACGAGGAAAGTATCATGAAGAAGCTTTTTGTTGGCAACATCCCACACACCACCACCGAAGCCGATCTAAGGGCGCTGTTTGAGCCCCACGGAGCCATCGCGCAGGTCAGCATCGTCACCGAGCGCGACACAGGCCGTTCGCGCGGATTCGCTTTCGTCGAAATGACGGATTCCGCCGAGGCTGAAAAAGCCATCGCCGCCCTGAATGGCAAGGAGTTGGGCGGCCGCGCATTGAACATCAACGAAGCCCGTCCCAAAACCGATCGTGGGGGAGACCGCGGCGGCTTCCGTGGCGGACGTCCCGGTGGTGGCGGTGGCCGTTCCGGTGGCGGTGGTGGACGCGACGACTACCAGGGCCACGCTCGTCAGCCTCGGGAACCCCGCTGGTAAGTACAGCGTCATAAGTTGAACGTCAGACGACAGTTGGCGTTGTCGATTTTCGTCTTCCTGATCCGCGAATCCAGGTTCGCGGTTTCAGAATCAAACATTTGGGACGGTGTCTATGGCTGGACGAGGCCGATCGAGCTTTACCAAGCGGCAAAAAGAGCGCACGCGTCAGGAAAAGCAGCGCGAAAAAGCGGAACGCAAAGCCCAAAGAAAACTGGAGAAACCCGAGGGCTCCGACGAACTATCCGCCGAAGACTTTTCTGCGGTAGCGGAACAATGGGCTCTTCCCGGTGGCGCTTCCGACGAGTTCGGAAACGAGTAACCACCCAACGAACGGGCGCCGGTAGCGAATCAAGAAGGATACTCTCGATCCGTCACACTTCGTGTCGGTGTGAAAGGTTATCGCTTCCACCCTTTCAGCTTGCCCTAAACGAAGTTCAGAGACTCCCAACACTTTGGACTCTGCTCTCGGCTTCGCCGTCTCTCATCTGAGTCAGCGGAATTTCCTGAATCAAAAAAAATGCGAGACCGGACATAAGCCGGCCTCGCAGTCCTGTCCTGATTTCCCCTCAATAGACGATAACGCTTCCATCCAGCAGGTTGCCGCTGTCGCTGTAACCGTCGCTGAGCGTGATGCTGAACAATCCTGGAGCGGCCAGGGAGCTATCCGCAGCCACGATCGTGAACGTTACCGCCGAGCCGTTGTCGGTTCCAGACCCGGTAAGGGTCACGGTGTGAGCAACCTGGTCAAAGACCGCGGCCGTGATCTGCGTCGCCTGAAAATTGACGCCCGAGCCGGAATCGGCGAACGACGCGCTTCCAGTTGGCTGGCTGGAATCGTCGTAATTGAAGCTGAACTGGGCCTGGCCGCCATGCTTGCCGGTTAGGTGACCGCTGCCGCCAGCTTGGTGGGAGGTGCCTGCACACTTGCCTTTGTTCGAGATGCCGGCGGTCGCCGTCCTTTGCCGCGTGAAGTACGTGACAGAGGGACCGGCATGATTATCCGCATAGGCAATGTTGACCAGATGGTTCGGGTCAATCCCAATCTGGAAGAAGTCGGCGAGGCTCCGATCGGAGCTTCCCAGCAGGCCTCCGGTTGAGATCTGCCCCGTGTGGTTGGAGTGGTCGGTGGCCTGGCTCACCGTGAAGACCGGCGAGATGGCATGACCATTCACGCTCTCCGCAACGAACACATTCCAGTGCGTGCTGGCCACCGGGACTGAGTTCGAGTTTCCCGCCTGATCGGCGCCATACCACGCAATGGCCACATGGCCATTGGCATCGGCGGCGATCCACGGAAATACGTTCGACTTTCCCGCTTGGGACGAGTTTTGGGTCACCTTGATGGCCGGAGACCAGCGCGTCCCGAGCGTGGTCGAGTACGAGTAATAAACGTCAGTGTTATCCGACCATGTGGCGTACACGTACCCGAAGTTGTCCACTGCGAGCGCCGGGAACAGATTGCCGAGGCCGACCTTCGAAGGACAGGTTGATCCCGCACCACAACTGAAAATCTTGTGGTCGGTGAAGGTTAGCGTGGGACTCGTAACACTCACGCCCGTAGCTACGCCCACGTAGGCAGCGTTGAAGAAGGCGCTGCTGTTATTTGAATTGTCCACCGGATTGTCTGGACCGACAAAGATCTGGTACAGATTGCCGTGGCTTGAACAACTGCTGTTGTCCACCTTGATCTGCCCCGCGATGTTGCCGGAAGGAGGACCGACGCTCGGCTCTGTCGCAGCATCAATTGCCACGCCCAGGGCGCCGCTATAAGTTTCGCCTCCATCGCTTGACCGTTGCACAAAGATTTGGGACGTGGTCCCAAAATCGTGATACTCCATGTAGACGTGCGAGGCATCGTTAAGGCCATCGAGCCACATGCGATCGTCGAACGGTACTCCGGCGGTGGCAGGGTTCGGAGTACTGAAGGTATCGGCCCGGTTGGTGGACTTGCTGCCTGTAATTTCCGCTGCGGTAAGGCTGACCACAGCTAGATTGGGAATGCTCGAGTTCGAGGGATCCGGAGCATTCACGGCAACGTCCCCATCGCCTCCTCCCGGCGCAAACCCACTCGAACTGCAAAATGGGGTTACAAACATGCCGCAATCAGGTTGGCCTTCGTACTTGAACGGCAGCGTTCCGTCAGTATTCGGCCCGCCGTCGGCAGTCTTATACCAGCGCCACAGATCAAGACCGCCGGGGACTCCGCGGATGGATTCCACGTAGATGTTGCCCTGTGAGTCCACAGTCATGCTGGGCTCAACTGCCTGCCCTGCACCGGCGGGTAGACACAGACTTTCATTCGGAGTGTAGTTCGCGGTTCCCGGACCAACGTAGGCCGCAACAGCCTGCCCGTTCGGGCAGTTGTGCTGGCCGGTTGGATTGCTGGGTGGAACGTTCACAGCCACATTGATTCGGACCGGGTAATTGGAAACTCCGGTCGTCGCGTTGAACCCGACGGAATTCCGCAGAAAGTCCCCGTCGGCCGTGGATATGACAAATACCGGGATCGCCGATGGGGCGGTGACTGCACTGTCACGTATGAGGAGGAGAGCGAGGCCTCCGGCGGTCTGGCAGTTCGCGGCTATTTGGGCGAACAGCGTAGTCCCGGTAAGGTCACGGGTATCG
>Ga0099792_10000438_pt1 | contig 15490 bp, 14 predicted proteins | sample Rivendell_Oct201_8_FD_83780 | JGI IMG/M metagenome (GOLD analysis project Ga0099792, IMG submission 83780) | Vadose zone soil microbial communities from the Eel River Critical Zone Observatory, Northern California, USA -... | ecosystem: Environmental > Terrestrial > Soil > Vadose zone >...
CAGACATTTTCGCCTCTTCCTTGCATCTTCATGGTCCAAACAACGTTAACCCGATGAATCACAAACTGTTGACCGAACGGTTCGGTCATTGACATGGAGGCCGCCCTTCAATAAATCAAGGGGCAACCGAACCGTTCGGTCATCAAATATCCCCTGCCTCGGCGGTGGAATCAAGAGGAATTCCAGTCATGTACAGCAAACAAAGCTCACATACCTCCGGTTTTGAGGAAAACGATGACCGCAAGGATCGGCACCTGGAGGGTCGCACGGCCGGAGGTGCGGCAGGTGCGGAAACCGACGAGGCGGCCCAATCGGAGGATCAGCCGGACTTGTTTGCGCACCAGGCTCCGGTTCCGGCGAGACGCCAGGTTGGCTTCGTCTCGCGCGCTGTGGATGCTGCTGACCATACACGACAACGCCGGCGCACGGCCGGGAAACTCGGCCTGCTGTTGGTCGTCTTGCTGCTGTTAGCCGGCGGCACTGGGTATGGCCGTTACTGGTGGACGACGGGGCGGTATCTTGTCTCGACCGACGACGCCTATGTGGGCGCCAAGAACGCGACCCTCTCCGCCAAAATCACCGGATACGTTTCCGCGGTACTGATTGCCGACAACGCGCATGTCCGCGAAGGCGATGTCATCGCGCGTATCGATGACGGCGACTACCGGTTGGCGGTCCAGACGGCGCGCGACAACATCGCCACGCAGGAAGCGACTGTCGATCGCATTGGCAGGCAGGTTATAGCTCAGCAGGCTTCGGTCGATCAGGCCCAGGCACAGCTCGTCTCTGCGCAAGCTGCCGCTACGCGCGCCGATCTCGAGCACAAGCGCCAGCAGGAGCTTGCGACTCGGAACTATGCGAGCCGCCAGACGCTGGAACAGGCCCAGGCCAATCGCGATCAAGCCAATGCGGGCGTGCAGTCCGCGCAAGCTGCGATCGAAGCGGCGCAAGCCACGGTCGAGGTGCTCAAGGCCCAGCAGGTCGAAGCGAGCCGTACGCTCAAGCAATTCCAAACGGCGCTCGCCAAAGCGGACCGCGATCTGTCGTTCACGGTGATCCGCGCACCATTCGACGGCGTGATGGGCAACCGCGCCATGCAGGTGGGCGACCTGGTCCAGCCGGCGCAGCGGCTTGCGAGCCTCGTTCCGCTCGATGCGATCTACATCGACGCAAACTTCAAGGAGACGCAACTCGCCAACCTGCAACCGGGCCAGCGGGTCGCCATCTCGGTCGATGCATATTCGGGCCGCAAGGTTGAGGGGCGCGTTGTCAGCGTGGCGCCCGCTTCGGGTTCCGTCTTCTCCCTGCTGCCGCCTGACAACGCGACCGGCAACTTCACCAAGATCGTCCAGCGCCTGCCGGTCCGTATCGAGGTTCCGGCCGACGTGGCCGACCAGGGAATGCTGCGTCCCGGCATGTCGGTGGTCGTCACGGTCGATACAAAGTCCGGTGCCGCGGTCGCCGAAAACGACCGAAAAACCGTCACGGCACATAATGAGTCCGCACCATGAGTCCGCACCGCGTCGCGTGCGATAGGGCCGACGCAAACCCCGAACGGTTAGCAAGCGAGTTTTCAAATGGCGCAAGCAGGAAATCCGATAGCCCCGTTGAGAAATTTGGCAAACTCCGCCCGTAGCCCCGAAACAGTCGGCGACGATCGTATCGAGCCGCGCCGCCTCATTGCGTTCCTCGCCATGGTCTTCGGCATGTTCATGGCGATCCTGGACATCCAGATCGTGTCCGCCTCGCTGACCGAGATACAGGCCGGCCTTGCCGCCAGCAGCAGCGAAATCGCCTGGGTGCAGACCGCCTATCTCATCGCCGAAGTCGTGATGATCCCGCTGTCAGGCTTTCTGTCGCGAGCGTTGGGAACGCGGATTCTCTTTTCTGTCTCGGCTGCGGGGTTCACGGCTGCGAGCCTGATGTGCGGGCTGTCGACCTCGATCAATGAGATGATCCTCTGGCGGCTGGTGCAAGGCTTCATCGGCGGCGCCATGATCCCGACCGTGTTCGCCACCTCGTTCATGATCTTTCCCCGCTCGCGCATGGGCCTGATCACGCCCCTCATCGGGCTTGTGGCGACGCTCGCACCCACCATCGGCCCCACGGTCGGTGGCTATCTCACCGATACGCTGTCGTGGCACTGGCTGTTCTTCATCAACATCGTGCCCGGAATCGCGGTCACGCTCGTGACCTTCGCGCTGATCGACTTCGATAGGCCGGACTTCAAACTGTTCGAGCACTTCGACTGGCCGGGACTTGTCTTCATGGCCGGTTTCCTTGGCGCACTGGAATACGTGCTGGAAGAAGGCCCGCGAAACGACTGGTTCGGCGACGATACGGTTTTGATCTGCGCCTGGGCCTCCGGTCTGTCCGCGATTGCCTTTCTTGCACGAGTTCTTAGCGCACGGGAGCCGATCGTCGATCTGCGCGCGTTCACGGACCGGAATTTCGCGTTGGGATCACTGTTCTCATTCGTGCTCGGCATCGGACTTTATGGACTGACATTTCTCTATCCGATATATCTGGCCCAGATCCGGGGCTACAATGCGCTGATGATCGGTGAGACCATGTTCGTCTCGGGTCTTGCCATGTTCGCTACGGCTCCCGTCGCGGGACAGCTCATGAACCGGCTCGACCCGCGCATCATGCTCCTCGTAGGCTTCTTGTTCTTCGCCGTCGGAACGTGGTGGATGACTTACCTGACCAAGGATTGGGATTTCTGGGAACTCTTCTGGCCGCAGATCTTCCGCGGTGTTGGTCTGATGCTGGCGTTCATTCCCATCAACAACATCTCGCTCGGAACGTTGCCGCAGGAACGGGTGAAGAATGCGTCCGGCCTCTACAATCTCACCCGTAATCTCGGCGGTGCGGTGGGCTTAGCCGTCCTCACGACGATCCTCAACGACCGGACCGATCTTCATCTTGCGCGCCTGCACGACGCGGTGACCTGGTCGCGGCCGCAAGCGCTGGAAATGCTCGACACTCTCACGATGCGCTTCCAAAGCTATGGGAGTGATGCGCAGGCAATGGCGTTGAAGCAACTCACGCTCCTCGCCCATCGAGAAGGCGTCGTGATGGCATTCGCGGATGTGTTCTTTCTACTGACGATTCTCTTTGCGGGGCTCGGTTTGTTGGCGATCATCATGAAGAAGCCTAATCAAGGCGCAGCCGTGAGCGGCGGTCACTGAGATCGATCGCCGCCGCGAGCCGCAGCATCGCGTCATTTCGTCTAATAGGCGATCGCATAGCAGTCGCGGCGCCGGTCCGCGCCGGCGATCCGATTGCCGCTTGCTGGATCGATGAGGACCGCGGTCGCGCAGCCGTTGATGCCGAACGGCCTGATCTTTTCCGCATCGTGACCACGCGCTTTCAGCTCCGCGATGGTGGCATCAGGAACCAGGCCTTCGAGGTTGAGGTGGTTGAAGCCCGTTCGGTGAGGCCAGAACGAGCCGTGGAAGTGCAGCGACTGCACCCGCGGCCACTCGAACGCCTCGTGCAGGTTCGGGTACCAGGCTGGCCAGAATTCCACGACGTTGAGAAACGACTGCAGGATGGTCTGGTCCTGGTTATCGCCTCCGGGTGACCCCAGCGCCATGAAGGGTTGTCCGTTGCGCAGCACGATGCTCGGAGTGAGGGTGTAACGCGGACGCGAGCGCGGACGCAGTTGCGCGGCGCGGGTCTTGTCGAGCCAGAACTGCTCGCCGCGCACGCTCATGCCGATCCCGGTGTCCCCGAGTATCACCGCCCCGCCGATCCAGCCGCCGCTCGGCGTGCTGTCGAAGATGTTGCCGTCCTTGTCGATGATGGCGATGTGGGTCGTATCCTTGAGCCCGCCGGCGACCGGCTCGGGGTCGACAAGCTCGCCCGGTTGGCCAGCCTCCCGGATGTTGGCGACCCAGTAGCTCCACTCCTTCACGCGGGAGTCGAACGGCAGCGGGTTGCCTGCGATGAAGGAACGCGACGCCCGCTTGGGGTCGATGAGCTTTGCACGTTCCTTCGCGTAAGCTTTCGAGAGCAGGCCCTCGCCTGGAACCTGCACGAAATCCGGATCGGCGTAATATGTATCCCGATCCGCGTAGGCGAGCTTGAGCGCCTCTACCACTGTGTGGAGGTAATCCACGCTGTTGTGCTTCATGGCCTGTAGATCGAACTGCTCCAGGATGTTGAGCGTTTCGAGCAGCGTTGGCCCCTGGCTGCCGAACGAATGCTTGTAGACCTCGTAGCCGCGGTAGGTCGTCATGCTCGGCTGTTCGACCTTGGCGTAGAACTCGGCAAAGTCGCTCAAATCGAACGGCGTCTGATGCTGCTGGAGGAACGCGACCATGTCGCGAGCGATGTCGCCTTTATAGAATCGATCACGTGCCGCGATGACACCGGCGCCACGGCCCTTGCTGTTGTTCTCGCGTTCAGCCTCGACCATTCGGGTCAGCGTGCGCGCCAGCGTCGGCATCTTGATGGTTTCGCCGGGGCGATACATCGCACCATCGGGCTTGAGCCAAAAACGTTGGTTGCCCGGCCAGCTCTCGAAGAATTTCAGATTGCGCGTGATGGCAGCCGCCGTGCGCGGTCGCATCGGAAAACCGTGCTCGGCGTAACCGATCGCTCGTGCCGCCACCTGTTCGAAGCTCATCGTGCCCCAGCGCTCCAACACGGTGAGGATCGCATGCAGCGCACCGGGAACGACAGCCGGATCAAGCCCCTTGCCGTCCAGATTCTTGCCGTGCCTTTCAAACCACTCGATCGTGGCATCCTTCGGCGCCCAACCCTGGCCGACGACCGAGGTTACCTTGCCCTCACTGCGCGGATAGACCAGCACCAGCGCTTCGCCGCCGAGGCTGAAGAGATCCTGTTCGACGACGCCGGCAACCAGCAGAGCCGCAACGCCGGCGTCGAACGAATTGCCGCCACGCGCGAGAATCTCAAACGCGGCTGCGGTCGTCAGCGGATGACCTGCCGACACTCCACCATTGGGCCCCATTGTGGGTGGACGCTCGGCGGCCCGGCTGGCAGTACCGAGAAAAGCGGTCGTCACCAGAGTGACGAGGATGACAGCAAGCACGCAGACAAATCTTTCGAACAGGCTCAAACTTCTCAAAAGGCTTGGACGCAAATCGATCCTGGTCCGCAACAGCGGCAGCGTTGATTGGTTGCGCGGCATGGCACCCTCTCAATCCTCGAACATGAAGCTCTGAAAGCAACCGATAGACAAACGCAGGTCCATTTTCGGAATGCCACCCATGGCGCGACCGCCAGGAAATGCACGGTTACGGCATGTTCCATTCGCAGATTTCGGATCAGCCTACACTGCTTGTCGGTGTACACGGAAGGGGCCACAAACGTCGTCGTGGCCTTGAACGTGGAATTATTGCGACGCAGCAATACTTCCGGTGCTGGCACAGGACCGGACTGAAATGCGGGGGTCGGCTCGACGGATCTGTAAGGATTGACCCTTACCAATCATCGGGGCCAGCAGCCGAATCGCGACATTCGCATATCGGGCCCCTGCGACCTTGGTGCATCTCCATGATGATCCAACTGCTCAACCGGAGGCCATCCCCATGAAGCCTTTCCGACCCACTTCGCGACATTTGCGGGCGCTATCTCGGCGCGGCTTCCTGTGGACCGGCGGCACGAGCTTTGCCGTCGGGCTGTTATCGCCTGTCTTGGTTGGGTTGGCCGTCAACCAGAGCCGAGGACAGCCAGGGATGAACATGCAAGGCCACGCTGGGGCGAGAGGTGTTCCCCGCGCGCCCTACCAAAAAGGTGCACCGCTTATTGAGCCGGAAGTCCGTCGTTCGGTGAACGGCGAACTGCGAACGACCTTGCAGGTCCGATATGCTTATAAGGATATCGGCGGCTATCGCCTGCACTTGCGATCCTACGAGGGAGGCATCCCGGGCCCGACGCTTCGCGTGCGCGCCGGGGACGTGGTCCGCATCCGCCTCGTCAATGATCTACCTCCGAACCCGGACCCGGTGCCGGTCGACATGATGTTGCCCCACCATTTCAACACGACGAATTTCCATTTTCACGGATTGCACGTCAGTCCGGAGGGTCTCTCCGACAATATCTTTCGATCGATGGAGCCGGGGCAGGGCTACGACATCGAGGCGACTATCCCCCGCGATCATACCAAGGGCACCTATTGGTATCATCCGCACCATCACGGCAGCGCCGATGTCCAGATAACGGGAGGCATGGCAGGCGCACTGATTGTCGAGGGTGATTTCGACGATATTCCTGAGATCGCCGCCGCCGCCGACCGCGTTCTTATGCTCAACGAGGTGCTGTTCGACTATCGCGGCACGATCGAGACCTACGACACCGTATGGCCGGAGGCCTCGCCGCGCTTCCTCTCTGTCAATGGACAACGGGAGCCGGCCATTCGTATGCGGCCCGGCGAGGTCCAGCGCTGGCGATTGATTCATGCCGGCCACGAAAACAACCTTCACCTCGCCCTCGAGGGCCATGCTCTGAACGTCATTGCCTTTGACGGCATCCGAAGATCACAGATCGGCCGTTATGAAAGTTTGCTCATGGCGCCTGGCCAGCGCGCCGACGTGTTGGTGCAGGCCGGAGCCATCGGCACATACGCCCTTCGGGCGATAGCCAACGACCAGGGCTATGCGTCGCCAGTCGGACCGCTTGCCCAACTCGTCGTGGAAGGCGACCCGCTTGCGATGCCGCTCCCTGCCACGCTTAGTACGGGGCCGCTTGCTTCCATCCGCGATGAGGAGATCACCGGCACGCGGCGCCTGACACTGTCGGTCGATCAGCCCGAATCTCCACCCGCCGCCAATTACCAGGAATTCCGATTCCTCGTCTGCGGCCGCGCGTTCGATCCGAATCGCGTCGACCAGCGCGTTGCCCTCGGTGCAGTCGAGGAATGGACCGTTGTCAACGAACACGAAGACGACCACATCTTTCATATCCACACCAATCCCTTCCAGATAGTGGCGATCAACGGCGAGAAACTCGTCGAGCCGGATTGGCGCGATACGGTGGTCGTCCCGCGCAAGGGAAGCGTGACGTTCCGCTCACGCTTCTTGGATTTCACCGGCCGCTTCGTCCACCATTGCCACATGATGAATCATGAGGAACTCGGGATGATGCAAGTTGTCGAGGTGTATGCATCGTGAGGGGCCACTCGGCTGCCGGATCTAGACGGCGGCCGATAGGCTTCTATTCATTCGACAATTTCAAATTCTGCGATAGCGATTGAGGATTGTCCTCGGGGCAGCACCTCTTCGCGCCAGCTGGCGCTGGCAAGTCTCAATCGGTCTCGAGGGTAGTGATCCGATAGGCGTCGTCAAAGGGGAACAAGGCTTCGTGCGGGTCTGCCCCTCTGATGAAGCAACGGTGTAGGAGCAGTTCGAGGCGCTCCTGTGGCGTGAGATCATCACGGTCCTTGCCCGGCGACGCCAGAGATAGGTCGTTACTGCCGTCGACGTTGAAGTAGAAGCTTCGTCCGATGCGATAATCCCGACGAAAGGACGTGCGCCACTGCGAATTGCTGCCCCAACCGACGGACAGGTCGTAGCACGGGCGGGTTTTTCGTCGAAATGTCCAATACATCGTCGACGTTTCGGCGGTCTCCTTGTGGATGTGCTCTCGTCCGCTTGTGACGATGACGCCAGCACGCGAGAACATCATGTTGCCAAGCATCAACGAGGGCCAGTATTCACCGCTCACGACCACCGGCGCGTCGGCATCCGGGTGTTGCTCGACCTTCACGATCTCATGAAAGAACGGAGAGAAGCCCGCCTCCCGCACGGGATGCAATCCTATCGCGGTCATGAATGCGGTATATTCATCAAGAGATATCTCCGGTCGGCGGTCAGAAGCGCCGACTGGAGCCGGCTGAAAGCTGAGCAAAAGCGTGTCGCTGACGCGCGACAAGGCATAGAGGAACTGTAGATCCTAGACTGGCATGGCGGGGATAGGGTTCCCCGGCTCCCGCGACAAGGCGTGGAACCATAGCCTCGCGATCTCACGTTGTCCCGAAGCCACGGGATGAATGTGTCTCGGTAAATGAATGCGCCATCGTAGTATTCAATGGTTTCGAAGAGCTCGCGAAAATCAGCGTATCCGGCGTTACCTTTATGCATTGCGAGAGTTCCGGATGTGATGGGTTTGCTCGGAGAACTAATGATAGGTCTCCGGCCGCAGGACAATTGTGTCCGACGACGCGTGGGCACGGCGCCACGATGGCGCGTAATATGTTCCAACAATGTGACAGACGCCCATAGTGCGTCGACGCGCGCATAGCGCGCTTATGGCCCACCGTTCGAAAATGATCCAGGCCTTGCTTGACCAGCCAAGAAAGTTGTCGCCAATAACCGCCGTCAGACAGCAAAGTAGCTGGGTTCCAAACCTTCGGGGACGAAATGAAACCACGCGCGCCGACCGCCTTTTACGGAGACGAACTCTGGGCGATCACTTCCTACTTCAATCCTGCCAGCTACCGGCGGCGACTAGCGAACTTCAAGACTTTTCGGCAGCACTTGCCGATCCCCCTCGTCGCTGTCGAGTTGGCCTACGACGCCGATTTCGAATTGCAGGAGGCAGATGCTGAGATTCTAATTCAGCTGCGTGGCGGCGCCCTATTGTGGCAGAAGGAGTGCTTGCTGAATGTGGCGTTGCAGGCTCTTCCGGCCGCATGTCGCAAGGTGGCGTGGCTGGACTGCGACGTCGTTTTCGGAAAGCCCGGTTGGTGCGAAGCCGCAAGTTCCTTGCTGGACAGGGTTCCGATCATCCAGCTGTTCAGGGAGGCGCATTACCCTCCGCCGCACTGGACACCAGATACTGCACAATCGGTTGCGCCAGAACTGATGCGTCCGTCTGCCGCATACAGCTTGGCACGCGGCACGCCGCCGGCTACCTGTTTTGGCTTTCAGGAATACGACCGGCGGCGCACCAGTGCATCGGGCCTGGCTTGGGCAGCCCGTCGCGAGGTTCTGGACCAGCATGGTTTCTTCGATACCTGCATTGTCGGTGGCGGTGACAATGCCATTGTCTGCGCGGCCAACAATTCCCTCGACGGATTGATCCAACGTCACATGATGAATGAGCGCGAGCGAGAGCGATATTTGGCGTGGGGGAAACCGTACTGCAAGACCGTAGGCGCCACGACCGAATTCCTTGACACCGTGGTGTTCCATCTGTGGCACGGCAACCTCAGCGACCGCGGCAGCCGTAGTCGACATGCGGGCCTTCGCTGCTTCGCATTCGACCCCTTTAAGGACATTGCAATAGACGAGAACGGTTTGTGGCGCTGGACTTCAGACAAGCCTGCGATGCACGCGTACGTGCGCGAGTATTTCGTGTCGCGAAGAGAGGATGGATAACGAACGACAAACCTTCCGAATCGTTTTCTGACACAGTAGTGCTAAGACTGTGCCGGGGTTCGCATCAGATGTCTGGCATATCCGGCGCCAAACCTGGGTCGACGTGGAGAGCCATCGTTTCCGCTGAGCGCGGAACGCTCAGGGTGGGCCCATCAGGGTAAGTGCGAATGCTGTTAACAGACCGATCGCGGGTTCCCGGGTGAAGGTATCGGCCAAGATCATCCTGTCCAAGATCGTCCGCAAGATTGCGCGCAAGCTCATGTTCAAGATGGTGCCCAAGCTCGTGTTCGAGATCGTGCCCAAGCTCGTGGCCAAGCGTCGTCGCCACCAACCATTCGCTGACCGCCGCCAGCGCTTCCTCACGCCCGGCCCCTTCATTGCGGGCCTCGCGATAGACCGCGAGCTGCGAATCGGCCGAGGTGCCATGCTCGACGATGGCGCGGCAGTGCATGACCTCGTCGAGGCAGCCGAGCGCGGCGGCATCGCCGGCCGCCTCCTCGATGACACGATCGAGCCAGCGTGCGAACGGGACGCCACGCGGGCTTGCCTCCTCGACAAAAGTGCCGTGAATGCCGTAGCGTTGCGCCCGCCACTTGTTCTCCACCACGATGGCACGCGACACGGCGGTAAGATCGGCGTTGAGCGAGGGATTGCAAAAAACGCGGCGCGCCAGTGTGCGATACAGCGCTGCGATCGCCACCGTGTCCTCCAGGCGCGTGCAGCAATCGGGTGCCCGCAATTCCAGCGTCGGATGCGCGGTCGACGGTCGCATCGCCCACCAGATGAAGCTCGCGTTGGGCATCACGCCGGCGCCCACGAGCGCGTCGACATAGGCATCGAATTCCTTGCGCGTGCGGAACAGTTCGGGCACGCCGGTACGCGGCAGCTCGTCATAGGCGGCGAGCCGGTAGCCCATCAGGCCGGTGCGTTGCGACTGCCAGAACGGCGATGAGTTGGCGAGCGCGATGAATATCGGCAGATAAGGCAGCATGCGCGTCATCACGTCGACCCGCACATCGGGATCGGGCAGTTCGACATGGACGTGCATGCCGCACAGCATGTTGCGCCTGCCGATCATCTGCAGGTCATGCATGACGCTGTCGTAGCGCGCGCCCTTGGTCTGCCGCGCCTGTGTCCATGCGGCGGTCGGGTGCGTGCCTGCGGCCATGAGGGCGAGTCCATGCGACGCCGCGATGGCGGCGAGCATCTGTCGCAGCTCGCGTAATTCGACGCGCGCCTTTGGGATGTCGACATGTGGCTCGGTTGCGACCTCGACTTGCTGTTGCAGAAACTCGCGCTTGCCGCGACCGCGAGTCAGCGTCTTTACCGCTTTGAACAGCGACTCCGGCGCTATAGTTGCGATTGCATTTGTGTCCGCGTCGACGAGGAAGTATTCCTCCTCGATGCCAAAGCGAAATTTACCGGAGGAATTTTTCGACCGGCACCTCGACGATACGCTTCTTGTTCTCGGCATGCACCCTGCTCCCCCTTTGCGAGACATTGTGAAATGAGTGCAATGTCCTGACGCGACGATGTCAAAATGTGGGTGAGAATTAGATTCTGCACACGAGTGGATCCGAACCGGTAGAGTGTTGCCGGACGCACAGCAAGGAAGTACCTATCTGTTCGCAACGTTCGCTGATTTCCACACCGCGTCTGCTCTTGCCTTGCTCTCGTCACAGGTCGATGGCCTGTTTGCGTCGGAACATAGGAAGGGAGGGAGGTAACAATGGCTTCCGCGCTTAATCCCACACAACACGAATTCACTGAAGGTCTGTGGCCTACCGAGCCACCGGTCGACGCAACGATTCACCCGCTCGATCTGGAGGGCAAGCCGTCGCTTGGCAAGCGAGCCTCGCGTCGTCTCATCCGCTTCCTGATCGTATTCGGCGCAGGTGTCACCGCCACCTTGGTCTGGCAGTCACACGGCGATGCGATCCGGGCGGTGATCGCAGACTCATACCCGCACCTTGGTTGGTTGGCACCGCAGGCCGCAGCGGCACAGACTGCTTCCGATATGGCCGTGCCGACCGCACCCGTCATGTCTTCCGCCGATGCACAACCGTTCAAGGCGATGTCGCTTGGTGTGGCTGCCATGCGGCAAAGCGTGGATCAGCTTGCCGCTCAGCTTGCTGCTGGTCAGCAGCAGATGGCGGGTGACATAGCCAAGCTGCAGGCGGCCCAGCAGGACATACTTGACAAGCTCTCTCACCGGCCAGCCGCTCCGGCAGCCGCTGCCCCGGCACGCAAGCCTGTGACGCCGGCGCCGTCGACGCCACAGGCACAGCCGGCACCGCCGGCGCGGTGACAGTCCAGCGTGGCGATTCTTGCGGCCCCCGCCGTCGCGGGGGCAGTCCCTTGACTCCAAGCGGGCAGGTAGCCGCCGTTGTCGGTGGCCGGGATGAAACGGAGCCTTCTGGGATGGAGAAATGCGGTTCGGCTACCTATGTCTGAAGAGAGCGGATGGGAAACAAGGAATTCGGCTTCCAAGCGAAGGGTCATACGATGGCGAAGAACACGATTTGTGTCTGGTACGAAAAGGACGCCGAGACTGCTGCGCGCTTCTACGCCGAGACTTTTCCGGACAGCGCGGTGGGTGCCATCCACCGTGCACCCAGTGACTACCCATCCGGCAAGAAGGGCGACGTGCTGACGGTCGAATTTACAGTTGCCGGCGTCTCTTGTATCGGCCTCAATGGCGGTCCCGCGTTCAAACAAAGCGAAGCCTTCTCGTTCCAGATCGCCACCGACGATCAACACGAGACCGACCGCTACTGGAACGCCATCGTTGGCAATGGCGGCCGGGAAAGCGCGTGCGGCTGGTGCAAAGACAAGTGGGGCGTCTCCTGGCAAATCACCCCGCGCGTGCTGATCGAGGCGATGGCGGCCGGCGGCGATGAAGCGAGGCGTGCGTTTGATGCGATGATGGGCATGAAAAAGATCGACGTCGCCGCGATCAAAGCGGCGCGGCGCGGCTGACGTTCCCTTCGCCGTGGCCGCGCGCTCGAGCTATTGCGGCACACCTTCAACTGCATAGATTCGAAACTTCGCGTGTTTTTCACCAATATTGGCGGCTTCCACAAAGGCTGGAGAAGAAAATGTTGCCAGTGCCTTATCAAGGTTCTCGAAAGTCATCAAAATAATCCGCTTGGGCGGTTCCCCTTTGATAGATACGGTCGTGGTGCCGCGCGCAAGGTATTTGCCGCCACCAGCCAGGACTGCTTTTTCAGCGGGAGGAACGTATTCCTTCAAGAAACCGTCTTGATTGGCCACTTCGATTTCTCCAATGACCCAGGCGGGCGGTCTGGCCTGAGCGTGGAGGCCTTGAACGGCCAGCGCGCCAAGTCCAATGCCGGTGAACAATGCCAGCGTTACAGCGTATTGAGTCTTCATCAAATATCCCTCTGTGAGCAACCATCGGAGGAACCATATCACATTATGCCGTCAAAGTGCTCGAATGACTGCCAACTCAACTCGGTCAAAACCGCTAAGGCTCAATTCGAACAAAACGCTACGTTTCGCTCAACCTCGCGCGGGCGTGGCTCCCGTCCACCAGACGCAGCGAGCACCAACATAATCGTCCCGCGGTACATTGGAGATTTTGGACGCGTGCGACGAAAGGACATCGCACCAGTTCTTCCTACACGATAAACCCGCATGATCAACGCTTCCGCGACCTCAACAAAGATCGACAATTCTAATTTGACTCATTGATCTCGTGGCTGGTGAGCGGCCGATAGATGTGCACGTTGATTTTTTGTTTAAGTTCATAAAGTTGTTCAGCAATCGGTTTGTACTGTGCGACCAGACTTTCGGCATAGGTGTTGAGTTCGCTGGTCATTTTGTGCCGCAGGTCAATGACGATCCGTGCTTCTTCGGCATTCAACGCCACTGCCGTATCCTTGAGCCCACCGATCTCGAACTGCCGCATTCTCGCAAGATAGGGGAGAAGTTGCCCCTGCAGCTCAAGAACGCGCTGCATCGTATTGGCGAGGAGAGGATAATACATATGGCGGATGGTGGTGATGGATTTGAGCAATTCAACCTCGAGCTGGGGGTCACGCAAATAGATCGATGCTTTCACGGCCGCCACGCGCACGGTTCCGAACAATTCGACGTCACGCTTATGGAACTCCGCGGGCTCAAAATCAGCCGACTCTGATTTCATCGTGATATCGCCGACGCCAGTCTGCAGGAAATATTCCCATCTTTCGACGGCGACCCGAAACTCGACGAGTTCCGTTTGTTCCCGGTCGCGAAGGGATTCCTTGATGGAAAGCGAACTCTTGACGAGGCTCTCGATGTTCGTAAATCGGCTCTTGAATGAGCCTTCAATGTAACTTCGCACGAAATAGGCGACCACCACCAAAACGATGACGGAAATGGATGTTTGTGTGAAAAACGTGACGAGTTCGTTCATTTTGTTCCATCCTTCAACGAGCTGCATATGACCGTGCTGGCGAGCGGTCAGCCGCAGCGATGACGTCCGAAATGGTTATAGCCGAATGTTGGTGACGGCAGAAGAGAGGAACGTCATTAGCGCTGGGCGACGATTACGTTCCAAGGCGTGGTCGGTTCGGGCCGCTCGACATGAACATCCCGAAAACCCGTTTTAGTCAGGGCAAAGATTACGTCGTCCGGTGCGCGGGTCGTGAAAATGTCAGGCGGCATTCGCATGCGGTCCATTCGTTCCTTGGGAAGAAATCCAACAACAACCCGACCACCCGGGGAAAGAACGCGATGAATTTCCGCAAAGCCGATGTCAAGTGAACGCCAAAAATAGATCGTGTTCACGGTGCACACTTTTCCGAATGATGCCGTGTCAAACGGCAATTTCTCCACAGTACCCTCGCGAAATTCCGCGCGGCCGGCGGCCACGGCGTCGGCAAATCTAGCGCGCGCCCATGTGACCACATCGTGAGATCGATCGACGCCGGCCACAAACGCGGCGCGCTCGATCAGAGTTGAAAGCGTGACGCCGCCACCGAATCCAATCTCTAAAACGCGATCCGAGGACATAAGCTCGAGCTGCTTGACAGCGAACGCATTCATCTTGGCATTGTGCCGATTCATGAGGTATGCCATGAGGCGGCCAAAGAGACCCGTTGGATGCGAAAGTTGCCGAGCTATTATCCGAGGAGCCATTACTCATACCTTTACGTTCAGTCGGTAAATGTGGGTCGTCTATACTCTCACGTGGCATGATATCCGGCCTCGGGCCGAGTTTGTCAAAAGGACCGAAATGGCAACCCGATATTTGAATCGAAGGAGATTGCCTTGGAATACCTTGACAGCGCGTGCTGATCAAACCACGCCCTAATGGCCCGCCCTATGATCGCGCGGCGTTATGCCAATTCGATGCGGACCGCAATGGCTGCGCTGGCAATGACCGCGGGATCATTGTTCTCAGAATCGGCAACATCGAGACCGCCCTTGACGGCCGTCACGGTGACATTGCCGACAGGCAGAGATTTCTTGACCTCATCGAGGTCCACCTGCTCCGGACGCTGGACACCGATCGTGACTTCCACATCCACCTTCTTGTCGAGTTTCAACGAACGAAGGAAGGCAAGCGAACTGTGATGCAGCGCATCCTGCACTGCGCGCAACGCGGCCTTGGTGTAGTTGGAACCATGCAGATCGTTGCCGGAGCCGAGTTCCAGGATGACGCGTTTTTTCGGCATTGGAGGTTCCTTCACGCGATGTCGAGGCTGACGACGGCGCAGGCGTTGGCAATCAACGTGCTGTCGGTGCCCATATCGTTTCGGATCTCAAGGCCGCCTTCGACCACCGTGACGGTGCCCTTCCCATAAGGCAGAACGGCCAGCACTTGTGCCTTGTCGACCAGTTCGGGCCGGGGCACGCCGATGTGCACATCGATAATCATTGCATCCAGCGGATAACCAAGCGCCGTCGCGATCGACAGCGAATTGTGCCAAAGCGCATCGCGCAGAGCCCTGCAAGCGGCCTTCGTCGGATCCGTGCCGCGGATGTCGGTGCCCATGCCTATTTCAAGCACCATACGTTTTTTCGTCATTGGTTCTATCCCGTCGTCCGGTGAATTCTAGCGCACGCTTCGCTTATCTCGAAAATGTGCTGAGGTGCGCTCTCGTTTCCTTGTGTGATCGCATTTTCTTGGG
>Ga0099792_10000439_pt1 | contig 15485 bp, 12 predicted proteins | sample Rivendell_Oct201_8_FD_83780 | JGI IMG/M metagenome (GOLD analysis project Ga0099792, IMG submission 83780) | Vadose zone soil microbial communities from the Eel River Critical Zone Observatory, Northern California, USA -... | ecosystem: Environmental > Terrestrial > Soil > Vadose zone >...
AAAATCCATCCCAAGAATCGAGCCGCTGAGCAAGGTTCGTCGCGCGCGCGGCGAGCGCGGCATTTGGCAACGTCGCTTCTGGGAACACCTGATCAGAGACGATGAGGACTATCGTCGGCACGTGGAATATTGCTATATCAATCCCGTCAGGCATGGGTTGGTCAAGCGCGTGCGCGATTGGCGGTTCTCGTCGTTTCACCGCGATGTCGCGGTCGGACTGTTTCCGGAGGACTGGGCGGGCGACTTCGGCCCAGACGGTGAGTTTGGAGAGGCAGAAATGGCCCAATAAAGCGATTGCGCCCTACGGCCGCAGCGTACAAATCCTTGTAGGGCGCAATTGCTTTATTGCGCCACTTCGGACCAACCCCGAATCCGGGACAGATTTTAAAAGGCAGCAGGCGCAACAAAGTCATTGCGCCTACAAAACGAGGGAGGCGCGCGATGAACAGGAAATCAAGGCGAACACTATGTGCCGCAGGGCTCATCACGGCGCTGCTCACCGCCGGCGCCTACGGGCAACAAGGTGAGGAGAAGCTTGGCACGCTGAGCTTCCCGACCTCGTGCGATCCGAAGGTGCAGGCGGAGTTCGAGCGCGGCGTCGCGATGATCCATTCCTATTGGTTCCTGGTCGCGCGCAAAGTGTTCGAGGGCGTGCTCCAGCAGGATCCCAGTTGCGCTATTGCCTACTGGGGCATTGCGATGGATCAGCTCGGCAACTCGCTGGTCGGGCCGCCACCGCGCCAGCAAGCCGACGCCGCCTGGGCCGCGCTTGAAAAGGCCCGCGAAATCGGAGCGAAGACGGAACGCGAGCGCGGCTGGATCGACGCGTTGCGCGCCTACTTCCGTGATCACGACAAGGTCGACGTCGAGACTCGGCTACGCGCCTACAACAAAGCGATGGAGGAGATGGCGCAGCGCTATCCCGACGACTACGAGGTGCAGGTCGTCTATGCGCTCACGCTGCAGGCGTCGGCCGCGAAGACCGACGTCACCTACAAGAACCAGCTCCAATCGGTCGCCCTCCTGGAGAAGCTGTTCGAGCAAAATCCGCAGCATCCGGGCGTGTCGCACTTCATCATTCATGCCTACGATTTCGCGCCGCTCGCCGACCGTGGAATTGCTGCGGCCAAGCGCTACGCGAGCATCGCGCCGGCAGTCCCGCATGCGCGCCATATGCCGTCGCACATCTATTCCATGGTCGGGATGTGGGAGGAGTCGGTCGCGTCGAATGCGTCGGCGCTCGAGATCCAGCCCGACTACTACCATGCCGCCGATTTCTCGGTGTATGCGCATCTGCAGCTCGCGCAGGACGGCAAGGCGAAGGCATTGATCGAAAAGGCACTGGCGACCCCGCCGCGTGGCGATCGCCCGGGTGGCTTTGGCAATTTCGTGGCCAAGGCCCTGATGGAGACTCGCTACCTGCTTGACCGGGGCGATTGGCAGAGCGCTGCGGCGATGCCGATGAATCCAACCGGAGTGCCGATAGCGGATTCACTTTATCGTTTCAGCCGCGGCCTTGGCATGACGCGCAGCGGCAACGTCGCCGGCGCCAAAGCCGAGATCGAGGCCATGAAGGCGTTGCGCACAGCGCTGCAGCGCGCCGATCAATCCTACTGGGCCGACCGCACCGAAGAGCAGATGCTGGCTATCTCCGCCTGGGTGGCGGTGAAGGAGGGCGCGCGCGACCAGGCGGTGCGGTTCATGCGCGCGGCCGCTGACGGCGAGGACGGCAGCCTCAAGAACGTGATCATGGAGAACCGCCTTTATCCTTTGCGCGAGATGCTGGCGGAACTGCTGCTGGAGGGTGGCGAGCCCGCGGCGGCGCTAAAGGAATACGAGACCGCAATCAAGCAGACGCCCAACCGCTACCGCGCTTTCTGGGGCGCCGCGCGTGCCTCCGATGCCGTGGGCAATCGGGCGCAGGCTTCCGAGTATTTTGGCAGGCTCGTGAACCTCGCCAAGAACGCCGATATCGAGCGCCCGGAAGTGCGGGAGGCCAAGGCGTTCCTGGCGCAGCGATGATAAGATGGCCATCGCCAAGAACAGCCTGGAACGTTTGTCGATGAAGTTGACCCACACTCCGTTCGTGCCCGCAAAAGCGGGCATCCAGGGCGGCACGTTGGTGTTCACAATTCTGGGTCACCGCTTCCACGGGGACGAACGGAGACTGGCTCAAGCTAGTCGGAAGTGACCCTAAGAATAGGCAGGCGACAATGATCCGCTTGATTGCGCTGTCTGCGATCCTCGGCGCGCTGGTCGCCGGAATTGCGGCTTACAGCATCAGCCCGTCGCTGTGGCTGACGGTAATGGGTCCGCGGTCCAGCGGCCCGGAGCAGACTGCAGAAACCAAGCCCGCGTCCGAAGAATGGCCGATCTGCACCATGACGGTCGCTATGCCTGATGCCGACTGGGCGAGACTCGATCCCGAGTTCGCCGCCGGCAAGAAGGCGCTGGTCGCCGAGGACTGGGATGGTGCGATTGCGGTGCTGAAATCCGCGGCGCTGCGCGATCCGCGCAACCCCGACATCCAGAACTACATTGGCTATGCCTATCGGCGGCTGCGCCAGATGGGGCCGGCGATCGGACATTACCAACAGGCGCTGATGCTCAATGCGCGCCATCGCAGCGCCCACGAGCATCTCGGCGAAGCCAATCTGGTGTTGGGCGACCCGGTCGCGGCCGAGCAGCACCTCGCCCATCTGGAAGATATCTGTCTCATCGGCTGCGAGGAATACGAAGACCTCAAGCGGGCTATCGCGGCGTATAGGAAGTTGGCGGCGCGCTGACGGGCGCAGCGCGAATTCTTTGTAGGGCGCAATTACTTTATTGCGCCACTTCGGACAAACCCCGAGGCCGAGGTGGATTTTGAAGGGCAGTCGGCGCAATAAAGCGATTGCGCCCTACGCGCGGCTGGTCAAGCAGATTGGATATGCTCGGTGCGGGTCCAGCGGGTCAGGGCCGTTTTGGAATCAGCCGCCGCCACTCCGGGTCAGTTGGAGTCCGTGGATCGAAGGAGGCATCGTCGGTGGGCAGCTGCTGGCCGTTGCGATTGATCCAGATCGCCGTGGGGTCCGTTGATTGCCGTATCGGCGCCCCACCGTAAGGGTTGTCGTACCATTGCTGGCCGGCTGGCAGTGCGCCCTGAGGCATGCCAGGCGCCGCGTCTTGGTCAGCCTGAATCTTGGCCTGATTCTTGGTGCGATAGGCCACGAGTTCGTCCCAGGTCCGCTTAGCCCAATCGCGATGCGCTGACACCATTTGATTGGCTTGATTGGCGCGCTCAGCATCACGCCGAGGTTCGTCAAAGGGATTGGGCCCGGTGTGCACGGCCTGCAGGGCGACTTCGGGAAGCCAACTGGAGTATGCATCCCAGATCCGCTCCTTGGCACCAACAAGCGCCATCACCCCGTCGGTCCGGTCGAAGACGTTGCGGTTGTAAACAGTAGCGACGTTGCTGACCACGAGCCCGCGCATCCGCCCGATGGGCGCGGTATAGGTCACATCCATGACCGCCGCGCCGTCATAGGCGGCCATCGGGATAATGTAGACCACGCTGGTGAAGCGCACATCGGTGAGGCGGAGCGCCGCCATCCTTTGAAAAGCAAACACCTCCGGGGTCAACTGCTGCTTGAGGCCACCGATGCCTGCCACGCTGATGTCGGCCGACCGGTCGCGCGACTGTAGTAGCAGCATCGTATTATTTTCTTGCATGACCAACCAGCCCGCCGGCAAGGCATGATTGAAATAGGGACCTTGTCGAAAGGGCATCGCTTGACCAGCGCCGCAATTCGAGGCGTCGCAGTCTGCAGCAAAGCTGCCGAGCAATATCCCGGAGGTAGGCATCAGCAGCGCCACTGTCGCCAGCGCGGCAGGGAGGCTGGCCCCACCGCCCAGTTGCAGGAACCTGCGGCGTGGAAATCGCATGATGTCCTCCAGAATCATTCGAAGGCGGCGCGCTGTTGCACTTACGGATCTCAGCAATCGTAGGGCGCAATCACTTTATTGCGCCATTCCACGTGCTGGCCGACCCCATCGACGGAAGCTTGCCTCCGAAACGGCGCAATAAAGCGATTGCGCCCTGCGGGTTGGCGCAGCACTGAACTAAAGCCCGAGCACCACTTTGGCCCAGTTCAGCACCAAATCGCCGTTGAGGAATTCGAGCACGGCGGCTTCTTGCGCGACCGGATCATCGGCGGCGACCACGGTGGCGACGATCACATCGCAACGGTCGTTGAAGGCGAGCGAGAGCAGCGATTTCGCTGATGGCCCGGCAACCCGATAGCCGCGGCTGCGGCCCTTCATCCAATGCACCGTAATGGGCCGGCCGGGGCCGAGTGCGGATCCTTCGTTGCCGACGAGGTCGACGTCGCTGACGCGATCGAGCTCCTCGTCGTCGGCCACTCCGGTTTGACAATTGCAGAAGCCGATTTTCGGGCGCAGATAGAGATTGACCTCAATCCCGCAATCGGCCGCCTTGCATTGATACGCCCATCCCTGTCCCCACTGGTCGATCGGGAAGGGCCACGCGGCCTCGTTCCAGACCGGCTCGCCATGCGTATCGGCCGGCGGCTTTGCGGCGAGGAAGAGCCCATAGCCGCCGATCCCGGCGACCAGCACGACGGCGATGAACGTTACAATCCGCTTGATCATGATCTCTCATGTGTGATGCCCGCGCTTTCGGCGCGGGCATCCATATCTTGTTTTCCTGCGCCGCGGCCGCTCGCGTTCACCACCAACTGGGTTTCTTTTCCGGCGGATACACCGGCACTTCCGGAATGAAGCCGTTCCGGTTCGGCATTTCGACCTTCGGCAGACTCTTGTCGTCCATCACGTCGGTCTCTGCGATGATGCCGTTCCGATAGAGCAGGAATGCGGTCAGTGCATAGACTTCGTCAGGGGTCAGCGTTCCCGGCTTCGGGACGGGCATCGCGCGGTTGATATAGTCCCACGCGAGCGTCGCATACGGGTAGTAGGCGACACTGTCCCTGTGCTCAGCTTTGAACGGGCCGCGGAACGGCTCGCCGGGCTTGCCCAGCACCAGACGCCGGAGCACCCCGCTCTCGCCATTCTTCCCGTGGCAGACCTCGCAGCGCTTGGCAAAGATCACCGCGCCATCCTTGGCGCTACCGCTCCCCGCAGGCAGTTGCTGCCCCTGCGGGCCGATCATGAAGTCGAAGCGCTTGATTTCTTCCTGACTCAGAGGCGTGCCCACATTGTAGCGCGGCGACTGCGCCAGCCCCGTTGCAGGGGCTGCCAGGAACATCACTGATGCGAGCAGGCTAAGAGTACATCGCATTGTGTACGCTCCCATCGCGGGCCACGTGCCAGGGCTGGATCATATTGGTATGAATGGCGCGGGCGGGTTTCTGCATATCCGCTTCGCTGATGCCCCAGTTTTTGTACAGCTCCGCTCGCGTGGGCTGAACTTCGCCCTTTTCATCGGTGCAACGGGACATGAGCGTCGCCTCTTCGCCGTTCCAGGCCCAGTCAAACGTGAACCGGGCATGCGCCTTCGAATGCACCGGCGTCTGAAGCTTTGCTTCCTTCCAGCTCTTGCCGCCGTCGGTGGATACGTCGACCTTGCTGATCACACCGCCACCGGACCAAGCCAAGCCGGTGATCTGGACGTATCCCTTGCGCGGAATGCTCAGGCCGGCTGACGGCCGCGTAATCACGGATTTCGGCCCCATCTCAAAATGGTACCAACGCGCCTTGCCGCCTATATCATCTCTTGGGATGGAGTGGTTCATGGATTCATTCCAGGCGTGGTAGGGCTGGTCCACCACCTTGATGTGTCTCAGGTACTTGACGCTGAAGGGCGCTTCCCAGCCGGGGACGAACAGCCGGATCGGGTAACCCTGCTCGACCCGCAGCGGCTCGCCATTCTGGCCGTAGGCCACGAAGACATCATCGAGCGCCTTTGCCAGCGGGAGGGTGTGACTGAACTTGCCCGGGTCGGCTCCTTCCGAAACCAGCCAGCTTGCCTCTTTCTTCAGCCCGCACTCGTTCAGCAACACGGAGAGCGGCACGCCGGTCCATTCGCTGCAGCTGCTCATCCCGTGGATGAACTGGACCGGCAGTCCCATGTTCTGATTGCCCTGATGATGGATCAGGGGCGAGCTGTTGGCATGGCACTCCAGGAAGTGCACCCGCGATACCGACGGGAGGCTCTTGAGCTCGTCCATGCTGAAACTCAACGGACGATCCACCAGCCCATGGATCGTGAGGCGATGTTCTTGCGCATCGATCTCGGGGAAGTGGGACGCGTGGTATTGCACGAAGTGAAGCCGGGCCGGCGTGATGATCCCGGTATAGTCCTGATACGGAGTGTAGTAGGTGATGTGATCGACGCTCATCCTGACGCCGCGGCGCGAGGGAATCCCTCGCGGGGCAGGCCCATCATCGTGGAGGTGAGCATCTTTGGCTTGGACTTCGGGCTTGGCTGACTGGCCTCTCGCCCATTCAGTGCCGACGCCAGCGCCCGCCGCCACACCAGCCACCGTACCACCAGCGTGCTTCAGGAACCGCCTGCGGCTAGATCCCTTGGAATCCATGAACGCCTCCCGTGATTCCGAATTTTGAATTTGAGATTTGCTTCGGCCCGAATGTATTCGCCGACCAACTTTGTAGTTTCCAGTGAAATCGGTAGCGTGTCAACCAGAGGGCAGCATCGACGCAGTGCAACAATCGACATTCAGCGGTTCGATCCGCTGCCCGAAATTGGTGGATCGTTGCGGCATTCCTCCGGCACCAGCTTCGGAAGCAAAGCGGGCTGGCAAATACTATGATTGCAACACTATGATTCTAGTGCCGCTTTTCGATTTGACGTTGCTAGACTCAAATCGGCGATCACGCTGCCGATCAGAGCGCGGATATGTAACGCGCCATCGCCTCGCGCTCAGCGGGAGAAATCGCCTCCATGATTTTCACCATGTCGGCATTGTTGGTCCGCTCACCGACGGCAAAGCGGTTCATCGCCTCGACCAGATATTCATAGCTTTGGCCGGCCAGCCGCGGCCCCGGCAGGCCGCCAACGAAGTTCTGCTGATGGCAAATCTGGCATACAGCAACTCCGCTGGGCGGCGACGCGGAGGCGGCGTTAGTGGGTCGCGACGGCCAGTCCTTCTTTGCGAAATAGGCTGCTGCTGGCCCCAGTTCTGCCTGCGAGAGGGCTGTTGCCATCCAGGTCATCACGTCGTTGTCGCGAGCCCCACTCTGGAATTCATGCAGCTGCTTCAGGAGGTAATTTTCCTGCAGCCCCCAGATAATCGGAGTGGCCGCACTCCTGGGTACGCCCCTGTCGCCGTGGCAGGTGTTGCAAACCAGGAGCTTGGCCCCGAGTATGGCCTCGGCCTCAGCGGTATTTCCCACCGTGGCCACCGCCGGCCTCTCAGGGATGTGTCCCGCAGGGTGTGCGGCCTTCTCCGCGGCATTTGCCGGCGCAGCCAGCGCGGCGAGAACAACCAGAGCGCCGAAAACAGTCGGAAAATGATCGTTGATCATGTTTACGCTGCCATTGTTCGAGGTACGCGGTGTTCGAGGTACGCGGTGTTCGAGGTACGCGGTTGCGTGACGCGACCAACGCGTCATAACCACCTAAAACATGCCGCAGTCAGGCTTGTGGCGCAAGATGAAACAATCTCGTTGTTTCTGAGCGGCGGGCGGAATTTCGAGACGGTTTGGCGCGCCGAATCCTCCTTTGATCGCGAGTGGGCGGTTTTGTGCCGTTCCTCAATCTGCTTTTAGATCTGCTTTTGGTCCTTCCCTGCACAACCAAGAATTTCCGTTCGGTCTTCAGAGAGCAGCGGAAGGTGAGTCGGCGGTCAACGGCCCACGACGCGAATGTCTGTTAGCGGACTCTATGCGGATGAGTCCGCACAAGGAACGCACACGGGTCGTTGTTTGTTAAATATCCAAATTGAAGGAGATCAATCGTGCCAATGCTATTTTGGCTGCCCGTTATCATCATGTCCGGCTGGTGGTCCACGTTTGCGGAGCCCTCTGATCACCGAGTCGCTCGTCAATCCGCTGACGTTCTGCCGCCGGCGGATCCCATGACTTAAAGCCAAACAGCCTGTCGTCGGTCAGGACGAAGACATTTCCTCGACTGTAGTGACCGCTCGCGCCCTTCGAATTCTCGGCGGCATGGGTCAGGACACCGATACCGTGAGGTCTGCGTCACGTCGCTTTGTGCTCCTCGCTTACGCTCCAGCCGCCTATGCGCCAGTCGCCTATGCTCCATGCGCGTGCTCCAAAAGCGACGCAAGGGACAACAAGGAGCTGTTCTCCAGGGAATTCGTGATGCTTTCCCTTCGTTGTTTCCGTATTGCAGATAGGCCTTTCGCGATTTTGAGGAACTCCGTGAGACCTGCTGCGTTTGCCATCGCGGGCGGTTATGGAGGCAGATCATGGGTTCTCCGACTTCGCAGTGTTGGCCGTTACCATCTCGAATATCAGATTGTTGTAAGGCTCCAGACAAATATCTTTCCATTCTGCTCTTCGTGATTTCTGTTCTTTTCATTCCAAGCGTTTCTTTTGGGCAGGACGGACATCATGGAGTTGGACACGAGACATGGCACGAGGGCTTCTATTCGAAGCTCGTTCGTAAGGACACGAATGTGTCGTGCTGCAATTTGTCGGATTGTCGTCCGACCCAATCCCGAATGGTCGATGACCACTACGAGGTGAAAGTGGATGGCGCCTGGCTGCGGGTGCCTAAGGAAGCGATCCAAAATGTATCTGCGCCCGATGGAGGCGCTCACGTCTGTGCCCCAGAGCAGGTCGGTGCCGCCAAAGGAAAAGTCTATTGTGTTGTTCTGCCGCCCGAGACGTGAGTGAGCACCGCATCCTTGATGCGAGCATGCGAGACAAGGCGGAATAACAAGAACCGGTGGTCGTTGGCGGGCTGATGGCGGCGCGCAAAGGCGCAAGCCCAAGACAGTCCAACGGCCCCGCTCGGCCTCAAACTGTAAACAGCGGCCGAGGTCGGCTCTGCGTCGCGGGAACCATGAGGATGATGGTTTGGTTATGAAAGTTGGCGGGTCGTCGCCGCGTCGATCGCCTGTCATCGTCATAGCTCACCTCGCACCAAAGCAACGGAGCGAGTTGCCCAGCGCCCGGTGTGTTTCCATGGCTCATCCGCTTCCGCTACCCATCTGGGACCGAAGGGCCGGCAAGCGCGTCGAAGAATGGATGGACGATCACGCGCCCACCTACGAGAGCAAGCCGCAGCGCTCGCTCACACAATGGCTCGAATCCCAGCCCTTATACGATTGGCTTGTGGCCGCGTATCAGAACACAAGGCGGAGTGCCCGTCAGATCGGTCCCTTCATTCGCAAGAACCGGATCGACATGAGCGAGTTTGAACCCTCAGACTATCAGTCTTTCGCGGAGTTCTTTGACCGGCGGTTTCGTCGCGGCGTTCGGACCTTTCCGGATATTCCCGGCGAACTGGGCGCTTTCGCAGAAGCCCGCTACTTTGGGTGGGAGTCCGTTGTGCCGGACCAGGAGTTTCCCATCAAGGGACGCTCGCTGAACGCCGCGCGCATTCTCGGTGGACCTGAGCGCGCCGAGCCATTTGCCAACGGACCTGCGCTTCTGGCGCGGCTATCCCCGGTCGACTATCACCACGTCCACTATCCGGACGATGGTCTGACCTTGGAGCAAGATTGTCTCGGTCACCGCTTGTGGACCGTGAACTGGCACGCGCTGCAAAACAAAGACGACATCCTTTTCCGTAACGAACGCCGGCTCAACATTCTGGAGACCCGCAACTTCGGTCGTCTTGCCTTTGTGGAGGTCGGCGCCCTTTCGGTCGGTCGGATCGTTCAAGTGCACTCCCTCGACACGTCGTTTACGCGCGGTGAAGAGAAGTCAGTGTTTCGCTTCGGGGGCTCGGCCGTCATCGTTTTCGGTCAGGAAGGTGCGTGGCGCCCCTCTGACGACCTGCTTGCGTACACCCAAGAGGGTGTCGAAACGCTTGTGCGACTCGGTGAAACCATCGCGGTCAGCTGTTGAAGAAAGCTCGCTGTACATGATTTGAGGAGCCGCGCACAGGTGGCCTCACCCTCGGGCGTCCGACTGATCAGGATCAATGTCGTATTGTTAACCAAAGGCATCGCGGCTCCCGGCAGCTTTTTCAGCTCGACAAGCCAAGCGAAGCCGTCGAGCTTGGAACCGCCGCGAGCCAAGAGTGTTGAAGACTCGGTGGGCTGCGAATGGTGGCAATGCAACGCGCGCCGCCTATGGTCGGGTGCATGACGCTGAGGCGGTCGGCACCCTGCGCTCGAGCGACGCATCCAGATTGTCGGCGCCGCTGGCGGACGACGCCGAGCATTGAAGCGTTAACGTTGAACAGGGACGGGAGAGGCTTGTGAGCTACGCGTATCGGTCGCAAGACTTGTTCGCGCTCTTGCAGACGAAAGCTCCGGTGACGACTGCAACACTCGCGGCAAATTTTCGGCGCAACGAATACGGCCTGCTATCGGTTGGTCTCAAAATTCATTGTCTGGACAATGGTGAGAAGTTCAAAGAATTGATTGAAGGCCTTGGGGGCGCGTCGCGGATTCTGGACGTTAACTATTTCAAAGATGCTCGTGCCTCCCTGTGCCTCGTGCTGCCGCCGGTCGGAAGTGCAACTTCGGCGGTTCATCTCATTCAATGCATCGAGCAGTACATTGGTTCGCCGGTCCTCGCCAACAGCCAGATCCAACTGCAGCTCTGTTCTCCAGGCCGGCTCAGCGCGCGCGCGTCCGCCTTGCTGGGGATCGCATTCTATCTCGGCTCCGATACGCTGCGCCGGTACACGCAGGCCGACCTCAGAACAACCTTCGAATCGAGCTTCAACCATCCCCGGGGAATTCGCCTTGTACTCTACGACGCCGAGGGCGATTTCGACCGAAACTTCACCTGGTGGAACTATTGGGGGGGCCATGAACCGGAGTTTCCATTTGCAAGCGGTCGAACAGATCTGCTGATCGGGCCAGGAAGCCGGCTGGATATTGAGAACATCAATCTGGTGGCAACGCTGCTCGTTCACTCTGAATATGATGGCTATTGGAGTGGCCTTGGTCAGGAATTCAGGGCTGAAATGGAGGTGATCCTGGGGCGCCATATCCTGGCTGGGCTGATCGATGCGCCATGGGTCCGCCAATCATGGGCCCAATTTGGAGACGATGATAAGTTCTTTGCTGCGCTCCAAGAGCTTGTGGCGTACGCCTATGGCGAATCCACTCGCGTCAAGCAGCGTCGCCTTTTGCAATTCGGGATGTGGCGCAATGGTCATGGACGGTCGCCGAATGGCATCCTGGAAGAAGTGCAAAGACTCCTATTCAAATATAGAAAGGCGATCGAAAGACAATCCAGGCTCGTACCTCAAGCGGGAGAGTCTCCATGATGCGAGCACATCAGCCTGGTTCGCAGCCAATTGATGTCCCTGAAACGATCCCGAACCCGGCAATCCCGCGAACAGTTCCCAATCCGGAGCCCCGGCCGAGCGAACCAATCAAGATTCCTGCCCCGCAGCATCTCCTCTGCGTTTCCCCTATTTGCCCCGTGCTCGACGAGGTTCGATAGCCAGCTCGGCTGTGTCTGCGCTCGAGGCGCAGAATTCGCTGCAAAAGAACTTCCCGTCAGGACCCCGCCACGCTTGGTAGTGTGTGCCATCATCTGACATCGGGAATGGGTGGCCGCAAAGGGCGCATTTCGTAGGAGGATCGAGGCTTGGATATCCGTTCATTGGAAGTCTTCCTCTGAACACCGCAATGGATCAGCTCGCAAGAAACCTCTCTTCAAGCAGTAAGTCGGCCCTACCAGATCCCTGACTTGGACAGGATCGTCCGCAGTTCAAATGTCGCGCTCGTTTCCAATCAACTTACGTCGAACAGGTTCCTTTAAGTGCCGGCGTAAAAATCGGCAATGTAGGGTTTAAAACACAAGTGCAGCGCTTCTCTGAGGATCGGCACGTATCGAGCGAGCGGTCGTGGTCGTGACCTTCCACGCCAAGATGCTGCAAGATTGAGGAACCGCCGCGTGCCCGCGAGGTTCTTCAGTCAGAAACCCGGCAGCTGTCGCTCGAAACAGCGTTATGCCTTGCTGTGGTCATGGAGCGCTCGCCGGAACGGGCGAATTGACGAAGGCATTTATCTGGAGTGTGCAACTGATGGCTGTGGCATCAACGCGGGGCAGCGGCCGGCACACGCCTCTCTGGGCCATAGCAGTAGCCGCGCTACTCACTCTGGTGCGAGTCGCCCATTCCAAGCACGCATGGCAAGCAAGGGTCAAAGCATCTCCTGAGGGCCGCACGGTCGAACCGCCGCCAGCGTCCGAGGCTGACCGAGGCAGGAAGGCATCCGTTCCAAGCGATATTCCGGCCAAAGGATGGAAGGACGTCGCGCTTCGTGTCTATGAGGGCATATCGGAAGATCGAATCCTTGTTCTTGCTGCCGGCGTCACTTTCTATGTGCTGCTGGCTCTGTTCCCTGGAATCGCCGGACTGATCGCACTCTACGGCTTGTACGCAGATCCCGGCACAATCTCTCAGCATCTGGACACTCTGGCAGGGGTTCTTCCGGAAGGGGGTCTTCAGATCATTCGCGAGCAGATAGAACGATTGACAGCGCAGCCTGCACAACGACTTGGCATCGCGACGTTCATAGGGTTGGCAGTTTCTCTCTGGAGCGCGAACGGCGGGATGAAGGGGATGTTTGATGCACTGAACGTCGTGTACCATGAAAAGGAGAAGCGCAGCTTCATTCGTCTCAACGCCCTGTCGCTGGCGTTTACGCTAGGTTTGATCGCATTCGTCCTGCTCGCACTGGCTGCGCTGACGATAGCGCCGTTGACGCTGAGCTATTTTGGCCTGTCTCGCGTGACGGAACTTTTGGTCAGGTTCGGCCGATGGCCTGTTCTGTTCGTGGTGGTCAGTTTAATGATCGCACTCATTTATCGTTACGGTCCCAGCCGGGACACACCCCAGTGGCACTGGATCAGTCCTGGCAGCGCCTTCGCGGCAATCTCCTGGCTATGCGGCTCTGCATTGTTTTCCTGGTACACCGCGAATTTTGGAAGCTACAACGCGACTTACGGGTCTTTAGGTGCCGTCATTGGCTTTATGATTTGGCTCTGGTTGTCGAACATTGTCATTTTGCTCGGCGCCAAGGTGAATGCCGAGATCGAGCACCAGACCGCGCGAGATACCACCGTCGGTACACCTGAGCCCCTCGGGCGCCGCGGTGCCGTCATGGCCGACACGGTCGGTGCCGCGCGGGGCTGATCAGCATTCGGATCGAGGTTCGTCGGTCACTTCATCGCGTGCAGCTTCGGCGTCATTGTGGCCGAAATAGCCATGGTGCCTCAAAACAATCATAGGATGACCACTCGAGTCATCTGCCTGTCGCATCATCTTTGAGTCTCTGTCAGAATCGCTAGGCAGGGTCCTCCGCGAATCAAACGCGGAGGTTCCATGGCCGACTCACTTCGATCACGTGCGTTGCTCACGCGTCGGCGGTTCGTGGCGACGGCGGCGTCGTCGCTGTCGCTCACCACACTCGGCGGCATCGCCAAGCCCTATCTGAGCCGTGCGGCCGATCGGCCGGTGATCACCCACGGCATCCAGTCGGGCGACGTGTCGACCGATTCGGGGGTGGTCTGGGCGCGGTCGGATCGGCCCTCCCGCATGCAGGTCGAGGTGGCCACGACCGACAGCTTCAGCGTGATCCGCGGCGCCGTCTGCGTCGACGCGCTGCCGGAGAGCGACTTCACCGCCAAGGCGCTGATCGAAGGTCTGCCGCCCGGGCAGGACATCTTCTACCGCATCCGGTTCCAGGACCATTCCTCGACCATTCTGGGCGAGCCGCTGGTGGGGCGCTTCCGGACTGCACCGAGCGACAAGCGCAATGTCTCGTTTACATGGTCGGGCGACACCGCGGGCGGCGGCTGGGGCATCGACGAATCCCGCGGCGGCATGCGCGCCTATGCGACCATGCGCAACACCAAGCCGGATTTCTTCGTGCATTGCGGCGATCATGTCTATGCGGATGGCCCGATCTCGTCGCAGCAGCGGCTGCCGAACGGGCAGGTGTGGAAAAACATCGTTACCGAAGAGAAGTCAAAGGTGGCGGAAACGCTGGCGGAGTTCCGCGGCAACTACAAATACAATCTCCTCGATCACAATCTGCGCGCATTCAACGCCGAGGTCCCGCTGTTCGCCCTGTGGGACGATCACGAGGTCACCAATGATTGGGTTCCGGAGGCGCCGGTTCGCGACCGCGCCTATCATGAGCGCAGCATCCTGACGCTCTCGGCGCGCGGCGGTCGCGCGTTTCACGAATTCATGCCGATGCGGGATTCGCTGGCGGAAGCCGGCCGCATCTATCGCAAGATCAGCTACGGTCCGCTCATCGATGTGTTCATGCTCGACATGCGCTCCTATCGCGGCGGGAACGTGCGGTCGCTCGCGAGCTATGGGCCGGACGCCTATCTCCTCGGCCCCACCCAGCTCGCCTGGCTCAAGCGCGAGCTGATGAGCTCGAAGGCGACCTGGAAGGTGATCGCCGCCGATCTGCCGCTTGGCGTCATCGCCGAGGACGCGATCGGGCAGGGCGACGGCCCGCCGCGTGGCCGCGAGGTCGAGATCGCCGATCTCCTCGCCTTTATCAAGCACGCCCAGATCCGCAACACGGTCTGGATCACGGCCGACATGCACTACACTGCGGCCAACTATTACGATCCGAACCGCGCGGTGTTCCAGGATTTCGAGCCGTTCTGGGAGTTCATCTCCGGCCCGCTGCATGCCGGCACCTGGCCGCCACAGAAGCTCGACAACACGTTCGGGCCGCAAGCCGTCTATGAAAAGGGTTGCAGCAAGGAGCAGGGCGACAACCTCGCGCCCTGCTTCGGCCTGCAGTTCTTCGGCCATGTCGCCGTCGACGGCTTGACCGAGGTGATGACGGTCACGCTGAAGGACGTCGACGATCACGATCTGTGGTCGACCCGGATCGAGCCCCAGCCCGAATTGTGGTCGGGCCGCATCCCGACGATCGGTGGCTGAGCGCGATGGTTGGGTTGGCCGCAACACGTCAGAAGCTTTGCGTGTCCCGGGCGAGCGCAGCGAGACCCGGGACCCATGGAAGTAGAATTGAGAAAGTTGGGTCCCGGCTCTCGCTGCGCTCGGCCGGGACACGCATCTGCCTGCAACCCAGGACTGTGGATGTTCTGCAAAGTGCCTGCAACATAACTGTCATGTTGGCTTCGTAGGGTCGCGGCCAATCACGCCATGGAGGTCCCTATGCGCAGAGCTCTTGCAGCTGCCGCCACTCTTGCCGCGGTTGCCGTCGCTGGTCCGCCTTGTCATGCGCAGACCGTCTATCCGATCGACCGCGCCGATATCCTGGTCGGCTCGCGCTTCGACTTCAAGGTCGAGTTCCCGGGGCTCGCCGACCCGGCCAAGATCACGGTGACGGTGAATGGCGAGGACCACCAGAAGG
>Ga0099792_10000440_pt1 | contig 15478 bp, 12 predicted proteins | sample Rivendell_Oct201_8_FD_83780 | JGI IMG/M metagenome (GOLD analysis project Ga0099792, IMG submission 83780) | Vadose zone soil microbial communities from the Eel River Critical Zone Observatory, Northern California, USA -... | ecosystem: Environmental > Terrestrial > Soil > Vadose zone >...
CGCGTTGGCGCCCCCCATCGCAAACAACGACATCAAGGCAAAGTGGCCAGCCAGCGCCCAGACCACACCATCGTCCTTCATCGTCGCCCCCACCACCACGCCAGTGCGATGCTTACCGGTATCGCCGCGGCAAGCACCCAGTGGAGCGGCCAGCGCAGCACCCCAATCGCAACGAATACTGCCGCCATAGTGACGTGAGAGGCGCCAAACCGTTCCCGCATGAGAGGTGCGAGCATCTTGATAATGGTACTTATCAAGAGGCCGGCGGCGGCGGCGGCAACCGCCGCGAACATGCGTCGCAACGCATCGACAGCGCCGAAGTACGCGTAGAGAGTGCCGATCCCCAGCACGACCGCAAATGGCGGCCCCAAAAGGCCAATGAGTGCTGACAACGCGCCGGCAACACCGCCAATCCGGCCGCCGAACACAGCAGAGAAATTAACGATGTTGGGACCAGGGAGGAAATTGCAGAGTGCATAGAGATCGTTGAACTCTTCCGCCGTCATCCAACGACGATCGTCGACCATCATTCGACGCGACCAGGCCAACACGCCGCCGAAGCCGAACAGGGAGATGGTTGCGAAGGCGATCAGAATCTGCAGCCGCGAAGGCTCAACTTTGACGGCCGGATCACGCGAGGGCACGGATTTATCTTCCTTGGATTGCTTTGCAGGGGGGCGAGCCCGGCGCTTGGGTCAAAGGCGTCAGGCTCGCACTGGCAATCGACACATAGACCCGCACTGCTGCGGTCGCCAAGCATCCACCGGATAACCGTTCGGTGGCTCTTCTTTTCCTGCCCCTTCCCACCTATATTGCGGCTGCCGGTGCAAACCGGATATGGCGATAAATGGCTGTCGTAATAAACCTTTCGGACCCGGGGGCGGTACCCGGCGACTCCACCAATGGGGTCGAAATAGGATCGACGAGGGCGTAAAGGGCGTGCTTTTGCTCGGCATGGTTCCGCCGTTATCGGGCCATTCCATAGTTGCAAATGACAACTATGCTCCGGTTGCCCAGGCTGCGTAACGCAGTTTGGAAGACCGAATTAAAGTCCTGACGGGTTAAGCTCCGGCAGGCGGGGTTCGGAGGCACCTGGCAACAGAAGCCTCCACTTTCCATTCTTTTGGTAGATCGGCGGGCGGGTAATCCCGCAGGCGGGTAATCCCGCGGACGACCGGTCCAGAGGGTGGTTCCGGGACCAATACCCAAAAAAACCGTGTCTTCGAATTGCTGCGAACTTCGCGGCACTGGCGCCCGCCGCGCGGCACGTTAGATTCAATATCGGTTTCAATCTGCGAATCAGCATGAGAATGGATCGCCCATGGCCGTCGACCACATCCGATACGATATCCTGGCCCAGGAGGCCCTGCGTGGCGTGGTGCGCACTGTCCTTGAAGATGCCGCCAAGAATGGCCTTCCCGGCGAACACCATTTCTTCATTGCGGTAGATACGCGCCACGAGGGCGTTACACTTTCTCCGCGTATGCGGGAGCAATATCCCACCGAAATAACGGTCGTGCTTCAGCACCAGTTCTGGGACCTTGTCGTCACCGCCGACAGGTTTGAGGTCGGACTATCGTTTGGTGGCGTTGCCGAGCGGCTCATCGTTCCATTCGCGGCCATCAAGGGGTTTTTCGACCCTTCCGTCCAATTCGGTTTGCAGTTCGAGCAGGTCGCCGAAGTCCCGACCCTCGATACCCTCGATAATGTGCAGAAGGAAGCCGCCGCGCCTGAAAAGCCAGCCAATGGCAAGACGGCGCGGCCACCGGCCGAGCACAATCATAAGCGGCCGCGTCCTGCCGCCGCCGTCCCGCCCCCGCCCGCCAATCCATCGCCGGTTCCCGACCCGGACAAACCAGCCAGCGGCGGCGAGGTCGTGCGATTTGACCGGTTCCGCAAGAAGTAAGGGCCGGTCCGGATAGGGTCCGAAAGACGGTCTTCTCCGAGAACTGCGACGCGCCGGCCCGCGCGGGCCCGCAGGAGGGGGACCGCGTGCGCAAGAATGACATTTCGTTGAATTCTCACCGAACCGGGCTATATCGTTGACTCTTCAACGATTGGCCATCCTCCGGTCCATGGTTTTCATCAAGGTCAAGGTTGATAAAGAGTTGAACCCGAGGCGCGATTCACCATGCTTGTTCATCAGACTCAGGTGATTACCTGATGAGTTGAGTTGTTATTTGGTCATAGCGGCCATGTATTTTTCGCAATACTTGGACGGTGAGCACGCGCGAATTGCCGCGCCGGCATCACAATTGGCAACGATCGAAACATGCTCACAGTGGATTCAAAGCCTCAAAAAGCGGTATTTTATTGGATTTTCGGAAGCCTCGGGCGCGTGCATTGCGGCGGCATCTCCTGACCACATGCCTGAAGTTCCACACTTCTCGGGCTTCGACAGTTTTGTGACAATTGCGAACTTATGAATCATCACTTGTTCAGATCGCCACTCTATCGTCGCATTTGGCGCCGAGACACCACATCAGGATCGGGGTCTAGTCATCACGCGCTTGTTCATGAATGCTGGGGCCAAGCATGAGCGACATCATCAATCTTAGGAAGGCGCGCAAGACGGTCGAACGCAAGAACGACCAGAAGCGTGCCGCTGCAAATCGCCTGAGTTTTGGTCTCAGCAATTCCGATCGCAAGCTCATGGAAGCGCGAAATGCGAAGGTCTGTCGCGATCTTGATTTGCGTCGGGTCGACACGGGAGGCGAGAAATGAAATCACCTGTAGTAAAACGTTCGATCGTCATTGCTGGTCATAAGACCAGCGTTAGCCTTGAAGACGCGTTCTGGAAAGGACTGAAGGAGATTGCCGTCGAGCGCGCCATGACATTGTCTGAACTCGTCGCAACGATTGATTCGGACCGACAACACGGTAATCTCTCGTCAGGCATCCGCCTTTTCGTCCTCGACCACTATCGAAGCCAAATTGGCATCGAAGATTTAGGGGAGCACTCGGAAACGCGCGGCTTGATGGTCGCCGGAGCAGCCGTCTGAGGCAGCGCGAAAGCGCTCTTTCGAAATTCTATTAAAAATTACACAAATCAGCACGGTCACCTTTTGGGTGTCTGGGCGGCCCACAGCGCGTCGAAGTCGCCCTGTGGGTATTTCCATGCCCACGGGATCGGCCGCTCAATCCTCGAATTCAACAGGTCCCATCACCGCGTGGAGATAGGCGGCCTTAGGTCGAGAGGTGGCGTCACAAGGGGACGCGGACGCGCTAATCCTGGCAACTGGGGAAACGAGTCGTTCGTATTGCGCGCAGCCCCCCGTGGCGCTCGCGCAAAAGGAGACTGTGGCGCGGTCGCTCTCGGTGCACGCGGAACAGCCGTATCGACGGGCAGATCACGCCCGGATTCCAACAAATCAATGTGCTTGGCTTGCTGCTCAAGGGCTCGCACTTGGAGCCAATTCGTGAAGCCGGCGACATCCAAGGTGCGCCGGGGGGAATCAACAGGGCCCTTGAGCGAAATGCCAATCTCCGGCTGAAGACCGCCAGGGCCATCGGTCCTCCCCGCACCAGACAATGTCATCCTGACATCGATGAGTTCCTCTGCGAGCGTAACACTGCCGCCCAGCGCCAATTCGGCGGTATCCGACCGCACGACAAGATTATTGAGGCGCGCCTGGCCAGCCGCGACCACGATCGCCCCCGCCGCCTGGGGGACCGCCATTCCGTTTGCACCCAATACCTGTTCGATGCGTTCCGTCACGCGCAGAGCGTCATTGGGCAGGCCTTGATCGATGCCGCGGATCACCACATCGAATACGCCCGGATCCAAGCGCCGAATTCTCCCGTCCTTCACCGAAAAGGTTCCGTTGCCGCCAAGCGAACCGACGATCGCGACCGGGCTGCGGCCGGCACCTTCCAGGGTCACATCGAGCGTCAATCGACCCGACAGCGGGGGCGGGCCGCCGCGAACCAGTTCAGCCAAGTCGGCATCGGAAAATCGCACATGTGACCGAAACGCAATGCCTTCCGGGCCACGTTCAAAGGCAATGTCGCCGGCGACCTGCCCGCCGGCAAGTGAACCGTCCATATCCTTCAAGACGAGTGACGATTGTGCGACCTGCACCACGCCACGGACATTCTTCGCCGCGAGGTTTGGGCTCAGCGAAACGCGCCCAGCCTTCAACGTAATCCAGCCATTCAATCCGTCGAGTATCCCTCGATCGAAAGGCTCCGAGGGCCAAACCCTCGAGGGGCCGCCACTTTGGGGAGGAATACCGATTGCGGTGGCGATGGCAGCCGGAAGTTCGATTTCCCCAAACTCCAGTTCACCGCTGATTTCATGCTCCGGCGTAAGACCGATAGCGAGATGTCCGCGGACTTCCGTCCCGGCAAAACTCCCCTCCAAGCCTGAGAACTCAACCCTTTCACTCGTGAGCGCAATCTGCCCTTTTGGCAGCCTCAGCGATAGCGCTTGGATCGGGCGTCCCGGCGCCGGAGGGTAAGGCTTGCGAATGATTGCGCTCGCAACTTTCAACTCGAGTCCCGCTGTCGGTGCTCCACTGCCCGACAGCCGAGCCTTGCCAATCGTCGACGCATCAAGCCCACCGGCGACGATCCGGCCATCAATCGTCATTTCGCCATCGATCGTTCCGCTCGCCTTCACTTCGATCTGACCGGGACGCTTATCGACGACCACGACCGGCTCAAGACCTAGGAGTTCAACCAGTGCGGAACCGTCATCGGCCTTGAGTGTTGCAATCAAATTCGACTTGCTGGCCACAACTTGCGAAAAGTTGCGGGTGGCGATGAGGTCGCCGATATCATCGACATTGCCACGCAGATTGAAGCGATAGATCCCGGCGCTACCGTCAATCGTGAGTGCTGCGCCGCGTACCGGCGCTGCGCCGCTCCGCGCGGCTTGCCCGCTCACGACCAGCGTGGCGCGAGCTTTCGCCGGTATGAACCGCGACGCCCGCCGGCGAAACTCCGTGGCCCTGGCGGGATCAATCTTTTCCACCAGTGCCGCCACTCCATCGAGCGCTCGCGCATCGAGATCGACCGTTACGGTCCCTTGTGGTGACGAAGTCAGCGAAAGAATTTGCCCATTAAGCGTAACGGCGGCGCCGCCAAAGTCCCCGACCGTAAATCGTTCTATCTCCACCGCCTGGCGATCATAGCGAACGGCGACATCAGCGCGCTTGACCTCGACACCGGCCGCAGTGCCGCGCTCGGCCTTGACCCGGATCTCACCCTCGCTCGGCCAACCGAGTGCAGATTCCCCAAAAATGCCCTCTGCCAGGGCATAGAAGCGATCCAGATCAAGATCGCTCGCCTTGAGCGTCGCATTGAGACGCGACGGACGCTCGTTACTCGGACCCCGATAGGTGATGGTCCCTTCTTCGATGGACATGCGATCGCCATCAAGGCTGAACTGGTCAAAGGCGATCACCTCGCCACTGAGCCGCAATCTGCCCTCGGCGCGTAAGGGGCCGGCCGAAAAAGCCGCCGTGTCGGGGCGCTCGGTCAGCCAGGCCAGAAACGCCCGCGCATCCCGGGCGTCGATCTTGGCCGGCCCTGCAAATGCCAATCCCTTGGAATCCGCCTGCAATCGCCCGTTCAGCCGGACCTGCGCCGAACCGGGCGCGCGAATTTCCAGCAGCTCGACATTCCAGCCATTGTTCTCGGACTTGATCTCGCTTCGGACACTCTGCAGCGTGGTGCCGGCCAGCACCACGTTCTCAACCCTGAGGTTAAGCCTCAGGGGTATCGGCAATTGCCCAAGATCCGCAAATTTGTAGACAGCGGCTTGGATCGCCGACAGGGGACGCCGGCTGACAGCATCCGGAACCCCGAACACACGGTCGAGGTCGACCTGAGCTGCCGTCAGCTCGGCCTCGATCCGGGGGAACCGACCGAGCGTCAAATTGGCTTTGCCCCGCAGCCGAACCGCACGATGGTCGTCGGGACCGTATTGAAATTCAATTTGCTCCAATCCCGCCGTCACCACGTCACCCTTGATACGCGTGGTCATGCGCCAGGGCTCGATGATGCCGTTCTCGGCGCGCCCCACGGGCCGCGCCAGTTGGAGCGTACCGTCAAATCGCGGAATGCTATTTTCAATGACCACGACGGCATCTGCTTCGGCGATCAGGGGCTGATCGACCAGATCGACATTGAGCCGGAGCCGGACGCCCCCACCTTCTCCGGCCCGACCGGCCGAGATTTGATAGGGATAGCGGTGGCCGTTGGTAGTAACGGAGCCAGTGCCTTTGACCGGTCCCGCGAGGGAACGCAGTTCACCGGTGAACTGCACTTTCTCGAGGATGAGACCGGAACCGCTGGCGGCGTCCGTCAGCATCATGCGGCTATCGGCGATTTCGAGGTGTTCGATCGAAATCGCGTCGGGACCTACGGCCATTTTGGGAACCGACCAGTCGACGCGGCCGGCGCCGTCGAGACCAATTTCGATTTCCGCTCCTTCCACGCGCGCATGGCTGGCCCGCCATTCGCCTCGCACGAGTGAGCCGAGCGTAAACTCGATGTCGAGGCTGCGCATTTTCAACGCACCAGCTCCACCCGGCCGGGAAACCTCAATTCGCTGAAGGGTCAAGGATGGCGTCGGCAGCAAACGCGCTTCGAGCCCACCGGCGATACGAACATTGAGCCCGACGAGGTGGCTCGCCCGGGCTTCTATTTCGGCTCGATAATGGTTCCAATCGACATAATGCGGCCCGACCAGAGCGCCCAAAAGCGCCAGGATGATTGCAATCGCGATGCTGAGCAGTGTGGTCTGCACGCAGTCACCAGAGTAGGACCGTTAAGGTTTCAACTTGGCCCCCCGCCCGACACCATCGCCCCCCGCGAGGCGTTGACGACAAACCTATGTCACACCGAACAGAATTCCAGCCCAATACTCAAGCAAAATCGACGATTTTGCCAGGATTCATGATGCCCGCAGGATCAAAGGCCCGCTTGACCATTTGCATGGCCTCGATCGCTGGCTGGCCGTGCTCGGTAACCATATAGCCCATCTTGCCCTGTCCCACCCCGTGCTCGCCCGTGCAGGTCCCGTCCATGGCGAGGGCGCGCGCGATCAAACGCTCATTGAGGCCCTTGGCACGCGCAGCTTCCTCGGCATCCGCCACCAGGATCGTGAGGTGGAAATTGCCGTCGCCGACATGGCCAACGATTGGCGCGACCAGCCCTGTCTTCGCGATGTCCGCTTGCGTCTCGACCACACATGCGGCAAGCCGCGAAATCGGGACACACACATCGGTTGCAACCGCGACCGCACCCGGTCGCAGCCCCCGGCACGCCCAATAGGCGTCATGGCGCGCCTGCCAGAGGCGCGTACGATCTTCCGATCGCGTGGCCCAATCGAACGGGCCGCCACCGAGTTCCTGCGCGATCTCACCGAATCGTTCAGATTGCTCCTTCACGCCCGCCGAACTGCCATGGAACTCCACAAAAAGCATCGGCGTCTCGGGCAGTGCTAGCTTGGAATAGGCATTGCAGGCTTTCACCTGCAAAGCATCAAGGAGTTCGACGCGCGCAACCGGGATGCCCGACTGAATGGTCAGGATGGCGGCATTGCAGCATGCCTCCACGGTCGGGAACGGACAGACCCCGGCGGCGATCGCTTCGGGAAGGCCTGAGAGTTTCAAAGTCAGTTCAACAATGATCCCAAGCGTCCCTTCGGAACCGACGATGAGCCGCGTAAGATCGTAGCCCGCCGACGATTTGCGGGCACGTCGCGCAGTCGTCATGCATTGGCCGTTGGCCAGCACGACCTTCAACGCCAGTACATTGTCCTTCATGGTGCCGTAACGCACCGCATTGGTTCCCGAGCAGCGCGTCGCCGCCATGCCGCCCAGCGAAGCGTCGGCGCCGGGGTCGAGCGGAAAGAACAGCCCATCGTGACGCAGATGCTCGTTGAGGGCCTTGCGGGTAACGCCCGGTTCGACGACGCAGTCGAAGTCGTCCGCATGGACCACCAGGATGCGGTTCATGTCGCGAAAATCGATCGATACCCCGCCCCGCGGCGCATTGACATGGCCTTCAAGCGACGTGCCGGCACCAAACGCAATGACGGGTACGCGCTCGGTTGCGCAAATGCCCACGATCGCCTCAACATCGGAGCCGCTTTGCGGAAATACCACCGCGTCCGGCGGCTGGTTTTCGATCCAGGTCGTGGTATTGCCGTGCTGCTCTCGAACCGCCTGCGACGTGACAAGGCGATTGCCGAAGCGCGCGGCGAGCGCCGCAATGGCCACCTGCACGGCCCGCTCGTCGCGTCCGCCCGTCACGTTTCCTCCGTAGGCTTGCGCCACACGACTCTGGCGACGAGCGACGTCAGTTTTGGCACGTCGTCCTCGCGGAACGGAATTGGCCGGCAGAGATCCATGACAATGATACCGAGCCGCGCCATGCGATAGGACGCGTAAAGCGATTCCGCCGTATTGGCAGCCAGCCGCTCGGCCGCAGCACCGCTAAGGGTATCGACCAGCGTCGAGCTGGCGATGTCGATCGCGCCGAGCTTGCCAGCTTCGAACAACAGCCGCCGCAATAGATGCGCGGTTGCGGTGGCGGTCGGTCGATGGCCGTAAGACCGCGCGACCTCACGCACCATCCGCACGCCGCATGCCAGAAAGAATGCGGCGTCGGTCAGGGCGGTCGGGCTGATGGCGGTGACGGCGAAGGCGCGCAGCACGGCGGTGCGCACATGCGCTTCGGCGCGACGATCAAGCGGCTGCATGACCGTTCGCGACAGGATTTCCACCTGCTGGGCAACCGACTGGTGGGGCTGGACCTGGCGACGAAACGTTCCGAGCGCCAATTCGATTTCCGGTTCCCTGGGAACGACCGCCAGGATTTCGTCAATCGTTGCCCTGGCATCACGGGGAAGAACAATCTCCTGGTCGAAACGCGCGCGTACGGCTTCCACGTTCCGCAACTGCCACAGGCTCTTGATTTCGCGGGCCGCGATCGTCCCCGCCCCCACAATGCCTGCCGTCAACGCAAGGGCGGCAAGCCCACCAAGCGCAGTGCCGCGACCGAAGGCTGATGCCACCCACCAATAGGCATCGACGACGAGCCAGCCTGCGAAGCACAAGCTTAAGCCCGCGAGCCCAAACGAGATCCGCCGTCCTGGCGCCGGCCGTTTTATCGGTACGGCCGGAAACGGAGCGGGCTGTACCGGCACGATACGCTCGCTGCGCTCGCTCTCGATAACTTTCGGCACGACTGGAGGCGCTGACGAGATCCGCTGCGTGGCAACGCCCTCGCCTTCATCGTCCTCGATCACAAACGGTTTCATTGCGTTCGCTGTCATCGCAACCGATCCCCGAGGAGGAACTCCAAGGCAAAGTCCAGATTGATATGCGCTATGCCATCCACCGGCGACGGATCGATGGCAGGCGGCTCGAATAAGGGAACTTTAAGAAAAGGCGCATCCCAGGCATCCGGACGCGGCGGCTTGATCGGCACGTTGCCGACAAAAAACTTTGACTGTTTCTTGGCCCCGACCGGCCTGCCGACCACGACCTGGACCCGTTGGCCACCGATCTCCTGAAAGTCATCGGTGGTTGAAATCACCGAAGCGAGCGACGTCGTAGCGATCTGCGCATTGGCGCTCGCCACGTCGATTGCCGGAAATGCCGCCATGTTTTTCAACAGGGCGGCAAGATGGTCGCGTTGGATTTCCGGCACGTGATCGGCCTTGGTAGCCGCGAACAGCGCCTTGTCGATGCGCGAACCGCGCAGCAGCCGCGCCACGATGCCGCCGCTGCCGTAGCGAAAGCTTTGCAGGATGGCCTCCACCGCCAGCCGCGTATCGTCAAAGGCATCGCGCCCGGCAAGGAGCGCGCGCAGAACGTCGACCAGGACGATCTGGCGCGAACAGCGGCGAAAATGATCTTCGTAAAAACCGCTGACGGCCTCGCGCTTGTACACTTCAAAGCGATCCGCCATCAGGGCGCCCAGCGTTCCGGGGACCGGCTCCACACCGACGGGAACATCGAGCGGTGCAAACCACAGATAGGACACCTCTCCGATGTTGCCGGGGCAGAGGAAACGGCCTGGCTGCAGGAAACTCAAAGCGTGGCGGTCGCGCATGTCCCGCAGGAAGGCGCAATAGAGATCGTGCGCCTGGCGCGCGACCTGTTCGCTCGCGACTTCGTTGTGCCGATGCTGGCTGATATAGGCCATGAAAGTGCCGCCAGCCTCAGCACGTACGCCACGGCGATAGTGCCGCAAGGCGGCGCGCGACCATTCCGCATAAGTCTGCCCGAGAAGCGGCAGGTCCAAGAGCCACTCTCCCGGATAGTCGATAATCCGGATCGACGTCGTGGCTGGAATCCCGCTGACCCGCCCCATGAACTTGCCGACAGCGCCGGTCGGTACGAAATGCACGTCGATCCCGATTTCGCTGATGTCATCCGTTCGCGCCGGCCAGTCGGGAGAACCCTCGGCCATGATCTCGATATTGTCGAAATAAGGAAACCCCGGCAGCCCGGACGCCTTGGAACCGTTGAGCCTGGCGGCGATCAAGCGGCCGTCGCCGACCACGCGCAACAGCGGCATCCGGTTCGGATTATGCAGAGTACTCAAAAGATTGTGAACGAGACTTGTGATGAATACCGTTTTGCCGGACCGGCTCAATCCGGTCACGGCCAGTGAGACCGTCGATCCAGGAACGAAGTCGCCGGATTTGAGGGCTTGGAAAAGACGGCTGGATGCATCCGCAAAGACCGGGGGCAACCAACTGACGTTCACCATGGGATCAACCTCGTACTGATCGGACTATCAAATTCGCTGCTCCGGTGGACGACAATGCCGTAATATCGTAGCCTCGCCAAGTTCAGTGATGAGTTCAGTGTTCTTGGCGAGTTCGTGCCATTGTTGTTGGTCTTGGTTGTTAACGTTTTGGGCTTGTGCGTCATGCTTGATCGGATCGAATTTGAACCATTGTTCTTCGCGCCCTTCGTCTCGTCGGAGATGCGAGTCGAAGCGGGCTGGATCGACTACAATGGCCATCTCAACATGGCCTATTATAACGTATTGTTCGATCGGGCGGTGGACGAGGCCTTTGAACTCCTCGGTTGCGGCCTCGACTATGTAAGGACTCGCCGCCATTCCTGCTTCACCGCCGAGATCCACGTTCGCTACCTGCGGGAACTCAAGGCCGGCGACCCGGTCCGCGCGACCCTCCAACTGCTCGAATTCGACAGCAAGCGCTTGCACTATTTCGAACAATTGTTTCACGCGGCCGATGGGTGGGTGTCGGCGACCTCTGAAAATATGTCGCTGCATGTCGACATGGACGCCCAGAAGACCGCCGCCTTCCCTCCGGAAGTTTCTGCGCGCCTTACGCACATGAAAGCCGCGCACGAGCAGTTGCCCCTGCCCAAGGCCGCCGGCCGCAGGATCTCCATGCCGGAATGCCGCTAATACAGACCCGTAGGCCGTCACGGATTGAGCCTCGGGATAACCTTCGGTAAACATCTGCTTTGCTCGCAAATCCTGCGTCGCGATGCCATCTTAGGGAAATTCAGATTCGCGGAAGGTTTCCCCTTGGCTGATCCCGCCGAACGACGCCATACGTTGGCCGCCGAGCCCCCTAAACCGGGCGGCATTGCGGCGCGTGCCCAAGCGGCGCGGCCGGTACCCTATCTCGACGGTCTCAATCCCGAGCAGCGCGAGGCGGTCGAAACGCTCGATGGGCCTGTGCTGGTGCTCGCAGGTGCCGGAACCGGAAAGACCCGCGTGCTGACGACACGCATCGCTCACATCCTGGCGACTGGACGCGCGCACCCGTCTGAAATTCTTTCGGTCACCTTTACCAACAAGGCGGCGCGCGAAATGAAGCACCGGGTCGGCGCCATGGTGGGGCAGATCGTCGAGGGCATGCCCTGGCTCGGCACTTTTCACTCCATCGGCGTGAAAATCCTGCGGCGTCATGCGGAACTCGTCGGCCTCAAACCTTCTTTCACCATTCTCGACACCGACGACCAGATGCGTTTGCTGCGCCAACTGCTGCAGGCGGAGAACATTGATGAGAAGCGCTGGCCGGCACGTGTGCTCGGACAAATCATCGATGGCTGGAAAAATCGCGGCCTCACGCCTGATCAGGTTCCGGCCGGCGAAGGTGCGAATTTCGCCGGCAAAGGCAAGAAACTCTATGTCATCTACCAGGAGCGGCTGAAGGTCCTCAACGCCGCCGACTTCGGCGACCTCCTGATCGAAGCCATCAGGCTGTTTCGCGAACAGCCGGACGTGCTGCGGCAATACCAGTCGCGCTTCAAGTATATCCTGGTGGACGAATACCAGGACACCAACGTGGCGCAATATCTCTGGCTGCGGTTGTTGGGGCAGAGTCAGGCGCGAATTGCGGATGTGAATAGCGGCCAAGGGCGCGCGGCTCTAGCGTCCCCTCTCCCCTCTGGGGAGAGGGACAGGGTGAGGGGGGACCCAAACACCGAGCTTGGGGAACCCCCTCACCCCAACCCTCTCCCCACAGGGGAGAGGGAGCAGACCGAGGCCGCCGCAGGTTCACCGGCTCCATCGCCGCGCATCCAAAAAAACATCTGCTGTGTCGGCGACGACGATCAATCGATCTATGGTTGGCGCGGCGCCGAGGTCGACAACATCCTGCGCTTCGACCATGACTTTCCGGGCGCCAAGGTCATCCGGCTGGAGCGCAATTACCGCTCGACCGCGCACATCCTGGCGGCCGCCTCGCACCTCATTGCCCATAACGAAGGGCGGCTCGGCAAGACGCTGCGTACCGACCAGGAGCCGGGAGAAAAAGTGCAAGTCTCCGGATCCTGGGATTCCGAAGAAGAAGCGCGCGCGATCGGCGATGACATCGAGCAGATGCAGCGCGACAGCCATCCGCTCGACGAAATTGCCATCCTGGTGCGTGCTTCTTTCCAGATGCGCGAGTTTGAGGATCGCTTCGTCACGCTTGGCCTCAACTATCGCGTTATCGGTGGCCCGCGTTTCTATGAGCGCATGGAAATCCGCGACGCGCTGGCCTATCTGCGGCTTGTCAACCAGCCGGCCGACGATCTTGCATTCGAGCGCATCGTCAACACGCCCAAGCGCGGCCTTGGCGATGCCACCATAAAACTCCTGCACGACCACGCACGCAAGCAGCGCTTGCCGCTGTTGGAGGCAACACGCTTCGTAATCCAAACGGACACACTTAAGCCCAAGCCGCGCGGCGCCTTGCGCGATTTCGTTGCCGCGGTCGATCGCTGGCGTGTCCAGAAAGATGCGATGCCGCATACCGACCTTGCCCGCGCCATCCTGGATGAGAGCGGCTACACCGACATGTGGCAGAAGGATCGCAGCGCCGACGCCGCCGGCCGGCTCGAAAACCTTAAAGAGCTTGTGCGCTCCATGGAGGAATTCGAAAACCTGCAGGGATTTCTCGAACACATTTCGTTGGTGATGGACGCCGACGGCGGCGCCGATGCCGACGCGGTCTCGATCATGACCATCCATTCCGCCAAGGGACTTGAATTCGATACAATATTCCTTCCCGGCTGGGAGGAAGGGCTGTTCCCGCATCAGCGTAGCCTCGACGACCAGGGCCGCGCCGGCCTCGAAGAGGAGCGGCGGCTGGCCCATGTCGCTCTGACGCGCGCGCGACGGCACCTGCGCATTTATTTTGCTTCCAACCGCCGCATCCATGGCAGCTGGCAAACCAATATGCCCTCGCGGTTCCTCGATGAATTGCCGGAGGCGCATGTTGAGGTAACGGCAGCCAAAGGCACTTACGGGGGCTTTGCCGCTTCGCGTTTCGACGAAGCCGGTGCCTTCGGGTCGTCCTACGGGACACCAGGCTGGCAACGGGCGCAGCGCCACACACGCGGTGATACGGGCGGTTTCGACGAAAACGAGTCGCAGGATTATGAAACCGGCGCTGACGCGCGCGTCCATCATGGCGGCGCGAACCCGGGTCACGGCGGCGCGCAGGCCCGCGCCAAGGCATCCCCGGCGGGGAGACAATCATCGCGCAACCAACATCCCCACACCATCGAAGGCGAATTGATCGCGCGGTCGACCGGTCCGACCTCGGCCTACCGCGTCGGCGATCGTGTGTTCCACCTCAAATTCGGCAACGGCAACGTGGTCGCAGTCGACGGCAACAAGCTCCTCATCCAATTCGACAAGGCCGGTGAAAAGAGAGTGGTGGACAGCTTTGTGGAGCGGGTGTGAGAGGTCGCTTCCAGGGGCGCTAAGCCAAGGACATTTCCTCTCCGTCGCCGTCACCCTGAGGCGCTCTTACACATCAGCTTCAGCTGACGTGTAAGAGCCTCGAAGGGCGACGGCGCGTGCGGTGGCCAGTCATCCTTCGAGGGCCTTCCAAGCAAGTCAGCTGAAGCTGACTTGCTTGGAAGAGCACCTCAGGATGACGCACCGAGTAAGAACCCGTCGGCAAACTTTGCGCTAACTGGGTCGTTTCAGCCCACGATGCGGGCGCCCGATCACACGGTTGGCTTCGTTTTGGCCAAAATACCCGAGTTCGTTTTATACCCGGCGACGCTCATTGCACCATAGGAGTTGAAAATGATACGCAATACTGATCATTTGGATTTACTCACAAGCCAATGTTGGGGTTGGTGCGCGATCGGAGCGCCGGCGGCGCAGGTCCCGGAAGACGCGAAATAAAAGCCTGGCCAGAGCCCCAGGCGCAATTCGACACGACCATTTCGCCAGTAATCGATCTGCCAAGCGAAGTCAAAATGAAATGCTGTGCGATCTTGTGCGAAGCTGTGCGATTGTCCTGCGGGCAATCCATGGAATCGCGTCCCACAAAGTTACAAGACCCAGTGGTTTTGAAAGTCTGAATTCCGAACAAAATCCTTTCTGAATTGAACAAGGCGAACAACTGATGCCCGTCGATCCTTTACAGCTCAGCAAGTTCCTGAGCTTTGTGCTTAGGCACAAGCCCGATGCGATCGGCTTGACGCTGGACCCGCAAGGCTGGACCTCTATAGATGACCTGATCGCCAAAAGCGACGCCGCCGGAACCCGGTTCAACCGAGCAGACTTGCTGCATGTCGTTCTGACCAGCGACAAGAAGCGGTTTTCCGTCGCGCCGGATGGAGAGCACATTCGTGCGGCGCAAGGGCACTCGGTCGAAGTAGAACTTGGGCTTCCGCCGCAAGAGCCACCGGCGATACTTTACCACGGGACTGCAACACGGTTCCTGGACTCTATCTTCTCAGAGGGGCTCAAGCCGCAGGGTCGCCAACAGGTCCACCTGTCAGCCGACCAAGTAACAGCACATCGGGTCGGCCAGCGTCATGGCAAAGCCGCCATTCTCACGGTCGACGCCCATCGCATGCATGCGACGGGTTTCAAATTCTACCTGGCTGAGAACGGCGTATGGCTGACTGATCAAGTGCCGCCGGAATTTTCGGCGCTGTTGTCGACCCAACCGGATTCGGAAACCTCAATGCAGCCGAAGTGACCGGAATATGATGTGGCGCTTGCCGCACCCATTGGCACC
>Ga0099792_10000443_pt1 | contig 15403 bp, 15 predicted proteins | sample Rivendell_Oct201_8_FD_83780 | JGI IMG/M metagenome (GOLD analysis project Ga0099792, IMG submission 83780) | Vadose zone soil microbial communities from the Eel River Critical Zone Observatory, Northern California, USA -... | ecosystem: Environmental > Terrestrial > Soil > Vadose zone >...
GCCCAGTGTAGCGTTTCCGCCGCCATCGCAAAAGGCGCGGAAAGAAAGAGGAGCATGTGGCAACTTTGTACTTGACAACGAAAGCCCCATACAAGGGTTGGGGTGAGGGGGTACGGTGCTGGGGTTGGGCTCAAATCTCGAACGCCAACACAAGTCGGATATATCCGACGTCGTTCACTCATTTGCGTGGCAGAGTCGGACAAATCAGGTTTGCGCTCGAGGGAAGCTTGGCATGGGGGCTGCCATCGTTCAATCGACCGATCGTCCCCCCTCACCCCAGCCCTCTCCCCGGAGGGGAGAGGGAGTCACACCGAGTTCGCTTCCAGGCCATCGAATCACATCGGGAAATTGGGAGGCTTTCATGTCGGTTACGCGCCGCAAATTCCTTAAGCACGCTGCCCCGTTCGTGCTCGCTGCCGCATCGGGTGGGAGCGCGTTGGCCGCCATGGGTCCCAACGACAAATTCGATCTCGTGATCAAAGGCGGTGACGTGCTCGACCCCAGCCAATCGCTGCGGGGCAAGCGCGACATCGGCATCCGATTCGGACTGATCGAGGCTGTCGAAGCCGACATTCCGGCAGCGCGGGCGCTGCGGATTCTCGAGGCGGGCGGAAAACTCGTGACTCCCGGCCTCATCGACTTGCATTGCCATGTCTTCCCCTACGGCTCGGCCGCCGGGATTCCGGCGGACGAACTCATTCCGCTGCAATGCACCACGACCTGCGTCTCCGCGGGCGATGCCGGGGCTGGCAACTTTGCGGCGTTCCGGCGCTACATCGTGGGCCAGACGCGCACGCGGCTTTACGCCTTTGTCCATATCGCCAACATCGGGCTCACCTCGTTTCCGGTCGCCGAACTTCCCACCATCGACTTCGCCGACACAGAAGCGGCTGCCAAGGCGGTCGCCATGAATTCCGACATGGTGCTCGGCATCAAGGTCCGCATGTCGGAAAACGTCATCAACAAGCTCGGCCTCGAACCGCTCCGGCGCGCCATCGCGGCCTGCGAATTAGCCGGCACCGGCGGCAAGGTGCTGTGTCATATCGGGGGCGTGGAGACGAGCACGCTGATGTCGCAAATACTCGACACATTGCGTCCCGGCGATATTCTCACCCATTGCTATACGGGCGCGCCGACCCCCGGCGGCGCCTTCACCAACATCGTGCAAAACGGCCGACTCATTCCGGCCGCTCTCGCCGCCAAGCAGCGCGGCGTCATGTTCGACGTCGGTCACGGCGGCGGCAGCTTCGATTACACGGTCGCGGAAGCCGCCATCGCGCAGGGCGCTCCGCCGGACACCATCTCGTCCGACATCCATGTTGTTTCCGGAAACTCGCCCGGCATGCCCTACCTGACCTGGGTGATGAGCAAGTTCTTAGGACTGGGATTCTCGCTCGAACAGGTGGTCGCGATGGCGACCGTCAATGCCGCCAAGGTGATCAATCGCATTCCGAAACTCGGCACGCTCCAGGTTGGTGCGCCCGCCGACGTCGCCATCATGGAACTGGTGGAAGGCCCGGTGTCGTTCCTCGATACGCGCAACAACAGTCGCGAAGGCAAGACCTACCTCAAGCCTGTGCAGACCGTGACAGCGGGTGTGCCGTTCGGAAGGCCGTATAGCTCGCCGTTTTCGGTGCGTTGAGTTTGTAGGGTGGGCTAAGGCGCGCAATCCGTGAACCCAATAGATGCCCCATCGGTTCGTAAGCGCGCCGTGCCCACGCGCCCCGACGTGTGTGTTGGCCACCGTCGCGTGGGCACGGCGCCACAAAGGGCCGTTGCATAATCGACCATTGTACCAGGCGCCTTTGCCCACCCTACCAAAATTGCTAACGTCGGGCAGGCACATGATGAAAACAAAACTTCCCCGTCGCAAATTTGTGCGTCTGGCAGCGGCCGCTTTAGCGCTACCAGCCATCCGGCACGCCGCTTGGGCGCAGACCTATCCGACGCGACCGGTGCGCTGGCTGCTCGGCTTTGCGCCGGGCGGACCGAACGACGTGTTGGCGCGGCTCCTCGGCCAGCATCTGTCGGAAAAACTCGGGCAGCCGTTCGTGATCGAGAGCCGGCCGGGCGCCGGCGGCAATCTGGCGACGCAGGCGGTGGCGAATGCGGCACCCGACGGCCATACGCTCCTCGGCATCGGCCACTTCAACGCCATCAACACGACGCTCTACAAGCAACTCCCGTTCGACTTCATGCGCGACATCGTGCCGGTCGCGGGCATCGCGCAGGCGCCGAACGTGCTGATGGTGCACCCGTCGGTACCGGCCACCACGGTGACGGAACTCATCGCATATCTGAAGGCTAATCCGGACAAAGTGAGCTATCCCTCGTCGGGCAACGGCACGTCGTCGCATCTGGCGGCCGAGCTGTTCAAGGCGATGACCGGCACATCCATGCAGCACGTGCCGTATCGCGGGACCGGGGCGGTGTGGCCCGACCTGCTCACCGGGCAGGTGCAGGTCTATTTCACCTCGCCGGTCGGATCGCTCCACTACGTTCAGGAAGGTAAACTGCGCGCGCTCGCAGTCACGACCGCGACGCGCTCCGACGTGCTGCCGGGCGTGCCGACTGTCGCGGAGACCGTGCCGGGATTCGAGGTCACTACCTGGTTCGGCATTGGCGCGCCCAAGACCACGCCGGCCGAGATCGTCGGCAGGCTCAACCGCGAGAACAACGCCGGCCTCGCCGAACCAAAGATCAAGGCGCGGCTTGCCGACTTGGGCAGCAGAGCGTTTGCGAATTCGCCGGCCGAATTCGGCAGGTTTGTTGCCGAAGAAACCGAGAAGTGGGGAAAGGTGATCCGGGCGGCCAATATCACTCCGGAATGAAGCCCGGCAACCGAACTGTGACAGCCAGCCCGCCTGCCGCGTCGTTCGGTGCAAAGGTTAAAGTGCCGTCATAGGCACTCACAATCTCCTGTGCGATCGCGATGCCGAGGCCTTGTTGATTTGTTGATTTCTCGAGGTTGTCTTTCGAAGGCCGCAAACGTGGATCGTTCAAACCTGGCCCATCGTCACGAATGGTGACAAGCAATCCGTTGCTATCGTTTTCCGCGTCGACTGAAACGCGTGTACTTGCAAAGCGGTGTGCATTGTCCAGGAGATTGCCAAGGAGTTCAACCAAGTCATCCTTGTCGCCCAGGAATGTCGTTCCTGCAGAGATTTCGATTGTCTGTGCAATCTGGCGGTCATGATAGGAATGCGCGAATGCAAACATCAAGTCACGAACGACGGGTTCAACGGAAATGCGAACGGACAGGCCCGAATGCGCGCCGGCAAGTCGCGTTCGGTTGAGATTATGCTCGATGTGACTGCGCATGATGGCGACGCTGGATTGGATATCCGGATCAGGCGTCGCCCCGGACAAATCGGTTCGCGCCGCAATCAGAGCAAGCGGTGTCTTGAGGGCGTGGGCAAGCTTGCTCGCCGCGTCACGATGCGTCGCTGCCTTTTGCCGGCCTTGCTCGACAAGGCTGTTGATGAGACCGACCATTCCATCAAGCTCGCGATATCCGGTGGCCTGAAGCCGATCAGAATCGCCGGAAATCATATCGCCAAGATCTTTCTGTATCGCACGCAGAGGCGATAATCCTCGCAACAAGAGCCATCCTGTCACCGCGATGAGCGCCAGCAGCAATATTGTGAGGCCCGCGCCGAGCAATTTCAGTTCATTGGTGACGCCTTCATCCACATCACTTTGCGGCGCGCTGACTTGAACCGTGACAAGACGGGATGGATTGGTGAATTCCCGATCGACGATAGCTGTCCGAAGTGCGATCCCCTCGGGTGTCACAAGCGGCTCATTGGACCTTGAGGCGGGCAGTTCGTCCAACAAGAGGGATCTCGATCGAGCGATGATCTCATCGACGACCTTGATTTGCCAATACCAGCCGGAGAACCGGTCGTCGAATTCGCTACGCTCCGGGATGCGGTTCAAAACAGCTGTGCCGTCCGGCTCAAACGACAAGCCCGCCAATAAATCAAGCGCAATCGACCGGAGCCGCGTATCCATATCGCGCGCGGCATTGCGCGAAAGAGCGCTGGCAAACAGCCCTCCCGCGACCGCGAATGTCAGCGCCATCGTCAGGAACATGGCCGCCATCAGGCCGCGGATCAAAGATCGACTATTTTTCCGGGTTCCGTTCAAGTCGATATCCCTCGCCACGAACAGCAACGATCTTGTTGTTCCCGATCTTTCGCCTGATCCTGCTGATCACGACCTCCAATGAATTGAGACCACGATCGGTGTCGCGTTCATAGATATGGTCGGCAAGTTCGATGCGACTGACCAGTGAACCCTGCTTCTGCACAAGGTAACGCAGAATTCTCGCTTCCAGTGACGTAAGCGCAAGAGGAAGACCGTCGAGCGAAATCGCCCCGGTCGTCGTATCAAATGCAAGAGAGCCGAAGTTGGTGACGCCGGCTGGACTTCTTTGGCTTCGCCGAATAAGAGCCGCAAGGCGAACGACCAGTTCGTCGATTTGAAATGGTTTCTTGAGGTAATCGTCGGCGCCGGAGCGGAACCCCGCCACCAGGTCGGCAAATCGGTCGCGAGCGGTCAAAACGAGTACAGGCGTCACAACACTCTTGGCCCGCCACTGCGTCAAAACCGTCAACCCATCGCGATCCGGCAATCCGAGATCCAGCACGATCGCATCATAGGGCTCCGTCTCACCAAGAAACGCCGCTTCTTCGCCGGAAGACGAGAGGTCGACCGCATAGCCGGCTCTGCGAAGGACCGCGACAATCTCGGGACCAAGGCGCTTGTCGTCTTCTACGACCAGAATGCGCATTTCCGGTTCAGCTTCCAGGATTATCGCGTTTCGGCCGGAAAGTTGGCAAGTTGAACCGAAGCTGAATGGAATGGCTCAACGTGGGTTCAACCTTGATCGCTATAGCTATCATGCATGAACACCTGCTTCAAACGTCTCTCTGTTTCGGCAACAATTCTAAAAGTAGGTTTTTTGCGCGGACTGGCCATAGCAGCCGTCATCCTTTTCGCTTTCCCAATCGAGGGACGGGCGCAACTGTCCGCGCCCGATCTCAAGGAGTATCGCGCCCGAATCGTCGAAATCTACGGCGACAAGGCCATTGTCGAAGTCGATGGCCGGCGTTTCCTGGTCGAACCTGTCCAACAAGACAAGCCATTCCCCGTCGAAATTGGAGCGGATGTTCGAATCGTAGGGCAGGTTCAGGAAAATGTGCTGGTCCCAAGCATGATCATTTTGCCCTCCGGATCTGCAATTCAAAGGCAGACACTGGATGGAGGCGCGACGGGTCAGCCGCAGCCAGCGGACGCCCGCAACATCGAAACGCAACTTCGAAAACACAAAATTGAAGCTGTTGGCCGACCCTATCGCAGACGCAATTCTACCGTCGTCGAGGGCCGTGCCGATGACGGCCGAAAGGTGATCGCTCTATTCGACAGCGGACTGCGATTGGAGGAAATCGAGGAGGCCGAACACAGGCATATCCACCCCCGCTCACCCGAAGCCCTGCCGGAAGCAGAAGTGGCGCGGCTTGTCGCCGAGCGCGGTTACTCGTCGGTTCGGCTTATCGATCAAAATCGATTCCAGTTCCTGTACTCAGCTACGGATTCTCAGGGGCAGCGAATGGAACTCCTTGTCGATCGAGGCGGGAACATTCTCAGGCGCGCCTGGCGTCGTTGATTCTGGCGTCGTTGGAGGATGTGATTGTCGATGATATGAAAACGACTGCTACAAATATAAATTAAATAAATGAATGTATATCTTTCGATCTGAATAAGTATTAATATAATAATACATCAACAACATAACAAAACTGTAACTTGATTTGTGATTTATATTTAAGTCTACTTCGTTCAGGGGACGACTGTACTTAAATCGGAGAACTTTTATGTGGAAGAAAATCTTGGTGGGTGCAACTGCCCTTACAATAACGGCCAGCATGGCCGCGCTCGCGCAGCCGCAGGGAAATCGCGGCGAGGCCTTTCGGCGGGGTGCGCCGACGGCCGAAGACATGCAAGCATTTGCCGACGCAAGGCTAGCCGCGCTGAAGGCCGGCTTGTCGCTGACGGAGCAGCAGGCCGCGAATTGGCCAGCTTTCGAAGAGGCCGTGCGCGCGTGGCAGAAGCTCCGTATGGACCGCAGGGCCGCGCAGGCTGGACAGCGCAATAATACGCAAGCAGAGGATCCAGCCGAACGTCTTCGCCGGCAAGGAACCGCAATGGCGGACACCGGCGCCGCACTGAAGAAACTCGGCGACTCGTTGGACGCGCTGTACAAGAGCCTTGATGACAATCAGAAACGCCGTTTCGCTGCGCTGAGCCCGATTGGCGGCCCGCGTTATTCCTTCGCCGCGCCGGGTGGTCGCGACGATGGACGTCCCGGTTTCCGCGGCCGCAACGAGCGGGATACCCGTGGTGAACGGTTCGGGCGGAACTTCCGCGGTCATGGCTTCCATGACGGCCGGGACGCCTACGGCTACGACTCGCGCGAATCCGGGCGCGGTTTGCGCGGTCGCGGCGGGTATTCGCCCGACGACCAACGGCGCGGACCTGATGGTCCGTCCGGGCGACGACCCGGGCGTGAGGACTAATATCCTTCGTACATGGTGTGCGCCTAAGCGTGCTTGTTGCACCAATCGATCACAATCCGATTGAACAGTTCGGCATCTTCCACGTTTGGAAGATGCCGCGCTCCTTCGATCGCCAGGAACGCGCCGCGCTGGACCGTCCTTGCGATCATTCCGTTCTCTTCCGGATTGGCTCCCGGATCGTATAGGAACTTATCTGCCAAAATAGCGCAGGTCGGGCGCTTGCTGGCCGCGCTTGGTCGGCATCAAGTATCCATCCGCGCTGACCATGTAATAGTCCTTGCCGATGAGCACATGCGGGTTGTTCTCGGCACAGTCGACAAAATCCCACATGGGATTAACGTCGCGCCGATAGACTCGATTGATAGTCCACGGGCCCGTCAGCGAACGGTCCTCAATCGTTACCCTGTTGCGCGACAGCTCCTTGTTGGATTTGTCCAATTCGATCCGCTCTCGGATCACGGTTTGGTTATCCTCATGCAACGGCATCCCGCTACCCTCGAAGGTCCGCGGTCCCTTGAAGCCGCGCGTTTCGACCTCCAGCACATCGTAGCGACCGTCGCCGTCCTCATCGACCCATTTGCCGATCGAATAGCCATTGAAGCTGGGCGGCAGTTCCTGTGGCCAAATCCGATCGTCGGTAAAAATGCGCCGATGCGTCGTGTAGTCAGTGAGCACATATGTAACTTTGGGTGTGATGACAAATTCGATGGGATAGATGCCAATCATCATGCGTGGCATCCCATGCGGAAGACACAGTGCGGTTGGATCACCGCCCAGACCACCGAGCGCCTTGTCGGCGAGCGCGGCTTCAAAGATGGCGCGGTATTCGTCCGTCAAAGGGGCCTGTTGCCCAAAGCCCTGCGGTTTAGTCGGATCCCAACCGGCCCCCATACCGGGCCCGCGCACCCATTGGCCCGACCAATCCGGATACTTCGATTGATCCTGCGCGTTCGCGGCAATCGCTCCGAACAATAGCGAGATTGTACCGGCGAGGATGTAGAGCAGCTTGCAAGGGGCCATGGAGAAGCGTGACACACGCTCCAGGCGCCCTCCAATCGGAACTGTGTGCGCTCCCATAAGATTTTGCTATAATGCGTCTCCTCCCGGATCGACCCTGAGCGCAGCATGTCCATGAACCATAGTGATTTTCCATCGCTGAGGCAGCTTCGCGCTTTCGAAGCGGTCGCTCGATTGGAAAGCATGAGCCGAGCCGCCAGAACGATCAATTTGTCGCAACCGGGAGTTACCCAGTCGGTCGAATCGCTCGAACGCGAGCTTGGCGTACCGTTGTTTGAGCGACGACGCTCCGGATGTTACGTAACGAAGTTCGGCGCAATCCTGTTGCCGCGCGTTGAGCGCTTCTTCGATCATGTCCGCTCGGCGCTTGGCGAATTGATCGTGAACAATCCTGCAATGAGCCGGCAAACGGCCGACCTGACCCATAAGATCACGAAACCCCAGATTCGTAGTCTGTTGGCGATTTATGAAAGTGAATCCTTCGATGCAGCGGCTCGACGGCTGCAGATTTCTCAGCCCTCGCTTCATCGATCCGCCAAGGAGCTGGAACGCGAGTTGCGCCGCAGTCTCTACCAGAGAACCGCAAGGGGCATGACGACAAACACGCGAGGGTCCGAACTCGCAAGGCGGCTCCAGGTCGGGCTTCGCGAAATCCACTACGGCCTGGAGGAGTTGAAGGCAGCGCAAGACAATGTCATTTCCCGGATCGCAATTGGCAACATCCCGCACTCCGACGCACAAGTGTTATCAGCGGCGATCAACGAATTGCTCAGCGCTCACCCCAATGCATGCGTTCAGGTTGTCGACGGTAACTACGATGTCCTCTTGAACGACTTACGGTCCGCGCGGCTCGACCTGCTTTGGGGAGTGCTTAGAACGCCATCCTGGGCGACCGATGTACGAGAAGAATTGCTGTTTCAAAATCCCTACGTCATTGTCGCCGGAAGACAACATCCTTTGACTCGATCAAAGCGGATAACGTTGAACGACCTGGCCAGGTTCGATTGGGTCATGCCGGGCCCGACCACGCCGCGGCAGCAAGCCCTGGAGCGACTGTTCAGCAGTACAAGCTGCGCGCCGAGGGTTACAATCGAGACGACATCACTACAACTTTATCGGAATATCATAGGGTCCACCGACCGGCTGGCGCTCATGTCTTTGTTCGAGGCGCGATTGAACGATTCAACCATCTTTACGATCTTGCCGTTCCGATCATCTCACCTCAAGCGCTCGGACGGGATAGCCACAAGAGCTGACTGGCGACCGACCAGAATTCATTTGCGGTTCATGGATATGTTGCGACATTATGCGCGACGGATCTCGTCGCTCGCCCAGCCGGGATTGTTTGCAAGCCCGGAATCCCCTCCCGTGCAACGCACGCAAGTTGGCGCACCTGCCAAGGAAGAGGTCGCTTGACGGCATCGCATGGCAAGGAAATCTCTGCGGATGTGCCCTTGGGTGCCCCAGCCCAAGCCAACCGACGCCTTCATGACCCCTCAGGAAGTCTCCCACTGTTGGGATGTTTGGCAATACCAGCATTGTTGGCGGAGGGTGCAATCCGCAACACGGGCCGTCATTCGATAATTGTTCTTTCAAACGATTCTTGTCTCGCGTACACAACACGGAAAGGAGTACCTGATGTCAAAGTTCCAAATAGGCGACACGGTCGAGTATGCTGTCTCCAGCCGCGTCCTCCGGAAGTTTCCCGACGGTGCATATAAGGTCATGTCCTTGATGCCGCGTGAGGACAACCAAAGCGAGACCGCTTACCGTATTAAAAGCGCCGCAGGGAATGTCGAGCGGGTCGCCAAGGAAGGTGAACTAGCACCCTTCGGATAGGTTTCGCGGCTGCGCCACCCGGCGGCTGCGCCTATCAGCGCCTGCGCCTGTCAGCGCTTGCGCTTGACACGCGCAAGACTGCCATTCTGAAGTCCATCGTCATGATCAGCGATCACATCGGGATGATCGCGAAGTTGGGGGTGGAGAAGGAGGTCGCCAAGGGGCGCCTCAAGATAGTCCGGCTGGTAAGCTACCCGTCAGACAAAGCAACTAAAGTGGGACCAGCCAATGAACGAACCTACGCAACCCCCAATGGTCGAACCTACTTATCTTGGCCGTCTTCCTAACGACAATGCGACCCCGACGAGAGAGCGAGCCGTCGTCTCTTATCCGGCTCGCCGCGGCTACAGGCCATACATTCAGACTCCGCCGCGTATCGACGGCGTCAGGGGCATGATCGATATTCACTGCCACGCCGAGCATGGGCAACAGGACGCGCTGGCAGTTGCAAAGCTTGCATCCGAAAACGGCATGTACGGCATCCTGTTCAAGTCGATCGGCAGGGAAGACAAGCGGTCCGCCGGACCGATGGAGGATGTTCGCCTCCTTCTTGAAGAGCTTGACCGCTGGTCGCAGCAGACTGCAATTACGCCGATCAAGGGCTGGGGCGGCTATGCGCTCTGTCGTGACAACAAGCCACCAAGCCGCGAGAAGGTAGAGACTCAGGTAAAGGCCGGCGTCTCGTCCTTCTGGCTCGCATTGGCCAACCACGCAAATACCTATTTCATTGTCGGCGGCAAGACCCGACGTTGGGATCCCAATGCCGATCCCAAGGAGCACTCCGATCCGCTCCCCTGGGAACTCGCGCTCAAGTACGGACACTATGCGCTCGACGCCAAGGGCCGGTTGAAGCCCGAGTACGAAGAAGCGATCCGCATCGTTGCGGACAACAATCGCGCGCTTTCATTCGGGCATTCGACCCACCCGGAAATCTTTGCTCTCGCCGAGCTTGTGGACAAGCTCAATTTCAAGCGGGCATTCATCGACCATCCGTTCAGCCCGTTCGTGGACCTGACCGTAGAGCAGATGAAAACTCTTTCGAAGGTCGGTATCCATTTCAACTTTACCTACGACGAACTGTCCCCCATGCTGGGCGTCGACCCGGCCAAGATGTACGGCGCAATCAGGTCAGTCGGTGTCGAGCACTTCACGCTCTGCAGCGACGCCGGGGATACCGTCTTTCCGAATTCGGTGGAATCCATGAGGCAGATCAGCGGGTACATGAAGGCGTTCGGTATCACCCAGGCCGAGATCGAAACCTTGTGCATGACCAACCCAGCTTTCATCGTGGGTGCAAATCCCATGGACGCGGTACAGCGCGGCAGGGAACTGCAGGCTGCCTGAATGATATAGTGCGTCTGCGTCGTCGGAACGTTCGTCGAGTAGGACTTTTGTAGTGAATAGCAGTCAGCATCGCGCTGACTGCGAATGCCGGAGCAGACACCAGCGCGTCCACACCCGCGCGTCTACAGCACCGCGTCTACGGTCTCGAAAGGCGAGGATTCATGCGTAGCAAGATCAGGTCTTATGCGTTTGCCGCGTTGCTGATCGCTTTTGGTTCGTCCCCGGCAGCCGCCCAAAGTTGGCCTTCACGCCCCATCACCATGCTTGTTCCGTTCGGAGCCGGCGGGTCGATCGATATTCCGGCGCGGCGGCTTGCGGCCGAATTGACGCTGAGACTTGGGCAGCAGGTCATCGTCGAGAACCGGTCCGGCGCCAACGGAAATATCGGTGGCACCTATGTGGCGAAATCCGCTCCGGACGGCTACACGCTGATGTTTGCGCCTCCCGGCGTGCTGGCAACCAATCGTTTCATGTACAAGAACATGCCGTTCGATTCCAATCGGGCGTTTGCTCCCATCATTCTCCTCGCGAAGTCGCCGATGGTGCTGGCTGCTCACCCGAACCTGCCGGTCCGCAATCTTCAAGAATTGATCTCATATGCCAAGGCCAATCCGGGCAAACTTTCCATCGGCACGCCTGGTGTCGGCTCCCAGGCCCATCTGACGATGGAACTGCTGCAGAAGCGCAGCAGCACCCAGATGAACTACGTTCCCTACCGCGGGGCCGCTGGATCCAATGCCGATGTGATCGGCGGCCAAATCGATCTGAGCATGAATTTCACGCCTGGAATGATTGGACCGCTTCAAGACGGATCGTTGCGCGGCTTGGCCGTCACGACATTGCAGCGATCGAAGCAATTACCCGATATCCCGACGATGAGCGAATCCGGGTTTGCTGGGTTTGAGGCGGTCGCGTCCTACAGCGTCGTGGCGCCCGCGGGCACGCCACGCGAGATCATCCGGACGCTCAACAAACACATTAACGACTACATCGAAAGCGACATCGGGAAGCAGAATTTGGAAGCGGGAGACATGCAAGCTGCCGGCGGGACGCCAGAAGACCTGCAACGGTTCATTGCCGGCGAAGTTGCGAAATGGGGGCCGATCATCAAATCAGCCGGTATCACGATGTGAAGAATTACAAGCGGACACCGCCCCCTTCCAATCGTACACGTAAAGGGTATAGCCTTATGCGATAGCTTCCAGCTGAACGCGACGAAAAAGGAGGAGAGCAATGGGTTTGCAGTTGCAGAATTTCCCTCTGGTATTCACGCTTGCGGCAATGGTCTTGACGCCCGCCTTCGGGCAAGCGGTGCCGCCCACGGTGGGGGCGGCCAATGGCGGGAGCGAAAGCGCCGAATCCATTCCGGATTTCTCGGGGCCCTGGGTGCATCCGCTTCCTGGATTCGAGCCGTTGCCATCGGGACCCACGGCGCTGGTCAACCGGTCGCGGCGCCCGAACGGCACCGGCGACATTCTCAAGCTCGCCGGCGATCACACCAATCCTATCTTGAAGCCTGAGGCCGCGGAGGTCGTGAAAGGGCACGGTGAACTCGGGCTCAATGGCATAGGCGATCCGAACCCACGCAACCAGTGTTGGCCTGCAGGCGTGCCCTTCGTTTTTACGAATGGCCCAACGCAGCTGCTGCAACAGCCGGACAAGGTCATCATCCTTTATGGCTACGATCAGCAAGTTCGCCGCGTGCGTTTGAACCAACCTCATCCCGCGCAGGTAACCCCGTCCTGGTACGGCAATTCCGTCGGTCACTATGAAGGCGACACCCTGGTCATCGATACCGTAGGCATCAAGGTCGGGCGGTATTCGATGGTCGACTGGTATGGCACGCCGCACACCGAGGCTTTGCATGTGGTCGAACGATATCGGCTGATTGATCCCGAAGCCGCCAAAGACGGGTTTGCGCGGGACGCAAAGCAGCATAACGTCGCCCAAGGGATGAGGAACCCGAACAAGCGGGGCAAGTACCTGCAACTCCAATTCACGGTCGAGGATAAGGGCGTGTTCACGACGCCGTGGACCGCGACCATGACTTATGGAAACGCCGGCAGAAATCTCCTCCCCGACTGGGCGGAACAGGTTTGCGCCGAAAACATCCAGTGGTACCCGGGAAAAGACGCCGACGTACCGCGGGCGGACAAACCGGATTTCTGAGCTCCGAGAAACGTAATCAGGGCTACACCATCACCTGCCCGCCATTGGCGGTCAGCGTCGACCCCGTGATGAACGACGCATCGTCGGAGGCGAGGAACACGACGCAGCGCGCGACTTCCTCGGGCTCGCCCAGGCGACCGATCGGTATGTATGGCAGGATGCTCTTCTCCATCACATCCTTGGGCACGGCCTTGACCATTTCGGTCGCGATATAGCCCGGGCAGATCGCATTGACCGTGATGCCGGCGCGCGCGCTTTCGAGCGCGAGCGCCTTGGTGAAACCAAGTTCACCCGCCTTGGCGGCTGAATAATTGGCCTGCCCCATCTGCCCCTTCTGGCCGTTGATCGACGAAATGTTGATGATGCGGCCGAACTTGCGCTCGCGCATGCCTTCGATCACGGGCCGGCACATGTTGAACAGCGAATTGAGATTGGTGTTGATCACCGCACTCCATTGCTCCGGCTTCATGCGATGGAACATGGTATCGCGGGCAATGCCGGCATTGTTGACCAGCACCTCGACGGGTCCGAGTTCCGCCTCGACTTTCTTCAAACCTTCGGCGCAGGACTCGTAGGACGAAACGTCCCATTTGTAGACCGGGATACCGGTATCGGCCTTGAATTTCGCCGCCGCTTCGTCGTTGCCGGCATAATTGGCCGCAACCTTGTAGCCGGCCGCCTTTAGCGCCTTTGCGATCGCTTCGCCGATACCACGCGTTCCACCTGTCACCACTGCCACGCGGGCCATGACTTGTCTCCCAAAATGCGTCGAAAGGTTTGTTGAACTTAAGGCGCCAAAACTAGCGCTCCACGCACATGGCGATGCCCATACCGCCGCCGATACAGAGCGTGGTCAGCCCCTTCTTGGCATTGCGCTTCTGCATTTCGTACAGCAGGGTCACCAGCACGCGCGCACCGGACGCCCCTATCGGATGTCCGATCGCAATGGCGCCGCCGTTGACGTTCACTTTGCCGGTATCCCAGCCCAGATCCTTGTTGACCGCGCAGGCCTGTGCGGCGAATGCCTCGTTGGCCTCGACCAGGTCGAGATCTTCGATTTTCCAGCCGGCCCGCTTGAGCGCTGCCCGTGAGGCCGGGATCGGCCCCGAGCCCATGATCTTCGGATCGACGCCTGCATGCGCCCAGGACACGATTCGGGCCAAGGGCGTCTTGCCGCGCTTGGCCGCCTCGCTCGCCGTCATCAGGACAACGGCAGCGGCGCCGTCGTTGATGCCGGACGCATTCGCGGCCGTAACCGTTCCTTCCTTGTCGAAAGCCGGCCGCAGCTTCGCGATGCCCTCAAGCGTCACGCCATGTTTGGGGTATTCATCGGTATCGATGACAATATCGCCCTTGCGGCTCTTGACCGTCACGGGCGCAATTTCATCCTTGAAGCGACCTGCCTTCTGCGCTGCTTCGGCCTTGTTTTGCGAAGCAACTGCAAATTCGTCCTGCTGGGAGCGCGTGATCTGCCACTGGCGCGCGACATTCTCCGCCGTCGTGCCCATGTGATAGCCATTAAAGGCATCCCAGAGGCCATCCTTGATCATGGTGTCGACCATCTCGTAGTTGCCCATCTTCACACCGTTGCGCAGATGGCCACAATGGGGTGCCATGCTCATCGATTCCTGGCCACCCGCAACCACAATGGTCGAATCGCCATTAAGGATGGCCTGAAATCCAAGCGCAACGGCGCGCAATCCGGAACCACATAGCTGGTTTACACCCCAAGCCGGGCATTCGACCGGAATACCGGCGCCGATGGAAGCCTGCCGGGCCGGGTTTTGGCCCTGGCCGGCTGTGAGGATCTGCCCCAGGATGACTTCGGAAACCTGCGCGTTTTCGACGCCGCCCCGCTTGAGCGCCTCCACAATCGCAACTTTGCCGAGTTCGTGCGCCGCCAATCCGGCGAAAACCCCATTGAACGCGCCAACCGCTGTACGCGCCGCACCGACGATGACGATATCGTCCTTCATCTCGACACTCCTCATTTGTTTGAAATTCGCTCAAGTCCGGATTTGGTTACACCGGGCCCGGATGTCCAGCATTGATTGTCAATTTTCAGTTTCCCGCGAGGGCGCTTTGCAACGGCATCAATTGGCGACACCGGAAACTTCAGCCTGTTCATAACGTTCCCGAGCTGACGAGCAAGGGACATGCCAACGACACCCCTTGCGCTGCCCGTCCAAGCATTGCACGCCGAAGTATTGCGCGCAGAAGTATCGCGCGCTCTAGCATTGCGCGCCCGAGTATTGCGCCCAAGCGTGGGGGTCCGCCCCGACTGCCTTTGGGCGGGCGGCTCCACGGCGCACCGGCCTCCGGCGATTGTGTGACAAAACGGTGGTGTGTGCACGTCGAAATAGGCTATGCTGCGTTGCGGAAAGATGATTGAATTCAATTCAAGCGCCTCATTTTCGGGCATTGCATTCGATCAATCAAAGCACCGCCAATCA
>Ga0099792_10000445_pt1 | contig 15383 bp, 9 predicted proteins | sample Rivendell_Oct201_8_FD_83780 | JGI IMG/M metagenome (GOLD analysis project Ga0099792, IMG submission 83780) | Vadose zone soil microbial communities from the Eel River Critical Zone Observatory, Northern California, USA -... | ecosystem: Environmental > Terrestrial > Soil > Vadose zone >...
GCTGATTCGGCTGCATGGTCCGCACTCGATCATCGGCCACGGGCTCATTGTTCATGCGAAGGCAGACGACTTGAAGACCCAGCCAACCGGCGATGCGGGCGGCCGCGTGGACCCGGGGAAGGCTCGCCGACTCGCTGGACGAGCGCGTCTGGATGGGACTGCTCCGTACCCTCGACTACGTGGGCGAGGCTCCGACCGCGCTGGCCCTGATCCAGGCCCGCCGCGTTCCGCCTCCCGACTCGGCGGCCGCGCTCGATCGCGCCGACGCACAGGCGACCCTCCTCGCGCGGGCTCGGCGGCACGACGCCGCGGCGACTGCGTTCGCGCGTCTCCTGGCGCGGCGCGACCGTCCGGCCGCCGACCGCGCCAAGTGGGCCCTGGGGCTGGCGCGCGCGCGGCGCAGCGTGGGCGCGTTCGCCGCGGGCGACAGCGCGTTCGTGCTCGCGGCGACGCTCGACAGCGCCGGCACTTCGGGAGAGAGCGCGGCCTCGACGCTCGCGTCCTCTTCGGGCGCGATCACCGCGAGCGCCAGCCGCGGCTCGCCGTCTCCAAGGAGACCTCCCGCCAGCCGGAGCCGCGCCGTGCGGCGGGCCGCCGCCGAGGGGTCGGATTCGAGGATCGTCCAGTAGGCCGCGCGCGCGGCGGAGCTCCGCCCCGCCGAGTCGGCCAGGGCCGCTGCCACGAAGAGCGCGGGATGGTTGAGGGGGAGATGCGGGCCGCCCCTACGGTCAGGGGGCCACGCGAGGAGGGCGAGTCCCGAGTCGAGATCGCCGCGCGAGAGCGCCGCCCGCGCGCGGAGCGCCAACAGCTCCGGATCGCTCCGCAGGGGCCCGGCCAGGATCCGCTCGCCCACCGCGGTGCGGCCGTCCTCCAAGGCGTCCAGCGCCGCCGCCCGCCACAGCTCCAGCCCCGCGCGCGGCTCGGGCGCCGCGGCGGCCAGCGCATCCAGGTAGAGCGATTCCATCGCGGCCTCGGCGCGCTGGGCCGCCACGATCTGGTCGAGCGAGCCCGTCCAGCGGGCGGCGCGGCGCTCCGCGCGGGCGACGAGCCACTTGGCGCGGAGCGCCGCCCACCCCGGCTGTCTCGCCCGAGAGCGCCCGGTCTCGTGCGCGCGGCGCGCGGCGGCGCGCAGCGAATCCCCGACGGCCGCCGAAGCGCGGGCGGGCGCGCCCGCGACCAGGACGCATGCGATGACGCCGGCTCGGATGACGCCGGCTCGGATGGCGCCCGCTCGGATGGGGACCGGGCGCGTCATCGGTTACCGCACGAGTACGAGCCGCGTGCCTTCGGTCCGGCCCGCGAAGTCGACCCGGGCAAAGTAGATTCCCGAGCCGAGCTTGACGCCTCCCTCGCTCTGGGGATTCCACGTGGCCACGAATTCGGAGGGCGCGAGCGGATTCGCGGAAGCGATCGTGCGTCCGACCTGGCGGCCCCGCACGTCGTAGATCCGGATCTCCGGAAACTGGCCGGGCCGGGGCAGGCCGTCGGCCGCGCTGAAGCGGAACTGGACCGAGCCCGACGACGGGCCGTTCAGGCGATACGGAGTCGGGCCGGCCCGGAAGGAGATGCGGCGCGGAACGGGACCGCCGCCGGTGCGCGACTGCACCAGGAGGTCGTCCACGTACCACCCCTCGTACGCCCGGAGCTGCGCGCCCAATCCGTCGCGCGGGTCGTTCGCCTGATCGCTGGCGAACCGGAAACGGAGGCGCGCGAAGCCCGAGTAGGGCGTGAGGTCCGCGACCAGCCGCCGCCATCTCTTTGGCGACCCCGACAGGACGTCGGCTCCGCGCAGGGAGGCGCTCGAATTGAACTCCATGATGTAGCCGTAACCCCCGTCCACCGCCACCGGGGCCCATTCCCCGCCGTTCATCGAGATCTCCACACGCGCACCGTCCCATGCCCCGGTGCCGCCGTTCGTCTCCGCGTCCACGTACGACCAGAAGACCAGCTCGGAATTGGCGGGCAGATCGAAGGCTGGAGAGACCAGCGCCGCGTCCTCGTCGGCGGTGTACGTCTGATCTTCGTTCGTGCCGGTCCCGAGCGGGTTCGCGCTCCCGATCTTCATGCTGGTCGCACCACCGTGGAACCGGGATGCGCTCAGGTGCCATTCGTCCGCGGTGCTCACCGAGGGATCCACGGCCGCGTGGGACCAGCCCTGCCCGCCGGACTCGAAGTCCTCGGCCAGGCCCGAGCCCATGCCGACCGTGATGAGGATGGGCTGGGTGCCCGACGCCGAGCCGTCGTTCCATCCCAGCGTGAGAGCGATATCGTGCGGCAAGGTCGCGGGCGTCCCGATGGCGACCGTGAAGGGCGACGTGGTGGTGCCCGTCGCGCCCCCCGCGATCGGAGCCGTGCTGCTCGCTCCGTTGGTCACGGTCGCCACCGGGTCCACCGTGGTCAGGGTGAGGTTGACCGGCCCCGACGCGAGCCCCGCGTTCCGGAGCGTGACCGTGAGGCTCACCGTCTCCCCCGCGTCCGGATAGCCGTCGCCGCCCCCGTCGGTGATCGCGACGTGGGCGACGCGGAGCGCCGCCTTGTTGGAGATCGCGAGATCGAAGGAGGCCGTGTCGGCGTTGTCGCCCGATCCGGCGAGGATGTTCGTGATGAGGATCCCGGTGTCCGCTCCGGTCAGGCTGCGCGTGTTCGGCGAGGTGGCGGCGGTGAGGCTTCGATTCCCCGTCGAGCCCGGGAACGGGTCGCCGTCGTCGCCGAAGTTCCCGCTCGGAGACGCCAGCTGGTTCAAGCCGTCGGCCTGGAGCAGGGAGACCCGATAGGGGCCCGAGAGGTTGTCGTTCTGTCGGTCGTCCACGTGATACACGACCAGTCCATCTCCCGGCAGGAACTGGTCGGGTCCGGTCTGCTTCCGGTTCTCGACCAGGAAGTACTCCGTGCCCGGCTCGCCGTTGGTCCAGACCTTGACCGAGCCGCCCCCTTCCGTGACCGGCGGCAGCTTGTAGTGGCCGGGGGAGGTGGCGACGTTCGGTGGATCGAAGCCCAGGTACTGGCGCGACCACGCGTCCAGCGCGCCGGGGTGCGACCCCAGCACCGTCCCAGGCGTGTACGGGAGGTAGTTCCCCAGCGCCATGAGCGAGAAGAAACCGAGTCCCGCGGCCGCCGGGTCGTAGAGGTCCACCAGGCCCAGCGTGTGACCGAACTCGTGGCAGTAGGTGCCGACCGAGTTGTCCCCCGGGTAGTCGTTGTACTCGCCCAGCATGACGTAGAGAAAGCCCTTCACGCTTCCGAGCTGAAATCCCGGGACGCAGTCGGGGCCGCTCGCCAGGCCGTTGCAGCCTGTGAACTGGGTGATCCCGGCCTCGTGGGACCAGAGCGCCCAGTTCGGATCCTCGGGATCGCTGCCGGGGATGATCTCGGCGCCCCGTCCGGGATGGATCACGAGCACCGCGTCGATGTAGCCGTCGTCGTCGCCGCTGCTCGCGACCCCGTCGGGCCCGTCGTTGTCGAAGGCGCCCAGCTTCCCGCCGAATTCCGGATAGGCCGCGGCCATCGCGTCTTCGGCCAACCTCTGGCTGCTCTGGGGATAGCCTTGGAAATCCAGCCCTGATTGCCCGTTCGCGTAATAGCGGTAGGAGTGCGGCATCATGAGCCACTTGGAGGTGACGCTGCCGGAGACGATGAGCCGCCCGTGCGAGTTGATCTTGTAGTACTCGCGGAGGCTGATGATCCCATCGTTCGGATCGTCGCTGAACAGGAGCCGGTAGTAGTAGAAGGGAGTGCTCTTGGCCGACGGCGCGTGAGCGGGAGAGACCGCGTCGCCCGGGAACTGTGCCAGGACCACGAGGATGTTCCGGTGCGCGACGCCGCCGCGCGGATACTTGGCCATGTCGAGCGCGAATTGCGGGAAGTGGCGGTCCACGCCCTGAGACTTCGAGGCCTCGTAGCGGCCCAGGCGCTCCTGGAGCGCCGCCGCGTCCGCGGGAGAGTTCCGCGCCGCTTCCAGCACCCGCGGCGACACGCTGACGGCGCGCGCGGGAGCCGCGCCCACCGCGAGCGTCGCGATGCAGGCCAATGCCGCCCCGACCCTCCCTCGCCACCGTCCGATGTGCCTCGATCTCACTGACGACTCCTTCCTGGTCCGCCGGGTCATTCCCACTCGATCGTGGCCGGGGGTTTGGTGCTGATGTCGTAGACGACGCGATTCACGCCCTTCACCTCGTTCACGATCCGCGAAGAGACGCGCGCGAGCAGCGCCTCGGGAAGCCGCGCCCAGTCGGCGGTCATGCCGTCGCTGGACGTGACGGCGCGGAGCGCCACCACTTGATCGTAGGTACGTCCGTCCCCCATGACGCCGACGGTCCGGACCGGGAGGAGCACGGCGAAGGCCTGCCAGACCTTGTCGTATTCTCCCGACTTCCTGAGCTCGTGAATGAAGATATCGTCCGCTTCGGCCAGCGTCTCCACCGCTTCCGGCGTCACCGGCCCGAGAATCCGGACCGCCAGGCCGGGCCCCGGGAAGGGGTGGCGGCCGAGAATGGGCTTCGGGAGCCCCAAGAGCGTCCCCAGCTCCCGAACCTCGTCCTTGAATAACTCCCGAAGGGGCTCCACCAGTTCCATTTTCATGTGTTCGGGGAGCCCTCCCACGTTGTGGTGGGACTTGATCTTGGCCGAGGGCCCCCGGGTGGAGGTGCTCTCGATCACGTCCGGATATAGGGTTCCCTGGGCCAGAAAGTCCGCTCCGCCCAGGCGCGAAGCCATTTCTTCGAACGTCTCGATAAAGATGCGCCCGATGATTTTTCGCTTCTCCTCGGGGTCCGCGACGCCCTGAAGGCCCCCCAGGAACTGGGCCCGGGCGTCCACGGGGACCAGATCCTCCCCGATCACGTCGCGCATCGACCGGACCACCTCCTCCGCCTCGCGGAGGCGCAAGAGGCCGTGGTCCACGAAGACCGCGCGCGATTGACCCGGGATGGCCCGGTGGAGCAGCGCGGCCACGACCGAGGAGTCGACCCCGCCCGAGAGCGCGCAGATCACGCGCCCGGCGCCGACCTGGGAGCGGATCTTCGCGATCTGCTCCTCCAGCACCTTCCCCATCGTCCAGTCGCCGCGAAAGCCGCAGATCTCGAAGAGGAAATTGTGGAGGATCTTCCTGCCGTGGGCCGTGTGGGCGACTTCGGGGTGGAACTGGACGAGGTAGAGGCCGCGCGCCGCATCCTGCGCCGCCGCTTCCACTACCGTCTCCGTGCTCGCAAGTCGCTCGAACCCGCTCGGGAGGCGCGCGACGGTGTCTCCGTGGCTGGCCCACACGCGGCTCTCGTGCGGCACGCCCGCGAGGAGCACCGCCTCCTTCTCGATCTCGAGGGTGGCCATGCCGTACTCCCGCCGCGCGCTGGGGCGCACGTCGCCGCCCAGGTCGCGCGCGAGGAGCTGCATGCCGTAGCAGACGCCGAGCACGGGAACGCCCAGGTCGAGCGCGCCCTTCGGGATTTGCGGAGCGCCGGGCTCGAGCACGCTCGCCGGTCCGCCCGAGAGGACGATCCCCTTCGGCGAGAGCCGGCGCAATTCCTCGGGGGGGATGTGCGGGCCGTGGATTTCCGCGAACACGCCCATCTCCCGGGCGCGCCGCGCGATCAGCTGCGTGAACTGCGATCCGAAGTCGAGGATGACGAGCCGTTCATGGGTCAATGCAGGAAACACCTCTCTCCGGTCTGGAGGAGCGCGAGCCCGGCGGTGTCGGCGGCCGCGACCGTCTCGCCGTCGCGCACCGAACCGCCGGGGTGGGCGATGGCGGCGATACCGGCGGCCGCGGCCATCTGGACCGAGTCGGGAAACGGAAAGAAGGCGTCGGAGCAGAGCACCGCCCCGCGCACGTCGTGACCGGAGCGTTCGGCCTTCCAGAGCGCCACCCGCACCGCGTCGACGCGCGAGGACTGTCCCGCTCCGATTCCCAGCGTCCGCTCCCCCCGCGCGATCACGATCGCGTTGGAGACGACGTGTCGGGCCACGCGCCAGGCGAAGCGGAGATCGCGCAGCTCGCCTTCGGTTGGCCGCCGCTTCGACACGGTCTTCCACTGGTCGAAGCTCGGCGGACCCGGCGTCGTCTCGGCCAGGAGGCCGTCCAGGAGGCCGCGAACCTGGACGGACGCCGCCGGCTCCAGCAGAAGACCGGCGAGGTCCAGCACGACGAGGTTCTTCCGGAGCCCGGCCAGTTTGGATTCCTCCACATGGATCCCCGGTGCCGCCACGACTTCGTAGAAAAAGGAACCCACCGCCTCGAGCGCCGCCGCGTCGAGCGGGCGGTTCAAGCCAAGGATGCCGCCGAAGGCCGAGAGGGAGTCGCCGTCCCGCGCCGCCGCGATCGCGTCGGCCGTCCGCGCGGCCAGCGCCGCGCCCGAGGGGTTCCGGTGTTTCACGACGACCGCGGCGGGACTCTCGAATTCGCGGAGGAGCGAGATGGCCGCCTCGACGTCGAGGAGATTGTTGTACGAGAGCGTCTTTCCCCGCACCTGCGCCAGGGTCTCGACCGCGCCCCCCGCTTCCGGAGCGTAGAGCGCGCCCTCCTGGCCCGGGTTTTCCCCGTAGCGAAGCGTCTGCCGCTTGCGATACGCGTTCGCCCAGCGCTCGGGAAGCGCGCCGCCTCCCGCCCCGGCCGCGCCGGAGCCGGCCACCGCCGTGAACCCGGGCACGCCCGACGCGGTGCGAAGCTCCGTCCCCGGTGACGGCTCCCCCGCGGCGTCCAGGTAGCCCGCGATCGCCTCGTCGTACGCGGCGGTGCGCTCGAAGCCGCGCCGCGCGAACTCGCGAGCCAGCGCCGCCGGGACCGCTCCGCCGTTTCGGTCCAGCGCGTCGAGCAGGGCGGCGTACTGCGCGGGCTCGACGACCACGACCACGTGCCGGTGGTTCTTCGCCGCGGCGCGGATCAAGGCGGGGCCACCGACGTCGATTTGCTCGATCGCCTCCGCATCGTCCACGCCGGCGTGCGCGACGGTGGCCTCGAACGGATACAGGTTCACGACCACCAGGTCGATGGAGACGATCCCATGGCGGTGCCGCTCCTCCTCGTCCTCGGCGTGGCCCCGGCGGTAGAGGATCCCGCCGTGCACCGCGGGATGGAGGGTCTTCACGCGGCCGTCGAACAGCTCGGGAAAGCCGGTCAGCTCCGAGACGTCGCGCACGCTAAACCCCGCGTCGCGGAGCGTGGTGGCGGTGCCGCCGGTGGAGACGATCTTGACGCCGTGGCGCGCGAGCCCGTGCGCGAGATCGAGAAGGCCGGTCTTGTCGGAGACGGAGACGAGCGCGCGGGAAACCCGAATGGAGCTCACCGCGCCGGCCGGTACGAGGTCACCGTGGCCCGGCTCCCCCCGTGATCATCGTGAGGGCTTCCTCGTAGCGCCGGCCCGCCTTCTCCACGATCTCGTCCGGGAGCCGGGGCGGCGGCGGGTTCCGGTCCCAGCGGACCGAATCGAGATAGTCGCGGATCACCTGCTTGTCGAAGGAGTCCTGCGCCACTCCCTCGTGGTAGCCCGCGATCGCCCAGTAGCGCGACGAGTCGGGCGACAGCGCTTCGTCGATCCAGAGCACGTCCCCGTCGTGCTCACCGAACTCGAACTTGGTATCGGCCAGGATCAGGCCCCGTCCGGCCGCGTGGGCGGCGGCCGCCTCGTAGATCGCGAGGCTGACCGCGCGCAACCGCTCGGCGGTGTCGCCCCCGACGATCGCGGCCATGCGGTCGAACGTGATGTTCTCGTCGTGTCCCTCCTCGGCCTTGGTCGCGGGGGTGAAGATCGGCTCGGGGAGTCGCGACGAGAGCTTGAGGCCCGGCGGGAGCTTGACCCCGCAGACCATGCCCGACTGCTGGTACTCCTTCCACCCGGAACCCGCGAGATAGCCGCGCACCACGCATTCCACGTCCCACCGCTTGGCCTTCAGGCACAGCATCGACCGCCCCTCGAGGAGCGCCGCGTGCTCGGAGAACGGCTTGGGAAAGCGCGCGACGTCCGTCGTGACATAGTGGTTCGGGACGATGGAGCGGAGCGTCTCGAACCAGAAGCGCGAGACCTGGGTGAGCATGCGCCCCTTGCCCGGGATCCCCTCGCCCAGGATCACGTCGTACGCGGAGACGCGGTCGGTGGCGACGAGCAGGAGGCGGTCGCCGACCGTATAGAGGTCGCGGACCTTCCCGCTATAGTCCGGGGCCCGGCCCGGGAGGACCACGTCCCGGAGCACGCGTTCGGTTGCTCTCATGAATTCTCCCTTTGGATGCATTGGATCGCCTCGACGTAGAGCCGATGTTCGAGCGGGAGGAGACGTTCCGCCAGCTCCTCGGGGGTCTCCCCGGAACGGATCGCCAGCTTCGCCTGGGCCACGATCGGGCCGGAATCCATTCCCGCGTCCACGTAGTGCACGGTCGCCCCCGTCACGGCGGCGCCCGCCTCCACCGCGCGGCGCTGCGCGTCCAGCCCCGGAAACTCCGGAAGGAGCGACGGATGCACGTTCAAAACCGGAACCGCGGCGCGCTCGAGAAACGAAGCGCTCAAGAGGCGCATGAAACCGCACAGCGCGATCAGGTCGGGACGGTCCGCGGCAATCATCCCGAGCAAGCGCTCCTCGGCTTCGGGCAAGAGCCGTCCGGCGTGCCCCGCCCCGTCCAGCACCGAGACCGGGACCCCGAGCGCCGACGCCGCCTGGAGCGCGCCGGCCCCCGGGCGATCGGAGATCAGCCGGACCACGCTGCCCGCGATCCGCCCATCGCGGGTCGCCTGGATCAAGTTTACGGCATGGCTCCCCCGGCCGGAGGCGAGAAGGAGGAGTCGCAGCGGTTTCATCGATGACTTTTACCACACCCGGCCCGTCCGCTCAAGAGGACCGCGCCGAAGGAGTTATGGCGTGTACGGGATCCACTCGGGACGCGGATGCGCCCGGGTCGAGACCCACGCGCCGCCTTGGATCGGCGTGACGCGGATCGCGCCCTCCCGGTCGGTGCGCCAGACGCTGGCCCCCGCCAGCCGGTAGCGCCCCATCGTCGCGCGGCCGGGATGGCCGAATCGGTTCTTCTCGCCGCACGAGACGAGCACGATCCGGGGACGGAGCGCTTCCACCCATGGCGCCGTGCTCGAGGTGCGGCTACCGTGATGTGGCGCTTTCAAGATCTCGACCGGCTTCACGCGGGGTAGCGACGCGCGCTCCGCTTCGTCCTCCGCGTCCCCCGGAAGGTAGACGCGCGCGCTCCCCAGGGTGAGCGTGGCGACGAGAGAGCGGTTGTTCTCGACGGCGTTCCCGCGGGCGCGCACCAGGGAGTCGGCCGGCGGGGCGAAGACGGAGAGCGGGGCCCCGCCGCCCAGCGTGGTGTCGCGCGCCACCACGACGCGACGGGCTCCCCCATGCGCCAGATCCCGGTCCAGCGCGCGATGCCACGCACCGCCCGCGTCGCTTCCGTTCTCGAGGAGCGCCGCGATCCACCCGCGGCGCGCCAGCCAGCCGAGGCCGCCGAAGTGATCCCGATGGGCGTGGGAGAGAAGCGCCGTGCCCACGCGCGTCAATCCTTCCGCCCGGAGGAGCGGCTCCACCGCGAGCCGCCCCTGGTCGCGCTCCTCGTCGGCCGGCCCCGCGTCCACGAGCAGGGCCGTGCCGTCTCGGGCGCGGGCGAGGAGCGCGTCCCCCTGTCCCACGTCGATCGCGATCACGCACGCCGGGCGCGCCGGGCCATGGCCCGCATCGTGACGCGCGGCGCCCCACGGCGCGAGAGGGATGACGCCCGCGGCCAGCGCGGCGGCGAGAGCGGCGCGCCGCATGCGGCGCGCGGGGCGCGGCGGCTCGGTGCGCGCGCTCTCGCGCAACGCGGCGCCCACTAGGAGCAGCGCCGCCGACGCCGCGAGCGCCCCGGCGCCGGGCACGCGCCGGATGGGCCACGGGGCGACGGCGCCCGCGCCCCACGCGTTCACGGCCAGGAGCAGGAGCCCGGATGCGTCCAGCGCGCCCGAGGCTCCCCCGCGAAGGAACGGGACCGGGAGATGGTCGGCGGCCAGGAACAGGAACGCCTCGGCCATGAAGAGGCCGCACAGGGGCACCACAGCGATGTTCAGGAAAAACGACGCGGCCGGGAGCGCGCCGAAGAGCCGCGCCGCGATCCCCGCGGTCCCGCTGGTCGCTCCCGCGCTCTGGAGCGCGATCGCTCCCGCGCCGCGGAGCACCCGCTTCGCGCGCCGAAGCAGCACCGGCCCGGCGTCTTCGCGGTCGCCGCCCAGCCCTCCGGCCGCGAGAAGGCCGAGGACGGCGGCGAAGGAGAGCTGGAACCCGGGATCGTGGACCGTGCGGGGATCGGCCAGGTGCAGTCCCAGGCCGGCCAGGCCCCAGGCCGCGAATGGACGCACCTCGCGCCCCGCTGCGCGGCCGCCCCGCACCGCCGTCCACAAGATTGCGGCACGGAGCGCCGACGCCGGGGCGCCGACGAGGAGCGTGTATCCCCACACCGCCGCCAGCTCGACCGAAAGCGATGGCAAGAGCGTCAACCGCAACGCCGCCGCCAGGAGCGCGGCGAATCCGCCGAGGATGCAGACGTGGAGGCCCGAGATCGAGAGGATGTGGATGGTGCCGCCGTTCCGGAAGTCGTCGCGCGTGGCGGGAGCGATCATCGAGCGGTCGCCCAGGATCATCCCCCGCGCCAGCGCCGCCACCGGAGGCGAGAGCGCCGCGTCGAACGCGCGCGCGATGCGGTCGCGCCAGACCCACGTGGCCGACGCGCCGCGCTCGACGGGATCGGCCGACGCCGCGACCCCGAGCGGATCGGCCTCCACGGTTCCGGCCACGCCGAGCCGCTCCATCCAGCGCCCCGGTGCTTCGGTGCCCGGATTCCGCGTGTCCTCCGGCGGGCGGTATTCCCCGGAGACGGCGAGGCACATCCCGGGGAACGCCCATCGCGGCACGCCCGCTTCGTCGCGGAATCGGAGCGCGATCGACGCGCGGCAGGGCGCCCACCGCTCCCCGACCGCCACGCGGCGCGCCTCGAACAGGATCGTCGAGGGATGCGCTTCGAGCGCGGTCGTGTCGAGAACGCGCCCCTCGATCCGGACGCGGACGGGGCGCGGATGCACCGGAAGAGGCGGCGCGGCGGCGTCCGCCTCGGCGCCCAGGGCCGCGCCCGCGGCGAGGAGCGCCAGCGCGGCAAGCGCCGCTTCCGCGCGCTCGAGGGGCGCGCGCCGGGGCCCCGGCGTCCGCCTCCGCGCCGCCGAGGCCGCGGCGAGCGACGCCGCACCCAGCAAGAGGGAGCCGGCGAGTGCCGGCGAGTGGAACCGCGCCGGCGCGCTCCATAGCCATGCGAGCGCGTGCCCCGCGGCGATCAGCGCCCACAGGAGCGCGGGCGCCGGCAGACGGACGGGTGCGAGGGGCGGGCGCAGGGGCCCTCCGCTCACGGGGAGGTGATCGGTGCGCCGCGGCGGGGGCCCGCGGGGTGCGCCTACGGGCGAACCGGAATCGTGGCGATCTCGGAGTAGAACTCGCGGCCGTCGACGGCCGCCGCCTTGAAGTACACGCGCACCTTGTTCGCGCGGTTCTGCAGCACCTCGACGGGAACCAGCGTCGCGTAGACGCGGTCTCCTCCGTCCAGCTGGGTCATGCGCCGCGCCTGGAACGAGCCCTCCGGCGCGGCGGCGTAGAGCCATACCGTGACGGATGGATCCCATTCCCCCTCGGGAAGCGTGATGGTGACGGGGAGCGGATTCGAAATCGAGATGGACGCCGGAGGCGTGAACAGGAGCGGCTGCTCGGAGCGCGCGCCGAACTCGGCGATCACGTAGTGGTCCCCGCCGGCCTTCACGTCCACCACGGTGACCTGCGCCGGAAAGCGGCGCCGCACCACGCGCGCGCTGTGCGCCCCCGGCTTGAGCGCGACGGTGAGGGGCGTGGCGCCCCGAGCTACCCCGTCAATCCAGACCGGATCTCCCCGCCCGGACTCGAATCCGGCGTCGGTGAGCAGGGCGGAGCGGATCGTGACCTTGCCCGTCTCCGGCGGCGGGCCCGCGTTTCCCACCGCTTCTGCGGGGGCATCGCGGAGCACGTCGATTTCCTGCGTCGTGCTGCCGGAGCCGGGACCGCTGAAGCGCACGAGGTGCCGGCCCACGACGACGCGGTCCAGGGAAAGCGGCGTGGTCCCCGCGTAGGCGCCGTCGAGATAGACGTCGAGCGTGCGCGACGGATCCGAAGAGCGGAACGCGAGGGAGCCGTAGATGGCGGGATGGACCGACAGGCGCTCGCCGCCCGTGACCCGGAGCGTGTCGCTCCACGAGCCGGCGGGCCCCCAGTCCAGCTCGATCCGGTGCGTGCCGGCTCCCAGCGGGACGCCCGCAAGCGGCGTCTTCCCTCCGATCCGCTCCCCGTCCACGCGCACCGCCGCGCCGGGGGGGTCCGAGAAGAAGTCGACGATTCCTCGCGCGACGACCGGGTGCGGGGCGGCGCCGGGGTGCGCCTTCTCACCCAGGATTCCGGGGAGAATCGCCCGAACCAGGAGAGCCAGGGCGATGATCGCGAGCGCACCGCCGACCCAGAGCGCGAGCGGCTCGTACCAGGGAGGGGCGTCCTCCACCTGTGCGAGCGGACGCGGCCGGGGGCTTGGAGCTTCGGGCTCGGCCGCCGTGGGCGGAATGCCCTCCTCCTCCGCGGACGCATCGGCGGGCGGCTCATCCGCCTCGATCCCGATTACCGCGCCCGGGACACCGGGCGGAACCTCGTCCCCATCGCGCAGGAATTGAGGAGCGCCATAGCGGTCCGACTCGAGAGCAGGATCCTCGCCGCCCTGCGGATCGTCTCCGCCCGGAGCCGCATTTTCGAGCACGTCCCTCTCACCATTCGTTGCTTCCACCGTTGCGTCTTGAAGCACCTCTTCGGGAAGGAGCGGGCTCAGCTCCAGGAGGCGCGCCTCGTCCTCGGGCCCCTGCTCCTCCGTGGGAGGGCTCGGGGGCCGTGCACCCGGATCCTCGCGGGGTGCCAGCCGCAGGGCCTCGGCGCGGGCCGGGAGCGACGCGTCCTCTTCCCCCTCCAGCACCCGGATCGCGAAGCGCCCACGATCGGGGGATCCCTCGACGCCCGCGCGCAGAAGCTCCGCGCCGTCCCGCGCGGACGTAAGGTCCCGCACGAGGGCGGCCAGCTCCCCTTCCCTCAGGTGTCGCGTCGAGGCCACATAGATGTCTCCGGGTCGCGGGCGGAGCGGTACCACATCGATGCGGACCTGGGGCTCCGAGCCAAGGGCTCCACGGGGCGGGAGCGCCGCCGGGGAGCCGTCCCCCGCGCGTTTTAGCCGCGACAACAGGCCGTCGCGGAATCGGAAGCAGGCGCAATCCCCAGCCGAGACCACCACGCCGTCCCCTGCGTGGAAAAGAGCGACCAGGACCGACACCCAGGCCCGGTCACGCGGAGGGCGGCGCACCAGCTCCGCGTGCAGCGAGCGGAGGGTGGCAATGACCCGCCTGAGGGGCGGTTCCCCCGTATCCGAAGGGGGCAACAGGGCGACCGAGAGGGTTTCTTTCACCCAGATGGTCGGATCGATCACATCGCTGAGGGAAGTCGCCCCACGGGACACCAGGGCAAAGCCCCGATCCACGTCCAGGTGCGCCAGGGCGCCCTCGTGATCGGGGCTTCGCACAAGGCCCGCGACTCGAAGCTGAGTACTGAGTTCCGTGTTCACGAATCTGCACAATATGGGTCGCGTCCGAAACCTGTCAACGATCGCATTTTCTCCCTGCTGGCACATGGATTGCAGCATCTAACCAGCTGGGAAGAACCACATCCGTCAGACCGAGGTTACGAGCAGAAATCGGCAAGGCCGGGCGATTGCAGCTTGCAATTTGCACGGGCCGCCGGTAGTGTGACCGGGTTCCTTCCGGCCATACATCTGACCCTCGGTAGCTTGTTGACCAACGATCGGACGGCTCCACCAACGTGGCCTCGAGTCCGGTCGAAACCCTACGGGAGGCCCCGTTGAACCAGCTCCGTTCGAGAGTATTCCTCGCAGCGATACTTCTTGTCGCCCTGGCGGGATCGCCCGCTCGCGCAGCCATGCTCGGTCCTGACATCCCGGGGTGGGCCAGCGCTCGAGCCGACGCTTCCGATGGACCCCGTGTGACTCCCGACGACGCCCAGCTCACCGCGGCCGATCCCCTCGACGTCATCCGGGACAAGGCCGCGGCCGCCCAGGAAGCCGTGAATTCGAGCCTGCCGGCGGAAGCCATGGGCTTGGTTGAATCGTCTCTCCGCGACCTGAACGCCATCGTCCCGTCGCCCACGGGCGCCACCGCGCTGCGCGACCAGCTGGAGGGGACGCGCCAGTCGGCGCAGGCCCTGATCGAGCAGGCGAAGGAAGCCGTGAAGCAGCAGGAGCAGCGGCAATCGGCCGCCGCGTCGGGCGAGCCCACGTCGAACGGACCGTCGCGCCTCGGCCCCATCGTCCCCGAAACCAACGAGCACGTCGACAAGTGGATGGCCTACTACACGGGCCGCGGCCGCGACGTCTTCCAGAAGTGGCTGGCCCGATCCGGCAACTACATGGATCTGCTTACCCAGAATCTTCGCGCCGAGGGCGTTCCCGAAGAGCTCGCCAACCTCGTCTTCGTCGAGAGCGGATTCAACATGCACGCCAAGTCCGTGGCGCGCGCCGTGGGTCCGTGGCAGTTCATCCGGGGCACCGCCAAGCTCTTCGGCCTGGAAATGACCGCCTACGTGGACGAGCGCCGCGATCCCGAGCTGGCGACGCGCGCCGCCGCGCGCTATTTCCGCCGCCTCTATGAGATGTTCGACGGGTCGTGGCCCTTAGCCCTGGCCGCCTACAACAGCGGCGAAGGCACGGTGCTGCGAGCCATCAAGCGGCAGGGGACCAGCGATTTCTGGAGCTTGAAGCTCCCGCGCGAGACGCGCGAGTACGTGCCGCAGTTCATGGCCGCCATGGAGATCGCCTCGGATCCCGAGCGCTACGGCTTCACGGTCCCCGAGAACTCGCCGTGGAACGTGGACGCGATCACGGTCCACGGTCCGATCGACTTGAAGCTCCTGTCCAAGGTCAGCCAGGTGCCGTTCGACGAGCTGGAGCGGCTCAATCCGTCGTTCGTGCGCCACCGCTCCCCTGCCGACAAGGAAGGGACGATGGTACGCGTGCCGCACGGAAGCGGGCAGCAGGTGCAGCTCCTGGTGGATAGCGGCTACCACCCGAAGCCGCTCACGAAATCCGAGCTCCGCTCGGCCGCCGCGGCGCACCGGCTGGAGCTCCGGCACTCGCGGCGCTACCGCCACAGCGGCAGCATGCACGTGGTCCGTCGCGGCGAGACGCTCTCTTCGATCGCGGCGCGCCACGGCACCAGCACCACGCGGCTCGCGCGGCTGAACGGGATCGGGACCAGCCGATCGATCCACGCCGGCCAGCGGATCCGCGTCCGCTAGCCGTCTCC
>Ga0099792_10000446_pt1 | contig 15376 bp, 13 predicted proteins | sample Rivendell_Oct201_8_FD_83780 | JGI IMG/M metagenome (GOLD analysis project Ga0099792, IMG submission 83780) | Vadose zone soil microbial communities from the Eel River Critical Zone Observatory, Northern California, USA -... | ecosystem: Environmental > Terrestrial > Soil > Vadose zone >...
GGGCCAGAAGCTCGAGGACTTCCCGCATATGAAGCGGTGGTTCGACGCCATCAAAGCGCGGCCCGCAGTCGAGCGCGCCTATGCCAAGGCCAAGGAGGTCAACCCCAATGCGGGCGGTATCCGCACCGTGGAGGAGCGCGCCATCCTGTTCGGGCAGACCGCGGCATCGGTGCAGGCGGCGGCGCGGTAGTGAATATCTGTTCACGCGGAATCGTCCCACACACCGTTCGTCCCCGCAAAAGCGGGGACTCAGTGCAAATGGAACGAGCGCTCTGAGCAAGCGGCCCTGGGTTCTTGCTTTCGCGGGAACGCGTGGGGAGGCGGCTCATCAAATTCAAATATGACGTCTCGCTGAGACTCACTGCTTCATCCTTGCCGCCGCGACGAAGCGGGTCCACTTGGCGGTCTTGCTGCGGACGTAGTCGGCGAATTCCTTTGGTGCGCAGCCCAGCACATCGATGCCCTGCTTCTGCAGCGGCTCGATCACATCGCGCGCCTTGGCATGAACCGTTTGGACGACGGCAATGGCGCCCCTTTCCCTCCATCTTGGCCCAATCGCGGGCCATAGTCCCGCGCGTTTTGGTCTGATAAACCCCTGTGCGACAACAGCAGCCGCCAGCATCAGGGTCGCCATGTCCATTGTGTCGAAACGCGTGCATGCGGCCGATGCCGCCTTTGCCCCGGTCCGGGATTTCTATATGTCGTCGCGCTACGCGAAGGAGCGCTTCGATCCCGAGGTTTGCGACTTCACCTTCGGCAATCCGCATGAGATGCCGCTCGAGGGCCTCGTTGCCGCGATCCGCGCGCGCGCCATCCCGCACGACAAGGACTGGTTCGCCTACAAGACCAGCGAGGAGAAGCCACAGGCGTTCCTGGCCGAACATGCCAGCCGCGAGCTCGGGCTTGCCTTCGAGCCCGCCGACATCGCTCTCACGGCGGGCGCGTTTGCGGCGATCATGGTGGCGTTCCGCCTGCTGCTCGATGCCGGCGATGAGGCCGTGTTCTCCGAGCCCTCCTGGTTCTGCTACGAGCCGATGCTGCTCGCCGCGGACGCGATCCCGCGCAAGGTCGCCCTGAAGGCGCCCGCGTTCGATCTCGATCTCGCGGCGATCGAGGCTGCGATCGGGCCGCGGACGCGGCTCGTCATCGTCAACTCGCCGCACAATCCGACTGGACGCATCTATGGCCGCGCCATGCTGCAGGCGCTGGCCGACATGCTGGAGCGTGCGTCGGCGCGCTTCGGCCAGCGCATCTTCCTTCTATCTGACGAGCCGTACCGCCGCCTGCGCTTCGATGGCCGCGCGTTCGTGAGCCCGGCAGCGATCTATCCCTGGACGCTGATCTCCTACAGTTACGGCAAGGTGCTGCTCGCGCCCGGCCAGCGGCTGGGCTATCTGGCGTTCTCGCCGTTAATGCCAGCGAGCGATCGACAGGCATTGCGTGATGTGATGTTCTCCGCCCAGATGGCGCTCGGCTGGTGCTTTCCCAACGCCGTCATGCAATACGCGCTCGCCGATCTCGAAGCGCTCTCGATCGACCAGGCTGCGCTGGCGCGCCGGCGTGATCGGCTGACGGCAGTGTTGACCGCTGCCGGGTTTGAGGTGCTGCCTCCGGAGGGCACGTTCTATCTCTGGAGCAAATGGCCACCCGGCGATCCGGAGCGGATTTGGAGCGCGCTTGCCGACCGCAAGGTGTTCGTGCTGCCCGGCTCGATGATGAATTCACCCGCGCACATGCGCATCAGCCTCACGGCGTCCGATGCGATGGTGGAGCGCGCGCTGCCGGCGTTCGCCGCGATCGGACGCTGACGGAGCGCCTGGATTTATTGCAGAGGTTCACAATGGCCAGACGATACGAAAACATCCTGGAAACCGTCGGGCGCACGCCCGTTGTCAAGGTTGCCAAGCTCGCTCCCCCGGGAGTCGAGCTGTTCGTGAAGCTGGAGGCATTCAATCCGCTTGGTTCTGTGAAAGACAGACTGGCGCTGGGTGTGATCGAAGCGGCGGAGCGCAGCGGCGAGCTGAAGCCAGGGCAAACCGTCATCGAAGCCACCAGCGGCAACACTGGCATCGGGCTTGCCATGGTGTGCGCGCACAAAGGCTATCCGCTTGTCGTCACCATGGCGGAGAACTTCAGCGTCGAGCGGCGCAAGCTCATGCGCTTTCTGGGCGCCAAAGTGGTGCTGACGCCGGCCTCCGAAAAAGGCAGCGGCATGGTGGCCAAGGCGGTCGAGCTGGCCAAGACCCACAACTGGTTCCTCTGCCGTCAGTTCGAGAACGAAGCCAATCCGGATTTCCATTCCAAGACCACGGCGGTTGAGATCCTGGAGGATTTCGAGGGCGAGCGGCTCGACTATTGGGTCACCGGGATGGGGACCGGCGGCACGCTCAAGGGCGTTGCGCGCGTCCTGAAGAAAGAGCGGCCGCAAACGAAGATCATCGTTTGCGAGCCTGACAACTCGCCGCTCCTCGGCAGCGGCATTGCACAGGCACGCAGCTCCGACGGCGTGCCGTCGGAAAGCCATCCGTTCTTCCGCCCGCACCTGATGCAGGGCTGGACGCCGGACTTCATTCCAAAGCTCGCCGAGGATGCGGTCAAGGCCGGCTTGATCGACGAGGTGTTGCCCATCAAGGGCGGCGACGCGTTGCGCTGCTCGCGCGAGCTGGCGCAAAAAGCCGGCATCTTCACTGGCATCACTGGCGGAGCCACATTCGCCGGCGCCCTGCAAATCTGTGCGCGTGCCGAGAAGGGCGCGAAAGTGCTGTGCATGCTGCCTGACACCGGCGAGCGCTATCTGAGCACGCCGCTGTTCGAGGATATTCCGGCAGAGATGACGAGCGAAGAGATCGACATCGCACAATCCACGCCGCGCTATCGATTTGATGTCAGGCCCGCTCCGTCAGCGCCCCCGAGCTCCGTGGAGGAGGCGCCGCCACTCTCGCCGGAGGCGGAGGCCTTCGTGACCAAGGTCACGTCCGACCCGGGCCAGCCGGTTGTGATGTTTGCGCTGGAATGGTGCGAGTTCTGCTGGTCGGTGCGCAAGCTGTTCAAGGAGTTCGGAATTCCTTACCGGTCCATCGATCTCGATTCGACGGACTATCAGAAAGACAATTGGGGCGGCCAGATCCGCAACGTGCTCAAGGTGCGCACCAAGTCACCGACCATCCCGCAGATCTTCGTCGGCAATCAGCACATCGGCGGGTGCACCGAAACGTTCGATGCGTTCAATGACGGGCGGCTGCAGCAGCTCATGCGCGACAACGGCGTGAGCTTCAAACAGGCCGAGAACGCTAACGCCTATTCGTTCCTGCCCAAATGGCTGCATCCACGATAAAAGTGGCTGCATCCGAGATAAGCACGAAACTGGACGTGCGGTTGGTTGCCCCGCGTTTCCCGGCGGCGGGCGATCAGCGATCCTGTCGTGCACTTACGATGACGGCCCGGATTTCCGCTTTGGCGATGTGGGCGAGATGCAGCTCTTCATCGCGGAGCGCGATCTCCGCGCCCGGAACTTTACGCGTGTCGAAGCCTGGATGCAGGGCGGCTGATCGATCCGGCGCCCGATCGACATCATTTTAGGCTTCCGGGAAAGTCTTCCTTAACCGTGAGCCTGCGCGGTTCGAGCGATCCGCGCGGTCAGGCCAGCATTATTTACCGATCATTACGTGTGAGTTTGTACACCGGAAGCAGGCGGACTCCGTGTGGCTGGTGGCGAAATTAAAATGCTGACCGTGTACAATTGCCTTGTAACCGAGCACGACCTGCGTCTTGTGGGGCTGGCGGCGGTTATTTGTGCGCTGGCGTCCTACACGGCCATCAGCCTGCTGCATCATGTGCGCAAGTCCGCCGTCGGCATGCGGCGCTTGTGGCTGGCCGTGTCCGCCATGTCGACCGGCTTTGGAATCTGGGCCACCCACTTCATTGCCATGCTGGCTTTTTCGCCCGGCGTCTCGACCGCCTACAACATCGCGCTCACCGGCTTCTCGCTGGTCGCCGCGATCTTCCTCACCGGCATAGGTTTAGCCGTTGCAGTGACGTCGATGGCGGGTTCGCGGTGGAGCGCTTCGCTCGGCGGAGCCATGGTGGGCGGCGGCATCGCGGCGATGCACTACACCGGCATGGCGGCGTTCGAGACCATGGGGCGGGTCAGCTGGGATCCGGCTCTTGTGACAGTGTCAATCGCGCTCGGCGTGGTGATCGGTAGCGTCGCGCTGCCGGTCGGACTGCGCGGCGACTCGCTGAAGTGGAAGTCACTGGGCGCTTTGCTGTTGACGCTGGCGATCTGCAGTCACCACTTCACCGCGATGGGTGCTGCCGCGGTTGTCCCCGATCCGACCGTGCAGCTGTCCGAAACGGCGCTGCCCTCGGGCCTGCTCGCCATCGCGGTTGCGCTGGCCAGCTTCATGATCGTCGTCCTTGCGCTCGGAGGCGTTGCGCTTGAAGTTCGCGAGCACCGGCGCCAGGAGCTTGAAGCCGACCGGATGCGCGGCCTTGCCAATGCCGCCGTCGAGGGTCTCCTGATCTACAATGGCGAGACAATCTCCACCGTCAACGACAACTTCGTGGCTCTCGTCGGCCGCGCCTCCGCTGACAGCATCGTGGGCACGAGGCTCGAGCAATATCTGGCTGATCCGGACGCGCGCGTGCGGCTGCTCAAGCGCGAGAACGAGCTGGTCGAAACGGTCCTGCTCGATGCCGGCGGTTCGGAAATCGCGGTCGAGGCCATCCAGCGGCTGGTCGATCTGGGGGGCAAGCCCCATCGTGCCATCGCGATCCGCGATCTGCGCGCCCGCAAGGAAGCCGAGAGAAACATTCTGTTCCTCGCTCATCATGACGCGCTCACCGGGCTGCCCAATCGCAGCACCTTCAACAAGAGGCTCGACCAGGAGGTCGAGGTAGCGCTGCAATCGGGGCGGCGGCTCGCCGTACTTTGCCTCGACCTCGACCGGTTCAAGGAGGTCAACGATCTGTTCGGGCACGCGGCCGGCGACCGGGCGCTGCAAGCAGTGACGAAGCGCATCACGAGCCAGCTCGACGACACCCAGATGATCGCGCGCCTGAGCGGCGACGAGTTCGCGATCATTGTGCCTGGGCTGTCCAATCCGGCGATCGCCGGTCGTATTGCCGAGTCCGTGCTGGAGGCGCTGCAGGTGGCGATCGACGGTACCGAATCCGGTCAGCCGGTCGGGAGCAGCATTGGCATCGCCATCTGTCCTGACGACGCCACGGATCGGCAGGCGCTGCTCTCCCATGCCGATACGGCGCTCTACCGAGCCAAGAATGAAGGCCGGGGCACTTATCGATATTTCGAAGCCGCCATGGGCGCCGCGGTGCGCGAGCGCCGGCTCCTTGAACATGATCTGCGCAATGCGATTCCGCGCGGTGAGCTCAGGCTCGCGTATCAGCCCCAGAAATGCATCCGTACCGGCAAAGTCGTGGGCTTCGAGGCCCTGCTGCGCTGGAAGCACCCGACCCGCGGCGAGATTTCGCCGGTGGAGTTCATTCCGCTCGCCGAAGACACCGGCATCATTCTCCAGATCGGCGAGTGGGTCCTGCGCACGGCCTGCCGCGAGGCTGCAACCTGGAAGGAGCCGTTGACCGTTGCGGTGAACGTCTCGGCGGTGCAGATTCACAACGCCAACTTCGCCCATACAGTTCATGAGATCCTGTTCGAGACAGGCTTCGCGGCTGCGCGCCTGGAATTGGAGGTCACCGAAACGGCGCTCATTCGCGACCTCAACCGGGCGCTCGCCACGCTGCGGCGAATCAAGATCCTCGGTGTGCGCATTGCGATGGACGACTTCGGCACCGGCTACTCGTCGCTGTCGAACCTGCGCGCCTTCCCGTTCGACAAGATCAAGATCGACGGCTCGTTCATCAAATCGGTCAATGTCAACGACCAGGGCGCTGCGATCGTGCGATCGGTGCTCGGGCTTGGCCGCGCGCTCAATCTCCACGTGCTGGCCGAGGGTGTGGAGACCAGTGCCGAGCTCGATTTTCTCAAGAGCGAGCTATGCAACGAGGCGCAGGGCTTTCTGCTCGGACGGCCGGCCGACATCGAGACCTTCCGCCGCCTGACCAGCGGCGAGGATGCCAGCGATGCGCCGACAACTGTCGTCTCACTCGCGAGCAAGGCATCGTCCGGTTAGCGCCCTGCTCAGCTCACATATTGTGCCACGCCATTGCCGAAGGACCAGTTCTCCTTGGCCACTTCGACCAGGTTGATGAACACGTCCTCGCGGCGCAGGCCGACCCGTTCGTGGAGACCATCCACCACGGCTTGGTAGAACGCCTTCTTCTGCTCTACGGTGCGGCCCGCGCTGAGGGTGAGTTGGATGAACACGCGGTCCTGCGTGCGCTTGATCCCAAGATAGTTTTCATCGGCGATGTGGTCTTCGGGCGCGTGCTCGGCGATGACCTGGAAACGATCATTCGGTGGCGCCTTCAGGATGCTGACGATCGCTTCATAGACGACGTCGCCAATCGTGCGCTTGTAGTCCGCCGACTTGCCGCGGACGAGGTCGATGCGGGCCAAAGGCATTTGCTTCTCCAAAAGTGTGAGTTCAACAACGAGAATTCGAGAGACTGTCACGCCGCGTAGGGCGCAATCGCTTTATTGCGCCACTCGCTGCCGGTCGTTGCCGACAAGCAACTAAGACCTGCGATCGCGAACGACAAACCTGAACCGGCCGTGGTCGATGGCGCAATAAAGCGATTGCGCCCTACACGCTGTGGCAGGAAACCCCTCACCCTACGCCAGATGCGGAATCTGGGGCCGCTCGCCTTTGGCCTTGCCGGTGATCGGCGGCCGCGGCAGCTTGGTCGCGCCCGGCTCCATCACAAAATTGTAGTCGAGCGAGTACCACGGCCCCTGCACGTCGGGTGCCGGCGGCTTCTCGTTCTCGTGCCGCACATAGTTGCCGACCAGACGCCGCGTGACGCCGAACTGCACGTCCGTCTCCAGGAACTTGTCGTCCTGCACATAGATCTGCGAGATCAGTGTCTTGAAGCCGTCCTTGGACGCGAGGAAGTGCAGATGCGCCGGGCGCATATTGTGGCGGCCCTGCGCGCGCAGCAAATCGCCGGTCGGCCCATCGATCGGGATCGGATAGCCGGCGGGCTTGATGCTGCGGAAGCTGACGTGGCCGTCGGCGTCGGTGGTGAATTTGCCGCGGAGGTTCATGTCGGCCTGCACCGGGTCCTGGTTCTCATAGAAGCCTTCGGTCGAGGAGTGCCACACGTCGACCTCGGCGCCTGCGATCGGCTTGCCGGCACGGTCCTTGAAGGAGGCATTCACGAACAGCGCCTCGCCCGGCGTCGGCGAGCGCACGATCGAGCCGCCATTCGGTGTCACCGGCGAATGTATGCGCCAGAACGGGCCGAGCAGGCTCGCGTCGGTGTCGCCGCCGTTGTCGCCGTTGTTGAGCATGACGATGAGCTGTGAGAAGCCGAGCGAGCCCGAGATCAGCACGGCCTCGTTGTGGGTCGCGTTCGAGGCCTGACCGGTCTTCACGATATACGCAATCGCCTCGCGGAACTCCTCCTCGGTCAGCTTCACCTCGCGGGCGAAGTCATGCAGATGCCGCACGAACGCGCCCATGATCTCGCGGAAGCGCGGGTTGGGCGCCTTGGCCAGCTCCGCCAGCACCGCTTTGGTGACGTCTTTTTCAGTCTCAATGATCATGCAGGGCTCCGCGGGGCGATGACATCCAACACGGCGATTGGACCGTGAGCCGGATATCGATTGGCCGCTTCTATAGCAGAACCACGGATTATCGCGACCCGTCCCGGTTGGCGCCTTGGCGCGCCGCGGCGGCGCGCAGGCAGTCCGGGCAGAGGCAGTCCGATGAACCCGCATCCGGGACCGGCAGACGATAGGGCTCGGCCGAGCACCAGCACGCGCCGCCGAGCGTGCAATTGAACGCAGTGCCGCAACGCGCGCAGGCAAGGCGGCGAGGCGCAGGCACGCTTGTGTGTTCCGCTGCGCGTTGCACCTCGCCCGCCATTCCGTCGCTGCCCGTTACTGCTGCAGCGGATCGAATGCGGCGCCGCCCGAGGCGTTGTCCTTGGTGAGCGGATCGGGTCCGCGCCCTTCGGCAAACGCCTGATCTTCCAGGCGCGACGCTCGCAGCACCGCGGGGTGGCCGAAGTTTCCTTCGACGCAGCGCGGCTCGTAGTAGATCCGGTTTTCCTGCTCGTCCTGCCTGGTGAATTCCTGCGTGACCGTCCAGGGGCGTGTCCACACGGACGCATCCTCGATCGTCACGACGTAGTCCAGCATGGTGTGGCTGGTGCGGGTCCAGCGCTCGATAAGGTGCAGGCTCTCGCGCGAGCCGCGGTAGTCCGCCTTCGGGCTGAAGTTGGTGACGTCGATCACCAGCGTGTTGCCCTCCCAGCGGCCACGCGAGTCGCCGAACCATTGGCGGATCTGCGATGGCAAATGCGGGCTGCCGTCCATCACGATGCTGCGCTGCCAGCCCTGGCCCTGCCCGACGTCGTAGTACATGGCGATGCCGCCCGGCGTCTGCACGATCCGCCGGAAGCTGCCGCCGCCGTTGCCGGCGCCGAACTCAGGCAGCCCGATGGTCAAGCAGCGGTCCGCCAGCGCGCCGTCCTCGGGGCCATCGTGCCGGTTCATGCGTGCGGTGTTGTAGCGCGCGGGCTGCTCCGAGCGCCGTGTCGTAGGCGTCGGATCGAACTTGCCGCCGGCGCATCCGGGCAGCCCCTGCTTACAGGTCTGCGTCGCCTGCATCAGCGCCAGCCGGAGGTCGCGATCGGTGGCGGCAATCTTCTGCGCTTCCGGCGTTATCGGCGGGATGCGGCCGTTGGGCGGATCGATGACCGCCGACGTGCGCTTGCCGGTGCGCTTCATGGCACCGAATTCGTCGTTGTAGGCGCCGGCGACATCCAGCTCGCTGCCGCGCGCGCCGCGCTCATCGCGGCCGCGGTTCTGCGAGCGCACGCGGTCGAATTCGGCCCGTTGCTCCTCGGTGAAGAATTCCTGGTTCGCAAACCGCGGCGAGCGCTGCAGCGGCGTGTCATATTCGACCGTCCAGATGCCCTGCAGGTCGGGCTCGCCCCACGCCGTCTTCAGCGCGGCGGGTCCCTGCGCCGAGGTCTGCGTGCCGAGCACCGCAACGACGGCGCCGATGGCCGCTGCCGTGATGGCGACCGTTGCCACCGAGCTCAAAAAACGATCGCGCATGACGCTCTCCTTCTTACCTTGCAGCCTCGCACCTCGCCTGACAGCACGCGGCCGAGTTTCCTCCGAAGACTTTCGCAAATCGTAGCGCCCTTTTGCGGGGGCGGGTAGCCCCACGAGGCTCATCCATGAGAATACCGCGCCATCCAGGGGAACCGGTGGTCTCGGATCGTGACGCGGCGACGGCTATGTGATAAAAAACCAGCTGAAAAAAGCCGGGCGGGCAAACGCTCTGGCGGCGTGGGACGGAAACGTGGTCGGCGCGCGCAACGGCTCGCGACGGCTCGGTCGTCCCAAGGGAGGCTTGAGATGCTTCACCCGAGCACGATCACGCGCAGCTTGGCGTTTGCATCTATGGCGGTTGGCGCGGCGCTGGCTGTTGCACTGGCCGCGACCACCGCGCAGGCATTCGATGAGACCAAGTATCCCGACTGGTCGGGCCAGTGGCGAAGGCCACCCGGCGTCAGCATCCAATGGGACCCGACCAAGCCTCTGGGGCGCGGCCAGCAGGCTCCGCTGACGGCGGAATACCAGGCACTGTTCGAGGCGAGCCTTGCCGACCAGGCGCAAGGCGGGCAGGGCGAGGACGCCCGCTTCACCTGCATTCCGCCCGGCATGCCGCGTATCATGACGATCGTCTGGCCGGCCGAGCTCGTGATCCTGCCCAAGATCACTTACGTCAATTTCGAGAACCACATGCCGCGCCGCATCTACACCGATGGGCGCAGCTTCCCGACCGACGAGGAGCCCTCGCTCATGGGCTACTCGATCGGCCAATGGCTCGATACCGATGGCGATGGCCGCTACGACACGCTCGAGGTCGAGACCCGCAACCTCAAGGGCCCGCGCACATTCGAGACCACCGGCCTGCCGATGCACAAGGACAACAAGACCATCGTGAAGGAGCGCATCACGCTCGACAAAAGCAATCCCGACATCCTGCTCGATGAGATCACGACCATCGACAATGCGCTCACTCGTCCTTGGACGGTGATCAAGAAGTATCGCCGCTATCGCGACTTCATCTGGGTCGAGAACAATTGCGCCGAAGGCAATGCGCACGTCGGAATCGGCAAGGAGAACTACATGCTGAGCGCGGACGGCCTGCTGATGCCCGCGCGCAAGAATCAGGCGCCGCCGGATCTGAGATTTTTCCAGCAGCGATGACGAATGACAGAGAAGACGACTGAAAGCGGAGACGACGATCGACTGGAACTGACCGAACGGCGGAGTGGAGGAGAACGCCATGCTCGATCGGAATGCGATTGCCTTTGTTGCGATGGTGTTGGCGGTGAGCAGCGCGTCAGTGGCCGACGCTTGGGCGTGGGATGACACGCTCTATCCCGACCTCAAGGGCCAGTGGCGGGTGATCGGCGGCCCGATGCGGTTTGATCCGGGTAAGCCCTGGGGACCGGGCCAGGAAGCGCCGCTGACCCCGGAATATCAGGCGATCTTCGAAGCCAATCTCAAGGCGCAGGCGGTCGGCGGACAAGGCACGACGCCGACCTATACCTGCCTGTCGCCCGGCATGCCGCGCGTAACCAATGGCTATGGCCAGATCGAATTCGTGGTGACGCCGGACACGACGCATGTCCTGGTCCAGCACATCCACGACGATCGCCGCATCTTCACCGATGGACGCACCTGGCCGGCCAACGTGGAGCCGTCGTTTCTCGGCTACTCCATCGGCAAATGGGTCGATAGCGATCGCGACGGCCGCTACGACCAGCTCGAGGTCGAGACCCGGCATTTCAAGGGGCCGCGGGCGTTCGACAGCAGCGGCATTCCCCTGCACAACGACAATCAGACCGTGGTCAAAGAACGCATCTTCCTTGACAAGAGCGACCGCGATCTCCTGCACGATCAGGTAACCGTGACCGACAACGCGCTGACGCGGCCTTGGACGGTCTCCAAGCGCTATCGCCGCGAGCCCGATCGCCAGCCGTTCTGGCGCGAGGTGAACTGCGCCGAGAACAACAATCACGTCGAGATCGGCAAGGAGAACTACATGCTGAGCGCGGATGGGCTCCTGATGCCTACCAGGAAGGACCAGCCGGCGCCGGATCTGAGATATTTCGTGCAATCAAAGAAGTGATGCAGGACAGAGCGCGATCCGGGCACAACCTGCACAAAAAAGCGATGGAGGACGGCATGCGAGGCTCGATTGCTGCGATCACGCTGGCGACAGCACTGTTCACGAGTGGCGCGCAGGCGCACGATGAATCGAAATATCCCGACTGGTCCGGTCAATGGAAAAGACCGCCCGGCATCGCCAACCAGTTCGACACCAGCAAGCCGCCGCGCGAGGGACAAAAGCCGCCGCTTACGACCGAATATCAGGCGATCTGGGAAGCCAATCTCAAGGATCAGGCGGCCGGCGGACAGGGCTCCGACCCGACTTACATTTGCATCCCGGACGGCATGCCGCGGGCGATGAATGTGATCTTCCCGATGGAAATCGTCATCATGCCGAAGACGACCTACATCATGATCGAGTATCTGAGCATGCTGCGGCGAGTCTACACCGACGGCCGCAGCTTCCCGGAGGACTTCGAGCCGTCCTTCATGGGCTACTCCATCGGCAAGTGGGTCGATACGGATAACGACGGCCGCTACGACGTGCTCGAGATCGAGACGCGCCTCCTGAAGAACCCGCGCGCCTTCGACGCCAGTGGCATTCCGCTGCACGAGGATGGCAAGACCGTCGTCAGGGAGCGGATCTACCAGGACAAGTCCGACCCGAACGTCCTCTACGACGAGATCACCACTATCGACAGCGCGCTGGCGCAGCCCTGGGTCGTGACCAAGAAATACATTCGGGAGACGCGGTCGCTTATCTGGTTCGAGTCCATCTGCGCCGAAGGCAATCAGCACGTGCGCATCGGCAACGAGAACTACATGGTGGGCGCCGATGGCCTGCTCATGCCGGCGAAGAAGAACCAGCTGCCACCGGACCTGCGCCATTTCAAAGAGGAGGCGACCGGAGGGGCCGGCGACGTCAAACGGTGACAACGGGACAACACTGAATACAGCCGCAATGTTTTCGCGGAGGAGGCAATGCTCAATCGGATCTTGATCAGCGCGATGACATTGGCCGCGGCGCTACTGATGTCTGTCGGCGTCGCGGCGGCATTCGACGATGCGAAATATCTGAACCTCGTGGGAGGAGATCCGCCATGGCTTGTCGAAGCTTATTAGCCACCATCGCGCTCGCGGGACTGTTCGCCGCCGATGCGGCCGGCGCGCAAGACTTTCTGTTGAAATATCCCGATATCGTGGGCCAGTGGCGCAGGCCGCCCGGCATCGGCATCCAATGGGATCAGAGCAAGCGCGTGGGGCCGGCACAGCAGGCGCCCCTCACGCCGGAATATCAGGCCCGCTATGAGGCCAATCTCGCCGACCAGCGCGCCGGCGGGCAGGGCACCGATCCGCTCGGCAAATGCATCCCGCCCGGCATGCCGCGCATGATGAGCGTCATATTTCCGATGGAAATCATCATCATGCCGAACACGACCTACATCCTGACCGACTACACCGATCCGCGCCGCATCTTTACCGATGGGCGGGCCTGGCCCAAGGAGATCGAGCCGACCTTCAACGGCCATTCCATCGGCAAATGGATCGACGAGGACGGCGACGGCCGCTACGACGTGCTCGAAATCGAGACCCGCGGCTTCAAGGGTCCCCGTACCTACGAGGCAAGCGGCATCGAGCTGCACGACGATGGTGAAACCGTGATCAAGGAGCGCATCTCGCTCGACAAGACGAACAAGGACACCCTGGTCGACGAGATCACCACCATCGACAATGCGCTCACGCGTCCCTGGGGCGTTACCAAGAAGTATCAGCGCGAGCGCAATAATGTGGTCTGGTATTTCAACCATTGTGCCGAAAACAATCATCACGTCTGGATCGGCAAGGATAACTACATGGTCAGCGGCGACGGCTATCTGATGCCGGTCAAGAAGAATCAGGCGCCGCCGGATTTGCGGTACTTCCAGTCGTCACAGAAGTAGCTTCGGCGCTGGAGCATGGCTACGCGCTGCGACTGACACTCGTCACCCAAGGGAGGGTCGTTATGTTTTATCGAAGTTTGATTTCAGCAACCGCGCTGGCGGGAGTGCTGCTTGCGGCATTCACCGCTGCTCACGCGGATGACTCCAAGCATCCCAATCTGAAGGGGCAGTGGAACACGCTGAGCCCGCGCGGCTCGTTCGATCCTGACAAGCCGCCGGGCCGCGGCACGCTCGCCCCGCTGACAGAGGAATACAAAGCGGTCTACGAGGCCAATGTGAAGGATCAACTCGCCGGCGGCCACGGCACCGAGCCGTCCTATATGTGCCTGCCGCCCGGCATGCCGCGCGCGATGATCGCTTACGAGTCGATGGAGGTCGTGGTCACGCCGGAGACCACCTACATTCTGATCGACCACATCCACGACCATCGTCGCATCCATACCGACGGTCGCCCGTGGCCGGACGACATTGAGCCCTCATTCCGAGGGCATTCCATCGGCAAGTGGATCGATGAAGGCAATACCGGCCGCTTCAACGTGCTCGAGGTCGAGACCCGCGGCTTCAAGGGGCCGCGCGCCTACGACACCAGCGGTCTGCCGCTGCACAGCGACAACAAGACCGTCGTGAAGGAGCGGATCTACCAGGACAAGGCCGATCCGAACATCCTCTACGACGAGATCACGACAATCGACAGCGCCTTGACCCGGCCATGGACCGTGACGAGGAAGTACCAGCGCGATCCGGACCCCTTCCCGTGGTGGCGCGAAGTTGTCTGCACCGAGAACAACCAGCATGTGCACATCGGCAATGAGAACTACATGATCGGTGCCGATGGCCTGCTGATGCCGGCCAAGAAGGGGCAGCAGCCGCCCGATCTGAGGTATTTCACGCAGGGCGAGGTGACCGGCGCGACCAAGTAGCCAGGGCTGCCGATGGCTCGGGTCAGCGTGTCATCGCGCAAACCGTGTGCAGGAGGGGAAGACCATGTCGACGCGAAACCGCGGGACCAAGGCTCCCGCGTCCACCAATAACATCGACCGGCGCACATTCTGCAGGCGCGCCACCATCGCCATTGGATCGGCCGTGCTGGCGCCGAGCATCCGCAGCGCGGTCCTCGCCGCCGAAGCGCCTGTCGCCGAAACGACCTCGGGCAAGATCAGCGGCGTTTCGGCTGACGGCGTGCACGCCTTCAAGGGCGTGCCCTATGGCGCGTCAACTGCCGGGCGCAACCGCTTCATGCCGCCGCGGAAACCAGAGCCGTGGGCGGGCGTCCGCAGCGCAGTCGACTGGACCGGCCGCGCCCCCCAGGCGCCGCCCGATCGCGGCCAGCGTCTGAGGGCCTGTGTGTGGAGCTGTGAGACAAAGAAATCATCTCGCTCCGCGCGCACGGTGCGGTTGTTGCCCAACTAGCGGCGCTGCCAAGCGGCCCTGTCAGGTTCAGCATTCGCAGTCAGTATCGCTCAAGGCACGTAGAAAGGCCACCAGCGCCGCTTTCTCGTAGCCATCAAGGAACAGAGGCCTGATCAGCGGCGAGAGATTGGGATTGGGCTGCCCTCCGGCGCTGTAAAACTCCACCACATCTTCAAGTGTGGCAAGGCTTCCGTCATGCATGTACGGGGGCGTCTTTGCACTGTTGCGCAATGACGGTGTACGGAACTCTCCCCATTCAGCGTTGAGGTGCGAAACCGCGTAGCGACCCGTGTCGGCAAATCCGCCAAATCTGTAACCAACGCCCAGATTGTGGAACCGGAAATCCGTCAATAGTGGGCGGCTGGACTCCCTGCCATCGGGGCGTATCGGAAACAGCTGATGGCAGTTGCTGCACGCGGCCCTGTGTTTGAAGACATAGAATCCATGCTGTTCGAGCGGCGTCAAAATTGCCGCCTCATTGTTCATCAGGAATCGGTCTACGCGGCTCGCTGGCGAGAACAAGGTTCGCTGAAACGCAGCGAGCGCCCGGGCCACGCCGTCAGCCGTGGGCCGGCGGCCGAGAGCGGCCCGAAAAAGCTGCACGTATTGCAGATCTGAGCTCACCCGCTGCACGGCCTGATCAACGCCGATACCCATCTCCCCGCGCTGGAACGGACTGAGAGCTTGCCGTTCGAGGGTGCGGAATCGGCCATCCCACATGAGCGTGGGGAGAAAGCCGACATCCAAC
>Ga0099792_10000449_pt1 | contig 15337 bp, 10 predicted proteins | sample Rivendell_Oct201_8_FD_83780 | JGI IMG/M metagenome (GOLD analysis project Ga0099792, IMG submission 83780) | Vadose zone soil microbial communities from the Eel River Critical Zone Observatory, Northern California, USA -... | ecosystem: Environmental > Terrestrial > Soil > Vadose zone >...
CTTGGCGGCGATATTCCCAGCAAGGCCAGACGCGGCCGCGAGTCACTCACCGCGCAGGTCAAGGCCGACATTGCGCGCTGGACGCCCATCATCAAGGCCGCGAACATAAAGGCGGAGTAAGCCCTCGCTCCAGATTTGTGCGTTGGTAATTAATCAACAGCATGCTATTCTTGCATTATTCGACTTTGATCCCAGTCTGCCGCACGGCCTTGGCCCACCTTGGCGCTTCCACGGCGATGATGGCGGCGAATTCCTGCGGCGTCGTGATCTGGGGTTCGATGCCGAGCTTCTCGAGGGCCGCGCGGGTTTCCGGCGAGCGCAGCGCTTCATTGATGACGCCATTGAGCCGCGCGATCGCGGCAACCGGCGTCCCGGCCGGCGCCACGATGCCGAAGGACACGTCGTAGGGATCATCGAGGTAACCGAGTTCGAGCAGCGTCGGTACATCCGGCATATCGGCCCAGCGCTCGGCAGCCGTCACGCCAAGCGCCCTCACCTTGCCGCCCTGGATATGGGGAAGCAGAACCGACTTGCCGTTGATGGTCATGTGAATCTGTCCGGCGACCAGATCGGCGATCATCGGCGCGCCGCCCCGATAGGGAATGTGCTGGATATTCGCACCGGACTTGATCTTGAACATTTCGGCGGTGAAATGCGGGCCGATCCCAATGGCATTGCCATAGTTGAGTTCTCCGGGATGGGCCTTGGCATAGGCGACGAGTTCTTGAACGTTGTTGACCGCAAGAGCGGGGCCGGCCACCAGCACAAGCTTATCGACCACGGCGGTCGCAACGGGCGCAAAGGCTTTCAACGGATCATAGTCGAGCCGGTAAAGCACCGGATGGGTTCCGAAGGTACTGGCCGAACTCATCAACAGCGTGTGTCCGTCGGGCGTCGCATTCGCGACCTGCTTGGCGCCGATGCTGCCTCCCGCTCCGCCTTGGTTTTCGATGATGACCGACTGGCCAAGTCGGGTCTGCAGCTGTTGAGAAATCAGACGCGCCGTGGTGTCGGTCGCCCCGCCGGGGGGAAAGGGCACCACCAGCTTGATAGGCTTGGTGGGAAAGGCTTGGACTTGGACTTGGGCTTGGACTTGGACTTCCACATGTGCGGCAAGTATCGCAGCGACAAGGACGATCAATCTCCGTTCATTCATGAGGGCCTCCCGTCGGACGTCATCATACCATCTTGCATTCCTCGAATCTCCCGCTTCGCGTTCACGGTCTGGACTCTTACGGCTCGACTCCCCTTGGGGCTAAAGTCTGCTGATTCGCGGGCGGCACCAGGGGTGCGTTGACCTCTCGCCGAATCACGGGTCCTCAGCTAAGTCGTCGACGATGGGGCCGTCGGCATAGAGCGACAGGTGGGGCAAGATGCCGGAGAAAATCCTGGTCACCGGCGGAAGCATGGTGGCGCGTCCGCGAGGCCGCGGACACTATGCTGCCGTCGCCGCGGTTGCGTACCTTGCAAATTCTGCGATCGCATTTGCGGATGATCTGCCGGGCGGAGGCCCCGTCATTCGGGACGCTTCTGCGAACCTCAGCGCACATGAGATCGCCGCACTGGCGCTCGTATTCAGCGTCCTTTGCTTCGCCGTCGTGACCTCGATCCAGCTTGTACGCACGCGCCGGCAACTGGCTTATGCCAAAATCGCTGCCCGCGACATGATCGCAGCAGCCAAAGCTGAAAGCGACCACGCCAATGCGCTGTTGCGCGCGGAACCGCACATCCGCGTCGCCTGGTCGACCACCTCCGACAATCCCGAAATCATTGGAGATCCCACTCTTGTGACGAGCCCGGATGCGCCTGATCGGGCGCTTGAATTCGCAAGCTGGCTCGACCCGGAGCGCGCCCAGGCCATGGCAACCTCCGTCGCGGCGCTGCGCCACAACGGCGCGCCATTCTCTTTGTCGCTCCAGACCCTGTGGGGACGGCTGGTCGAGGCGGAAGGAATTGTCGTGGCCGGCCGCGCCATCCTGCGGCTAAAGGAAGTAACCGGCGTGAAGAGGGAACTGGCCGAACTCCAGGTTCGCTTCCAGAAAAACGCGGACGCCAACGAAGCTCTGCGCACGCTTGTTGAAGCGCTGCCTTACCCGATCTGGGTGCGCGATGAATCCGACAAGCTCGTATTTGCCAACGCGGCCTATGCGGGCGCCGTCGAAGCCAAGGACGGCACTCAGGCAGTCCAGCGTGGCACGGAACTTTTGGACCGCGCCGCCCGCGAGGAACTGGCGCGCGCGCATGAGAAAACCAAATCCTTCGAAGGACGGCTGCCGGCCATTGTGGCTGGGGCCCGCCGGAGTTTCGACGTCCACTCCTTCCCGTCGCGGCACGGCAGCGCCGGCGTCGGCATTGATACAACCGAAGCCGATGCCATGCGCGCCGAAATCAAACGAATGATGGAAGCGCATCGCCGCATTCTGGACGGGCTCGCAAGCGGCGTCGCCATCTTCGGCTCCGACGGCAAGCTTTCCTTCTACAACACCGCCTACCGGTCGCTATGGGATCTCGATGCGAGCTTCCTGGACCAGGGCCCGACGGACTCCGCGGTGCTCGACCGGTTGCGCGCGGCGCGCAAGCTGCCGGAGGAGCAGGATTTCCGTCAATGGAAGACGCAGTTACACCAGGCCTACCGGGCGCTCGAATCCAAGGAATTCACGTGGCATTTGCCGGATGGCCGGACGCTGCGCGTGGCAACGACGCCCAATCCCGAAGGTGGCGTGATCTACCTGTTCCACGACAACACACGACGGCTTGATCTCGAACGGCGGTACGAGGCCTTGATCAAAGTGCAGGGGGAAACGCTCGACAACCTCGCCGAGGCCGTCACCGTGTTCCGGAGCGACGGGTGCCTGCGGCTTTTCAATTCGGCGTTTGCACGCATGTGGAAGGTCGACCCGGCGGCGCTGACGACCCATCCACATATCGAGGCCGTGATCGGCTGGTGCCTGGGCGTTGCGGGTGAGAACTCGCTGTGGCGCACGCTGCGCACGGCCGTCACCGCCATCGACAACCGCGAGCCGGTGGCCGGTCAGATCGAGCGGCGTGACGGCAGCGTCGTCAACTGCGCAACGGTGCCGCTGCCCGATGGTGCCACCCTCATGACGTTCCAGGACGTCACCGACTCCGCCAATGTGGAACGGGCGCTACGCGAACGCAATGAAGCACTGGTCGAAGCCGACAAGATCAAGATCGATTTCGTGCATCATGTTTCCTACGAGTTGCGCTCCCCGCTGACCAATATCATCGGCTTCTCGCATTTCCTCGGCGATCCGGTGACCGGACCGCTGACCGACCGGCAACGCGAATATCTGGGCTATATCCAGGTGTCGACCAATTCGCTGCTCGCGATCATCAATAACATCCTCGATCTTGCCACCATCGACGCCGGTGCCATGAAGCTCAATCTCAGCCCGGTCGACATCCGCAAGACGATGGATGACGCGGCAGAAGGCGTGCAAGACCGGCTGGTCCAGGGCGGCATCTCGCTCAACATCCGCGCGGCGCCGGATATCGGCAATTTCATGGCGGATGACCGCCGCGTCCGCCAAACCCTGTTCAACCTCCTGGCAAACGCTATAGGGTTTTCGCCGAGCGGAGAGACCGTTACGCTCGCGGCGCAACGGCTCAACGAGGCCGTGGTATTTTCCGTCACCGATCACGGGCCCGGCATCCCGCCCGACGTACAGGATAAGGTGTTCGATTGGTTCGAAACCCATTCACTCGGTTCACGCCACCGCGGCACCGGCCTTGGCCTGTCGCTGGTTCGCTCGTTTGTGGAATTGCACGGCGGAACGGTGACCCTGGATTCCGCCGTCGGCCGCGGCACGACCGTTACCTGCGTCTTCCCGCTCGGACAATCCGCCGAGCGTACCGCCGCATGATGTCACCGACCGGCCAGCGCTTTTTCGGAGATCCGGGAAACCTTGAGGATATCATAGGCTTGTCATCGCCATGGTGCTGACCTCGACCAGCGGTGCAAGTTTCTCGGTCGTTCTTCCGGACGAGCACGCGACCCGCCGCCTCATGCTCGACGTCGCCTGCGCACTCGATCCCGGTGATGTTGTGACTCTCTCAGGCGACCTCGGCGCCGGCAAGACGACCTTTGCGCGCGCCATGATCCGTTACCTTGCGGGCGACGAGACCGTCGAAGTACCGAGTCCGACCTTCACGCTGATGCAGAGCTACGACCTGCCGCGCTTTCCGTTGATTCATGCCGATTTCTACCGCCTGTCGGGGAGTTCCGAGCTGGCCGAGCTGGGCTTCGACGACCTGCCCGAGGGCGCGGTGGTGCTGCTCGAATGGCCAGACCGCGCAGCCGGGTTCCTGCCGCCCAACCGGCTCGACATCGCGCTCACGCTGGTGCCCAAACATAAAGGCGAAATCCGCCAGGCCCGCATTACCGGCTATGGCACCTTTGCTCCGCGCGCGGAGCGCCTGGCCGTCGTGCGTCAGTTCATTGCCGAAAGCGGCGTGGGCTTGGCGATGCGCCACCGGATGCAAGGCGATGCTTCGACACGCACCTACGACCGCCTCACGCGCGGCGACAACAGCTACATCCTCATGAATGCGCCGCGCCGGGCCGATGGCCCACCGGTGCGCGCCGGCAGGCCCTATAGCGCCATCGCACATATCGCCGAATCGGTGCTGCCGTTCGTCGCGATGGCCAAAGGGCTGCGCGAGCAGGGGCTTTCGGCACCCGACATTTTGCACGCCGATCTCGAACAAGGGCTGTTGCTGATCGAAGACTTAGGGGACGAACGCGTCGTTGAAGGCGATCCGCCCACCTTGAAGGACGATTGCTACACGGCTGCGGTGGATGCGCTGTTGCATCTTCACGAGCGGCCCCTGCCTGACCGGCTACCGGTCGCCCCGCATGTCGAATACCTGATCCCGGCCTATGACTTGGACGCTTTCCTGATCGAGGCCGAATTGCTGCTCGACTGGTACCTGCCACGCCTGGGCGTATCTGTGACAGCAGCCGATCGCACGGATTTTCAATCGCTCTGGCGCGAGGCGCTGCAGCCTGCCATCGATTCACCCCGAACCTGGGTGTTGCGCGACTACCATTCGCCGAATCTCCTTTGGCTGCCCAAGCGCAAAGACCTCCAACAGCTCGGCATCCTTGATTTCCAGGACGCCGTGATGGGGCCGGGGGCCTATGATCTCGCGTCCCTTCTGCAGGATGCCCGCATCGATGTGCCGGAGCCGGTCGAGGTGGCGCTGCTCGGACGCTATGTACGGCGCAGGCGTGCCATCGATTCCGCATTCGACGCGCCCACTTTCATTCGAACCTATGTGGCGCTCGCAGCCCAGCGCGCCAGCAAGATTCTCGGAATCTTCGCACGCCTCGACATGCGCGACGGCAAACCGCAATATTTGCGACATATGCCGCGTGTATGGAATTATTTGCAGCGATCATTGGCACACCCGACACTCGGAATGTTGAGTGCCTGGTATCGCGAGCATGTTCCGGCTTTGAACACGCTTTAGAACTCACACGGGGGATCTGTGCCGGACGGCTTCTCGACGACTTCCCGTATCACCATTCCGCGCCGCGCCATGGTGTTGGCCGCTGGCCTCGGCACGCGCATGCGCGCGCACAACGGAGCAATCCCCAAGCCGCTGGTCACCGTCGGCGGCAGGGCCCTGATCGACTACGTTCTCGACCGGCTGGCAGCAGTCGGTGTCGAACAGGCGGTCGTCAATGTGCATCATATGGCGGATCAGATCGAGCGCCACCTGGCATCGCGGACACGCCCTGCGATCATCGTTTCGGATGAGCGCGAGCAGCTCCTCGACACAGGCGGAGGTGTCATCAAGGCGCTGCCGCATCTTGGCCCAGGGCCATTCTTTCACATCAATTCCGATACGATCTGGATCGACGGCGTCACTCCCAACCTCATGCGGCTCGCTGCGGCTTTCGACCCGGCACACATGGACGGACTGCTGCTCATGGCTTCGACCGTGTCGAGCATCGGCTATAGCGGCCGCGGCGATTTCAGCATGGCCCCTGATGGCAGGCTCGCCCGTCGTGGCGAGCGCGGCGTCGTACCGTTCGTCTACGCGGGCGCCGCAATCCTCACACCTGAATTTTTTGCCGGCATCCCCCCCGGCCCTTCATCCATGTCCCCGTTGTTCAATCGCGCCATTGAGGCCGAAAGGCTCTTTGGCCTGCGCCTTGAAGGGACCTGGATGCACGTCGGCACGCCCGAGGCCGTCAAAGCTGCCGAACATGCCCTTGCGGCCAGCGCAATGTGAATTGGCCGCAATTCCATCCCGGCTCAGCAAACAAGCGGTGTATGATTCGGAATGCCTCGTGTCTTCACGATTCCAGCCTCGACCCCGTTCATCCCGACGCTGATCAAATCACTTCTTGATGGCGTGCTGGTCGACGGCTCTCCGGACCTCCACGATCCCCTCGCCCTGGCGCGGGTGACACTCTACCTGCCGACACGGCGCGCCTGCCGGCTGGCGCGCGACATGTTCCTCGATGTCACCGGTGCTGACGCCGCCATCCTGCCGCGCATCGTTCCAATCGGCGACGTCGACGAAGACGAGATCGCCTTTGCCCAAGCAGCGACTGGCGGACTTGCCGCCGACGCGCTCGCGCTGCCACCAACGCTCGACCTGTTGGAACGGCGTCTCCTGCTCACCAGCCTGGTCCAGCGATGGGCCGCATCCCCCGATCTGCGCCGGGAGGGCGGCACGCCCCTTGTCGCCACCAATCCGGCTGCGGCACTTGCGCTAGCCGACGATCTTGCGCGGCTGATCGATGACATGACGACGCGCCAGGTGCCCTGGGAACGCCTCGACACTTTGGTCCCGGATGAACTGGATCACTACTGGCAATACACGCTCAACTTCCTCAAGATCGCGCGCGAATGGTGGCCGGCTTACCTCGCAGAACGCGGCGCCATCGAGTCGGCTTCGCGGCGCGACCTTCTCATCGCGGCCGAAGCTCGCCGGCTCGCAGCGGCAACCGAGGGGCCCGTCATCGCCGCCGGTTCCACCGGCTCGATGCCGGCGACGGCCGCGTTGATTGCGACCATCACGAAGCTGCCGCATGGAGCCGTCGTCCTGCCCGGTCTCGACACCGATCTTGACCCGGAATCCTGGGAACTGATCACCGGACAGCGCGGCGAAATCCACAAAGCCTCCATCGGACCGTCAGGGGAGCAATCGCCTCCCGTTTCAGGGCATCCGCAGTTCGCCCTTGCGGTCCTGCTCCGGCGCATTGGAATTGCACGGAGCGACGTCCAGGTTTTGACATCAAGGCACGACGAGGTGCGTGGACGGTTCACGTCCGAAGCCTTCCGGCCCGCGGACCGGACCGAACTTTGGCATAGCCGCCTTGGCGAGGCCGGCTTTGCGGCCGAGGCCGATCGCGCGCTAGCACACATGGCTTTCATCGAGGCCGCCAATCCCGAAGAGGAAGCGCTGGCCATTGCGGTTTCTTTGCGCGAGGCCCTCGCGGATGATCGCAAGACCGCCGCGCTGGTCACGCCGGACCGGGCGCTTGCGCGCCGCGTCCTGGCCGCGCTTGAGCGCTGGAACATCGAGGTAGATTACTCCGGCGGCGACCTCCTCGCAGACACGCCGGCTGGCGTGTTCGCGCAGATGGCCGCCCAAGCCACACTCGACGGCTTGCCGCCCGTCAGTCTGCTTGGCCTGCTCAAACACCCGCTCATCCGGCTCGGCGCCGCTGAAGGCGCGCGCGCGCGTGACATTGCGACACTTGAACAAGCGGTCCTGCGTGGTCCGCGTCCGCGACCGGGCACCGACGGACTGTCCAACGCCCTGACGGTGTTTCGCGAAGAACTTGGTCTATTGCGACGAGGCGAGCGTTCCGATCTGCACCCCTCCGAACCCCGCGCCATGCTTGCCGAGGGTGCGCTGCAGGCCGCGCATATTTTGACCATCGAACTCGTGGCCGCCCTTGGGCCGTTCGAAGGACTGCGGGCGGGGCCGCATCCATTTTCCGATCTCGTGAACTATCACCGCAGGATCGTGGCTGCGCTGTCGGACGACGGCTCCGGCGCGCCGGCCGCCTTCGCGGGCTCCGACGGTACCACGCTTGCGACGGCGTTTGAGGAAATTGCGTCATGCGCACCGGCTGCCGGAATGCGTGTCATGCTGCGCGACTATCCGGACTTGTTTCGCACCGCAATCGCGGACCGCGCCGTGCGCCGGCCGGGGCTGCCAGGCGTACGCGTGCGTATCCTTGGGCCACTTGAGGCGCGCCTCACCATGGCGGACCGCATTGTCATGGGCGGTCTCAATGAAGGGACTTGGCCGCCGGAAGCGCGCAACGACGCCTGGCTGAGCCGCCCGATGCGCCATGCACTCGGGTTAGACCTGCCGGAGCGGCGCATCTCGCTTTCCGCGCATGATTTTGCCCAGATGCTGGGCGCGCCGGAAGTGATCGTCACGCGTGCCGCCAAGGCCGAAGGCGCCCCCACTGTCGCATCGCGCTTCGTGCAACGCCTTGCCGCTGTCGCCGGCGCGCGGTGGCAGGCCGCTTGCGGGCGCGGTGAACAATATATCGCCTGGGCACGTGTGCTCGATCGCCCCGCGGAATCGCCCAATGGGCTGCCGGAGAGGTTGCCCAAGCGGCTGACCAAGCCCATGCCGCGGCCGCCACGCGCCGCGCGACCGCTGTCGCTCTCGGTGACCGATATCGAACATTGGCTGCGCGATCCCTATACGATCTACGCCAAATATATCCTGGGGCTGCGCGAACTCGACCCCGTCGATTTGCCCCCGGGTGCTGCCGACCGCGGCACCGTGATTCATGGCGCGCTGAGCGAATTCACCAAGACCTACGCGCAAGCGCTGCCTGAAAATTCGGAACAGGCACTGATCGACATCGGGCGGCGCCACTTCGCGACCCTGGCGGACTTTCCAGAAGCCTCGGCGTTCTGGTGGCCACGCTTCCGTCGCATCGCGACGTGGTTTGCCGCGTGGGAGACGGAACGACGCCAAAGAATTGCAAAACTCAGCGCGGAGATTCCCGGCACCTTGTCCATTCCTTTGGGTGACCGCGTCTTCACGCTGCGCGCGCGCGCGGATCGTATCGAGCAGACGACAGATGGCCGCTATGCGATCCTCGATTACAAAACCGGCCTGGTTCCGACCGAGAAAATGGTGCGCATCGGAATCTCACCGCAGCTCACGCTCGAAGGCGCAATATTGCGCAGCGGCGGCTTTCGCGACATTGCGGCGGGCGGGTCACTCGCGGAACTGACCTATGTGGCACTCAAGGGCGGGTCGCCTGCCGGCGACGCAAGACTCATCGACTTCAAGGAGGGCGATCCGGATTTTCATGCGGAGCAAGCGCTGAGCAAGCTCAAACAACTCGTGACACGATTTGAGGATGAGCAACAACCCTATTTGCCGCTCGTTCTCTCCATGTGGAAGAACCGATACGGCGCCTACGACCACCTCGCCCGCGTGAAGGAATGGTCCGTCGGTGGCGATGACGAGGGAGGTGGCGAATGAAGTCGGCCGCATCCCGTCGTCCGAGCCGAAATCGCCTACCGGCCCTTTTGTCGGCGAATACCAATCTGTCTTTGTTTGATCGCGGCACCGCGTTTGGCAAATCGTGCCGGATCGGCCTCGTGTTCCGACACCGCAATAGGCAACAGAAGATCGATTGGCACACCGAACGCTTTTGCAAACTTCTGATGCAACGCCACAGGCCCCTTTCGCTTTCCGGCCTCCAGGTCCGACAGATAACCTTGCGTGATGCCAACCGCCACGACCAATTCGGCCTGGGTCAAGCCGCGCCATTCACGCAGTACACGTATCGGATTTTCGCCAGACGCCAATCGATCGACAACAGCCTTGGGCAACAAGATCTCGCGACCGGCCGCAAGCTGTGCGCGCGCCTCGCTTACGAGGCGGCGCGCACCAACGTCTTCGTCAGCCGCCAGTCCGGCCAGCCGCTCGTATTCTTTCTTCGGCAGAATAGCGAGTTCCTCGCCGCCCATGGTTTTGATGAACTGGACCTTCATAACGTTCCACTCTCAACTGTAGATTTCCCGGCGATGCCCAACCGCAACGACAACAACCGTGTTGCCCTCACAATAGAAGATTATGCGCCAATCCCGCACGCGCAACCGCGAATCGTCCCCGCCCTTGAGCCGCTTGACGTCGCCTTGCCCGGTTTGCGCAAACGCCTCAAGCTTGGCGTTAAGTCGCTCGCGCACATCGCTGGAAAGTTCGAGCCATTGGCGCGTTGCTTTCGCCGTAAAAGCAATCTCCATCAAGATAATATAGCATATTACGATATTTACGTCAACGAAAATATCGCATTATGCGATTCGCAGGTGGCAACGTGAACGCGCCACGCATAATCCCCAGCGACGTCCTGGCCCATCAGATCAGGGCCTCAGACCCCGGCGTGTCAGCCTGGGTCGCCGCCAATGCGGGCTCCGGCAAGACCCACGTGCTGGCGCAACGCGTCATCCGCCTGCTGCTCGACGGGGCGCTGCCGGAAAAGATTCTCTGTATTACCTTCACCAAGGCGGCCGCCGCCAACATGGCCAAGCGTGTCTTCGACACGCTCGCAAAGTGGACAACACTTGATGATATGGCGCTTGATGGTGCAATCATCGCCACCTCCGGTCTCACACCCAACACCGACATTCGCGCGCAGGCCCGGCGTCTGTTCGCCCAAACGATCGAAACGCCGGGCGGGCTCAAGGTGCAGACCATCCATGCGTTCTGCACCCGCCTGCTGCACCAGTTTCCGTTCGAGGCCAATGTGGCGGCGCGCTTCGAAGTGCTCGATTCCGTGGCCGAAGCACGCTTGCTCGAGGAGGTCAGCGTCGGCGTTTTGCTCGACGCGGCGGCACATCCGGACAGCCTCCTCGGACGCTCATTTGTCATCGCACTTGATCATGTCGCCGACCAGACCTTCAAGCAAGTGATCGGCGAAGCGATCCGCAAGCGCGATCTGGTGCGGAAATGGGTTGATGAAACCGGCAGCATCGAGAACGCCATTGCGGGGCTTTGTGCAGGCCTGACCATTACGAGCGATGATTCGATCGAGCGGGTCGACACCGAAACCACCGAGGGCCCGTACCTGCCCTCCTCGCGCTGGACATCCGTCGTAGCCGTGCTCTCACGCGGTTCCAAGACCGAACAAGAGCAGGCAGAGCGGTTGGTCGCGGCGCGCGAATTGACGGGCGAAGGACGCGCCGAAATCTACAGCCGCATCTTCCTGACCGACAAAGGTGACCCACGTAAGGTGATCATCACCAAGACCCTTGCCAAGGAACATCCGGCTTTGGCGCAGGACCTTGAGGCAGAGCGCGATCGCATCGTCGCGCTCAAGGAGCGCCGCAAGGCTATTGCTTGCCGCGACCGTACCGCCGCCCTGGTCACGGTCGCTGCCGCCGTCATCGATCGCTACCAGACCGAAAAGGACCAGCGCGCCCTCCTCGACTATAACGATTTGATCGACCGAGCCCTGGACCTGCTCGAGCGGGTCGATTCGGCCTGGGTTCATTACAAACTCGATCGCGGCATCGACCACGTGTTGATCGATGAAGCGCAGGATACCAGCCCCAAGCAATGGCGTATCATCAAGGCGCTGACAGCTGAATTCTTTGTCGGCGCCGGCGCGCGTTTGCTCCGCCGCACGGTCTTTGCGGTGGGTGACGAGAAGCAGTCGATTTTTTCGTTTCAGGGCGCGGCACCGCGCGAATTCGACGCGATGCGACGCACTTTCACCAGCCTGTGCGCGGCGGCCGAACATGAACTGCGCTACGTGCCGTTCCGGCGTTCGTTCCGATCAGGACCCAACGTGTTGTCGGCGGTCGACAAGGTGTTTGAAAGGCCGGAAGCGTTCAACGGCCTCTCGACCGACAACGTCAAGACCGTCCATGAATGGCTCCCCGATGCGCGTCCCGGCATCGTCGAAATCTGGGATGTCACCAAGCCCGATGATAAGCCTGACATCGAAGCCTGGGATGCGCCATTCGACACCGTGAACGAGTCGAGCCCCCAGTCGCGACTGGCACAAAGAATTGCCCGCAATGTCGCGCAATGGCAGCGGGAAGGCGCCCGTCCAGGCGATGTGCTCATCCTGGTGCGCCAGCGTGGATCTTTATTCGAATCCATCATCCGTTCGCTCAAGGATGCCGGCATCGCGGTCGCCGGTGCCGACCGACTGGTACTGACCGAACACATCGCCGTCATGGACCTGATGGCGCTTGCGGACGCGCTGCTGCTGCCGGAGGACGATCTTGCGCTTGCCACGGTGCTCAAGAGTCCGCTGTTCGGCTTCAATGACCAGGATCTGTTCGATATCGCATGGCGGCGCAAAGGCTCGCTCCGGACCGCCTTGCGCAGCCAGGCGCGCGCGGATTTTGCCGCGGCGTCGGCGACCCTCGACCGCATGGCGGTGTGGGCACGGCGTGATTTGCCGTTTGCCTTCTTCGCGCGCGTGCTTGGCCGCGAACGCGGGCGCGAACGCATGCTGGCGCGCCTTGGCGCAGAGGCCACCGACGCGCTCGACGAATTTCTCAATCTCGCGCTCGACTATGAAACCCGCGAACCCCCCTCGCTGCAGGGATTCATTGCCAGGCTGCGCAGCGCCAATGCCGAGATCAAACGCGACATGGAGATTGCGCGCGACGAAGTTCGCGTGATGACGGTCCACGGCGCCAAGGGCCTGGAAGCCCCGATCGTGATCCTTGGCGATACGACCTCGGCACCCTCAGGGCCGACGCAGCGACATGCACGGCTGCTGGTGTTGCCTGGTGCAGGCGCCAAGCCGGACCAGATGGCGTGGGCAGCCGCCAGGGCATCGGACGTCGCACCTCTCGCCAAAGCGCGTGAACGCGCGCGCGCCGAGATCGAGAACGAACATCGCCGGCTCCTCTACGTCGCGATGACGCGCGCGATTGACCGCCTGGTGGTGTGCGGCTTCGACAGCAAGCGAACGCGGCCACTGGGCTGCTGGTATGACCTCGTCTTCACGGCGCTCGCGCCATTGAGCCTGTGCGAAACCAACGCAGACGGGCAGGTCTGGCGCTACGGGGCCTCGACGGCCGGAATTGGCGCTCCGCCGACGAAACCTCAGCGACCGGGGACACTTGAACCGCTTCCGGATTGGCTCATGTCGCAATCGCGCCCGGAGCTGCGGCGCCTCGTTCCGTTGACCCCCTCTGGCGCCTATGAGGAAACCACCGCCGTGCGAAGTTCCGGCGCGAACCTGGCGCGCAAGAAGGCACTGGCGCGAGGCGACGCAACCCACCGCTTGCTGCAATCGCTCCCCGACATTCCGCGTGAGGCACGCGACACGGCGGCACGGCAACATCTGGAGCGCACGAACGAGTTCGACGCAGACGAACGCGAATTCATATTGGAGCAGGTTTTTGCGATTCTCGACGACCCGCGCTTCTCGGTGCTATTTTCGCCCGGCAGCCGCGCCGAGGTGCCGATCGTCGGACGTCTCAGGTTGGGCGGAAGCATCAAAGCCGTATCCGGACAGGTCGACCGGCTGGTTGTGACGGCGGATCGCGTACTGATCGCCGACTATAAGACCAACCGGCCGGCGCCTGCGCGAATCGATGACGTACCGCGCGCCTATACGCTCCAGCTCGCCCTTTATCGCGCGGTCCTGGCCCGCCTGTACCCTGGTCACAGCATCCTGGCCGTCCTCATATGGACCGATGTACCTGATCTTATGGAGATATCTGGCCCGGCGATGGATCAAGCCCTCGATAGCCTCTCTGTACCGTGACGATGCCTTGACGCGCCGGGGGGGCGTCCATACGTTCCCGTTCCATATGCCCCTGTTCCCTGTGCGGCCTGTCGCCGCCCATTCAAGACAACGAGGTATCCCTCATGGCCGTTGGCAAAGTTTCGGACGCAGACTTCGAAAGCGAAGTGCTGAAGTCCGCCAGTCCCGTCGTGGTCGATTTCTGGGCGGAGTGGTGCGGGCCCTGCCGGATGATCGCACCGGCGCTCGAAGAGATCTCCGGCTCGCTCGGCGCCAAGGTGAAGATCGTCAAGCTCAATGTCGACGAGAACCCGCACACGGCCCAGAAATACGGGATCATGTCGATACCGACCCTGATGATCTTCAAGAATGGCGAAATGGCTGCGCGCCAGACGGGCGCTGCTCCCAAGCAGAAGCTCGAACAGTGGATCACCACGTCGACTTAAGGCTGTAAAGGCGCATCACGAAACGGCGGTTCGCGGGACTGCCGGTTTCATCACCTGCGCTCGCCGCGCGGCAACGAACGCGACAAGCTTGTCGCGGTCTTTTTTGTAAGCGGCTGCGATCTCGGGCGCATGTCCGAGCAACACCGATGGGGCGATGTTGGCAAGATGTTGCATAACGGCGTCTGCCTGGGCTTTCGACGCTTTCAACTTCATGTAGCGATCCGAGAAAAAGAATGTTACCGAATGGGCTCTATTGGTTGGAATGATTCCGTAGAGCCTCGATAATCTCAAAGCCAACTCGGATGCTGCCCGGGCGATGGCCGAACTCGACGTCGATGTCATCATCAGCGTGCATTTCATGCTCATTTTGCCGCTTGAACTCCTGTCCCGCCTGTCAACCCCCGTGCTTAACCTGCATCCCGCCTTGCTGCCCGCTTATCGGGGTCCAAGCCCGCTGGCCGCAATGGTCGTTGACGAATCGGCGGATCGATACGGCGGAGTAACGCTTCATGCAATCGTGCCGGCCGTAGACGCCGGCCCGATTTTTGCCGCGCAGCCCGTGCCCTTGCCCGCCAACCGAAGCCTCCGAATGTGGGAACTTGATTTGGCGCGGGCAGCAGCCGGTCTCGCCGTAGAAGTCATTCCGGCCATTCTCGCCGGCCACATCCAGGGGACTCCCCAGCGGGAAGAAGAGGCAAGCTATCGGCGCCCCACAAGCGAGGAAATCACACTCACTCCGCTAATGACGTCCACGCGCGTTTCCTGGTTGTGCTCCACATTGGGCAGGACCGGTCCATTGCATATGGCTGTTGATGGCCGCGAATACCCTGTGACCAAAATTGCCCGGCACCTGGGGCCGCCATCCAGCCATCCACCTAAGGTCGGGACCTGGACCATTGAAATCGATTTGGCGGACCAGCGGGTGCGCCTACGGCGAAAGCCAGTCTGGGAAGGACGCCGCCGGCGAATAGAGACTTGGCTGATGCGCACGATAGCGCCTCCCTGAGGACCGTGCGGGACGAACGTCACAGCCATCCGATGTGTTTGCGCGTGAGCGATCCGGGGTTCGGCCCGACGCTCAAGGCAACCACCGGCGTCCTTGCCACAAGCGAGCCGAGGGCCGCGAGCGCACGAGCGTTGTCCGCATCGACACCAC
>Ga0099792_10000452_pt1 | contig 15216 bp, 16 predicted proteins | sample Rivendell_Oct201_8_FD_83780 | JGI IMG/M metagenome (GOLD analysis project Ga0099792, IMG submission 83780) | Vadose zone soil microbial communities from the Eel River Critical Zone Observatory, Northern California, USA -... | ecosystem: Environmental > Terrestrial > Soil > Vadose zone >...
CCGCATCACTCCGCCGGGGACGTGGCGGAACTCGTAGCCGCCATACCCGAGCGTTATCGACATCTCTTTCAGCTTGGTCGCTCGATCAGCGGGTTCGAGCCGGTCGGCGGCAACACCGCGCACCTATTGTCCGACTCCAACGCAACGATCGACGCAATGCTACTACCTTCGAGATAGTTGCTGCGCGGCGTGTCGTCTCTATGATGCTGCCATCGACTCATTGCACCGAGGACCTAGTGAACGAATCCAATCTGACTCGTCGCACTTTGCTCGCAGCGGCTGCGGCAATCCCGCTTGCAAGCATTGCCGCCGCAAGCGAAGACATTCAATCCGCTCATCCAAAGGATATCAATATGACTTCAAGAACTTTCACCAAAACTCCCGCACCAGATTGGCTGCTCGCGTTCTGGCGCGAGATCGACGACAAGACCTGGGGCAAAGGCTTTGACTGCTTCAAGGAGGGCGCCATAGCCAATCTCGGTGTCAGCGATTGGCATGGGCGCGAGGCTATCCGCGAGAATCTTCGTGCTTTCGTCGATACGGGATTTACAGCGCACCACGCGGTTGTGGAATACTGGGACGGTGGATCGCTCAAGGTGTTTCGGGGCTTTGTGACAATGAAACCCAATGATCCGACTCAGAAGGCCGTCCGGCCCGCGATGACTCACTTCTTTTACATGGATGAGAAGGATCCATCGAAAGTGGCCCACTGGTACGGGTCTGTCGGCCCGGTCGCATTCTAGGACGCGCCTTCACAAGCAGGGGCGGGCACCTCATATTACGTTTCGGATTCATGAGCTCGTTAAACACTATGTCCAAATCGAAGAACAGGACTCAGCCGAATGACCTCGGAGCGCTGCTGCGCCAGTGGCGGGGTGCCCGCAACAAGAGCCAGATGGAGGCGTCACTCGATGCTGGGGTCTCACAACGCCATTTGAGCTTCATCGAGATCGGCCGCAGCGTTCCGAGCCGTGCGACCTTGATCGGCATAGCCGAGGCGCTGGAGATTCCCTTTCGAGATCGCAACTCGCTCCTGCTTGCGGCCGGGTACGCGCCCATGTACGAGGATGCCAGCTGGGATGAGCAAGAGCTGCGCGGCATCACCGAGGCGCGAAACCGTATGCTGCGACAGCATGAACCGTATCCTGCCATCGTAATGGATCGGTACTGGAACGTGCTCCAGACCAACACGGCGCGCCGCGCTTCTTCAACAGCTTCGTGAACCTCTCGGCGCGACCGCAGCCGCGCAACCTGTTGCATCTCATGTTCGACCCGGCTGGCATGCAACCTTTCGTTGCGAATTGGGAGGAGGTGGCGCGAACGCTGATTCAGCGCGTTTACCGGGAATCGGTGGGCAGGGTCATTGATGAGAAATCACAAGATCTCATCTGCGCGCTGCTCGCCTACCCTGGGACGAAGCCGGAGTGGCGAACTCCACAAGTTCAGCGGGCACCCTCGGATCTGCCTGTCATCCCGATCCGCTTCATGAAGGATGGGCAGACCTTGAGCTATTTTTCGATGCTGACAACGCTTGCCACGCCTCAGGCAATTGCTACCCAGGAGCTGCGTATCGAATCCATGTTTCCGACGGACGCGGTCACCGAGACTCAGCATGAACGGATTATGAATCAGGCCCAGAACGTCAATCATTGAACCGATAAGGAGATGCAATCATGTCTCACAACACTGGGACGACGCTCGCGGTCAACGGTGATGATCCGTCCCCTAAATGCGTTGCAGAAGGGCGGTAGCAAAGTAGTCAGTCCTTGCTGCCGACGTTGTGTCTGTACGATACCGCACTGTCTTCGTGCCGGACTGGGCTCGCCCGCCGATCGAGCGCCACTGCAAGGTCACTCATTACGGGCCGCTCGAATGGTAGTAGTCGAGTCTCCGTCGAATCGTGGCGTTGACAGGTTCCATTTGCCGACGAGCCTCGACAATGCTTTAGCTTATGTTTTGTGGCGACTCATCCAGGCGGGTACCGGGAAAAAAAGCGACTTGCGGCGCTGTGGGCTATGTCGCCGGTTTTTCTTTTCGTCGGAGGAATCAGGCGACGGTGCGCCCCCGAACCGCTCACGGCGGTGCGCGTGCCAGGCTCAAGCGGCACCTTCTTCTGTTGCAGAGCAGCGCAGCGACCGAACTGGCGACGAACGAGCGCCTGCGTTGCAGCGACGGCGAAGAGAGTTTTCCCACAATTGAGGCTAGCTACCGTGGCGGCCGTTTTCCAACCTGCCGCGATCGGTGCCCTCTGCGCAACGAGCCCCGCTTCCAGGCAATCGAGCGGCAACTAAAGTTTCCGAGCTGAGGGGCGGCTCGCACCGGGAGCGTGCATGCAAGGCGGCTGGATTTCATCGCAAAAACATTCGAAAATGAAGCATGCGGTTACACAAGAGGTGTCAAATGAAAGTTCTCATTGTCGAGACGGCGTTTGTGGCTTGCCTCCTTGGTTTCGGAATTCGCGCCCAGGCTCAAGGTGCGCCCGCAGAGCACAGCATGACGGGGTGTCTGGCGAAGGGAGATGATGCCGGAACTTTCAAGCTCACGGATTTGGAGAAAGGGCCGAAAGAAGTTGTCATTGCGGAGACGACAGCAAACCTCGCTCCTCACCTCGGCCATAAGGTCGAAATCACTGGCGTCGCAGTTACTGGAAAGGATAAGACTCACACGATGAAGGTGACGGCGGTCAAGATGATCTCCTCAAAGTGTCCCTAGACCTGGGCCGCCGCACGTACAGAAAGTCGGCCAAGCGAGCAGCGAAGTCACGCGCCCAGGAGTGATCGGCTTGCCCGTCATCTGTCGCGGCCGGTTGCGCCGTGCTCAACACCAATTCATGAGCGTCGATTAGCTCGCCTAACAAACCGGTGATCGATGCGCGACCGCGGAGTATTTCAGAGAGTTGATCGCGGTGAAGGAAATCATATGCAAACACCCTGTCGGCGCCATCCAGCGCGCGTATGCGATCAACGAGAACATCAACGAGATGGATCGGGGGTATCCACTGGCAGTCAGGAGGTGGGTGGAATCGAAATGCCCGTGGTTGTAGCCGTCGACTCAATTGATGTAGAGTCAAACAATACTATATAAAATATTGATTGTATTAATAATGTGCTCCCCGGTACGGAACCGAGGACCGAGACCCGCGCCACAAGCATCAGTGGTCCTGCGCACTGATCAGATGTGTCGTCTTGGGTCCTTCTCCGATTTGAAAGCGACGTACAGCCTGCTCGGATATTCGATCCGCTTTGGTCACACGCCGGTGCTGCCGCAGATGTTCAAGCCAGGAGTCCGTTAGAAACGTCTCAATGAAGCGGCTTTCATCAGTCGGATCCTCGAAAATACCCCAGTCGTAAGCGCCATCGCGGCGGCGCTCGCGCGAGTTTTGGCCGAGCGCATGTAGAAAGGCTTTACGGTTCTTCGGATCAATACGGTATTCGATAGTTACCAGAACCGGGCCTCGGTCCGCTTCTACCGCGTGAGTGGTGACCGGGTCCGGCCAATGCATTGACGGCGAGAAGTCGACATTCGCCCCCGTCTGTAACTTCCAGCGCCACGTGAGCGGAATCCCGATAATCGCCCCTGCTGCTGCGAAAATAAGAGCAGCCGGTAGTCCGGCGATAACGGCAACTTCGCCCCAAATCGCACTCCCAATTGTCAGCGCACCGAACATGACTGTCACATACATGGCGAGGCCACGACCGCGAACCCACTCGGGCAACGCAACCTGCGCTGAGACGTTGAGGCTAGACACAGCGGCGATCCAGGAAGCGCCTGCAATGAAGCTGGCAACGATTGCGGTCGCTGGGTGGCGAGCGAGAGCAAACAACGTCGTTGCTAGCGCGGTGCTGATACTGGCAGCCGCAACGAGGGAATCGGCTCCTAACTTTTCCCTGAGCCGGTGCAGCAGAAACGCACCGCCCACGGCAGCGGCGCCAATCGCGCCGAGTAACACTCCGTAAAGGGCGGGGCCGCCGACGATCTGGGTCCGCGCGACGAGCGGTAGCAGTGCCCAGTAAGCACTGCCGAACACGAAGAACGCAATCGTTCGAATCAGAGTGGCGCTGAGATATGAATTGTATCGAGCGTAACGAAGTCCGGTACGTACTGCGCTTCCGAAAGGTTCGGGCGGCAGCGGCGAGCCGCTTTTCTTAGGAGCACGCCACCATATGAGAGCTGCGATGACCCCAATATTGCTAACGGCATCGAGCCAGAAGGGCGCCGCAATTCCAAGCGCTGCGACGATGATGCCGCCAAGCGCGGGTCCGATCGCACGGCTAACATTGATCCCCACGCTATTGGCAGCGACGGCTCCCGGTAAATCCTGTTTTGGCACTAGCTCAGCGACAACCGATTGCCAAGCGGGGGCAGTCATAGCCGAGCCAATCGTCACAACAAAACTGAACACCAACAGAGTGCCCGGGGTGATCAGACGAAGCCATACCAACGCCGCGAATGCGGTCGAGACGATCGTGATGGCTGACTCACCAAAGATCAGGAAGCGCCGTTGATTCACAATATCAGCGAGCGCGCCCGCGGGAATCGCAAACAGAAACATCGGCAGGCTGTTTGCAACCTGGACCATCGAAACAATTAGCGCGTTGGGGTCAAGGCTCGTCATCAGCCAGCCTGAAGCGACGTTGTACATCCAGCCGCCGATATTCGAGACCACCGTCGCAACCCATATCACGGTGAAGGCCGTGTTACGAAACGGACTCCCTGCGGGGGCGGCTGCGTGCGGTGGCGGGGTAGTCCGAGGATCATTCATGACAGCGTGAAGGAACTCGATGATGTAGTTGGGTGCGCCAGAGGAAGCCGCCCCTGCGTTCGCCCTAGATGCGCAACCGTGTAGTGCAAAGCCGCATTTTGTTGACTATCGAAGTATTCATAAAGTATTCATAACTAACTAATCGGGCGTCAGGGTGTCAAATCTGGCAGCAACACACCGAACGCGTATGCATGGCCGACGAGAAAGTGACAGATTTGGAGGATTCCTTCTAGGATGAGACGGACTTGGTTCGGCTCAAGGCGATGCGCCTGATCAGCCACGCGGTTACCTGTTTATCCAGCCACCCCACCGCGCGAACCCCGATCTTCACACGCTGCGGAAACCGAAGATCGGCCTCCAACTGGTAGATCATCGAGCGGCACAAGCCTGTGACCTCACAGACCTGTGGTACAAAAATCGGACACAACGACAAGCTTCGGGACGCTTCGGCTATCACGGTGCGGCCTGATGGGGTGAGTATGCCCACCGGGGAGCTGCAGCGTCATTCGGCCATGGACCGATAGCGAGCTCACCGCCGTCTATATAAAGGCAAGGGGGCATTTAATGGGCTATAGGGCGCAAATTTCACCGACTCCATGGCGGGCTTCGCGCCTGGTTTGGGCACTCGCCTTTCGTACTGCGATGATGACTATCCTCGGCGGGATCGGTTTCACGGCGTCGGCCGCGGATGACCAGGCTCAAACAAGCCTGCCCGCGGCGAACAAGAGCGAGCCAAGCCAATCCGGCGAGGAGCTGGCGGAGATTCTCGTCACCGCCCGCAAGCGCAGTGAGGATCTGCGCGATATCCCCGCGTCGATCGTGGCCATCAGCGACTCGACGATCGTGGAGGCTCATATGACGCAAATCGACGACATCGGCGCGCTGGTGTCGAACCTGCATATCGTCCAGCGCAACGACAATAGTCCGGACGTCACCTTGCGGGGAATCGGGTCCTTCGGTGTCGTGCAAGGCGTCGGCTTCTATGTGAACGACGTACAGCTGTTCGAAGGACAGATCATCCGGCCGAGCGACATCGAGCGCATCGAAGTGCTGAAGGGCCCGCAAGGTACTCTGTACGGCGGCGCCAATATCGGCGGCGCCATCAAGTACATCACCAAGGAACCGACGGAGACCATGCGAAACGAGGCGACGGCCGAGTTCGGTGAATACGACTCCCGGAATTACCAGGTGATCCTGTCGGGCCCGCTGGTTGACGATAAGCTCGCGGTGCGGGCGAGCTTCTACGATGACAACCACAATGGCTACATATACGACACCTTCCGCAAGGAGGAATACGGCGAGACGTTCGATCACGGCGGGCGCGTGACGTTCTTGTACAAGCCCGGGGACAACACCAAAATTCACTTGTACTTGACCGGCGACGACTTCAGCACGGGCGCCGAAAATCTGCTTTACACGCCGCCCGACGATCATACGTATCTGTATTCGGTCAATGACTATTACGTTCCGTCCTTCGTACGCCGGCTTTGGTCCCCGACCCTCCAGGTCGAACATCAGTTCGGCGACGATCTGCTGCTGACTACGAATACATCATACTTCTGGTCGTACAATCGGGGAGTGACGGACCTTGCCAAGAAACCCATACCGATCGACCAGCTGCAGCAAAACCAGGACCATCGTGTCGTCAGCCAGGAGATTCGGTTGGCATCGACCGGGGAATCGAATCTTTCATGGTTGGCCGGCCTATTCTTCCAGCGTCACAAGATCGAGTTCAACAACGTCGACAACTTCAGCACCGGGGATGTCGGCAATCCGATCATAGTCGGGACCGATCTCGACCGAGACGAAAAGACTCAAAAGCAATATGCTCTGTTCGGGGATGTGACCTACAACTGGGACAAGTGGCAGTTCGAGCTTGGTTTGCGCGCCGAGTACTATTCGAGCGCAGAGACGGCGTTCAACAACTCGCTCGCACCGGTGCTCGATGCGTCGGCGAATCTCGATGGCCATGAATTCTCTCCGCGGGTTTCCGTGCAGTACAAGCTCAGCCCTACCTCGAACGTCTACGCCACGATGGCGAGAGGCTTCGAGCCCGCGGACGAAATCGAGGAGAACGGCGTCATCCACCCGTACAAAGCGGAAATCGCCACCAGCTACGAGGTCGGGATGAAATCCCTCCTGTCGAGTGCGGTGCAATTCAACGCAGCCTTGTTCTACATCGACTATGCCAACCGGCTCTATCAGAACATCCAGTTCGTTCCCTACGGCATCATCGAAGTGACCTCGAACATCGGAGCATCGCAGAACTACGGTGCCGAATTCGACTTGGCGGCGGCGCTGCCCTATGGGTTCAAGCTCAGCGGGGGCTTCGGATTCACCAACGCGCGGTGGGGAAGTGTGCCTTTCATCGATCCTGCGACGTCGCTGCCCATCAACCTCAAGGGTAGAACGGCGCCGTTCACACCGGCTTATTCGGGCAATATCACGCCGGAGTGGAATCATCAGATCGGCGCCGGCTACAGCGTCGGGGTTCGCGTCAATGCATCGTTCACCGGGCGGTCCTACTGGGATCCCCAGGATTCGACCATGCAGCGCGCCTATCAGTTGGTAGACGTCGGGGCTCATGTTGGGAATGATCGGTGGACTCTGTCGGCGCACGTGGCCAATGTCACGTCGGCGCGGTTCAACACCATCTACGACCCGACCTACGACATCGGCGCGCCCTTCAACGTAGCGCACATCAACAGTCCAAGGTGGTTTGTGGCCAGTGGAACGGTGCGATTTTAACCCAGTGGTGCGCCTTTCGCTTGAGGAGCGGCAATGATCGGACACTTCATTCACGGCCACGGCCCCGATCGTGCGCTCGTGCTGCACGGTTGGTTCGGCGACTGGCGTGTTTTCGAACCCATGCTTACGGCCCTCGATGAATCTCGATTCAGTTTCGCCTTCATGGATTACCGCGGGTATGGCATGTCGAAGACGCTGGGCGGTCCGTTCGACATCCCTACTATCGCGAGCGATGCCGCAGCCCTCGCGGACTATCTCCAATGGGAGACGTTCAATGTGGTCGGACACTCCATGGGCGGCAAGGCTGCGTTGCGACTCGCAGCGGATCATCCGCGGCGGGTACGGCGAATCCTGGCAATTACTCCCGTATGGGCCGGCAGTGTGCCGTTCGACCAAGCAACGCTCGCCATGTTCAGGAACGCTGTGCACGACGTGAGCCTGAGGGAAGCCATCATCGCGGGCAGCGCTGGCGGTCGAGAGCCGGCCGTGTGGGCGAAGAATATCGCGGACCGGTCGCTTCGGGTCAGCCTGACGGAGGCCTTCGGCGGATATCTGGAATCGTGGGCCACGAGCGACTTTGCATCCGAGGTTGACCGGCTGCCGATCGCCACGCGGGTAGTGGTAGGCGCCCATGACAACAGCATCACGCGCGAGGTGGTTGCCGCGACCTGGCTCAATCTACCGAACGTGTCGCTCGACGTTCTGCCCGAGGCGGGTCACTACCCCATGCTCCAGACTCCGACGGCGCTTGCGAGCGTGTTCGAATCCTTTCTTCTAACCGTTGCCGGGGAGGCATCATGAACCGAGAATCGTCATACCAGGGGTGTTGCCCGGCTCACGACCCGTGTCCGCGCCACGTGTCTGCCGCCGAGACGGCGATGACGGCAACTCGCGCGATGCTCGTCGACGGTACGGACCGCAATGCCCTCGAAGCTATTCTCGACCATCGGGGCATCAGCCGGCGCGATATCGTCCGCTGCGTGGGGCTGGGTGGAATGGCCGCCACATTCGCGGCGGGCTCCGTCGCGTCCGCCATGTCGCAGCAAGCCGCAGCCGCGGGCGCGCCGGTGTTCGATCCACACAAGGTGGGGACGGTGCATACGCTGCCGTCGAACAATGACACTGTGCGCGTCGGCACGATGGATCCGGCGGCGCCCGTCGTGCTGACCATTCGGTCCGGGGATGTCGTCTCGTATCCCAACACCTGGGTGAACTGGGGGAACGAAGCGAAGGAGGGTATGTCCTTCGCGGAGCGGGAACCCATTCGCAAGCGTTACCCGCAGGGCCCCTATTCATTGGTCGGGCCGGTCGCCGTGGAGGGTGCCGAACCCGGCGATGTCATCGAATGCAGGATGCTGCGCCTGCGCCCGATCAGCTGGGGATGGAACTCGGCACCCAAAGGGGTGGGCGCGCTTCCCGCCGATTTCGAGGAGCCGTATCTTCACTATCTGCACTTTGACGGCGACCGGAAGTTCACGGACTTTGCCGCCGGCGTGCGCATACCGTTGTCGCCGATCCAGGGAGTCATGGCGGTGCAGCCTGCCGGCGACAAGCCAGTGAGTGCGATTCTGAGCGGTCATCATGGCGGCAACATCGTATTGCGCGAACTGGTGGCAGGCACCGCGCTGTTTCTGCCCGTCGAAGTGGCGGGCGGGCGTCTCTGGACCGGCGATTCCCATGCGGCTCAGGGCGACGGCGTGGTCGATCAAACCGCCATCGAAACCGCGATGGAAGACCTTCGGATCCAGTATGTACTGCACAAGCGCGTCGATCTTGCGGCACCCATTGCGGAGACACCGTCCCACTGGATCGTTCTGGGCTTCGGACAAAGCATCGAAGACGCCCTGACCGCCTCGCTTCGGCAGACGATCGATTGGCTCGGCCGCGCAACGTCACTGTCGAAGCTGGATGTGTATGCGCTCAGCAGCATCGCTGCCAGCTTTCGCATAACGCAATACGCCCATCAAACGAACACGGTCTATACATCGGTCCCGGCGAAAACGGTGCACGGGATGCTGCCGAAGCAGATCTTCAGCGCCGACCTGCTGCGGCAAATCGCTGCCAGTGTCCGGCCCGGTTCATGATGCGAGGCCGATCGTGATGAGCATCCAGCGTCCAGAGCAATCGGCGGCCGCGTCGCTGCCTTCAATGAAGGAAATCCACGCACCGTCCATCCGTCGGCGGGTGGTGACTCTGTGCTCGCTCGTCGCCTTTCTGGATGGCTTCGATACCCAGTCACTCGGACCCGCCGCGAGCGCGATCACCGCGCAAATCGGCATCAAGCTGAGCGCCTTCGGGCTCGTGTTCAGTGCCTCGCAAGTGGGATTCCTCGTCGGTGCGCTGACGTTCAGTGCGCTCGGCGATCGCTTTGGCCGCAAACGCATGTTGATCATCGCGACGGCCATCTTCGCCGCCTGCACCCTCGGGACCGCTGCGGTGGGCACGTACGGTGCTCTGCTCGGGTGGCGCCTTCTGACGGGGCTCGGATTGGGCGGAGCGACCCCCAACTTCATCAGTCTTGCGTCCGAGTTCTCGCCGCCGGCGCAGCGTCCTCGAGTGGTGACCATCATGTGGGCCGCCGTGCCCTTCGGCGGCATGGTCGGATCCTTTGCCAGTGCGGCGATCATCCCGCGTTTCGGCTGGCAGGCCATATTCTTCATCGGCTGCGCCGCGCCGTTGATTCTCATACCGGTGCTGATGTCAGTCATGCCCGAGTCGGCGGAGATAGAACTCGGGCGCGCAGGCGGTACTGAACGGGCGAAAGCCGCGCGAGCATCGCCCGTTGCGGAGCTTTTCACGGGCGGACGCATGCGGTCCACACTTCTGTTGTGGGGGGCCTCCTTCATGACGTGGATGACGCTCGTCGTGGTGGCGTTTTGGACGCCGCCTTTGCTGCAGAAAGCGGGAATGTCGGCACGCGCCGCGGCCTCCGTACTGGCGTTCAACAACGCGGGCGGCGTGGTAGGGACCGTACTGATCGGCGTGATCCTGGGCTGGATTCGTCCGCATAGTGTGCTCATTACTGCCTTCCTCGTCTCGGCGGTACTCATTGCCGCGATGGGAATGACCATCGGCTACTTTCCCGGTTTGGCAATTGCAGCAGTCTTCGCCGGCTTCTTTTCTTCCGCTGCCGGCGGAGGGCTGATCGCCGTCGCCGCCGGCGCGTATCCGGCCGACGCGCGCGCAACCGGGGTGGGGTGGGCACTGGGACTGGGTCGGCTCGGCTCGATACTCGGGCCGCTCGGCGCGGGCTTCCTGGTTGCACAAGCATGGCAAGTGCCGCGCATTTATTTAGCCATGGCCTGTCCTGCTTTGCTGGCCGCCGGCTTGGTGACGCTACTAGCCCGCGAACTCGCTTCCAGGCCGATCCGCACCACGTGAGACGCTGATTCATCATTTCCAGGAATCTACCCATGTCAGAACATCAATCCGAGTCGATACCGCAATTGTTAATCAGCTACGGCAAGGCAAACAAAGCCATCGCGGCGGCGATGGACTACGCGCGCGACAAAGGGGTCAAGCTCAGTTTCGTCGTTGTCGACGCCGCGGGTCATCTCGTGGCCGCCGGCCGCATGGACGGAGCACCCTTTGTGACCATCGAGGTGGCTCGCGGGAAGGCCTACGCGAGCGTGGCGACGGGCGGCCAGCCAGGAAGCGCTCTCGCGCAGCGTTTTCTCGACAACCCAATGGTATGGGGAAATGTCGCCAGTCTCGGATTAGGCGCGCCGCTGTTGCCGGCGACCGGTTCAATGCCGATCTTTTTCGGCGGTGATTTGGTGGGCGCCATCGCGGCCAGCGGGGCGCCCTCCGAGGTCGATGAAGCCGCAGTGCTCGCGGGAATCCTCGCCATCAACGCCACCTCCTCCCGGTAACCGATCATGAAAATCATTCGTTATGAGCACCGCGGCCAATCCGGGATCGGCGTCATGGTCGACGAGCGGCGATTCATCGGATTGCTCGAGGCGGTTCCGCAGCTGCCGCCCACGCTCCTCGGCATCATGGCACTCGGTGACGGTCTGGAACCTGTCCGCCGCGCCATCCAAGGCCATGAACCTAATCTTTCGATCTTGGATGTGACGCCAAGGCCCTTCCTGGATCATCCGAATGCGCTCTGGGCGCTCGCGCTCAACTTCAAGAGCCATATTGCGGAGACCGGCCTCACCACCTCGCGCGAGTTTCCGCAGGTGTTCCTGCGAACCGTGGCGTCCTATGTCGGCCACGGCGAGCCGCTCCTGTGTCCGCCTCCCGAGATAGCCCGCGCCTTCGACTATGAAGGCGAGCTAGGAGTCGTGATTGGGCGTGCCGGCCGGCACATTCCCATCGACCGAGCGCTCGATCACGTCGCCGGCTACACCTGCGTGAACGAAGGGTCAGTCCGTGAATACCAGATCCACAACCGGCAGTTTGGTCTGGGCAAGAACTTCGAGGCGTCGGGCAGCTACGGACCCTGGCTCATGACGCCCGACGAGTTCGGGGATCCCGCAACCCGCAGTGTCACCACTCGCGTTAACGGAGTCGTACGGCAGCGTGCGCCGCTGGATGACATGCTGTTCGATGTCTCTTCCGTGATCAGCTATCTTTCCCAGGGCTATGAGCTACGCCCCGGCGACATGATTGCCATGGGCACGCCCGGCGTGTTGCCGGCAGAGTCACAAGACGTCGAGGGCTTGGATCTCGCTCGCCAACACGGACCGTTCAAGATTCCGGGACTCGTCCATATGACGCCCGGCGACGTGGTTGAGGTGGAGATCTCTGGCCTTGGCGCCCTGCGGAACACGATCGTCGCCGATGCGCCGGCCCACTATCGGATCAGCGGCGTCGCCGCGGAGGGCCTGCGATGCTGACGATTTGGGGACGCGCGACCTCGACCAATGTTCAAAAGGTCTTGTGGGCATGCGATGAACTTGGGCTCGCCTACAAGCGCATCGATATTGGCGGAGCCTTTGGCGGAACCGACGATCCATCGTATCGAGCCAAGAATCCCAACGGACTGATCCCGACCCTCGAGGATGACGACTTCGTGCTGTGGGAATCCAATGCAATCCTGCGGTATCTGGCCGCCGGCGATGTCGAGGGCCGGCTCCTTCCCGGAGATCTCAACCGGCGAGAGCGCGCCAACATCGATCGCTGGATGGATTGGCAGCTGGTCAGTCTGGGCCTGACGCTGCGGGCGTTGTTCATGCTGCTCTATCCCCGAGCCGGCAGGGCGGCGAACGAAGCGGAGATCGCGGCAGCCACTCAGAATGCCGCCGCCATGTTCTGGATCCTCGACACTCATCTTGCAACTCAGCGATATGTCGGCGGCGACCGATTCACACTGGGCGACATTCCGGTCGGGATCAGTGCGCACCGGTGGTTCACTCTGGGCGTGCAGCGGCCCGTCATGCCGGCACTCGAGACCTGGTATGAACGCATCGGCGGCAGGCCGGGGTTCCAGAGCGTGCGCACCATCCCGCTTCGCTGAAGTTAGGATGTCGCTGAGGCGGTACCGCGCGTGTCGGTGTGATCGGGGGTCGTTATCGTCTGGCGCCGGAATTCACTGGGAGACACACCGACGTGTTGCGTGAAGAAACGAGTGAAATTGCTGTGGTTGCCATAGCCAAGTTCGTCGGCGAGCTCGATCAACGGCCGGTTCGTAGTGCTGAGCAAGCGAGTCGCGATAGTCACCCGGCTGCAATCCAGATAATGCTGCGGAGAAGTACCCACGCAGCGCCGGAACTGCTCAAAAAATCGCGAGCGGGATAGCCCCACGCGCCGCGCGATGTCATCGACCTTCGGGTTCTCCATGGCGTGCTCGTTGATGTACAAGAGGGCTTTGCGGATGCGGTAGTCGATCGGTCTTGCGGTCGCGATAATGTCGCGGTCCACCGAGGGGTCCGCGTATTCCCGCGTTACGGCATCGGCCAAGTCGGCGACGAAGTCTTCGCAGCCGCTGGCATCGACGGTGACATGAGTGGACATGACCGCGGCCAGCCGCCTGGCGTGCAGCATGACTTCGGAGGAAATCTCTACCCGCGAACTCGGAAACAATCGGTCCGGCCGCGGAATGCGTGCAGAGAGGACGCGTACCAGCCAGGAAGGCTCGATGATCAGTGACAGGATCATCGTGGGTCCGGCCTGGTTGGCGAGCTTGGCGTGGGGGACTCCGGGATTGAACAACAGGACCGAGCGGTCATCCAATGACAGGGTGACATCGTTCGAACGGAAGGTCGCGTCGGCGCCCCCCAGCTTGAACAGGATGTTGAATTCACGGTGCATGTGCTCGACCAGGGCGCGGTCAATCAAGTTGACCGTCGCCCGACCGAACCGCCCCTGGACAATCCAGATCGGCGCACTTCGTTCCATAAGCCCCCCCAACCCTTAAGGTACCGCAATTGAAGGGTCAGCGCATCCGGTGTTGCCCTTGTGCTGCGTCGCTCATCTCGTCGTCTCGAGTCAGCGAAGCTGGCTTATGTAATCGGACACCGCCTGCCGCTCCTTCGGTTGTATGTGCGGGACAATCATGGTCATGAGCTTCCCCGGCTTGCCACGAACGGCCATCCAGTTCGCGAGTTGCCCGTCGAGATACTCCGCGCTCTGACCTGACAATCTCGGAAAATCCGGGCGAATGCCGGAACCGGAAGGGCGGTGACAGGTGATACAGGCTGGCAGACCTTCGTCCGCATTGCCCTCCGTGTAGATCCGGCGACCGACTTCAAGCCGTGCGGCATCGCGTGCGGCGCCCGCTCTGGGCTCCAGTTTCGCGTAGTAGGCCGCGACGTCGGTGAAATCATCTTCCGTCAGAGCAGCCACGATCGGAGTCATCACGTCGCTGGGCCGCAGCGGCTTGCCATCCGATCGGACTTTGAACGCCTTCAGCTGCTTTACCAGGTATTCTGGAATTTGCGCGGCCAGATTCGGAAACTGCGGGGAAATTCCCTGGCCGTCGGCTCCGTGGCAGGCCGCGCAGAATTTTGCCGCGATCTCCTGTCCCCGTGTCCGATTTCCGGCGAACTCCGGCTCGCAGGATTGCGACCGGGCGGGAAGCGAAAACAGCACCCAGCAGAAACCGGTAAGGACCGCACCGCTTCCGTATCTCATGGCGGAACGCAGGGCCGTTCGAATGGAATGCATGGCTCCCCACAACGCGCAAGTTGAACCCAGACTCAGCATACTGTGCCGCAAGGTGAAAAACTGGAAAAAGCCGATCCGGACTTGTCCTATCGTCCGATTTTCTGCGCGCTGGCGCTCTTCATGACGGGGACACCTTCGATGGCCGCGCGGCGAACATCACACTCTCTGCCATAGGCACAAACAGAAGGAGTGCCGCGCCGCTCAGAACCGTGCGCGGCTCTCAATCGATGCCTATCAGGCGCCGCTCGGGCTCGCGCGCAAAGATACGCCGCTCCAAATAGGGGAGACGCGCTGGTGTTCGCGACGAAATCGATCGATGGCGTCAATCTTCGGAACAACGCAGCGCTGATATCAAAAGCGGCGGCTGAATTCAAGGTGCCCACCATCGTCACGACCATAGCGGAGAAGAGCTTCTCCGGTCCGACATTCGACGAAATCAAGAAGGTGTTTCCCGATCACAAAGTCATTTGACCGCACCTCGATGAAGACGTGAACCTGATCGCCGAGGTGAATCGGATCGGCAAGGGCCGCCTCGCGCTCGCCGGCCTGTGGACGGGCGTATGCATCGTCGGTCCCGCATTGTCGGCGCTCGA